>Ga0315281_10013277_pt1 | contig 11156 bp, 6 predicted proteins | sample YL17G07_0_MG_FD_204540 | JGI IMG/M metagenome (GOLD analysis project Ga0315281, IMG submission 204540) | Sediment microbial communities from Yellowstone Lake, YNP, Wyoming, USA - YL17G07_0 | ecosystem: Environmental > Aquatic > Freshwater > Lake > Sediment | place: USA: Wyoming | collected... | reverse complement strand
TTGGTCGTGCCTACTGAAGTATCGTTTCTATACAGCGTGAAGGTGATTGTCTGGCCGCTGAACACGGCCGTGCTATACCAACCTGTCGCGTTGCTGAGTGACGGGAATGGGTACGCCTTGTTGCTCTCCGTGCCGTTTATCGTCAGGTTCATGAAGTCGGCTGTCGAGGTGTTCGGTTGAATGACCGCTATGTTGTACGAGGTGATTGCAGTATAATTCTGTGTTCCGTTGTAGGTTGCTGTATAGTTGATAATAGTGCCCGCACCCCAAAGCATGGTATGTGCTGTCCAATATCCAGTAGTGCTGTTTACAAGTAACAGTGATCCGCTGGCGTTGCTGTAAAGAGAGATGTTCGCACCCAAATCGCCTGTCGCAAGAGAGGCGTTGGCAACGGTCGTGGTCGGATAGGTTACCGTGCTCGTGGGGTTGATTAGCATGCCTACGGCCGGCGTCGCCTTGACAACGTTGAAGTACCATGTGTCGGACACGTTAAAGTTGTTGTTCCCCGACGTGTCGTTCGCCCAACTTTTCCAGTAGAACAGGCCTGCGGGCAATACGACCGAGTAGTTGTAGATTGAGCCGCCGTAGGTCGCATTGGTCATTGTATAGTTCTGCGGACTGCCCGAGAAGTTGGACTCGAGCTGAACGATGCTGACGTCTGTATTATCTGCCCAAGAGATGTTAAACCGGGAAGGCGCCGAAGAGTATGGCGTTGTTATGTTCGACTGGTTGGCCGACCATATTGGCGGTGCCGTGTCTCCAGGTCCGAGCGGCGCGAAGGTGCTGCTGAAGTTGGTTATGTTGGCATAGACGACCTTGCTGACATTGTCCACGCCGTAACTGGTTGCGAATTTTGATGTGTTGAGCTCCCAAGTGGTGCCGTTAAATCTCGAGACCTGTAACAAGTTCTCGTTCATGCCGCCCATGTCCTCTGGCCTATAGGAGAAGTTCAGCAAAATCCAATTGTTTGCGCTACTACTATTGGTAACATCTATCCATTGGCTTATGTTGCGATAGCCAGGCTGATCCGGTGGCGCATGTTGTGGATCTCTTCCAACCATTAAAATGTCCTTCGCGGTGAACGAGACCAGGTTGTTCTGCCCTGCCGACAAGTTGATAACCGTGTTGTTTGTCGCGCCGCCCGTCACGTAAAAGTCTGAACGATTGTTGTGGCCGGCGGCGTTGTTAATGAAGACGTTATGGCTGCCTCCATTCACTAAGAAACCGTCATAAGGAGAATCCGATACTACATTGTTTTTAAAGATGTTGTATTCCGCCTGAGATGTGAGTGCGATGTCATCGGCGGCATAAGAGACGTTGTTACCTGTGATGTTGTTCCATCTTTCAGGCTGGGCTACATTGTCGTGGTTAATGTATATTCCGAATTGACTGTTGTTCATGGTGTTGTTGAATATTGTGTTGTTGTCGCTACCATCAATGTTAACGCCAAAACGCCATGTCCTTATGATGCAGTTCTTGATTGTTATGTTGGAAAAAGAAGCGATATAGAATGCCGCGGTTCCAGTAATGGTGGGGTCGGAACCATTAACGATGTGGCCAGCGCAGTTGACAACGATGTTGCTGGCGCTGAATTGGATGCCGGAAGTTGGACCACAGTTCAGGTCTGCATCAAATGTTGTATCGGAGCCCAGCGTCTGACCGCAGTAATCGGTCGCGAATACAGGTACTACAAAATGTACTGATACCAAAACGAGTGCCAACAGAGCCAATATCGCGCCTGTTTTTACAGCTATGCCTTTTGAACCCTTCACAGAACCACCTCCCCAGACTTTATTTTTAGATTTATTGCTCATTCTATCGCAACATAGGTTTATGTAAAGCCGCCTTATAAATGTTGTTGAAACTCTCTGGGGCCTGTTTTCATCTCTTGGACATGTACCTGAATGCCAGGTAGCCGACAACTATGACCACTATGACAGCAAACAATGCCCAGATGCCGTATTCGGCAACGGTGATTGGACATGCCATGCTCTCCTCGGACGGCTGGCAGGTGTAGTTCGTGTTTATGGAGCAGCCGTAGGTCGTGCGCGTCTGGGTGCCGTTTATGCATTCCGACCAGTCGCCTGGCGGCTGGCATGCCGGGCAGCCAGGTGTGGGCAATGCTCCTGGTTGAGGTGCTGCATAGGTGCAGTTCTGGGTCTCGACCTTGTTGGCCGCTCTGCATGAGCCCTTGTCCGCGCATATCCTCGTCTGTGTGCCGTTCGCCTGGCACGAGCTCCAGTCTCCGCACTCCCACTTCAGGGAGCATGCAGCAGACGGGGCTCCGCCTGTAACAACCGGAACAACAGGAACGCTACCACCTATGCTCCATAGGCTGAAATGTGTCGTGTTGGCCCAGACATAGTTGTTGACCGTATCGACGCCGCCGTTCGGCGCGTCATACTTAGTCCAGGTGCCGTCCGCATCATTGTAGTACCACAGCCTTAGCGAGGACTCGACCAGACCGGCCGCAGTCACCTCCGCATCCGTGTAGTAGGCCTTGATTATTGCCCAATCGCCTGCGGCTAATTCGGCTGTTGCATCAAATGTCAACCAAGTTCCAAGGGGGGTCACACTAAATCCGGAAACGCCTGATGGGGGTTCGTCGTATGTTGTTACATTGATAGTACCCGAATAACCGCTATCTGAGTAGATGTTCACGTCGAATCCGAAATCAGGCTCTCCTATCGTGTTGTTATCACCAGGGTTGACAGTCACGCCTTCTTCGAACGAACCGCTCTGCCCGCTCGAGAGATTGACCTCCTGGTCCTTCACGAATATCGTGCAGTTCCGTGCATTGATTACCCCGTCGCCGATGAGCGAGAAGGAACCCCAGATGCTCACGTTGTTGTCTATGCAGTCCACGCTCTTGTTGACTATCCAGTCGATGCTCCGGTCGCTGTTGTCGTATATGCCATAAGCTCCTATTTTGGCATTCGCGCCATTAGACTCGAAATTGGAGTTGTACACCTTCACATCGGTGTCCGAGGCATATATTCCGACACCCCCGTTCGATGAAATTTCATTGTCTCTTACAGTATCGTTCGAATCGCCCTCGAAATAAATGCCGTCTCCATGATTGTTCTCTATTGTATTTCCTTCGATTGTGTTCTCAATACTATCATGCATGTAGATGCCACTGTATGTGTTGTTCAATATGTTGTTGTCGATTATCTGTTCGTCCTGAGCATCGTATATGTAAATTCCGTATCCTGTACCGTCTGTTACATTATTATTCATTATCAGGGCATCATACGAATCATACACGTATATTCCGGAGTTACCGCCGCAGTTTTCATCCACGTTGTTGTTCACGATTGTAGCGTCATCGCTGTAGTAATCATTGTAAGAGTCCAATGAAATTGCAAAATTCTTATTGTTGTGCAGGTAGACGCCTGAAATGGTGGTCCCTTCAGATCCTTGGAGGTACAGGCCAGCCACATCATAATATTGGTTGTTCCAGCCGATTTCTCCTCCTGTTATGTTGGTTCCTTCAGATACGAAAAGATACATACCTTCGTACGTGTTGCTCATGACCGTGTTGTCGGTGAGCGTGTTGTAGTACGAACCGTCCACCACTATTCCGTATGTCCATTCATTGACATTGCAGTTCTCGATAGTGTTGTAATCGGACTCGTCAACAAGGAAGATTCCGAACTCGTCGTCCGTGGTGTGCCGCCCGTTCATTGTAACGCCACTTATGGTGCCGTTATGCGAATAATCTATGACTATTCCGTATTTGCTGTGATGCGGCATATCCCCTGAAGGAGTCGTATCATGGCCGCTTTCAACGGATTTCGTGTGGTCTGAGTTGACGGGCTTGATGTGCGTACTCGGCCTTCCCAAAGCTGTCGAGGACAGTATCCCCGCTGTTGCTGGCGCATTGACTGAAAGTGAAGCGCCGACTCTTTGCACTTCCGTGTTGTCGTATGTTCTCGTGTTCCATTCCGTCAGATAGGCGCTGTGCTCCTCGTCGTTCGGATAGCTCTCGTTTTCAAGGTACGGATAGTTGGACATGGCATTGAACGGTAACGGTTCTACTGTCCCTCCGTATATGTAGGCGGCCGGCTTGTAGTAGTTCCATGTGTAGAAGATGAAATCCCTTTCCATGCCCTCCGGAACTTCGCTGTACGGGAATTCTACTGTTACCTCGTCCCCATGACGCATGATGGCGAACTCGTCGTCCTGGCTTGTCAACAGCGGCAGGACATCACCGTATTTAGTGAAGCTGCCTGTCGGAGACGAATAGGTCCTTGGTGCAGTGTCCTTCACATCATAATAGTCGGGCGTCTTCAGAGGCACGCCGTCGATGTTCGAATAGCCTTTGAAGTGCAGGTCTGCGGCCGAAGGAGACATGGTGCTTACTGTTAACGGCTGCTGCGGCGTAGTGTCGACTGCTATATAATCGATATGCATCTCTACCGCGTATCCGATTCTCACGGAGTAATCATTCGTCGGGAATTTGCCTGTAAGGTCTACCACATATGTTCTTGGTATTCCGGCCGGTACCCTGATCTGGCTTCCCGAGTAGACATTCACCCAGTTGCCGTCCTTGTCCTTCACCTGGATGTATTGCTCGAACGGTGCGGCTGCCCCCCAGATGACGTAGCCGTTCAGTACCAATTTTATATCGCTTGCACCCGATAAGTCGCCGAGGTTCAGTTCCAGAACGCTGGTCCCGGTCTTGACCCCTTCCGTATAAGTCCCGTCCTTCGCACTCACTTCATGCAGACAGTCCTGCCCGTTTCCTTCCGTGCATGAGATCGGCGCTGACGGTGTCTTGCTGACTGTATAAACATCGCTTATATTCGCATTCACGAGCGTTGAAAACACGTCGACATCCGGCGAATGGTCTACCGTCTTCAATGCGACATTGTCAAGATACGATATCTCGTCGTACTCCTCGGCCAGCTGAATATTATATTTGCCGTCCGTCTGCTGGAGCTGGCTTCCATCTATCTTTGTGTAGTCGTTCGGGGTGAACGGCTTTCTATAGCCTCCGTCAACATTGAGTCGTCCCAATATTCCTCCGCCTGAAATGTCAGCAACGAACCCGTATTTTGAACCGTCCCAACTGTAAAGGAACGGACAGCTGGTCGGAAGCGGATTGCCCTGACCGCCACCGCTGTGCGACGGCGTGGACGATTCCAGATTTTGAATCAGGAAGTTATCCGAGCTTTCTACGTAGATATTGTAGCCGTCAACAGAATTGCCATTGTCATCCGGTCCGTTGTTGCTGTAATTGCCGCCTATCAGTTTTGCGTTGTTAGAGCTTTCGATCATGGCGCCGGTTGAGAAACCGCTGACGTTTCCGTTGAGCACGGTCACGTCATTGAAGCCATCGACATATACTCCGACACCTCCGCTGGAGCCAACGTCGTTTCCTGTTATCGAATGCCCGTTAAAATCGATGGTGATGTTGCTTGCATTGGCGATTATGCCGTATTCACCCGGCTGACATATCCAATCCGCCGTAAAGTTATAGTTGTCGTTGACCACCGTGCCGCAGAGGTCGCAGGCGTCGCCGATGCCGTCGCCTGGCGAGCTACCGTCCGTTATCACGAACCTCCAGCCGTTGACCTCATTGCCCGGCTGCCTTGTAGTGACATCAAAACCGTCAAGCAACACGCAACCTTCAGGGTTCCAGCAGCCATCGCTCCAACTGTCAATATAGTAGCTCTGGCCCGCGTAAGGACCGCTAAGCCACCATAACGTATAGTCAGTCAGGTCGTCGCTGTTGCTGAAAACTGTGCTCGACACGTAGTCGCTGCCGTCATCCTCCCAACTTTGATAAGCCGTACCAGAATAAAGTATGTTTTCCCCATCGCTGTTGTTCTGGTCAGGATTGTATGTCGTGGGGCAGTTGTCTATGTCTCCGCAGACTGTGTCATTGTCTATGTCGTTCTGCACATCTTGCGGGCAGAGGTCGCAGGCGTCGCCGATGCCGTCGCCGTCGATGTCCCTCTGGTCGGGGTTAAAGTCCGCCGGGCAGTTGTCGCAGGCATCTCCTATGCCGTCGGCTGGTTGTTCGCCGTCAGTTATCGCGAATTTCCAACCCCTAGCCTCGTTGCCTGTCACACTTGATGTTATATCGAAACCGTTGAGCCGAACGCAGCCTATGCCTCCCCAACATTCATCGTACCAGTCAATGATACTATATTCATTGCCTGCGTAAGGCCCAGTAAGCCACCACAATGTCATTCCAGTCAGGTCGTCGCTGTTGCTGAAAACTGTGCTTGATATATAGTCCATGTTACCAGCGTCAGAATCTTCAAATGCGGTTCCTGACAGTATCGGTGCTGGCCCGTCGCTGTCGTTCTGGTCCAAGTTGGGGATTGTCGGGCAGTTGTCGACGTCGCCGCAGAGAGTGTCGTTGTCGACGTCATTTAGGGTGTCGTACGGACAGCTGTCACAGGCATCACCTATGCCGTCGCTGCCAGTCCTCGCATAGGAGAACCCTCCGCCGTTTGCATTGCTTGTCCAGCCGTCAAAGTTGACGTCCCAATACATGTTGTCCGTTATAAGATGCATGCACATGTCTGTTCCTGTATAAGAAGGCGGTTCACAATCGACCGTGTCGATGAAAGTTGAAAATGTCATCTCGTTCCTTCTATTGCAAGTTCCGAGCGCCCATTCCGTGCCGAGCGGGCTCTGGCTGCTGCAGCCGTGCTGTGCAAAAGGTTCCAAGACGCTGTTGTATATCGGGTTTTGCGTGTCCCTGGTTATGCAGACGTTCGGTGTTATGCAGTCCTGCTCCGAACCGTAATTCGAATGCGTAAAGTCGACTTCCGTATAGTCGCTGTCGTTCTGGTCTGCGTTCGAGATGGACGGGCAGTTGTCGCATAGGTCGTAGACGCCGTCACCATCGGTGTCGGTGTTGCCGCAGTTCGGGTGGTACGTGCCCTGCACGGTTATCGGACACATGTCCCTGGTTATGTTGTGCTCTCCTTCGAGCGTTCCTTGCAGATAGATAGAATTGTTTGTACAAGTGACAGGCTTCGTGACGGTCCAATTCACTTGGGTTTGTGGCTGGTCATATATGCCGTAGCCGTTCTCTTGACCATTACTTATGAAGTTGCCATCCGTGATGGTCATGTACGAGTTCATGTCCGAGTATATTCCGTAGCTCGTATAACCCGAGTTGCCATCATTGCAACTGTAAAAGTTGTACATAAGATTGTTCTGGATGAAGTCGGTATCGTTTATCGCAATTACGCCCGTGACAGCATTCAGGCCGACGCAGTTGCTGTGCACGAGCGAATCTTTCACATTTATCTTTGCTGTATCGTTACCTGCGACCACAATATACATGCCCTGCACGTTGTTGTACAGATCGCTTTGGTCGATTGTTACATCATAGCTGCTGGTTATGTGGATGCCGTTGGCACAAAGAGTGACGTTGTTCCCGGTCAAGCTCATGGGACCGTTGATGGCGGAATTGACAATGAAAATTCCTTCAGTATTGAAAGGATTGCTCATATTGCACTTTATGGTGTTGTTGACGACGTCGGCATATTCGTCGGAATTGAGTATAATTCCTGTGCTGATTTCATGAACGTTATTGTTGATGACATGGGTCTCGTTGGCATACCATACAAATATGCCCGTGTTGGCAGTGTAGACCTCGTTGCTATCCACGTAGTCCCCGTTATAGTCGTAGTCAAGCTCGATGCCATAACTGCCTATGTTGTATATCGTGTTGTGGGATATCTTCACCCAGTCCGGACTGCCGGTGCCGTATATTCCCTTATCAGATTCATCATGGATGGTGTTGTATTCCGCCGTCACGTTGTCTCCGAAAATTGCTATGCCGTCGCCCTGGTTTGAGAAAATGCAGTTCCTTACGGTCACCCTGTCGCCGTAGATTTGTATGCCAGCTCCTGTGCCGTCGCCCACGATTGCCCTTCCGGCGCAGTCGAGTGTTACGTCATCCGTCTCTATATCGAATGTTCGTCCGGAGCAGTCGGAAAGGTCGTCCGAGCTGTCGAACGTCCTTGATTCGTTCAGTGTGACTATTCCTGCAGTACAGTTGCATGGGGTGCTTCCGCCGCAGTAGAGAGGAGGGAGCGCATAGGCCGGAATTATCGCTATAGCTGACGCTATGATGACTATGGTCAGTGAAAGGAGAATACCTAGCTTTACCGCTATGCCTTTTGAACCTTTCACAGAACCACCTCCCCAGACTTTTTCTATAAATTTATTTTTCATTTAATCGTAACATAAATTGTGTGAAACCGCCTTATAAATATTGAGTGCGCTGCCTTTTTAGAAAAAAAGGACATATTTTTAAACTCCGCAAACGAAACCTCTTTCGGCAGGGAGCTAGGCCGGGCAGTTCGGCGTTGCCTGTTACCCGAAATCGTCGTCATGCGGGGGCTGAAGCCAAGGGCGGTGTCCTGGGTCTGTCATGTCCCGTCTTTCAACTGAGAAGCGCCGTCCCATAGAGCCGGTGTCATAGCGAACCCGTTGAGGCGGGGAACCGAGCAGACGTAAGTTATGGTATCGGTGTTTGTGGGTAAGCGGTGTGGAGGCGAGGGCCGGGGTGAACATTACAGGTCTGCGGCATCCACTGAGGCGCGCTTCCTGCCATTGTTTTTTAAATATTCTCCTGTTACAATAATGTCCATGCGCATGATGAGGAAGGACATGGTTCTGGCTATAGTGGCTTCCCTGCTGGTCGGCCTGCTGATAGGAACGTCCGTAATGCCCGTCAAGGAAGTGACGAAGGATGTCGTGAAAGAGGCTCCGAACCTGCCGAGCTTTACCGTCGGCATAAACGTGCCGGCTGTTGACAACGAAGGCAGGGGCATAGCAACCAAGCTCACAGTAGAGTCAAAACCGGGCACGGGCAGAATACTCACGAACATCGACAAGCTCGTTTTCTGGGTCGATACGCAATCGAGCATCCGGACGGCTATGTTAGTGGCTGAGAACTACACGGGCGTTGAAACGGACGCTCTCGACATAATCTACACCATAAAGTCGGACAATGCGACCGTAGTGGGCGGGCCGTCGGCCGGCGCAGCGCTCACGCTTGCGACCATAGCTGCGCTCGAGGAGAAGCAGCTGAACGGCTCGGTGATGATAACGGGAACGATAAACAACGACGGAAGCATAGGAGTGGTTGGCGGTGTCATGGAGAAGGCCAAGGCTGCCAAAGGCATAGGCGCCACGCTTTTCCTAGTTCCTGTAGGTGAAGGCACGGAAAACACGATGAAGCCCGTTGAGAAATGCGTACAGAAGCCTGATTTTATCTACTGCGAAACGCGATATGAGACTACGCATGTGAGCATAGGCGAGAACGTGGGCATAGAAGTAAAGGAAGTGGCCACGATTTCTGACGCTGCTAAATATTTCCTTTGACGATCAAACTGGCTTGAGTGGCGCCGCAAAGGTGCGCAACGGCTTCTTGCTTACATCCCTCGGCTTGCAGGCACCGCTGTGGTGGTCTATCTCCAAATCGTCCCTGCGCCAGACAAGGATTAGCTTGCCGTCGTTGAACTCCATGTAGCGGTTGCCGTACTGGTCTATGCGCACGTTTCCGGGGTTTGTGAACCGGTTACCGTCCCACATCAGGAAATAGCTCTCTGCCATAACTATGCCTTCTTGCGTACCATCGGTAATCCTGTGCGACTGTTCTCCATCACTTCCAAGTGGCTCGGCAGGTCTATTGAATCAGCCGGATTCTTGGAGAAGAACATCAGTTTGCCCCTGCTGTGCAGGTAGTACTTTACTCCCTTGCTGTTTGTGTGTTCGTATGCCATTCTATCACCTCGTGAATCTAATATCCAGAAAATTAGAATGTACCTATTTAAAGCTTAGCGAAGGCTGCGCGATTGGGTGGCAACGTTGGAGCAGGCCGTTGTTATGACTATCGAACCGATGTCGGGCACATTGTACGGTATCACGTCCGTTTTCAGCGTTCCTATGGTGCCTGCCGTAAGCACGGGCGACTCCGTATTAGGATAGCTGGCCTTGGTTCCGTTGTTGAGCGTAAGGTTGAAGACGAAGTCCTTGAGCGAGCTGCCCTTCACTTCGACCACCGCCTCTATGCGTCCGCCCGTGAAGCGTGGATAGTCGTTGCTGACATAGTTGAGCGTCGTGCCTTCCGGGCACTGTGAGGCCTTTACGTTCTCCGCCTCAACCGCTGCCGTGACGTAGTTAGCCAAGAATGCCGCTATGATTATCGTCGCTATTATCAGCCCTGCCGAAGCAACCAGCGGCGAGACGATTTTACCGTCCATGCCTCTAAATTGCCTTGCCCTATATTTAAAGTTTAAATAGCGGCTATGTCATGACTATTGCATGGACTGGTGGATGCCGCTTGCGATCGCCGCAGGCCTTTCTGTTGTAAGCTATTTCGGCGAGCATTTCCTGCGCTTCGCAAAGAAGGCGCACGACCATATGCTCAGCCTTTCTGCAGGAATATTGATTGCGCTGTTATTGTACAAGCTGCTGCCCATGCTACCTGGACCTACGGTGCTGGCGGCCGTGAGCCCGGCCATCGTCTTGCTGGGCTTCCTCGGTTTCTATCTGGCAGAGGACTGGATATACCAGCATGGACCGCGGAGCAAGCTCATGAAAGACGTGAGCGTCTGGCATGCCGTCGGCTTTTCCATAGACCACGCAGCAATCATAGGCTTCACACTGGTCATTCTGGCTGACATTGCCAATCCCATAGAACTCATGATAATCACCATACCGTTCCTTATCCACGTAATCGCCTCGGCCGATTCGTTGGGACGCATAAGGAGAGGCATACGCGCCGGCACGTTCCTGGAGATACTGCTTTCTGCAATGCCTTTCATCGGCGCCCTGATAGCTTTGTGGCTGACGACGCATACCATAGCGCTTTGGGCGGCATTCGCATACATCATCGGCGCTCTGCTCTACCTGACCGTACGCGATGTGATTCCGCCAGAACGCGAGGACAAGCCCTTATGGTTCGTCGTTGGACTTGCACTGACGATTGCCGCGCTGACCATTCTCTAGTCGCTCATTTCTTTCTGGGTCTTACTCTTTTGCGCAATGTCATGTACGCCAAGCCTGCAACGACTGCCGCGCCTGCAAGTGCCGCGATGGTGGCGATGGGCAAGACAGGCAGGCCGGCAACGGCCGATTCTGCCCTGTCAGCAAGGTCCTTGGCGCCCGCATAG
>Ga0315281_10013276_pt1 | contig 11156 bp, 15 predicted proteins | sample YL17G07_0_MG_FD_204540 | JGI IMG/M metagenome (GOLD analysis project Ga0315281, IMG submission 204540) | Sediment microbial communities from Yellowstone Lake, YNP, Wyoming, USA - YL17G07_0 | ecosystem: Environmental > Aquatic > Freshwater > Lake > Sediment | place: USA: Wyoming | collected... | reverse complement strand
GGTCTATGTGTTTCCCGTCAAGCAAGTCGTCCAGTCTGTAAATCAATTCAAGTTTTGAAATATCTGTCCCTTTTTTGAATTTAACGGCCACATCAATGTCACTCGCTGGATGTATTTTCCCGAGAGTGCAAGACCCGAAAAGGACAAACAGTTCGATTCCGTTTTCCCTGCAAAACCTTTTAATTTCTTCGGTTTCCATAAGATAATCATAAAGTCGACAACCTGGATTGTCAAGGCTCACATCAGAAACTTTCCCGAATTTTCGACTAAGAAACTGTTTCCATTAACCGGAAGGTTACCGCATTCTAAACAGTTTTAGCGAAGAATGCTGAGCTATATGTTCAAAATCCTTATCAGTTGTGAAAAGATAGCAGCTATTGGAAATTGAAGCAGATGCAATAAGAGCATCAATTGTGCTAATCTGTTTTCCCTTCTTGATGAGCCGGTTTTTTAATTCTGCTGCTTTGATATAGTCTTCTCTTGTCAGCTCGATAAGAGGAAAAGCGTCCAAATAATCCTTTAATATATGAAAATCTTTCGGATTCTTTATACCCTGGAGCACTTCCTGGAGTATAATGCCGAGAAGATGGATATCTTCCCCTTGTTCAATGAGTGTTCTAAGCATAACCGATTCTGGGTTCACGACCCCCGATTGTCTTCTCAGGGCAAGAGACCATATTGAGGTGTCAATCAGAATCTTCATCTGCTTTTTCTTGCTTTTTTATAATCGTAGGCAGGCTCCATATCCATTTTCCCAAACAGAGACAAGATGTTTTTTTGTTTCCTCTTCATAATATATTCTCTCAACGCTTCGTTGACAGTATTCTTCTTTGTTTTATGACCTCCGATCTTAAGTGCCTCTTTCAAGAGGTTTTCATCTATGGCAAGATTCGTCGGCATGCAGGTCCTCCTTTCACACATTTATTTACACATATTATTACACGCTTTATTTCAACTTGTAAAGAACCTTGCGGCAGAGACCGCAGGGCGTAAAAGCGTAAAAGTTAAAAAAAGACTATCCCCTCCCTTGAGGGGAGGGGAGTAAGGGGAGGGTGAAAAAAAGAAGTTACCACCACCCTCTCCCTAACCCTCCCCCCTCAAGGGGGAGGGAACTATAAGGTAACCCTGTGGCAAGACCACAGGGAGTTACAACTCATTCAAGAAGAAGATAAGCAATACATAATCTGACAATTGTTGTGGTCATAAATCGGAGGCGGGCAGAAAAAAGGGCGAGGTTAAAACCTCGCCCTTTTTAACCCATTTTATTCATAAATTTTTTGATCAAGCAGGGCAGATGCGGTATCGGAGCGGCTTTATCCCGAATGCTTTCGGGATACCTCGGAGGTCCCGATGGCTATCGGGACCGAGAATGAGCGATGATACCGCATCTGCTCTGCTCCTTTACAAGTTGTGAATAATCTGGGTTAGAATAGTCAAATTCCTCAATTATGAGAAACTTGTCGATATATTTTTTTATCGCTATTTACTTCATCACGCTTGGTGTTTCTGAGGCGAGGTCTGAAGCCGAAGACGTTGCAGGTCGGGCTACTGTTAAGAGTGACTCTTTGGATGTTTTTTCTCGAACGTCTTCAAAGAGCGAGGTATTGAAAAAACTCAGGAAGGGGGATTTGGTGTCAGTCGAATTTGAACTTGAAGGAGCAGAAGGAGCATGGTGCAGCCTCGTGGAGAAAGGAGAGACAACAATTTCAGGTTATGTGCAGTGCCGATACTTGGAGCGTGTTGAGCCTCAGAAAAGGATTTGGCAGAATGTCGGTGAGACAGTCAGCAATGAGACGAAGGTTACTATACACGGCAACACAGTACTTGTTCCGGTGACGCTCGGTTATGGAGGCACGATAGTTCAGGCTTTACTTGTTTTGGATACAGGCGCTTCGAATACAACAATTAGTGCCGAAATTGCAGCCCGATTGAATATAAATCTGGAGCAAGCTAAGAAAGTAAAAGGACAGGTAGTTGGAGGAGGGTTGGTTGAGGGGAGAAGGACAAGGTTGAGTTTTATTACTGTCGGCCCTCATACAAGAAACGATATGGTGATTGATATCATCGAGCACAAAGGTCCGGCAGTTAAGTATGACGGACTATTGGGCATGGATTTTCTGCGCAATTTGAAATACCAGATTGATTTCGATAACCAAATTGTAAAGTGGCTGCCGCAATAAGGTAGATCAGAACAAAGAAGATCTACATAATAGTTTTATCGCAAATGCACACCTGAGCAACCGAAGATTTTAACTTCCTCTCTCTTGGTCTCCGTTTTTCTATGTTATCTACACAATTTCCCGCAGAACCTGTTTATTTAAGAAAATAAAGATAAGATAATGTGTTATGATAGACAACAGAGAAAGACAACAGGGAAACTGATAAATAGATTTCATTTTGCAATGCTCACCTTTTAGCAGTATCCCCAATTAATAAACATTTAAATTTTCATATTTGAGGAAGCACTTTTTTACCACTTCGTATAATCAGTGCACAGATAAGATTAAAAAATATATGAAAGCATATCGTATAGGCAAATCTATTATCCTGCCCCATGTCCGTTATGTGAGTTATGGAGGACGTAACAGTATGATGTTTCATTCTCAAGTTATAAGATTTAATGGACATTATAAAACAGTGGGATGTGACAGGATGGACGTTTCCGGTTTATGTTCGGGACACAGGATGAGCAAAGAAGAGTTTTTAAAAAGATTTTGTGGCGGAGTAGAACCGGAGACAGAGACAAACAAGGGATGACAGGGGGGTCTAATATTTATAGCTAAAGATTTAAAAGTATCCGAGGACGTTGAAAGACCAGAGTCTTATTAACAAAAGAGGAGGCTGAATAATGAGGAAAATGTATGTTGGGAACATTGCATTTGACGCAACAGAAGAAGATTTAAGGAATCTCTTCTCAGAATATGGTGAGATTGAATCAGTAAAAATAATTAAGGATCAATTTACGGAACGATCCAGAGGCTTTGGTTTTGTTGAGATGGTAGATGAAACCGATGCAAAAAAAGCGACTGCAGGCCTTAATAGTAAAGATTTTATGGGGAAAACGCTCACTGTAGCTGAAGCGAGACCACAACAACGGCGTGGCTTTCAGGAGAGAAGGGGTGGTTTTGGCGGAAGGAGAGACTAAAGATTTAAGAAACGTACCTGACATTCAGATAAACCTGCAGATTGTTGTGAAGAAACTTTTGAAAATTTCAGGTTTGAAAAAAAACAGCCCGAATGCTTATGGAGGTGGATATGAAAGAACTTGTTGAACTAATGGCGAAGGCTCTGGTAGATAAGCCGGAGGAGGTTGTAGTGGCCGAGGTACACGGAGAAAAAACCGCTATTTTTGAATTGCGTGTTGCTGCAAGTGATATTGGGAAGGTTATCGGGAAGCAGGGAAATACAGCGCGAGCAATGAGAACAATACTGAGTGCTGCCGGTACCAAGCTCGACAAGCGCTGTGTCCTTGAAATACTGGATTAATTAAAGATTTAATAAATTTTACACCCTGCGGTCTCTGCCGCAGTTCCTTATTTCTGTCATTCTGGCTTGTCCAGAATCTTTTCCCGAAAGCTTTCGGGATCGGAAGGATTCCCGACAAGCGGGAATGACACTGAAAACAAATATTCAATTTCTGACGCCCTGCGGTCTCTGCCGTAGGGTTCTTTACATGCGCCTGTCTGATAGCATCCCTCAATGTCTTACGCGCAAAAGCAGAACGGGTAGTCTTAAGTTTTTTAACAATATTATCTACTGCTTCTACTAAATCTTCATCCAAAGTCATCTGAATCGTTCTCATTTTCACCCTCACGGCTCTTCTATGCATCAGCAGGATTCTCCGCACAAAAACGCTAAATAAATAGACCCGACCCCTCGCCCCTTTTTCTAAAATGCTCCTGTCATTTGGTTAATTTAGCTCTTATCTCTCCAAAGTCTTTTCCTCTGGGCATCACAAACAGACATTTGCCGCCGCTTCGCAATTCCCATAATGCACCGAGCCTGCGTTTTTCTTCGTTATCCGGCAAATCATAGTCCTTGTTATTTTTATACTCCACCGCCAGAATACGCCCGTCCTCAAGTTTGCAGATGAAATCGGGATAGAACCTGTCGGTGGCAGTTTGCAAAGAAAAAGATGTGGGCTTGCGTTCGACATTGCGTACCCAATATGTAACCCCATCAAGTTCTGTCGAAAGAAATACGGCACAGTCAAATTCCTCACCCTCAGCCCCCAAATTGCCGATTTCAGGGAAGAAATGCTTTGGCAATTCGACAAAGCCACGATATGGCCGATCATAAGCATAGCGGCCCTGTTCAAAAACCATTTCGCAACGGCCGTCGGATGCAAAGATCTCAGTCTGGAACAATAACGCCTGATGAATCCGGCCCATCGAAGAACGTTTGGCTTCTTTGATCTTTGTTTCGAGGGCAGAGCGGAGCCTGAATTTTGAATACACCAACGCCCGAAGTGTAAACTCTCGTTTTTCCATAAGCCATGTAATCAACTTGTCGAGAAAAGCCGCTTTCTCATCCGGCAAAATGCTGTCATCAGGGATATTGCGCTCAAGCCATGAAACAAGTTGTACCTGATCCCATTCAGTGTGAAAATCAAAAAATGCCAACTGGGCTTCGATGTTGTCGAAATATTCAAAGCGCACCTTTTCATCTCGGACGAGAAACCTTCCTCCCTGTGCAGTCGACGTGGGCTTCTTGAGTTCGTTCTCGCCCAGCTCACAGGGGAAGTCCATCAAGCGCCAATCGCCCTGTAAAAGGTGGGTTTCCTCGAAAGGTTCCCACAGATCGCCTTGCCGCAGTGCAAGAAGCGGCACGCGGAAAAGCTCGCCGAGATCTGAAGGTGTTTTTACACGAGGGACCCTTGGGGTGTTCAGCCTTGATAGAGCCTGCCGAATTGTATCTTTCCCCGCAGGTGTCAGAAAAGCGCTTTCAAGCGCCTTGGCCTGAGTTACCGTAAAATTACCTTTCAATGTAATCGTTCCCGCCTCCGGAGCAATCTCCACTTTATTTTGAAGTGCCACCGGGATGGTTTCCAGTTCGGGCATTTCCGGTGCAGTAAAGGTAATACCGGATGCCAACGTGAAGAGATCGTCCATGTTTGGTTCATCAACTGCATGGATGAGGTCTTTTGTCTCCTGCCGTTCAAAGCCGTTCCTTACAAGGCCGTCTCTCAAACTTTCAACCGTCGCCTGAAAGTCGGTCGATGTGACAAAAGCATAAGCTTCATTCAATTCCGGATCATTCCTTTTCTTTGCTCCGGGCATTCGTAAAATGCGGCCCAAAACCTGCTCCGCAGCCGTTGCGGAATTCGTATTACGGAATGAACAGAGTACATAGGCAAAAGGACAGTCCCATCCCTCCCGAAGTTTGTCTATTGTGATGATGAATCTTTTCCGTGATTTCTCGGAGAGTATATTTTCGCCCGCTATTTCGTCTGTTACTCCGGTAGCTATTGCGATCTCGTCAAATGGGATGCTGAAATCATCAATTAGTGACTGTCTTACTTTCTCCGGAACAAGTGTTTCGTGCCCGGTATCTCTGCGCTCTGCCTGCAAGAGCATAATCGGCCGTAGATACTCGCCGGTAGCTAACTGCTCTTCCTCGGCTTTCGATTGAAGTTTATTCAGACAAGCGATGGCATCACGCAATGCGTCCTGCCAGTTCTCCCGGCGCACAAGTTCAAGCGGCATCTTTATCATATCTTCTGCCTGCAGGGCGGATGCGCCGACACTAAAAAGGACATTGCTCGGCTGGCGTGACCGGTCGGGCGTCGCCGTCATCTCTAAAATTGCACTCGGCTCGAACCGGGCGAGCGTGTCAAAAGCAAGCGGTGTTCCCTGGTTGTGGGCCTCGTCCACAATCACAAACGGGTGCCGCAATCGCATAGCATCGACAAACGACAGATTGCCAATAACGTTTGGATCGGTTATTCCTTCAAAATGAGGCTGCATATCGGAGTTCTGTTTATAGACACTCAGGCGATCAATATCTTCCTGCTTGAATGCCTGCATTGTCGCGACGATGATGGCATTTGAGCTATTTAAAACATTGGGCTTGATCCGCAGCGCTTCCTCGATCTCCAGAACAGTCACTTCACCGAGGGCGGAAAAGACGGCTTGATGCAAGAGATGCGAAGGGGTTCGGAGAGCCTTCAAGGTTTGCTCTCGAATCGGCTCAGAAGGTACAAGCCACATTGTTACGCTGTAGCGCGTAAAGAGTAAGCTGCGGTTGGCCCGTTCAATCGCAAGACCACCGATGAGTGTTTTCCCACCACCTGTGGGGATGCGCAAGCATACGTAAGGCACGTGAGAAAGTGTAGGCAAAGGCCGGTAATTCAAGGCAAGACCACGCCACTCCTCTGTTGTACCTACATAGGCAGCGCTCGGATTGTTGCTCGTCTTACAACGCTTGAAAAAGGTTTCAAGCCAGTAGAGAGCTTCCATTTGATACGACTTGGGTATCATAAAGCGTCAACCCTCAATTTGTAAGGTAATTGCTTGAATACGACATTTTCTCGTCTTAATCGCTCGGCTCCAATTCTGCAGGCCGTGCCGTAGATCACTTTCGGCCCCTCGTGTTTCGGTAAATGAGAAAGAACATTAGTCGTCAGAACGTTGCCGCCATCCGGAGTCTTATCCTTCAAGATACCGTTATAGAGCAGATATACCGCAACCCCGTTGCATATGCCCATTAATGGGTTACTTGCCTTCGCTTGCTTTGGCAAGGGTTCGCCGGTCTCGGTGAAATAGACATGCAGTGCAAGATCGCCGAACCGAACCGTCTTCCTGATATTGCCCCGCTCGTCAAAAAGCGGTTCGCCGAGAGTCGTGAAACGAAATCCCCCACCTAACCCCTCAACTGCAGAGGCAATTGTTTTGTTATACCCAGTACAAACCCGCCGTAATCTGTCCGCAGTAAGTGTCCGACATATGTCTGTCTCCATTTCAACCAGAATGAACCGTCTGTTTCCACCGTCTTCCTTGTTCAACTGTAGTACTGCATGCCCTGTCGTACCGGAACCAGCAAAGGAATCCAGGACGAGAGCATTTTCATCCTCGTGAAGTGAAAGAATCCATTTAACAAGCTGGGTCGGCTTCGGTGTATTGAACACCTTACTTCCAAATATATCTTTCAATTCTCGGGTGGCGTCCGCATTGAATCCAAATGAGTCAAGCCAAGTGTTCCACCCAAAACTCTTTTTAGCATCCCTGATTTTCTCATAGGGCACCCACCTTTCGCTTTTCCCATTCATGCTCACGCCAGCGTCAAAAGGCCGGATTTCCCAGTGAACATGTTCAGGGTCTTCAAGGATTTTTAAAATAAGGGGATTGTCTGCCCCAAGTCGCCAGCGACCTTCCCGCCCATCATTACGAATGGGAAATACGTCGCTACCGTCAGGCGCATGTAACGGAAACCACATGCGTGGGCGATTAGTTCTTAGCGACTGTTCCCCCCCACTTTAAAAGTTCTCGCCCTTTCCTGTACTTGCCAAACTTGTCGCGTTGGTTCAGTTCACCTGTAGATTTCTCTTCCCGGCTTAACTGCGAGTCATCTCCATTATGATAAATAAAAATGTACTCATGACCTTTCCTGAGGGCTGTTTTCTGTTTGCCGCCACTGGGTTCTGAAAGCCAAGGGGCACAAGCCAATCGGTTTTTAGGACCAAAAAGATCGTCGAGCAGAGTTCCGAGATTGTTCAACTCATTGTCGTCTATAGATACGGCAATTATGCCGTCACGACTCAAAAGTTTCTTAAGAAGGAATAGCCGGGGATACATCATGCAGAGCCATTTATCATGTCGCGTCAGGTCCTCGCCTTCTTTGCCCACAGTCTTACTTAACCATTCACGAATTTCAGGACTATTCACATTGTCGTTGTAAATCCAGTTTTCTTCGCCGGTATTGTATGGCGGATCGATGTAGATGCACTTTACCTGCCCGGCATAGTAAGGGAGGAGGGCTTTAAGGGCAAGCAGATTGTCGCCTTCCACTATCAGATTACCACTCCCTGGATCGCCCACAGATAACTCCGGGACCTCCTTTAGTAAATGAAAAGGCACCTCCCGGTGGTGATTCTCCACCGCCTTTCTACCTATCCAATCAAGACGTGGCATGATCGTGAAATAACTCCTTAATAATACGGGGAATTTGTTTTACTGATTATACAAGAAAGGAGGCTTTTAAAGGCACAGGGCTATAAGAAAGGGAGGAACGGCATGTTCAAGAGGCGTTGAGAATGAGGAAGTAGGGGGTTCGTGGCGGCTAATAATGCACGCCTCAGACAACGAAATTCGACAGCATGATATCCTTTTGCTTTTGAGCGCCTCTTCGTCAAAGGTAAAGAAGCGACTTATCCTTCAGGTTTTACAGGTAACTGTTGGTTATGCCATCGGAAATGATCATGCCTTATTTTCCTCCGTATTATTCGGTCTTTTCCAAGGGATAGAGTTGATCACTAGCCGAAGGCATAACCACCATAAGTAAATTGCATAAACAGACATTGCTCCATCTGCTTCCAGCAATCCATGAGCCACTTCATTTCTCATGTTTGGACCAATTGAATCCGCCAACAGTGCTTTGAACTCAAATAACAGATTCCTGTCCATTGTTTTTTCAATATCAGGATTATCCAATAAGGTGCTTAGTCCATTCTCTGTCTCTATCCCTTTCGAATCCAAAGTTGTCGTCTTGATTCCACTTTGTTTCATAAGAGTTCGGACAAGATGCTCCAATTGTGGAATGAGCAAATGAGTGGAAACAACGAAATCACCCTCAAACCCATAGAAAAGACCTTTTGCCCACAGCCCTTCACGCCCCATAGGAATTACGTGAGTGCTGCGGCATAATGAAAGCAGAATGTCCTCTGTCAACCTATGTTCTGCGTTTATCACCTGTAAAGCGGGTATTATATTCGCCTGAATGGCCAATCCAATACTGATTTCATAAGATTGAATCATTTCTTGCCAGATAGTCTGCTGTATTTCAGGACTGTCAGCATCATCGAAACTCACACCTAGTGATTTAGCGGCAACTCTGCCGTCTCTCGTCATGTGTGTTGATGTACAGAGGTGGCGCACAATAGAGTGCTGCATGTTTTTATTCGCACTCTCATGAATCTCATCAACTTTCGTTCCGGGATGTATGTTTGCAAATGCCAACAATACCTCCGGGAATTTGCGACCTGCGACATGATTCCTGCTTGCTTCAATAGACGAGCTAATGTCAATGCCCGGCGTTTCAATCACACTCATCTCATCCAGTGCTAATTTATTAGCGCGATTCATCCTTTTGCGGATCTCTTCAATACGTTCATCGACTTTGTATGCTGCTCTTTCTTTTTTTGGAATTTTCCTATAGGTCTGTATCGCGCACTCCAAGAAATGTCCCGCAACCATATTGCTCGGGTTATCCCCCGAGCTTCTTTGCTCAGCTTCTGAAACCCATGTTTCAGCTATTTCAACATACAGTCGATACACAGCAGAATCGTTACCGATTCTTTTATACCACCTTATGGCACCTTCGAAATATTCTCTTGCACAATGCCCGTTCTGGGCATCTTTGGCGTTTTGCGCAAAAGTCCCCAGTTTAGCGGCAACATCACTTGACCTCTCTTCCTCCAAATGGGCGATCTCAAGCAGATCAGACAACCAGAGAGCATAAAATATGTCACTGAAGTCGGCTGTTTGAAATCTTGAGAAAATGGAATCGCGGATTTTTTGAATTCGGTCACCAGCACCCCTCTTCAATATCAGCGCCAATCTGATTGCTCGTTGCCATGCTTCTTTTCCATCTTTTAAAAGGTCTTCAGCACCAAGAGGAAATTGCATATAAGAGTCGATTGCATTTAAGGCATATTCGACCTTTCGCGGGTTCTTCACGAACCAGAGTATGTCAGCAATACGAGCCTTTAATCGGTAATCCTCAGCTTCAGGTAATATGCTTTCGAAAAAAGACAGGTCAGACTCACTAAAATCTTCAGGAATTGCAGTGCGTTTTCCCTGTATGACCATAAGAGGCTGAAACGTCTCCGTCTCATTGAGGCTCTCGGGCTTCAACATCATTGAGCAAGTGTCCGCAAGTAACCAAAGTACTTTTCCTGTAGCAACAGCCCCGTTTTCCATTGCATTACGGGCGGCCTTTGAAAATGAGTCCCAATAACTGGAATAGCCATGTTCACCCGCATTCTCAATAGATTTACGCCATCCCGAATTGCGAAAATCATCAACTGTAATAACCAAATCTTGTGGGTAGCGTTCGTTACTCATAATGTCATCCCCTTACATAGGCAGCGTTTGCTCTATCATATCTTTTATTACCTCTGCTATAACCTGCCGACAACAATGGACAGGCGTGTATTCTGTCTTCGTAAAATCATTCGTCATGTTATTTCATATACTTCTTCTTGCTCCCATCCTTCTCCAACCGTTTTTCAATAACATCCGAAGATACCAGAAAAGCATTCGCTACATGCTCGGTGATCAACTCCCACGCGAAGTCCCAATTCTTTTCCATCGAAATGCCTTTGGCTTTGATCTCCTTGTCCATCCAGTCATCGGTCACTTTCCACAACATCTCATTATCCTCGCCCTATCCTCACTCGCCTTATCTCCCTTATAATAGATCTCAATGAACTCCATCCTGTCCTCTTCTTCGTGATAGGCATAGATAAACCTTATCCCCGAATGCACGCCTTTCCCCTTCAGCGCTTTGCAAGCAAACTTCTTGGCTTTATATATTTTTGGTGAATTGATACCGAGATCGGATATGCGGAGGATCGCCCGGCTGTCGACGTTCTGTTTGTGAAATGCGTTCATTGCGACCTTGATGAAAATCTGCAAATCCTCTTCAAGTGAGGCGAACCGTCTGACGAGTTTCTTGAGGTCCTTCTCGAATTCCGGAACATGGGAAATCTTTTTGAACAGCTTCCCGACATATGGACTGTAGAACGGGCCGCTCATCCATTCTCTTCCGCATACGCCCGCACGGAATAGGGTGGCGTGCGGTAAAAGACTGCTTCGTACTCGATAACCTCGCCATCGCTGGTCGTGATCCAGGGGATGTCTCCATGCGAATGCTCGCTGATCTGGCCGGCATTCATGTCCGAGAGCTTGTTCAGTACGTCATCAATCACCTCTATCTCG
>Ga0315281_10013275_pt1 | contig 11157 bp, 8 predicted proteins | sample YL17G07_0_MG_FD_204540 | JGI IMG/M metagenome (GOLD analysis project Ga0315281, IMG submission 204540) | Sediment microbial communities from Yellowstone Lake, YNP, Wyoming, USA - YL17G07_0 | ecosystem: Environmental > Aquatic > Freshwater > Lake > Sediment | place: USA: Wyoming | collected... | reverse complement strand
CGAAGCTGGCCGAGTGTGTAGGGCACCGTCTCCGTATCGTCCAGGAATACGGACCGGAAGAACGTCGGCAATCCCTCTCTGCGAGCCACGTCGAAGGCGACACTTTTCGCCGTCGTGCGACTATCCACGAAAAAGAGACGGCGTTCCGCCAAAGCTTTGATGACTTCGCTCATCAGCACGGCGTCGGTCGTGGCGCGCGAGCCCATGTGGTTGTTTACGCCGACGACGTAGGGGACCGAACCCAGGTCCTGGTCGACGACCCGGTCCACCTCAGCTTCCCGCATGCCGACTCGAATCTCCCCGGCGCCGGGCTTGGCGCCGGAGTCCGGCTCCATGGGCAGGTGGAGCATTACTTCGCGCCCGCCACGGTGCGCCTTTTCCGCCGTGATGCCAGAGTGGACCAAGTGAGGAAGCACGGAGAACGTGAGAGAATAAGGCAAAGCGAGCAACTGGTCGGAAGCCACGAGGTCCTGGCCCAGGTCATCGATGATGATGGCGGCGCGACGCAACTGGCGCACTTCTCGGAGCAGCCATCGGCCAGCCGGCTGGTGGCCTCGGACCAGGCGGATGTCCACCAGGCGCCATCGCTCTTGGGCTTGCGTGGCCCGGGTTTTGATCTCCAGCCCGTCCTTCTTTGCCTGCCCTTCAATGGCCGAAAGCACCTCGGGGAAAGCTGGGGAGGCTAAGACGACTTCGGCGGCGGCATCGGCGCGGCGGGGAGGGAAGGGCGCGTAAGGCGGTTCTTTGACCCAAACCTGCTTCCCGCCGGCGCCCCTGATCGCCCCCCTGAAGTGCTCGGCGATCTGCCGGCGCTCGGCCTCAGCCAGCGGCTGGGGAGTGAGCTTGCGACGCAAGCCAATTAACACGACGATCAGCATGACCAATGCGCCGAGGAATACGAGGGCCAGCGCACGAGGGGTTGGTTTGAGAAGGCGGCGCTTGCTGCGTCTCTGGGCAAGACGTCGAGCCACCGGTCAGGCGGCCTTTGCGGGTTTCTGTTTCAGGATTTCGATGGCCTTGCGGAGCTGCTGATCGTCTTTGTCGCCGAAGTGCTCGGGTTCAGGCGTGTCGCTGTCATCGTCCGCGCTGGCGGCCTGTTCAACCGGCGATTCGACCACCGTGGGAGTCACCCCATTGTCCTGGATGGCCTTGCCGTCGGGCCCGTAATACTTGGCCACCGAAAGCAAGAGGGCTGACCCGTCGTCGAGTGGGATCACCTTCTGAAAAACGCCCACGCCGAAGCTGCGGACCCCAACCACCTCGCCGCGCTTGTTCCCCTGGATGGCGGAAGCGACCAACTCCGCCGGGCCCGCCGTCGACTGGTTGATCAGGACGGCCACCGGGAGTTTGCACACTTCTGCCGGATTCTTGTTGGCGGCCAAATCGCGGCGGGGATAACGCTGGCCCGACAGGTACGCCACCAGACCTTTCTCCAGAAAGAGGCTTGCGGTATCGACGGCTTCTTCGGGCTCGCCCCCGGCGCAGTTCCGCAGGTCGAGGACGATCTTGTTAGCGCCGCCAGCGATCAGCTCTTTGAGCCGGGCGGAAATCTCTGCGGCTTTGCCCTTGTCGAAGGTGGCGACGCGAAGGTAGCCGGCTGAATCCTCCACCCCTTTCGCAACTACTGGCGGGTAGTTTAACAGCGCACGGGTGATGGTAATCTTCTGCGGCTCGCCGCGCGCTTCACGCACCAGCGTCACGGTCACGGTTGATCCGGCGGGTCCCGCCAGAAGCCGCTGGATCTGGACCACCGAGAGTTCGCGCGTAGCCGCGCTTTCCACGAGATCGATCAGGTCGCCTGCCTTTACGCCCGCTTTTTCCGCCGGGCTTCCCGGAAGCACGGAAACAACAGTGGCAAACCCTAATCGTTTGGCGAGGAAGATGCCCACGTTTGCAGGTCCGGGGTCCGGCTGGCGGACGTATTCCTGGTATTCCTGGGGCGTGAAATAGGTGCTGTAAGGATCAAGCGCTTCCAGCAGGCCGCGAATCGCGCCGCCCGTCACTTTCTTCAGGTCCGGCTCGGTGACGTATTCGTTCTTGATGCGGGAGAGGACTTCGCTGTAGACGCCCAAGTTGCGGTAGGTCTTCTCACTCGGGGAGTCGTTCTTGCCCAGAAGTCCACCGAGAACAATATAGAAGACGACGAAGCACGATGTCGTGATCAACAAGAAGCGAACGCGATTGCTCATCTGGACAGCAACTCCTTCAGCGCCAGGCGATAGCCCTGATCACGACCAGTATAGCACGCCCCGCCGATGAACTTCTACCGAACCGGCGAAGATTCGCTGCTATTACTTGATGGTTTTTTCCTCGCGCGAGATGCCTTTCTTGGGGAGGCGGGGTTCCGCAGGCTTTTGACCTGCACTGTATTGCCGGGCGGCGAGTTGGGACTTGAGCAATTCAAACTTCCGACTCATGCGTTTGCCGAGCTTTTGGTTGAGGAAACGGCCTTTACCCATGGGAATTGAGGAAGTCAGAACTCAGGAGTCAGAATTCAGAACCTGAACCTCGCGACGTCTGAAATTGGGTTGTCGACCCCACTTTCCCCCTCGGTCAAAAACGTGTCGGACATGCGGTCGTGCCACGTTAGACCATCGCTATCGACCAGCGCCCAAACAAATCCCAACATCAGCGCGCTGATGGAAACCAGGTAGCCGAAGGCGCGCCAGAAAGCTTGTTTCGCCGTCGGGAAATCGCCGTTCTGGCTGCGCACCTCGATTCCCACCCAGAGGAGCCCGGGCGTCGTGGATGTAAGGGCTGTGAAAATCCCGAAATAGGCCATGATGAAGACCACCACGATGAACGCCACGACCACTAGGTTAAGGGGCTGAGCTGAAAGATGGCCACCTGCACGCCAGAAAATCAACGCGAACAACCCGGCAGCAACCATCAGCACTAGAGCATCTACCAACCCGCCGAGGAAGCGTCGGCTGAGCGGAGCCAAGGACAACCCTGATGGGTGGACGGAGCCTTCGGTTTCCTCGACGAGAGGTTGGGAGTCGAGAACGATCTCCACCGGTCGGGCCAGCGCTGTCTCGGTCTCGAGTCCATAGTCACCGGCATCGACGAGTGCAGCACCGAAGCTTCCATGTCCTGCCCGTTGATCGAGGGAATGCGAATCCACACCCGGCATCGCCGCCTCGGTGGGAACGGACTTTTCCAGGAAGACATCGAGGTCTGTTCCGCGCTGCGGGAACTCGATCACTTTGGAGTCCAGGGCCGTCGCCGCTTCGGTCCCTGGTTCGCCTTGAAAGTCGAATTCCAGGTTCGCGTTCGGATCGACGTTCCCCCGCAACCGGGCCCGCCTGCGGCGGAAGTCCTCCACGCGCTCGCTGAGCTCCTGCTGCAGGGGCCGGGCGGCCGCACCTGGACGAGCTACTTCCCCAGAAGCAGTCGCACCTGACCTCACCGGGCCGGATGTCTGGGCAGGGTGGGGCGTCGCAGGGGGAGAGGGCTCCTCCTGGACAGGAGAAGGTGGTCCCGGCAGCGAATGTAGAGATGGGGCCGCTTCCGCGGGAGGCGACGGGGGGGATGAAAACAGTCCCACAGTCTGTGGCGTTTCCCCCTTCGGCTTGGCGGGTAAAAACGAATGGCCACACCGCTTGCACTGGGGAATCCCGGGATAGCTAACAAACCCGCATTTGGGGCATCTCACTGGGTTGCTCACGCCCTCCAGGCAGCCTTCACCCGCTCTTTTTGCATCTTAGCAAAACCGGGCGATGGAACAAAGCGCTTTCGAGTAGAATGAATAGTTTCCGCGCGCCCATGACTTACATCTCTCGGCGGTTCCGTCTGGCGGTGCTCGCGTTGCGCGGTGCGCTCGCGTGCTTGCTTGCTCTTCTTTCCGCCCTGCTCTCGAGCGCCCCGGGACAGCAGCCGGAGATACCGCTCGAACTCCAGGATGTCAAATCCACGGTCAGCATTCGGGCCGATTCCCAGGAGAAAGAGAAGGATACTTACCGCTTGCGTGGTCATGTGGAAGTGATCTATCAGGCTATGACGCTCACCGCCGATGAAGCCAGCCTCGATGAGTCCACCGGAATCCTGGAGGCGCGCGGGCACGTGACATTTACGGAAGCCGGCACCCACCTAGAGGCCGACCAAGCCCACTATAACGTGAACACCAGTGTGGGCTGCTTTACGAACGTTCACGGCCACGTTCAGGCCAAGGTGCCGCGGCGCCACCGCATGCTTGTCAGCGAGAACCCTTTCTACGTGAACGCACGCCAGGTCGAGCGGCGCGGCGAGTCTACCTATGTGGTCAAGCATGGGCGCATGACAACCTGTGAATGCGAGAAAAAAGGCTGGACGATCAGTACCCGGCGTGCCCGAGTCGAACTGGACAACAAGGTGGTCAGCCGGGGCTCGGTGTTGCGCCTGTTCCGGGTGCCGGTGTTCTATACGCCCTACACCGTAAACTCCATTGCCCAGGAGCCGCGTCAGACTGGGTTCCTGCTTCCGCACATCGGCAATTCCTCGCAAAAGGGACTCATTCTGGGCGGAGGGTTTTACTGGGCCATCAATCCCAGCGCCGACCTGCTGCTGGGACTGGAGAATTACAGCGTCCGCGGCCTGGCCCGCGGTGGCCGTTTCCGAGCCACTCCCAGCGCCACGAGCGACATCACCATCGAATACTTCGGGGTCAACGACAAAGGCGGCGGACCACTGAGGCGGTCCCGGGCGCCCGGCCAAAGCCTACGCGCGTTGGGTCAGACACGCGACCTCGGATACGGTTTCCGCGGGGTCGTGGATGCGGATTACATTACCTCCCTAGCCTTTCGCCTGACTTACACCGATAACTTCGCGCAGGCCGTCTCCTCGGGAGTCCACCAGACCGGATTCCTCACCAAGAGCTTCGATGCCTACAGCATTAGCCTCTATGCTTCTCGCTATCAGAACTTCATTTCCGCGGCGCAGGTGCCGGGGAATTCGGTCATCATTCGTCAGACACCCAGTTTCTCATTCTCCGGGATGGATAAACAGATCGGGACGTCGCCGCTGTATTTCGCTTTTGATTCTTCCGCGGCGGGCGTGGGCCGCACGGACCCCGGCCTGGATACTCCTCGCCTCTCGGAGCGAGTGGATGTCCACCCGGAAGTCACGCTGCGCACGCGGCCCTTTCTCGGATTCCAGTTCACGCCGAGCGCCAGCGTACGCCTTACTCGGTACGGCACCAGCCTGCGCGGCGACGGCGAAGGGCTCAACCGGCTGCTCGGCGAGTTTTCGTTCGACCTCCGGCCGCCTTCCCTCGCCAAAGTGTTTTCTCGCCCCCTGGCCGGTCGCCGCTTCAAGCACGTGATCGAGCCCGACATCCGCTACCGGCTGGTCCGAGCGCGCGACCCGGAAACCATCCAGGATGTTATCCGCTTCGACGATTTGGACATCCTCACCGAGACGAATGAACTCGAGTACTCCATCACCAACGCCCTTCTCGTCCGCAAAGACGTGCCCGAAGGGGAGGCGGAGATACCCCAGGCCCGGGAGTTGATTTCCTGGAGGCTGTCGCAGAAATACTACTTTGATCCCACCTTCGGCGGCGTGCTCGATCCCACCCGGCGTTTGGTTTTCGACCCCACGATTTCGTTGACGGGTTTCGCCTTTGCCGAGGGTCGGAGGCTCTCGCCCTTGGTCTCGGTCCTGAAGTTTGCCCCATCGTCCAATTACGATACGGAGTTGCGCGCGGACTTCGATCCCGGCGGGGGAGGCGTCCTGAACGCCGGCATCACCTCCCACCTTCGGCGCGGTCCGATGGGGCTGTCTTTCACCGACTTCTTCATCAACCGCACCGCCGCACTCGCGACGCCTCTAGCCCCGACGGGAACGGTTTCCGCGCTTCCCTCATTTCACCTGCTGCGCGCGGTGGCCTCCTACGGAGACGTCAACCGCAAGGGCCCGAGCGGCGCCTTCGGGCTGAACTTCGACCTGGCCCGGCGAATCACCCTCCAGGCCGTGGGCCAGGTCGGCTATAATTTTGGCTGCTTTGGCGTCGACTTTGAATACCGGCGGTTCGCGTTGGGCACCCTGAGGCGCGAAAGCCAGTTCCGCATCGCCATCTCGCTGGCGAACGTTGGGTCGTTCGGGAACTTGAAGCAGCGGGAAAGGCTGTACTGAAGGCAGTTGACAGTCGAGAGTCTAAAGTTGAAAGTGGAGAGGTGGGCCTTTCAACTTTCGACTTCTGACCATCGAACTAACAAGGACTAATCAATGGCCTTTCCAACCCATCGTCCTCGCCGCCTGCGACGCACGGAAGCGCTCCGCGACCTCGTGCGGGAGACACGCCTGACCGCGCGCGCGCTGATTTATCCCTTGTTCGTCTGCCCGGGTACAAAGGTCAAGGACGAAATCAAGTCGATGCCCGGTAGCTACCGTTGGTCGGTGGATCTGGTCGTGGAGGAGTGCAAGGCGGTTCATGGACTGGGAATCCCTGCGGTGATTCTGTTTGGCATCCCGGCGAAGAAAGACGAAGTCGGCTCCGAGGCTCACGATCCCGAGGGGATTGTGCAGCGGGCGGTGCGGGCGATCAAACGGGCGGTGCCTGGACTGATCGTGATCTGCGACCTCTGCCTCTGCGAATATACCAGCCACGGACACTGCGGCGTGGTGAAGGGAAGTGAAATCGACAACGACTCGACCTTGGAGCTTCTCGCGAAGGCTGCATTGGCCCAGGCGGAGGCGGGCGCCGATATCGTCGCGCCGTCCGACATGATGGACGGCCGCGTGGCACGCGTCCGCGCCGCGCTTGACGCGCGGGGATTCAACCAAATTCCCATTCTGGCCTACTCGGCGAAATACGCCTCGGGATTTTACGGACCCTTCCGCGAGGCCGCGGATTCGACTCCGCAGTTCGGCGACCGCCGCTCGCACCAGATGGATCCTGCCAACCAGCGCGAAGCGATGCGCGAGATCGCGCTGGACATCGAGGAGGGCGCGGACATCATCATGATCAAGCCCGCGCTGCCCTATCTCGATGTTATCGCGCTGGCGCGCCGCCAATTCGACGTCCCCATCGCCGCTTATCAGGTGAGCGGCGAGTTCTCGCTTATCGAGGCTGCGGCGCGTATGGGCTGGATCGACCGCGAGCGGATCATTCTGGAAACCCTTACTTCCATCCAGCGCGCCGGCGCGGATATGATCCTCACCTATTTCGCCAAGGACGCGGTGCGGCTTTTGGGCCGTTAGGCGGCGTTTTCCGACCCCCTCCGATAGGAGAGTTTGTTGCGCGCGAATTCTCTTTCCCGCCGATTCTTCATCCTCCTGCTTATTATTGCCGCCTTCGCTTCCAGCTTACCCGCTGCCACGACCGCGACCGAGGGTGCTGCCGGTCCGCGCTCCCTCGTCAGGCGGATCGAGGCTATGCTGCGCCGCAGCGAAGCGCGGCGAGGGCAGTGGGGCATCGAAGTCATCCGCCTTTCCGACGGCAAGGTCCTCTATACGCGCGACGCCGAGCATCTCTTCCTGCCCGCCTCCAACATGAAACTCTTCACGACGGCGGCGGCGGTCGAGAAGCTCGGCCCGGAGTTTGTCTTTCGCACGACGGTTGAATCGGCGGCGGCACCCGATGCCGACGGTCGTGTGGACGATTTGTATCTGGTTGGCCGAGGGGACCCGACGCTGGGCAACCGCGTTATGCCCGACCAGCCCCCGCCACCGGAGCAGGCGGCAGCCGACGCGGTTTTCCAGAAGCTGGCCGAGCAGGTCGCGGCGCGCGGCGTCCGGGAAGTGAGCGGAAACCTCATCGCGGACGACAACTACTTTCTCTACGAGCCCTTTAGTCATGGCTGGGAAGAAGAGGATCTGCAGTGGGGCTATGGCGCGCCTGTGACGGCGCTGGCCTTCAATGACAACTCTCTGCTCCTGCGCGCCCGTCCCGCAACCCACGCTGGTGAGGGCGCGGTGGTCACGATCGAACCGGTCGCGGACTGCTATCAGCTCAGCAATCGGCTGATGACTGCGGTTGCCGGACGCCGCAAGCAGATCTATATCGAACGCGCGCCCGGCTCGAACCAACTGGATATCTGGGGTGAGATTCCGCTCGACGCGGGAGAAGAGCGAACCGCGATTTCCATTGCCAATCCGCCGCGGCTCGCCGGCGAGCTTTTCCGTCGTGCCCTCGAGGCGCGAGGGGTTGCGGTACGCGGGCGAGTAGAAGTCCATCACCTCACTCGAATCGAAGCGGCGACGACGGACGACCCGTTCCCGAAGACGCCCTCGCGTGTCCTGCTGGCGGAGCACCTTTCCGCCCCGTTGCGGGAAGACATCGAAACCATTAACAAACTCAGCCAGAACCTGCATGCGGAGATGCTTCTCCGGACGCTCGGGCGGGAAGTAAAGCAATACGGCAGCCTTACCGTGGGTCTGGAAGTTCTGAACGAGTTTGCGGCCCAGGCAGGCATCGCGCCCGCGGAAGTGAATTTCACCGACGCTTCGGGCCTCTCGCGGCACGTTCTGATCGCGCCGCGTGCCGTCATCAAGCTGCTCAAGTTCATGGCCGCGTCATCGCGGTTTGATGCTTTTCTAGATTCTCTCCCCGTGGCCGGCGTCGATGGGACGCTGGCGGACCGCTTTGGCGGCTCACCCGTCAAAGGGCGCGTGCGCGCCAAGACGGGCACGATGGACCACACTAACGCGCTTTCGGGTTACATGGACCTGCCCTCCGGCCAGCGCCTGGCGTTTTCCATCATCGGCAACAGCCACCTTCTGAAATCCGCCGAAGGCGCCGCGGTCGTGGATGAGATTGCGCTGGCGATCTATCGCCATTTCGCGCGCGGGCGAATGGCTCGGTAGGGTCTGGTAGCGCCGGGCGGAACTTGTCCCGATGAAATCGGGGGCCCGGCCTCCGTACTGTTGTCAACGTGCCGTCCCGCCCGACGGGGCGGCGCTAAAGCCAATCATGAAAACCGTCACCATCTTTGGCAGTTCCCTTCCCGGCGAAGGCACTGCCGCCTACGAGGAAGCTCGACACTTGGGGCGCCGCTTGGCGGAGAGCGGCTTCGCCGTTTGTAACGGCGGGTACAAAGGCTTGATGGAAGCCTCGGCGCGCGGCGCGCGCGAAGCCGGTGGTCATACGATTGGCGTCACGTGCACGCTCTGGCCGGCTTCGGCCAACCCCTGGATCGCCGAGGAAATCCGCACCCAATCATTCCTCGAGCGTCTTAGAACCCTTATCGAGCGCGGCGACGCCTATGTCGTCCTTCCCGGAGGAACGGGGACGCTCGCCGAACTGGCGCTGGTGTGGGAGATGATGAACAAGTCGAGTCTGGCGAAAACCGTGGGCGGAAGAAAGCCGCTGCTGGTCACGGGGGCTTACTGGCAACCGGTCATTGATTGTCTCGAAAAGGAAGGCTCGCTGGGCCGCCTCGAATATGCCAGCATGGAGGCCACGCGGCGCACCATGGAAATCGTCACGGTCGTAGGGAATGTGGAAGCCGCGGTCGAGCGCCTGCGCCAGCAACTTTAGTGAACTGCGCCCAAGGCCGGGCCGCTCACCGTCGAATAAGTCCTCCCCGAATTGCCCCAGCCCTTGGAAACAGGGGAGCCTCCCGCTACCGGAGAGTCGCAGTTTGTGATAGAAGAACTATAGGACCCTATTGCCTGCGCCGCAGAGGACCTTCCTCGCAGGACCTCGCCGGTCGCGCGGCGGAGCTTCCGCAGTGCGCCGAATTGCCAATCTATTTGCGAACGCGACCGATGGCCGCCTCACCAATGTCGAAAGAGTCTAACCTCCAGACCTCCGCCATGAGGCTTTCACTGGGTGTGGGTTTCCTCATGCTGGGGATGAAAGTCTTCGCCTACTGGCTTACCGGTTCGGTAGCCATCCTCTCCGACGCTGCCGAGTCCGTGGTCCACGTGGTGGCGGTCTCCTTCGCCGCTTACAGTCTTTGGCTAAGCCAGAAACCCGCCGACCGCAGCCATCACTACGGTCACGACAAGATCGCATTTTTCTCCGCCGGCTTTGAAGGCGCCATGATCGTGCTGGCGGCGTTTTACATCATTTACGTTTCAATCCATAAGTGGCTTGCGGGGCTCAAACTTGAAAACCTCGGTAGCGGAACCTTGCTCACTCTGGCCGCCGCGCTCATTAACGCTTTGTTGGGCGGCTATCTCGTGTGGGTGGGGAAGAGAAACAAGTCCCTCATCCTGGAAGCCAACGGCAAGCACGTACTGACCGATTCCTGGACGAGCTTCGGCGTGGTGGTGGGTCTTTCGCTGGCCCTGCTGACGGGGTGGCTGCCGCTGGATCCCCTCGTGGCCATCGTGGTCGCCCTGAATATCCTCTGGACGGGCGGAAAGCTGATGCGCCAGTCGGTCGGCGGGTTGATGGACGAGGGCGACCCGGAGACCGAAGCGAGCGTCAGGAGAGTGCTGGAGGCGATGACCTCGGAAGCAGGGATTGGATACCACGGTTTGCGTCACCGCAACGCGGGAAATACTGTCTGGGTGGAGTTCCACTTGCTCTTTCCACGGACGACGCTGCTGGAGTCCGCCCACGCCCTGGCCACCCGCATCGAGGAGAGAATCGAGCGGGAATTGCACTTCCGGGCCGAGGTGACCAGCCATCTGGAGACGCTGGAGGATCATCACGAGATCCATGCCCGTGCCCACCACCAGGATTTCTCCGGCTAAGTACTAATTTTTTGCTTGACTTGACGCACGCTAAGTGCTAAATAGCATGTTAGCTGCGCCAGTACGGTCGCTTTTCGTAAGCCATTCGCGGGAAGCGGAATTACGGTGAGGGGTTAACGCAAGGGGCGCGCCTGCCACGAAGAGGGAGTTCCCCCTCTTTCTAAGCCACAAATAATCAGGCCAGGAACATTTGTGTCCCTGGAGTCTCCTTTGAGCTGAAGCCCCAGGGCCCAGCCGGGAGTTCTCTCCGCGATGTGAGGCAAATTGTCGCTTCCAACGCCAGGGAATCTGCGGGATTAGGAGGAATATATGCGGGGAACAAAGTCCACACGTCCCTTTTCTATCGCCCTCGGGTTAGCACTGGCTCTCCTCGTTCCGAGTTTGAGGCAGGCCGCGGCAGCCGCTGGGAAGCGCGATTACGCTCCGAGTGAACTCCTGGTCAAATTCAAGGCCAAGGTGCCGACTTACGTCATGTCGGAGATTCACCGCGGGGTTGGGGCGCGCGTCCTGAAGAGCTTTCGAGCCGATCCACGG
>Ga0315281_10013274_pt1 | contig 11160 bp, 8 predicted proteins | sample YL17G07_0_MG_FD_204540 | JGI IMG/M metagenome (GOLD analysis project Ga0315281, IMG submission 204540) | Sediment microbial communities from Yellowstone Lake, YNP, Wyoming, USA - YL17G07_0 | ecosystem: Environmental > Aquatic > Freshwater > Lake > Sediment | place: USA: Wyoming | collected... | reverse complement strand
CCGCGCCGACCTCCGCGTCCGGACCGTCGTCGCGGCAATCGGCGTGGTGCTGCTCGTCGCCGTTGCCTTCCCGCCGCGCGAGTCGCACGACCTGTGGTCGTACGTGGAGTACGGACGCATCTTGGGCATTCACGGGATGAGCCCCTACCTCCACACCCCGTCGCAGTTCTCCGGCGACCCGTTCCTCCATCTCGCGGGCTGGCGAACCACGCCCTCGGTCTACGGGCCCGCCTTCAACGTGTTCGCAGCGCTGGGCGCCATCCTGGGGGGACATTCGATGCTGCTCGTACGCCTCTGGCATCAGCTCTCGGCTGCAGGCGCGCTCACCGCCGTCCTCGCGTAGCTCTGGCGACGCACCCGCGATCCGCGCAACCTTGTCTGGCTCGGCCTGCACCCCTTGTTCGCTGTGAGCGTCGTCAACAGCGGGCACAACGATCTGATCGTCGGCCTACTCGTTGCGCTCTCGATGCTCGCGCTCGCCGACGGGCACGACGTGCGCGCGGGAGCGATCGCGGCCGTGGCCATGCTGGTGAAGATCACCGCGGGGCTCGGTGTCGTCGGCGCGATCGCGTGGGTATGGAAGCACCGAGGACGCGGCGCCGCGCTGCGCGTTGGCGCCGGCGCGGCCGTCGTGAGCGCGCTCGGTCTCGTCCCGTTCGGACTCCAACCGCTTGGCGTGCTTCGACTCCACGCCGGTCTCGTGAGCCGCGCGTCGATCTGGCAGGTGGAACGAATCGCACGCCACACGATGTCGGCTCCGGGGTTGCCCGCCGCCCGGCTGCTCGGCACGATCGGGGTACTCGCGCTCGCGTGGTGGCTCGTGCACCGTCGACGATCGGACCACGCTCCGACCATTGCCATCGCAGGCTCCGTGGCCAGCTTCGACGCCGCGGGGCCGTACGTGCTCCCGTGGTACGCGGCGTGGGCACTTCCCGCGCTCGCGTTCTGCCAGGACGAGCCACTCGCGCGATGGGCGTGGTGGTGGGCAGCCGTGCTGCTCGCGGTCTTCGAGCTCCCGCCCAACGCCGTCATCGGCATCGTGGTGCCGACAGGAGGTCTCGCGTTCTTCATCGCGTCGGCGCGCCGACGCGAGCGTCACACGCGTTCGGGCCGGATCACCAGTTCGCCGAAGCGTTCGAGCGTCTCGAGTGCATGGTTCAGCGAGTCGCCCGGAACGCCAACCCCGCACCAGGTGACGCCGAGCGACGCGAGCTCTTCGTGCGCCTCGAGCCGCGCGTCGGCGTCGAAGCCGTCGGTGCTGGGGTCGCCTCCGGCGGAGGTACCGAACGACACGTCGATCTCGGCGGGGTCCCGGCCCGCCGCGTCGACGTAGCCCCACAGCTCGTCGAGCATCACGACGAGGTCCTGCACCGTCTCGAGCGCAGGTGTCTTCGCCGTCGTCGCCAGCATCGGCGGCGCGGGGAACGGGCTCCAGCCGTTGCCGTACCGAGCAACCCGGCGTCGGGACAGGCGGCTGTTGCCGCCGATCCAGATCGGCGGCAGCGGATCGGGTTTCGGATTCGCGGTCTGACCATGCGCCTGGAAGCCGACACCCTCGTAGGCGAAGTCGTCCTCGGTCCACACCCCGCGCATCACCTCGATGGCCTGGTCGAAGAGAACGTTGCGCTGCTCGAAGTCGACACCGAGCGCGCGGTACTCGCCGCGCAGGTAGCCGGTGGCCACCGCGAGGATGAATCGGCCGTCCGAGAGGGCGTCGATGGTGGCCACCGCCTTCGCCACCAGAAACGGGTTGCGGTACGGGAGCACGCAGATGTCGGGGATGAGCCGCATCCGGTCGGTGACCGCCGCGCAGAAGGCGAGCGCGACGAACGGGTCGAGCGCGTCGTGGCCTCCGGACTCCAGCCACCGGTGCGTCGGCGCGGGGTGCTCGGTGAAGCTGATGCCGTCGAACCCCGCCGCTTCGGCGGTGCGGCAGAACCGAGCGAGCGCGTCCTTGGTGAGAAATTCGGGATTGTGCGGATGGGCAACCAGCGGGTACATCACCGAGAACTTCACGGGCGGCGACGCTAGTCCCTCGCGGTTGTCACGTGCGTGCCGGGATCCGGCACGACAGTTCTGGAGTTACATGCCCGCGGCGAGACTGTCCTGCCGAGCGTCGGCGGCCCCGTGCCAGTAATCGTCGACGGGCAGCACGATCTGGCCGGCGCCGAAGGCCACCACGTTCGGAGCCAGGATCGTGTGGCCTCGCGCGCGGAGTTCGGGAGCGAGGTCGACGAGGCCGGTTTCGAGCGCGAGCCGCGTGCCGCCGAGCCAGTGCCAGCGCGGCGCGTCGATGGCGGCCTGGACGTCGAGCCCGCACGCGAGGTGGTGGAGCACCTGCACGTGACCCTGCGGCTGGAACTGGCCGCCGGTCACGCCGAGTGCACCCCAACGACCGGTGTCGCCGCGACGGACGAGCGCGGGGATGATCGTGTGGAACGGACGCCGTCGCGGCTCGGGCCGATTCGGATGTCCGGGCGGTGCCAGCGCGCGGAAGCCCGCGCCGCGGTTCTGCAGCACGAAACCACCCTCGTCGACGACGACACCTGTGCCGAAGAAGGCGTAATTGGAACTGATGAGCGACACGGTCGTCGTCGCGTCGGCAACCGCGACGTATACGGTCCCACCCGGCAGCGGCAGTGCTTCCGGGGGTGGTGTGGTGGCGGCGTCGTCGAGTGACCGGCGAACCGATGCCGCCCACTCGGGATCGCACAACCGCCCCGGCGACCCGCCCGCGTTGGGATCGCCGATGCACGTCGCCGCCTCGGCGAACGCGGCCTTGACGGCTTCGGCCTGACGGTGCACGCGACGCGCCGACAACAACTCGAGCGACATGTCGCCGTCACTCGCGAGCGCAGCCAGCGCGCCGACGACGACCGCACCGTCACCGTTCGGCGGCAGCTCGAGGATCTCCCAGCCCGCGTAGCGCGCCGCGGCGAGGGGTTCGACCCATTCGCCGCGATGACCCGCGAGGTCGACCATCGTCAGCTCGCTCCCGTGGCCGTTGGCGGCGCGCACGATCGCCTCGCCGAGCCGCCCCTCGTAGAACGCGCGCTCGCCCTCGGCCGCGATCGTTTCGAGCGCGCGCGCCTGCGCGGGATTGACCAGCACTTGCCCGGGCACGGGCGCGTGCCCGCCGGGCAGGAACATCTCGTGCGCGTCGGGTGCGAGCCTCCGGGCTTCCGACACCCACTCCGCCGACTCTTCGATCCCGAGCGGGAATCCGCTGCGAGCCAGGCGGATGGCCGGCTCCAGGCACGTGCCGAGAGCCAGTCGACCGAATCGGCGGTGCAGCGCGCCCCACGCGTCGACGAGGCCCGGAACGGTCATCGCCGCACCACCGAACACCGGCATCGGGCCGTCGGGCGCCACGAAACCCATCGGGAGCGCGCCGGACCCGTTGTACCCGTACACGGCGCCGTCGTGCTCGATCAGCGCGAAGCAATCGCCGCCGAGGCCGCTACGCATCGGCTGCACCACGCCGAGTGCGGCGTTAGCGGCGATGGCCGCGTCGACGGCACCACCACCGCGGCTGAACGTCTCGAGTGCCGCGGCGGTCCCGAGCGCCGACGACGTGGCCACCATGACGCTCGGCGCGACCGCGGGCGACCGCTTGGCCGCGAAGCGCGCCGCGATCATTGGCTCCCCGCGACCGTGATCGACGACTACAGCTGGTAGATACGAATGGCGTTGCCCGCCATGATCGCGTGCTTGTCGTCGGCGGGAAGTTCGCCGAACGCTTCCTCGATGTACTTCTGCGAGTGCGGCCAGGTCGAGTCGGAGTGCGGATAGTCGGTCGACCACATCATGTTGGCGACACCCACTTCGTGTCGGATACGGATCGCGGTGGTGTCCTCGATGAACGTGTTGAGGATCTGGCGATCGATGTAGACGCTCGGGTCTTCCGTGAGCGGCGACTCGCTCCAGAAGCGGTGGCGGTGAAAGACGATGTCGGCACGCTCACGGAAGTACGCCAGCCACGATGCGCCGGCCTCGGTGAAGACGAAGTTGATGTTCGGGTAGCGAGCAGGGATACCCGCGAACAAGATGATCGCCAACGTCTCCATCAGCCCGATCGGTGAGATGCTGATGAAGCTGAGCGCGGTGCCCTGCTGGTTCGGCGCGAGCGATCCCATGTTGAACACGTTGCTGCGCGGTTGACCGATGTGGAAGTGGATCGGGTAGCCGAGCTCGTTGGCAACCGCCCAGAACGGCTCGTACGCCTCGTCCCAGTACGGGACCTGCGGGAAGGCGTCGAAGAGGAAGGCGCGGATGCCGGGCAGCTTCGCGGCGCGCTTCATCTCCTCGAGCGCGAGCTCCATGTTCTGGAACGGGACGGTGGCCGGGCCGATCAGGCGTTCCGGCGCGTGCGACGTGAACTCCGACAAGAAGTTGTTGTAACTCTGTATCACCGCGCGCTGGAACTCCGCGTCGACGCCCTCGCCCGTGGGCGTGGCGCCGCCGGAGATCAACACTTCGGCATCGACGCCGTCGAGGTCCATGTCGGAGAGCCGCGCTTCGGGGTCGAAGGCCCCGGGGCGGATGGCCGACTCGTCGATGTCCTTCTCCTGGTATTCCTCGAAGGGTCGTCCCGCCATGTGCGCGAGGCCCATCCCGGCCATCTTGAGCTGGTCCTTCTGCATGCTCTCGACCCGCTTCACCCACTGGTGGTCACGGTGCTGCTCGGGGAGGTAGCGCCCGAAGAACCCGGGCGGCAGCGACAGATGCGAGTCGGACGAGATCAGGCGATAGTCCATGATCCGGCTCCCCGTGCGTGAGCGATTGCTCGTCGGTGTGTACCACAGACCAGCGGCCGCCGCTCGGAGCGCGCCCCATCGGGGCGCGACCGGAAGGGCAGTATGGCCCTACCGATCCGGGGCTCGGTCCGACAGGCTGGGAACAGTCGACAAGGAGAGGTGGCCGCTATGACGACCGATGAGGCAGGCCCGAGCCGATCCGGGAACCGTCGGCGCCAATACGCCCTGATCGCCGGCGGGCTGGTCGTGGCGCTCGTCGTTGTCGGGGTGGTGATCGCGCTGACCCGCGACGACGGCGGAGAATCCCGGTCGGCTCCGGCCACCACTACGACGACCGCACCGACATCGACGACCGGCGCACCCGTCGACACTTCGACCGCAGTGTGGCCGTTCGCCTCGAGCGCGACCCGCTATGCGGATCCTGTGGCCGCGGCGCGGGGCTTCGCGGTCGATTTCGTGGGCTTCACGGATCCGATCGTCGGGGAATTCCGCCAGGGGGATTCGCGGTCGGGCGAGGTGGGGGTACAGGCGAAGGCGGGCACGGTGGAAACGACCGTGTTGGTCCGCAAGCTGGGTGACTCGTGGTGGGTGCTGGGCGCGTCGACACCGAACATCCAGCCGACCGCCCCCACCACCTCCCAGGCGATCTCCTCGCCGGTCGCGCTGCGCGGTACGAGCACCGCGTTCGAGGCAACCGTCAACGTGCGGGTCCGCGAAGACGGGAAGCTGGCGGCGCTCGGGGAAGGGTTCGTGATGGGGGGCGGCAACGGCGAGATGGGTCCCTTCGACGCCACGCTCGCGTTCAGCGCGCCGACAGCGTCGGCCGGTTCGGTGATGCTCTACCAGTTGTCGGCCGAGGACGGTCGCGTCGTCGAGGCAACGGTGGTGCGCGTGAAGTTCGCCTGAGCCGGCGGCTCGCCGGCGCCGGTCAGCGCTCGGCGAGGTGGCGCCACCCGTCCATCCAGCCGGAGTTGACGGCCACGTACCCGAGCACGAGTCCGGTCGCGAGCGTCGACACCGTCGCCAGCCGTCGCAACCATCCGCCGGCTACGGCAGCCGCGTCGCGTTCGGGCCGGTAGTCGGCCGCCGCCAACCGGGGAGTGTCGACGACGTGACCGACGACATGCACCGTCATCGCGACGAACCAGAGAATGAAACTCGCCTTGTGCAGGTCGATGAGCCAGCGCGCGGAGCGACCGGCCGCCAGCCCGCCAATACCGGTCGCCAGCACCGCGATCGTCGTCAGTACGACGATCGGACCGTCGACGCGTAACACGACGTTCGGCGCGCCCTTGCGTATGTACGCGGGATCCCCGAGGTAGTAGCGCGCGAACCGATAGCCCACGCTCGCGAGTTTCGTCACCGCGAGCGCGGCGACGACCATCCCGATGAACACGTGCGGGGAAAGCAGGTCGCGGACACTCAGGATCGTCACACCCTCGGCGGCGAGCAGCACGACAAGCACCGCGCCCGTTGCTGCCGTCAGCCGCTCGTTGCCTTCGATACCCGCCTCGGCACGCGCGATGTCGCCGCCTGCCTCGTCGATCAACTGTTCGACCATGCGACACCCCTCGCGTCACCGTGCCTACCTGTGCAAGATTCTGGCGCACACGTCGCGCTTCCCCGCGGGTCGCGCCCACATTCTGAAGAACTTCTTACGGAGTTCCTGTGGCAGTCGCGAGTTACAAGTAGTGGTGCGCCAGCAGGTGGCGGGTCGCGAACCATCCGGGAATCGCGGGCAGGTAGTAGTACACGAGTTGGTTCGCGAGCACGGCGGCTACCGCAACCTCCCGCGCGAGCCCCAGGGACACGAGTACCGCGGCCAACCCGACGGTGCCGACTGCGGTACCTCCCCCAGGAATCGGCACGATGGAAGCGATCGTCACCACGCCGATATTGGCCGCGAGCAACGGCCAGAAGGCCACCTGGCCGTGAAACGCCACGATGCATGCGGCGAGCGTGGCGGTCGACAGCAGCGTCGCCAGCGCGTTTCCACCCAAGAGCAGCGCGACGTGGCGCGGCGAACGCAATGCGCTCGACATCGTGGAGGCAGCGCGTCGCAACGGCTGCGTCACCGACCGGCGCCATCGAGGTACGGCGAGCACGACTCCCGAGAGCACGCCGATCAGGGCCAAGACCGCGAGCGTCAGCTCCAGCAGCCCGCTCGCCGGAAGCAGCGACAGGTCCACGTGCGCAGGCTGGATCACGAGCGCAAGGAGGAACAGCCCGAGGGCGGCCACAAGGTTGCCCACCGTGCTGAGCAGCCCACCCGCGGCGACGGCCGAGCTCAGGTCGATTCCCAGCCGCTGAAGGAACCGAACCTGCATCGCGATGCCCCCGATACCAGGAACGGCCAGATTCGAGAAGGACATCGCGACCTGCAGCTCGGTCGTGGGCCAGAGGGGGAGCGACTGCGGCACCGTGCCTTCGAGCCCGATCGCGAAGCCCACGTTCGACGCCATCGACAGCGCCATCGCGACTGCGAGCCACCACCATCGGGCGTCGCGGATGCTGTTCCACACGAGGCTGGGATCTCCAACGTCGGCGAGCAGCACGCCCACGGCGGTCAGCGTGCCGACGGTCAGCGCGACCCCACGCGCGCTGATGCGATGCAGCTGGATCGGCTCGGGCACGTCGACGCCGGCGGTGCGCGCTGCGAGCGTGCGCAACGATCGGAGTTGATCGCTGGTACCGAACGACGGAACTCGGGCGGAACGGCGCGCGCCTCGCGTGAGCGCGGCGGGCTGCAGGAAGGGAATTGCGTGGGCGACCTGCACCGGACCGACGGCGTCGATGGCGGCGGAGACGGCGCGCTCGGCCCCCACCACCGATGACGTGGCGACGAGAACCTGGGCGATGTCGTGCGCGACTGCCGGCTCTGCTCCACTCTCCTGCGCGGCTTCGAAGCCGACGAGCCACGGGCCGTCCTCGCCGAGGATGATGTGCTCGCCGTCGAGACACCCGTGCACCAATCGCGCCCGGTGGAGCGTGGCCACCTGCCGCCAGATCTCCGCGAGGACGTCGTCGCCGACCGCGCCGACGTCCGACGCTGCGAGTCGTGTCCCTCGGACCGGTCGTTGAACGAGCAGCGCGGCGCCGGGTCCCGCGGATCCCGCGACCACCACCCGCGGCACCCGGGCTCCCGCATCACGCGCCGCAAGCATCACGTAGGCCTCGTGCTTCAGGGTTTGCAGGCGACTGAGCGCCACCGGAGGCCCGGGATCCTTGTAGAGGAGAAAGCGGCCGAGCTTGGCGAGGAACTGCGCGTCGGCATCGTCCCGACCCGACACCGTGACGCGCAGCGGACCGTCGTCGTCGGCAGCCCGCATCAGGGTGGATCCCGTCGGTTGCCGACGAGCCAACCGAACATCGTGGGCACGGATACCGAGTTGTTGCAGTGAGCGCGTCACCTGCGCGGTCGTGGGCCGTCCACCGGGTGAGCCGAACAGGAGATGCACGAGCGCCGCGATCGACCAGCCGAGCACGAGGGCTGCCAGCAGATCGTTGGGATACGCGGCGCCCAGGTACAGAGACGCGAGCGCGACCGCCGCGACGAGCAGCCTCCCGAGCACCCGTACCGGGCGGCTCACGTAGGGACCAGCGGCGCTGATCACTGCGACCGTCACACCGACGCGGACAGTCGGGAACGTCGGCGAGCCACCGAACGACGCCCCGAGCCGCACGCTGCGCGCAAAGCTCTCGTGGGCGACGACGATCTCGCCAAGGGCTCGTCCGACTCCGCGGGCCAGCAAACCTGCGATCACGAGATCGCGCGCGAGACGCCAACGGTGCGCGACGAACGCGGCCACCACCACGAGTCCCACCGCCCAGAGAGCGCCGACCCGGTAGAAGTCGCGAAAGAGCGGCGAAAGGTGGCGCGGCAACGTGTCGACGAGATCGACCAGCGCACGCTCGCTGCTCGTGACGTCGCCCGCGTGCCGTGCCGCCACGAGCAACACGACCACGGCAACGACCACGCGAATCCAGTCGCTCGTGCGGCGCCGATACGGTTCCTCCGACGCGGGCGCGAACAGGTCACCTCGCCAGGCGCGGATTCGCCCTCGCATGGCGTGGGCGACATCGCCGAAGGACCGCACCCGGACACGTTGCCACGCGCGAGACCCGCCGGGGGCCTACGGGGCGTCGCCGAGGAGTCAGAATGGCCAGCCGTGGCCCCGAACAGCGTTGGCTCGATCGTGACCCTCGCAGTCGGGATCGCCTTGCTCGGCATGGTTGTCGCCGCGGCCGTATGTGTCGCGCTCGACGCCCGGCGTCCGCGTCCCGGCGTCGCGCAGATCGAGCAGGCGCTCGTGCAGTTGGGTCTCTCGTTCTGGGGTGTCCGCGACGAAGTCGATCAACCGACAGACCGAGTGGTCTTCGCCGCCGAGGACGCTCAGGGCCCCTTGCGGGTCACCGCGCTCGGACGCGACGAAGCCGGCACCCGATTCCTTGCCCGCGCGTGGCGCTCACTCGTCTATCGGCACGCACCACCCGCGCTCGCGTTCACGCGTCGGCAACAGGTGCAATCAGAGGCCCGGGTGGAACGCGCGGCGCACGAGAAAGGCGTGAGCGTGCCGCGCGTTCTCGCGGCCGACGTCGTCGGGCCACTCGCGCTCCTCGTGGAACGCATGCCCCACGGGCGGTCCCTCACGGAGTTCGAAGCCGCCGACTTGACCGACTCCGTGCTCGACGCGATCTGGACCGAGGTGCACGCGCTCCATCGGGCCGGCATCGCACACGGCAAGCTCGATGCGCATCATGTGATCGTCGACGGTGCAGCCCCGACGATCGTGGGTTTCGAGGCCGCTTCCATCAGTCTCACCGCGCGCCAATCGGCGGCCGACACCGCTCAGTTGCTCGCCGCGACGGCCGCAGCGGTCGGGGCCGATCGCGCCGTAGAAGCCGCGGTGCGCGCCATTGGGCGCGAGGGCCTCGCGGCGGCGTTGCCGCTACTCCAACCTCTGACGATCTCGAAGTCGACGCACGACGCTCTCGGAGGCACCCCGGTCCTCGACGAGAAACTCGAGCAGCTCCGAACGGTCGGCGCGCTCGCGGTCGGGGCGGACCCTCCCGAGCTCCAGAAGATCTACCGGGTGCATCCGAGACAAGTGCTGCTGGCTCTGGCGGCCTTGGTCGCGGTGGGAACGCTCCTGAGCCGCATCGGCGACCCGTCGCAGGTGTGGAACACGCTCCGGACGGCCGACTGGCCGCTGGTGCTGCTCGCCTTCGCACTCACGCTGGCCACCGACGTCGTCTTCGGCATCACGTTCCTCGGGAACATCCCCGTTCGGATCCCGATCTGGCCCAGCATCGAACTCCAGATCGCCATGGCGTTCTCGAACCTCGCGATTCCCGTCGCCGCCGACGCCGCGATCCAAGTTCGCTTTCTCCAGCGCAACGGTCTCGATCTCGCGTCGGCCACTGCCACCGGAGGGATCCTCAGCTCGGTGTCGGAGATCGGCGTCCAGGCGTTGCTGTTCATCGTCGCCCTCCGATTCGCGCCCGACACGATCAACTTCGGACACATCGACGCAGGACGGATCGAGATCCTCGTCGCGATCGCGCTCTTCGTCCTGGGCGCGTCGGCCGCGATCACGTTCGGGGTGCAGCGGCTCCGCCACCGCGCGTTGCCACCCCTCCTGCGTGCACTCGGCGCCGTCTGGGAGGTGATCCGTTCGCCCGGACGGGTCGCGTTGCTCGTCGGCGGGAATATCGTCGCGCAGCTCCTCACCGCCGGTTCATTGCTCGCGTGCCTGGCTGCCTTCGCCCATCCCGTCAGCCTGTGGACGCTGCTCGCGATCAACATCGGCGTGTCGTTGATCGCGTCGTTGGTCCCGATCCCCGGAGGCGGCGCGGCAGTGTCGGCGATCGGGTTGGCGGGCATGCTGACGGCGGTCGGCGTGCCCCAAGCGGTGAGCGCGGCGTCCGTCCTCGCGTTCCAGGTCGTCCACAGCTACTTGCCCGCCATTCCCGGCTGGTTCGCTACCAACGACCTGATCCGCAGGGAATACCTGTGAGCCGCGCCCAATCCTCGACTCGTCGGTACGCGGGGCCTCCGTCGAGAATGGTGTCGTGCCCATGACGAACGGCGCGCTCACCCGGCCGATGTTGTTGGTCGTCGACGACGGAGCCGAGGCGCGGGCGCAGCTCCGCCGGGAACTCCGCCGTTACGAGTTCGACTACCGGGTCGTCATCGCCAGTACCTACGAGGAGGCGCTGGCATCCCTGGAGGAGCTGGCCGCCGCGCACGAACCGGTTGCGATCGTGCTGGTGGACCAATGGCTGGACGGCCACACCGGGGCGGAGCTGCTCCTCCGCTCGCGCGAGCTCCATCCCCTCGCCAAGCGAGGCCTGCTCGTCGACTTCGGCGCGTGGGGCGATCCGCCGACTGCGGACGCTATCC
>Ga0315281_10013273_pt1 | contig 11161 bp, 9 predicted proteins | sample YL17G07_0_MG_FD_204540 | JGI IMG/M metagenome (GOLD analysis project Ga0315281, IMG submission 204540) | Sediment microbial communities from Yellowstone Lake, YNP, Wyoming, USA - YL17G07_0 | ecosystem: Environmental > Aquatic > Freshwater > Lake > Sediment | place: USA: Wyoming | collected... | reverse complement strand
ACCTGCTGATACCGCTCGGAGGGGCGAAACGCCATGGCCAGACTCCTTTCCAAAACCGACAGTCCATCATAGACTCCAGGGACAAAAAGAAAAGAACCTCCCTACCAGAATTGTGACACAGCCTGTCCGCTTGCCGCTGCCACCCAACCTTTGGGAGCGCATTTTCCGAGGAGCGAAGGATCTCTTGGCCCGTCGGATGGTCTATCCCATTCGCGACCCCGATTCTTCACGGGTGCCACGCGCAGCTTGAGCGTGTTTGCCCGGACACAGTCCTTCTCCTGGGAAGACACGCGCAAACAAGTTTGAGCGTGGCACCCAGCACAGGCTCTGCCATGCAGAAACGGCATCAGGCATTCGCAAAGGGACAACATTCGTGCGGACTGTCGGGATGAAACGATGCGCGGGACAAATGTCCCGCCGCGGCTTCGTCATCCTCCTTGCGGAAGACCGACCCGCACCCCTTCGCAAGCTCCTGAAGCTTCGCGACCTCGACTTCCGTGATCGGCTGATACGATCGGGCCGCCTTGATGCACTTGTCCAGGAGGTCGAGGTACGAGACCGGAACGGTGGTGGCGACACCCGGCTGCGACAGGGCAAAACGGAGAGCCAATTCGATCTCCTCGTCCTTTTCCAGAGGCCGATACCACCATTGGCGGGTCCGCGTCGCGCCTTCGGGCCATGCCCCGGCGTAGATCGCCTTCATGGCCAGCACAGCCGCGCCGCGCTCCCTGGCCATCTCCACGACCGCCTTGCCAAATCCCCAGTTCAGGTAATCCACGTAGCTGAGGGGGAACATGACGGAGTCGAATTGAAAACCTCTGAGCATCTCCAGAGCACCCTTCGTCGTGTGGGCGGAGAAGCCGATGTGCCGAATCTTGCCTTCCTCTTTGGCCTTGAGGAAGGTCTCGATAGCCCCACCCGGTCCGAGGGCCTGCTTGACCTCTTGCGGCCAGCGAATGTGGTGCATCTGGTACAGATCGAAGTAGTCGGTCTTCAGGCGTGTCAGCGAACGCTCCAGTTCCTTGCGGGCGCCGTCCTTGTCGCGCATCTTCGTCTTGCAGGACAGGAAGATCCGGTTGCGGTCGAGGCCCTGGAGAGCGGGCCCCATCTTGACCTCGGCATCGCCATAGGCAGGAGCCACATCGAAATGGTTGATGCCTTGATCAAAGGCCCTGTGAACACCGGCCGTGCCCTCTTCCTGGCTCAATTGAGCCAACGCCAAGCCCGGGAAGGCAACGATCGACACCTTTTCGCCGGTCCGTCCGAGGACACGTCGCGGCAATCCGGTGTCCTTCGCGTCACCGCCCGAAACCGCCGACGCTCCCGTCAGGAGCGTCTGGGGTGATAGCGCACAACTTCCGGCGGCCGCACCCGCTGCTTTCAGGAACTCTCTTCTTTCCATATTGACCCCCTTCATGCTCTCCCGACCCAATACGATGCACACAGTCCGGTTACCCGGCGCAACAGTCATTCCGCCGGGTCGCTGCGAATTCGTCCATCATTGTACGGTCCCCGTCCTGTCCTGACAACCTCCCGCTCCCGGAGAATTAGGGCAATCGCAAAGTCGCCCAACAGGTGGGTCCGAGAAAGTCACCAGCCTCGTTCCGCCGCGTGACCACCAACACACAATTGTGGAGTGGTTTGGTTGTTCTGCTTGAGGACTATTGACTTTGTCTTTCTGATTTGTTAGCATACAAGAACTGGTTGGGGGTCCGGGTCTCATTGGGGGTTCAGGGGTAGATCCCTTCGAAGGTCACGACCGAATACTATTGGGGGAGAAGTGACATGAAAAGAGTTCTCATTGCATTGGCCCTCTGCGGCTGCATTTCCTTGCCCGCTATGGCGTCGCCGACCGGAGCGGTCACCATGAAGTATCTGGGTTATAGCGCCGCGCCGTATGGCACCGTCTCGCTTTATGCGGACTCGGACGGCGTGTACGATTCGGCCACGAAGACCGGTTATGAGATCGTGTACACCGGCGGCATTGCGGCGGGCTACTACAAGCACGATGTCAGCGCGGCCACGGGCGACGGCATGTACGTAGGCAATCCGCTGCTCGGCTTCTGCATGGACCTGTTGCAGAACCCGGCCCTGATCTACGCGACGTTCGACGTCGTCCCGCTCACGGAGGGCCCGAATCCGACCTTCATCGGTGTTCCGATGACGGCGGGCAAGGCCGACCTGCTCAGAGAGCTGTGGGGCCGGCATTACAGCCCCGCCATGACCGCGTCGCAGGCGGCGCAATTTCAGTTGGCCGTATGGGAAATCGTCTTCGAGACCTCCGGGGTCTACAACATATCCAACGGCAGCCTGGTCAGCACCAGCTACAACGCGGGCACCAACGCCCTGCTGGCCAGTCTGACCGGCACAGGTCCGATGGCGAATCTCGTCGCCCTGACGAACCCGCAATATCAGGACATGTTGGCATCCATCCAAATCCCGGCCCCCGGCGCGATTCTGCTCGGCGCGATCGGCACAGGTCTGGTCGGCTGGCTGCGTTCTCGCAAGAGGCTCTAAGAACCTCTGACAGAATGAGCGCATGGCCAGGAGTTGGTGTCGTTGCCTCCACAGGACGCCGGACGGACTTTTCCACTTGACCATTCAACAATCAATAGGGGTGGCCGGGCGGTTTCCCTTATGCGAGCCGCCCGCAGTCGGTACAGTCCAGCGAGAGGGACGACAGGTGCTCGGTGATTCTGCCAGTTACCCATACCGGCCCGCCGTAAGAGCAAATCGTCTTGTACAGCGCGAGCTTATCCGGGAAAAAGCTCACCTCAGCCAGTCCCGTGGCATCCTCCAACGTCACGAACCCCATGACCCGATTGTCGTTTGTTCGGGCCCGCCGGGCTGTGGCCACGAATCCGGCTACCGTGACTCTTCTGCCGAGAAATCCCGGCAATTTCTCCGCCGTCACATAGCGCCGGGGAAGCAGCACGGCCGGATGCATGGTGAACGGTATCCCCGTGACGTCAAGCTCCGCCTCCAGCTTCGCAATTCCGTCGTAATCGGGCAGACTCTCGACGCTACGGTCATGATGGATGTCAAATAACATTGGCTGCTCCTGCGAAGGTAAGGCAAAACGCAACCTGCTCAACATCGCCGGTCGCGTCGGGCCCAGCCCGTCGCAAGCCCCTACGTGAATGAGATTCTGCAACTCGGGCCGGCGGAAACGTACCCGCCGTCGCAGGTCATCGACGTCACGGAACTTCGCGGCTTGCCTTTGTTCGAGAATCGCTCTCGCCGTGGCACCGCTCAACCCTTTCACGATATTCAGTCCCGCCCGAATGGCGCCGTCCTGGAAGCTCCATTCGATTTCGCTGTGATTCACGTGGGGCGACAGAACGGGTATGCCGTGCCTCTTCGCGTCCCAGACATAGACCCGCAGCGGATACATACCCTGATGATTGTTGAGCAGGGAACAGTAGAACTGCGGCGGATAATGGGCCTTCAGATACGCGGTCTGCCAGGCGATATTAGCGTATACGGTCGCGTGGGCTTTGCAGTAGGAATAGGCGGCGAAACGCAGGACCTCATCCCAGATGGCCTCGGCCGTCTGGCGTTCGATACCCGCCTGTTCCGCCCGGCGATGGACGAAATCGACGTATTGGGCCTGCACGCGGGCGGCGGAGACCTTCTTCGAAACCTCGGACCGGAACCGGTCCGCATCCGCCACCGTGTAGCCCGCGACCTCCACCGCGATGCGCATCACGTCCTCCTGGTAAAGCATCACACCGTAGGTGTCACCGAGCAGCTTCTCGATTTTTGGATGGAGGTACGTGAAAGACTTCCCGTGGACGTGCCGCTCGATGAACTCGCTTTTCATACCGCCCGAGGCCGGTCCCGGCCGGATCAGGGACAGGGCAATCGCCAGGTCCTTCTTGCTCTTGACCTTCAGTCCGCGAAGAAGCTGCCGCATGCCCGGCGACTCGCTTTGAAACACCCCGAGACTGTCACCCGCGCTCAGCATCGCCGCTGTCTTGATGTCGTCCGCGTCGAAGGTTAACCCGCCGTCACCGTTTCGACCCGTACTGATGATTTGGATCGCCTCGTTGACCGTTGACAGCGAGCGGTTGCCCAGCAGATCGATCTTCACCAGGCCGACCGCCTCGGCAGCATCCTTGTCGTACTGCGTGATAATGACGCCCTTATTCGCCCGCTCCAGCGGGGCGATCTCACACACCGGGTACGGCGTGACCACGATCCCGCCGCAATGGACGCCGAGGTGCCGCGGGATCCCCACCAGTTTCTCCGCCAGCCGGTAGATTGGAGAGGTCCTCTTGATCTTGCCCGCGCGGGCCAACTGGTTGATCTGGACCGGCTCCAGACCCAGTGCCCGGCCGACATCGCGAATCGCACTGCGCAACCGGTACCGGTTGATGTTGCAGACCATGGCGACCCGCTCGAAGCCCCAATGCTCATAGCAGAAGCGGATGACCTCGTCCCGCCTACGCCAGCAGAAATCGACGTCGATATCGGGGCAATCCGTGCGGCCGGGATTCATAAAACGCTCGAAGTACAGGCGATTCTCGACGGGACAGACCCGGGTGAAGCCCAGCACGTGTGCCACCAGCGAGCCGGCCGCCGAGCCCCGCACCTCGACCGGAATTTGGCTTTGTTTTGCAAAGTTGACGATTTCGTGCACCACCAGGAAGTAGTCACTGAACCCGTTCTTTCGTATCGTCGTCAGTTCGTACTCCAGTCGCTTGATCACGGCGTGGCTCGCGGGGCTGTACCGCTTGGCAAGGCCCAGGTGGCATAACCGGGCCAGTTCCCGGTCGCCGCTCATCCCTTTGCCCAGCTTGATCTTAGGGAGAATTGACCGGCCGCTCAGCAGTCGGAAATTGCAACGCTCGACGAGTTGGTCCGCGTTCGCCAACGCCCGCGGGCAGTGCTGAAACCTCTGCTCAATGTCGCTCACCGGGACGAGAGTGTCAAAACCATCGCTGTCCCCGGGGCCGGAGCCGGCCACGCTCAATTGCCGTATCCTCGCCAGGAGCTTCGCAATCTCTATGTCCCCGTCTTCGAGCCAGTTGACGCCGGTCCAGGCAATCGGCTCCACACCCCGGGCCACCGCGGACTCCGCCTCCTTCATGTCGCGACAGCCAGCAAATAGATACTCCCGGGAAAAAACCTCTCTCATTTCTCCTATCAGCGTCGGCTCCAAACAAATGCAGACGACTCCCCTGTTATCAACCTTCAGTTGCTCGACAAGATTGAAGCATGCCGCCAGATTTCGCGCCGTGGTAATTCGGCACAGGTTCCCGTAGCCTCTCGCGTCCTCGGCAAGCAGGATTGCCCTCTGGCTTTCTGTCAGGATTTCGACGCCGACAATCGGCCGAAGTTCCGCCTTCTCGGCGGCCTTGCACAAGTCCACGACCCCGGACATGGAGTTGACATCCGCCAGAGCCACGGCCCCATAGCCGTACTCGGCCACCTTTTCTACCCACCGCAGCACCGAGACAGCCCCCCGCAGGAGACTGTAGAAGCTCCGGCACGTCAGCGCGGCAATGCCCATACTTTCCCCGCCCGCATCTGTGATGTCGCATCAAATGCTTATCTATTCAGACCGACCGTTGTGCCGTCGTCGTCCGTCAGATGCTGCCACATCCACACTTGCGGCTGCCACCTGGTCGTCGTCACGATGATTGCGCACACGTGCCCGATCCGACAAAGGCCGCACCCTTACGCATCCGTTTCGCCGCTCGTCACGGAGGAGCACGTCAAAGTCACGAGGGCCGCTCGGAGCCATGCGCGCGTACCTTCTGCGACGCAGTCAAGCCGTACCCCGTGTGTTCACGAACCGGTCAGACTGGATTATTCTTTTGTGGCGATGTTTGCCAGGTTTGGATAGGTTTTTATGAGCCCCTCTGGTACTGGTTGCTTTTGCCCGCTGACCAGCGCCTTCAACTCGATGGCGTTGGCCAGCTCCGCTCCCCGGTAGTGATTGTTCGCGATCACGGTCAGCGACTCGAAGGCCTTGCCCAGGCTGTCGAGCCGCTCCTTGATTGTCGCGAGCTCCTTCTCATTGTAGAGGTAGTCGTACACCTGGTCCCGACCGGCTTTACTGAACCACTTCTCCGCATTGCGTCCGTGCATGCGGAAATAGCCGTCCTTGCCGACCGTGCAGTGCTGCAGGTTGAAGGATTGGCTCGAAACGGGATAATCGAGATTGCACACGGTTAGGCCGAGGTCCTGCATAAAGCCCAGCGACTCCGGCTTCTCCCACGATTTATGCCTCACCTCCACGACTAGGCTGAACGTCTGTCCGAACTGATCGACGATCTTCGTCAGAAGCTGGCGGCTCGCGGGGCTGTCCGCGAAGTCGTACCGGAACTGGGCCAGCAGGTGCTTCAGCTTCCCCGCCTCGAGAAACGGGCGAAAGCCCTCGTGAAACTGCTTCACCACCACCGGCTCGATCTTGCCCTCGTGTGTGATGCTCTGGTGCAGCTTGGCCGTGAAGAAGAACTCCGGCCGCTGCGACGTCCGCGTCAGCCACGACCGCGTATTCCTCTCGAACGGCGGCCGGTAAAAGGTGCTATTGATCTCGATGCAATCCACGAACCCGCTGACGTATTCAAGCTGGTCCGCCTTGGGGTCCGTATAGACGATCCCCTCCCAGTCCGGATAGGACCATCCGGCAATGCCCACATACACCGGGCAAACCGCCCGCGCGGCCTGCGGCGGGTTATTTGACATTTGTGCGGACGCAGCCAATGACCTTCCCTATAATGCGAATGTTCTTATCGAACTGCCGGATGTAACGGGTTTTATAGCCGGCCCGCCGGTTCGCCGGCTTCAGGGCAATCCGATCCTTCCGGATGAACACCCTCTTCACGGTCGCCTCATCGTCCAGCAGCACAATCCCGATCTGCCCGTCCGCGATGGTCGGCCCGGCCTTGACGACGACGTAATCGCCGTCCATGATGCCCTCATCGACCATGCTGTCACCCGCGACCCGCAGCAGAAACGTCCCCTTCCTCTGCCCGAACAGCATCTCCAGATTCATGTAGCCTTCAATATTCTCCTCGGCCAGAATGGGGGCGCCCGCCGCCACCCGGCCGATAATCGGCAGACCCTCCGTCTTCCGCCTCTCCTCCACGTATTTCGGCGACAGCCGCAGACCCCGGTGCCCGCCCCCGTCCACCAGATAGCCCTTCTTCTTCAGATACCCAATCAACTGGTACGCGGCGTTCTGGGCCAGGCCAAAATGGTCGGCGATTTCCCGCTGGCTCGGGGGGTCGTTTTCTCCCAACCGGCTCGCGATGAACTCCAGAACCTGCTGCTGTTTCGGCGTCAATGGTTCCATCGTCATGCCTCAAATTCATTCTTGCCTCTCAAAATATGGTCATTTGACCAGTCCCGTCAACAAAAATCCGTCCATTTTCTGAAAAAATTTTTACCGCCGAGCCGCGATGGGTTCTATGTCTGCCTGTCCCGGTTACTCGAAATGGAGCGACCCTACGAATACATGCTGCCGACCCTCAAAGCCCTCTTGGACAAGGACCGCCGTCGCCTGTTCCTGAAAGACAGTCGGATTATCCCGTACCTGGGCGAGGTCAAGCCGGACGAAATCCCGTTTATGGAGTACGGCGAGTATCCGGCTATTGAGGCTCTGACTTTTGCCGTACACGAGATCACGTACTGGCGTCCTCCGGAGCCCCGCCGTAGGAATCTCTGCCGCCGGAGGTTCATGTGACGAAACGCAGGTCTGCGGGCCGATGACGGTTCCGGGGACGGGATACTTGACTCTCCCGGCTTTTCGGTTTGGGAAACCCTGGGGTCGGCCGTTTAGTGCACAAGCCGGGGAAAAGGTGAACGGGAATATCGCTGGTTCTTTTCACCCCGCAGCGAAGTCATACAAGAAGGGGGTGCTGGTTGGGTATTGGCGAGCTCTCGCTGTCGCGAGGGTAATTCCCAACAGCACCCGGATACGAAGGCCGTTCTCGCCGGCTGGATGTTGATGGGAAAATGGGATTCTTCTGCGGCTTCCCGTATTCTGACAAACCCCCGCCAGCCCTCGCGGAAGTTGATGCGGCGGGTGTAGCGGCGGCGCGCCTCGACCAGGGCCTGACGCAGCCCCTCCTCGCCGTCCGGCACCACGATCAGATGCACGTGATTGGGCATCAGGCAGTAGGTCCACACCGCCACGCCGCAGCGCCCGCACCATTCGCTCAGCAACGCCAGATACGCCGCGTAATCTTCCTCTTGGAAGAACGTCGGCTGGCGACGATTGCCCCGTTGCGTGACGTGATGGGCCACACCCGGAACCACAACTCTCGCCCATCGAGCCATGTCCCGAGCTTATCCCACCGCCCCCGCCGCGTCAACCACGACCCCCGAATTTAGTATGGTGTCCCGAATGGCGGTCGGTTAAGAGGGCGTGCACGTCTGAAATCCTCATTACTGAACCGAAAAATGGGGATCAGGGCGCTGTCAACGGCCTTAACCGACCGCCATTCTATGGTGTCCCCGGAACTACACTGCTTAAGGGACCGCCATTCGTAGCCGTCCCCATTATTCCCGCAAGTTTCGTTGTCCATCTTGGCGTCTTTTCTCTCGTAACCTCCTGAGCCTTTCGCCAATGTGCAATTTCCGCCTGTCCACATCGAGATATATAAACACAAGAATCGCGCTTATTACAGTTGACAGAAGTATTGCCCAGTCTGCCCTAAGAATACCCACAGACGGCACGAGTGCGTCAAGTATTGCTGCGAGCGCTGCAACCACGAACACAGGCACGAAAAGAGCGACCGCTACCACACCAAGGGCTTCAGCGATTGATACGCCATACCAGAATACTCTGCGCAGCCACAATCTAACCCGATCATGCCTTGGATTCTGTTCGCTCATGTTTGATTGCTCATCCATGAATAGTTCCTTGCCGCGGTCTTATTTGGCTGAGGCCTTTTCTTGACCCGATCGCCGAATCAATTCCCGAAGCACATCAACTACGCGCCCGCCGTCAGTCGTTGCTGCGGCTTCCAGAGGAGGGAACCCTTCGTTATCCACTTGCCATAACCTAATCCACCTTCGAAACATAGGAGCCATGCGCTCGTAGGCGTTGGTCGCTGCTGTCATGACGATCGAAGTGGCACCACTGACCAGGCCAACCCCTATGCCGGTAGCTACATCACCTCCTGGGAAGTAGCTGGCCCAGACGGCACCGCCAAAACCACTTGCTACGACTTGGACCGTTGCTTCAAATGGACTGACATTACCGAATATAAGCTGATTAATAGCCGCATTGGTTACGGCTCCGGCGCCACCGCCCACAGCACCAGAAGTAACAGGATCACACCCGAAACCTATCATTGCACCCGTGATTGCACCTCCCACAGTACCACTGACGGCGCCTATCCAGCCGCCCCTCCAGCCGCCGCTTATGCCGCCTATTGCTCCGCCAATCGTACCTCCTATCAGTGCTCCCCAGAACTCGCCTCCTGACGGGTCCACATAATTCAGGGGATTGTTTCCGCAGTAGGTGTACAGGTTCACGCCCACGGTATATCCGACCGGGTCGGTTTGGAGGAAGCGGCCGATTTCGGGGTTGTAGTAGCGGGCGCGGTAGTAGTACAAGCCCGTGTCCTTGTCGAACTCACGACCGGTGAACATGAAGCGGTTGGGATGCTTCGGGTCGCTGGCGGCGACCTGGCCGTAGACCGAATACTCGTACAGCACGGCGGTCGTGCCGGAGGCGTTCGTCAGGGCGACCACGCTGCCCAAGCCATCGAAGTGATAGTAGTAGGTGGCATTGCTGTGCTCGACATCGATCATCGAGATCGGCTCATCCACGCACGGGCCGTAGATGTATTTGCGCAGCAGGTTGTTGTTGCCGTCGTACTCGGCAAGGCAGTGACCGCCGTCGTAGAGGTACTTGACCACGGTGGTGCCGTCATACTTCTTTTCGATCCGCCGCCCGGCGGGGTCATAGCTGTAGCCGACTTCGGTCCACGTGCTGGGCGGGGCGGGAGGGGTCACCTCGGGGGCCGAGCCCGACCACTCGACCTTATCCACCCACCCGCGGAATTCCGGAACCACAACTCTCGCCAATCGAGCCATGTCCCGAGCTTATCCCACCGCTCCCGCCGCGTCAACTCGCACCCCCGAATTTAGTATGGTGTCCCGAATGGCGGTCCGTTAAGGCGATTCATGGCGGTCTGACTCACGTTTTCAGGTCAGAAACAAGGGTCTCACGTGTGGCGGCCCGCTTAACGGACCGCCATTCTATGGTGTCCCCGGAACTCCTCGCGCACGGCCCCATGGTGCGGCATTCAAAATGAACTCCACCCGCTTGGTCTCGCCCTCTTCGAGAGTGACCTGCTGCTCTCTCCTTTGCAGAGCATATCCTATCTGAATGGGTTCGGAGACGCGATATTCGCCCGACGGGACTCGGATCCGTGCAAGGCCGTTCTTGTCGGTCCTGCCACTATAGCATTGGTCTCGCTGTACACGACGAACGTTCAAACCGGCTCCTGCAACGGGTTTCCCACTGGTGTCCTTGACGAGGACTTCTATGACGCCGCCCTTCGTTAATTCGAGCCTGATGTCACTCTTCATTTCATCTGCCTTAAGATCCGCCTCCACCGGCTCCGCCGCCCATTCCGCCGCCTGCCCTATGGTCATCGCCAACTGCACAGTACGGCTGCCGGCGACAAGACCGCCAATACGGAATGTGCCATCCTCAGCCGTGGTGACCGGATCAGGTGGCAGGAACCCATCCTCCATCTGATCGGCTCCGGCTATTATCTTCACTCCGGCGATGGGTCTACCACTGGTCTTCTCTACGGCCATACCCTCGACTCTGGCTTCTGGAGGCAGCGTCAGCTTGATGCCCGCCTGGTCCGGTGAGAACTGGAGTCTGATTTCCCCGTTGGCTGTCTCCGCGATGTTCGAACCTGAGGAGGAGTCGCCGAAGGTTCGCTGGGTGAGAGTATCGACTGTCACTCGGCCCGCTTTGCGCGCGCGGAGTTCGCATGTTGCCTCGGCGGGCATGTCCACAAAGAGAAAATGACCGTTCTTGTCGGTCTTCGTATCGAGGAAACTGGGTAGCTCCAGGATACGCCAATCCTCGCCCCCTCCCATCACGATAAAGGCAATACCGACTTCAGCATCGGAGATTGGCTGCCCTTTTTCGTCAACAACGTCTCCGGCCAAGCCCCTC
>Ga0315281_10013272_pt1 | contig 11163 bp, 10 predicted proteins | sample YL17G07_0_MG_FD_204540 | JGI IMG/M metagenome (GOLD analysis project Ga0315281, IMG submission 204540) | Sediment microbial communities from Yellowstone Lake, YNP, Wyoming, USA - YL17G07_0 | ecosystem: Environmental > Aquatic > Freshwater > Lake > Sediment | place: USA: Wyoming | collected... | reverse complement strand
AGTCCGGTCAATCTGAACCTCGATCTTTGCGCCCGGGTCAAGGTGACGCCAATGTAGGGTGTGGCATGTGTTCCATTTTCGGCTAGGGAGGATAGCGTAATGGAAACAAATGACCGTAGACATTTGCCCGGCGCATTGAGTCTGGAAATGCCGGATAGCGTTAAACGCGAAGCGACCAAGTGCAGCTTCGATTTCAGTTGCCTAACAACGGCGCGGTGTGGTTCCGATCAGGACGTATGCAAGGCCGAAAGTTCTGTCGGCAAGGACAGGCTACGCATTACCGCAAAGCCGCTGGTGAGCTGCCCGTATTACGTGTCCTCCGGAAGTAGTCATGTCTGCGAATGCCCGGTTCATTATTATCTCCGCACCTACGTAACTCCGTGCCAATGAGTCGCCTGGTGCGGAGAGCGCATCGGCTTTTGAGCAGCGCGTAGCCTGGCGAAGGGCACGAGGCCGGCGGCCATTCTGCCGGGCTATTCCGGTTTGATGTTCGCGGCTTTGGCCACTGCAGTCCAGCGCTTTGCTTCGTCCTTGATGGTCCGCGCGAACTCTTCGGCGGTGCTGCCGATGGGCACCACGCCCAGGGCCTGGAAGCGCTCCCGTATCTCCGGCAGCTTCACGATGCGGATGAGTTCGTTCTGGAGCTTGCGTAGGATGGACGTCGGCGTGCCCGCAGGGGCGACGAGGCCGACCCAGGTGTAGACCTCCATGCCTTCGAGGCCGGCCTCGGCCGTTGTAGGCAGGTCGGGAAAGGACGGGCTGCGCTTGTCGTCGGCAAACGCGAGCGCGCGTAATCTCCCCGCTTTGATCGGGCCGGCCATGGGCGGCGAATCCAGGAGAACCATGGTCACCTGGTTCGACATTAGCGCAGCGACCCCGTCCCCGCTGCTCTTGTACGGAATGTGCAGGAAATTGGTCCCGGTCTTCTGCTTGAACAACTCCACACCCAGCTGGAACAGCGGACCGCTGCCGGCATAAGACACGTCGTTGGGGCGCGCCCTGGCGTAGTCAATCAGTTCCTTGATCGAATTCACCGGCAACGATGCATTGACCGCGAGGATGAATGGAAGCTTTCCCATGATCGAGATGGTCACGAAATCGCCCAACGGCGAATAGGGCAGTTGCGCCCGCACTATCGGGTTCATGGTCATGGGGCCGGATGGCGTAGCGAGGAGCGTATAGCCATCCGGCGGGGCTTTGGCGGCGTACTCGGTGCCGGCAATCGCCAGCGTACCGGGGCGATTCTCGACAAAAACCGTCTGCCCCAAGCTCGCCGTAAGCTCTTTCGCGGCCAGCCTTGCCATGATGTCGGTGCCGCCCCCGACAGCGTAGGCGACAACCAACTTGATCGGTTTAATGGGGTAGTTGCGCGCAGGATCGTCCTGCGCATTCGCAAGCGAGCCCAATAACAGCGCCGCTGTGAAACCAATCAGCCCTGAAACAAAACGCATCATCGCTTCTCCTATGAGCTTGGTGCCCCGGAGCGGGGGATCGCGATCATGGCTGACCGCTGTTCCGGACGATTGTGAAGTTGACCCGTAGTGCTGCGCACGAGCCGGCTCTTCCCCCTCCCGAAGGAAGCGAACAGCTTATACCGACGACGGACCGGGGGTGTGACTTAGGTCACGCGTGGCGCGGGCGCAAAGGCGAGGTTTGCTGCCGACTTTTCCGAGATGGTTGATTTTTCCTCTCGGATGGATTTTCGCCAAACGTGCAGCGGCTAGGTCTGCCGCTGGGGCAGGTAGAGCACGATGCCGTCGATCGCGGGCGACATCACGATCTGGCAGGACAGGCGGCTGTTGGCCTTGCGCTCGCACACGGCAGAATCGAGCATGGCGTTCTCCGGATCCTGCATCGGCGCGAGCCTCGCCAGCCACGCGTCGGGCACATAGACGTGGCAGGTGGCGCACATCTGCGAGCCGCCGCATTCGCCGACGATGCCGGACACCTCGCTCAGCAGCGCCGCATGCATCATGGACGTGCCGTCGGGAATTTCATCGAGCAGCGATTGGGTGCCGTCGTCGGCAATGAAAGTCACTTTCCCCATCATTTCACCCGTTAAGCCGCGCGCACCGCGATCGGCAGCGTGTCGAAGCCGCGCAGCGTGTTGTTCAGTCGCGGCGTGGTGGGGCCGGCCAACTCGATCACGGCGATGCGCCTGGCCATTTCAGTGAGCAGCACCTCGGTCTCCAGGCGCGCAATCATCTGGCCGATGCAGCCGTGGATGCCGCCGCCGAAACCCATGTGGCCGACGTTTTTGCGCTCGATGTCAAATACGTCCGGGTCTGTCCAGCGGCGCGGGTCGCGGTTGGCCGAGCCCACCGACAGGAAGACTTTGTGGTTGTTCGCCATGGCCACGCCGGCCACCTCGGTGTCCCGTGTCGTGGTGCGGAAATAGGACTGGAACGGTGACTCGAAGCGCACCACCTCCTCGAACGCGGATCGCGCCAGCGCCGGATTGGCGTGGAGCTTGTTCCACTGCTGCGGATGGGTGGCAAGGCACCAGAGGGAATTGCCGACGCCATTCACCGTGGTGTCGATGCCCGCCGACAGGAACGAGCGCACCAGGATCGGCGCCTCCTCCAGCGTCACCTCGCCCGCATCGGCCGCGTCGTAGACCTGCAGCCCCAGCCCGCCGGGGCGCAGGTTCTCGCGGCTGTAACGGCTCATGATCCATTCGCGCACCGGCTCGACGTTGCGCATTGACGCCTGCAAGATCTCGTTCTGCGGCCCGAACGCGTTGAACACCATCGCGCCGTAGGCGAGCAGGTTTTCGCGGCCGTTCTCATCGAGGCCGATGGAGTCGGGAAACACCTTCAGGATGTAGGGCTCGGCGATGTCGCGCACCGCGTCCACCTGCCCGCGCTCGATGATGCGCGCGACCAGCGCCGCTGCCTCGCGCTCGAAGTCGGCGCGCAACCGGCGCAAATTGGCCGGCGAGAGTACCTTGCCGACCACTGCGCGCCGCCTGGTGTGCGCCGGCGGATCGGCCTCGAGCAGCAGGCTCGGCGGTCGCCACGGCTCTTCGTTGTTGAAGTTGGCAATGCCGACGCCCGCAGCCGAGTTGAAGGTCTTCGGATCGGCGAGGATCTCGTTCATCTCCTTGTGCCGTCCGGTGCCCCAGCAGTTCCACTTGCTCAGCCACACCACCGGCCCCGCCTCGCGCAGTTGCTCATGGAACGGATAGGGGTCGAGCAGGTATTCTCTGGAGAACGGATCCACGTCCGAGTCCGGGTAGGCAAATTTCTTTACGGGCGCATCGAGCATGGGTTCGTTCCTGGTTCAGCAAATCGAAGGCTGCCGGTTCGGGCGGTCCGCGTCAAGTGGCGCGGCGGCGGCGGGAGAAGTCGCCGCGCGAGCGATCGCCGTGCGAGAATAAGCGCGCTACGCCGCTGCGCGCCGGCGTGGCCATCGCGCCCGGTCCGTGGACCAGGCGGCCGGGGCACGGGACAATAGCCCAGGCACAAGAATCGATCAAGCGGTCGGCCTGCACAATTTTTCTTTATCCTGTTTCCGAGGAGGAAGCTTAGATGATCGACTTCGAGCTGACCGAGGAGCAGCTAGCCTGGCAGAAGATTGCGCATGATTTCTCGGAACAGGAAATCCGTCCGATCGCCGAAAAGCTCGACCGGTCCGAGAATCTTCTCGCGGACTTTCCGTGGGAGCTGGTCAGGAAGGGCTCCGGGCTTGGGCTGCGGACCTTGTCCTTGCCGAAGGAATATGGGGGCCCGGATCTTGACATGCTCGCGTGGCTCGTCATCATCGACGAACTGGGTTACGCCGACGTTTCCTGCGCGAAGATCTTCAGCCAGTGCTGGAAGCTGTCCCGAACTATTGCCACCTCGGGAACGCAGGAGCAGAAGGATCGCTTCCTGCCGGCCTTTCGGGACGACGACACCTTCCTCCTGACCGGCGGATCGACCGAGCCGCAGTCAGGATCCGACAATCATCTCCCTTATGACGCGCCCAACGCCGGCGTCAGGCTTTCCGCGGAGCGGGTCGGCGACCACTACGTCTTGAACGGCAGAAAGCACTTCATTTCCCACGCGCCCGTGGCCAAATTGCTACTTATCGCCGCCCGGACCGACAAGACGGTCGGCACCTCCATCGGTACGAGTTCCTTCCTGATTCCACGCGATACCCCTGGACTGACGTTCGGCTCGGTGCATGACAAGGTTGGATTCAGGATCTATCTCCAGGGGGAGGTCAACTGCGACAACGTGAGGCTCCCGGTCGAGAACCTGCTCGGGGGGCGAGAGGGTCAGACATCGTACAAGGGTGTGGCAAGCAACGTCGAACTCGCCGCCTACGCGGTTGTTGTCGCCCGTGCCGCACTGGATGCATCAATCAAGCATGCAAACGAGCATGGCGACCTGGCTGTCTCGACCATGATCGCCGACATGTACAAGGATCTCCAGGCTGCGCGAACCCTTCTCTGGCGAGCAACCTGGATGGCGGTTCACAACAAGGCGGACCGCTCCATCACCATGTCGGCGAAGGTGTTCTGTACCGAGGTTGCGGTCAAGACTTGTGTGGCGGCGCTCGAGATCTTCGGGGAAGACGGCGTCATGCGGGAACTCCCCATCCAGAAGTATGTGCGGGACGCGTTGGCAATGCCCCATATGGACGCGACCAATCCCATCAACAAGATTAAGATCACCAAGTTCCTCGAGGCATGGATCACCGAGGGGCCACTCCCTCAGTGGGGTCGAACGGCAGGATAAAGATCGCAAAATTCCTCCACGCATCGATCACCGAGGGGCCACCTGAGGTCAGAGTCCCGGTGGGGATCTGCCGATCCCATCCGGACAATGACTTAACAGAAGGAGGATTCATGACGACGCGACGCGCGTTCATCGCACAGACGCTGGCGGCCTCGGCCGCGCTTATCGTGCCCTCCGGCGGCGCATTCGCCCAGGCCTGGCCGAGCCGTCCGATCCGATTCGTAGTGCCGCTGCCACCGGGCGGTGGAACCGATTACGTCGCGCGTGTCGTCGCCGAGCGGTTGCAGTCGGCGCTCGGTCAGCCGATCGTGATCGAGAACCGCGCCGGCGCCGACGGCCGGATCGGCGTCGCGTACGTCTCCAAGCAACCCGCGGACGGCCACACATTCCTGATCATCACGACCGCCAGCGTGGCGCACCCGAGCCTGTTCAGGAATATGCCCTATGACATCTTCAATGATTTCACGCCGGTGGGTATGGTCGCCCGTGTGCCGTTCGCGCTGGTGGTGACGCCGGGCCTGCAAGCTAACTCGCCGAAGGAATTCGTCGCCCTGGCGCGCTCCAGGCCCGGGGAGATCACCTTCGGCAGCTCCGGCGTCGGCTCGCCCTACCATCTCGCCGCCGAGCTGCTGAAATCGATGGCCGGCATCAACATGCTGCACGTGCCCTACAGGGGCACCGGCCCCATCGGGTCGGCGCTGCTCTCGGGCGAGGTGATGTCCGCCTTCGCGCCGATCAGCCCGTACTTGTCGTATATCCGCTCGGGCAAGATGCGCGCGCTCGGCGTCGTCAACGCCGGCCGCACCCCGATCCTGCCCGAGTTGCCGACCCTCGAGGAGGCATTGCCGCTGCCCGGCTATTCGATCGACAGCTGGTTCGGCTTGCTCGCGCCAGCCGGAACGCCCAATGCGATCGTCGATCGGTTGAGCGGCGAGATCGCACGCATCGTCCGCGATCCGCAGTTCTCGAAGGAGAAGCTCCTGGAGCAAGGTTACGAGCCGCTCGGGTCGACGCCGGAGCAGGCGGGCGAGACGATGAGGTCGTTGCTCGCCAAGTATGCCAAGATCGTGCGCGACGCGAAGATCCCGGCGGAGTGAGCCGGGCCTCGGCACCCGCTCAGGCGCCGGAGCGGGCGCCGTGGCACCCGGGGCCTGGTCCGCGCACAGCGGATGATGTTTCCTATCGCCTGGAATATACTGGGCGGCGAGTTTCTGCGGCAAGGCCGGCCATGTGCATAGACACCCACGTTCAGGTTTTTAGCTCTCTATCCTTTGGCGATCGGAGCAAGCACATCCGAACGATGAAGGATGCCATGCAGCTCGCGCGGGTGCAGTCCCGGTCAGCCGCGCAAAGAGTCACCATCGAAGGAGTATCGGCATGAGATTCAAGCGATTTCTCGCGTGGGGCCTCGCCGCCCTGTCGGCATCGGCGCTCGTGCCGCTGGCGGCGTTCGCGCAGGCGAAGTATCCCGAGCGGCCCATCCGGCTGGTGGTTCCGTTCGCCCCGGGCGGCGTCGTGGACGTGGTCGGTCGCCACTGGGCATCCCGGATGAAGCCGCTGCTCGGCACGGTCGTGGTCGAAAACCAGGGCGGCGCCGGCGGCACGATCGGCGCCACCGAAGTCGCGCGCGCGCAGCCCGACGGCTACACACTGCTGCTCGGGAACACCAGCACGCAGATCATCAATCCCACGGTGATGAGCGGCATCCGCTACGATCCGGTGAAGGCCTTCGTCCCGATATCGGTCATCGCCATTTCCGCCAACGCGGTCGTGGTCAATGCGGCGGTGCCGGCAAGAACGCTCAGGGAATTCATCGAGTACGCGCGGGCCAATCCGGGCAAGATCTCCTTCGGGTCTGCGGGTACGGGGACGCTCTCGCAACTTACCGGCGAGATGTTCAAGCAGATGTCCGGCTTGAGCGACATCGTGCATATCCCCTACAAGGGCGCGGGTCCGGGGATCACCGATCTGGTAAGCGGTCACATCCCGATGATGACGCCGAACATCACCGGGCCGGTGCTCGAACTGCACCGGGCGGGAAAGATCCGCATCCTCGCGGCGGCGTCGCACGCGCGCCTGAAGGGCGCGCCCGACATTCCGACCGCAATCGAATCGGGCATGCCGGGGCTTGTGGTGGAACTCTTCACGGCGCTGTTCGCGCCCGCAGGGACACCGCGGGCGATCGTCGAGCAGATCGCCCAAGCCACGCAGAAGGCCCTGGCCGACGAGGAATATCAGCAGGCACTGGTCAAGTCCGGCTTCGAGGTTTCGCCCGATACCAGCCCCGACCGGGCGTTGAAGTTCGTCAACGACGAGCACGCCCGCCTCACGCCCGTCATCAAGGCCGTCGGCCTCAAGTTGGAGTAACGCAGCGCTGCGTCGGGCGCGCATTGATTCGAATCCAACCTGTCGTGCACCCGACCCATGTCCGCACCTCGCTCCTGGGATGTCTTCTGCCATGTGATCGACAACTTCGGCGACGCCGCGGTGTGCTGGCGCCTGGCGCGATCTCTTGCCCAGGGTGACGCGGGGAACGCCGGGTATCCTGCGCGCACCCGTTTGTGGATCGACGACCTCGGCGCGTTGCATGCTCTGCAGCCGGAGGTCCTGATCGATAGCCCAAGGCAGTCCTTGGCGGGTGTCGAGGTCTGTCACTGGGTGGACGGTGCCGATTTTGGCCCCCCCGCAGACGTCGCGGTGGACGCTTTCGGCGGCGGGCTTCCGGACGAATATGCGAGCGCCATGGCAGCGCGCTCAGAAAAATCGCTATGGATCGTGCTCGAGTACCTGAGCGCCGAGTCGTGGGTCGCGGCCCATCACGGCTTGCCGTCGCCGCACCCGCGCCTGCCACTGGATCGCTATTTCTTCTTTCCCGGATTCGGTGCCGGCACCGGTGGACTGCTGCGCGAGTCGGGCCTCGCCGCACGGCGCGAAGATTTTCTGCGGCACCCCCTCCTGCCGCAGGCATTGTGGCGAGACGCCGGTTTTAGCCCGCCCGATCGGAATGCCAAGGTGATTTCGCTTTTCGGCTACGAGACCCCTGCGCTAGCCGAGTTTCTCGAGGCCTGGGCTTCGGGACCGGAGGCAATCGTGGCCGCCGTGCCGGAGAGCCGGCTCAGTGCCGATGTCGCAGCCTTTTTCGGCTCTGCGATGCCTCTGGGCGGCAAGGCTATGGCCCGGGGCGCGTTGGAAGCGCGGTTTCTGCCGTTCCTCGCCCAGGACCGCTACGACGAGCTGCTGTGGGCTGCCGACTGGAACTTCGTGCGCGGTGAGGATTCGTTCGTACGGGCGCAATGGGCCGAGCGGCCCTTCGTCTGGCATATTTATCCCCAGAGCGCCGGCGCCCATCTCGCCAAGCTGGCGGCTTTTCTCGACCTCTATTGCAGGGGACTCCCCGGAGCGCTTGCCGAGCCGCTGCGAGCGCTCTGGCGCGGCTGGAACGACCCCGTTCGGCCGCAGGCGGGGTCCATCGGCCAGGCATGGTCGGATCTCTCCGGCCAGGGAGCGGCCCTGTGCCAGGTTGCGCACAACTGGGCGCGTGAAGCTGCGCAGGCAGGCGATCTGGCAATGAATCTGGCCAAGTTCTGCGAAGAAAGGCTAAAATAGAAGGTTTTCAAGACCTTCCATTCCGGGGAACAGCGGGGCACAGATGAAAATTGCACAGGAAGTCCGATCGGGCAACGTGATCATGGTGGGCAGTGATCCGTTCGTCGTTCAAAAGGCGGAATTCAGCAAGTCCGGGCGCAATGCGTCCGTGGTCAAGATGAAGTTGAGGAACCTGCTCTCCGGCGCCGGCCAGGAAACCGTGTACCGCGCTGACGAGAAATTCGAGGTTGCAACGCTGGAGCGCAAGGACGTCACTTTCTCGTACTTTGCGGAACCCTCATACGTATTCATGGACGGCGAGTTCCAGCAATACGAGGTCGACGCGGAGAATATGGGCGAAGCGCTCAATTATCTCGAGGACGGCATGCCGGCCGAGCTGGTGATCTATCAGGAGCGGCCGATAACCGTGGAAATTCCGCAGTCCGTCGTGCGGGAAATCATCTATACGGAGCCCGCCGTGCGCGGCGACTCTTCGGGCAAGGTGCTCAAGTCCGCCAAGCTCAAGACCGGCTTCGAAGTGCAGGTGCCGCTGTTCTGCGCGACCGGCGACAAGATCGAGATCGACACCCGCACCGGCGAGTATCGCAACCGGGTCAAGGGCTAACAGTCCTCCCGCGATCAGGCCCTGCCGGCCTGTCTCCCCGCTTTCCTGACGCCCGCTCGCTGAAGCGGGCGTCCTGTTCCTGCGGGCTGAAATGCCGGAATGAGGTGCCTTCTGCCATTGCCGATGAGATCCGAGTGTCCCATCCGCTTTAACGCCTCGCGCAGTATCGGCCAGTTATCGGGATCGTGGTAGCGCAGAAAGGCCTTGTGCAGGCGGCGCTGGCGGCCGCCGCGAACAACGCTGACCGATTCCGACTCGCCCGTCACCTTGCGCAGCGGATTCTTCCCGGTGTGATACATCGTCGTGGCCGTTGCCAGCGGCGTCGGCAGAAAGGTCTGCACCTGGTCGAGGCGGAAATCGTTGCGCTTGAGCCAGAGCGCGAGCTGGAGCATGTCTTCGTCGCTCGTGCCGGGATGCGCAGCGATGAAGTAGGGAATCAGGTACTGTTCCTTGCCCGCCTCGCGCGAGTACTGGTCGAACAATGCCTTGAATTTGTCGTAGCTGCCGATGCCCGGTTTCATCATCTTCGACAGCGGCCCCTCTGCGATGTGCTCGGGCGCGATCTTCAGGTAGCCGCCGACGTGATGCGTCACGAGCTCCTTCACGTACTCCGGGGAACGCACCGCGAGGTCGTAACGCAGGCCCGAGCCGATCAGCACCTTCTTGATTCCGGGCAGCGCCCGCGCTTTGCGGTAGAGCTGGATGAGCGGATTGTGGTCGGTGCCGAGGTTTTCGCAGATGCCGGGATAGACGCACGACGGGCGCCGGCATGCGGACTCGATTTTCGGGTCCTTGCACGCCATGCGGTACATGTTCGCGGTCGGTCCGCCGAGATCGGAGACGACACCGGTGAAGCCGGGCGTCTTGTCGCGGATCGCCTCGATCTCCTGCAGGATCGATTGCTCCGAGCGGCTCTGGATAATGCGCCCTTCATGCTCGGTGATGGAGCAGAACGTGCAGCCGCCGAAACAGCCGCGCATGATGTTCACGGAGAAGCGGATCATTTCCCACGCCGGAATCTTCGCGCCTCCATAGGCCGGATGCGGCGCGCGCGCGTAGGGCAGGCCATAGACGTAATCCATTTCCGCGGTCGTGAGCGGCACCGGCGGCGCATTGAGCCAGGCGTCGCGACCGCCGGCGCCTTCCCCGTGGCCCTGCACCAGCGAGCGCGCATTGCCGGGGTTCGATTCGAGATGGAAGGTGCGGGAGGCGTGGGCGTAGAGCACCGGGTCGGCCTTCACCTGCTCGTAGGAGGGCAGGCGGATCACCGTATGGGCGCGCGCGTCGGCGCGCGCCGCGAGGCGCTCGGCGCGGGGTTGGACGCGGATGGCATGCGTGCCCGTCGGCGCGGCCGCGGGGGGTGGCGTCTGCGTCATCGAATAGGGATCGGGATGCGGGTGGATCGCGCCCGGCGTGTCGACCGTGGTGGAATCCGCTTCGACCCAGCCCTCGGGCCGCCAGCCGCGCGGCACCATGAAGGCGCTGCCGCGCAGATCGCGGATGGTCTCGATTTTTTCGCCCTTCGCCATCCGATGCGTGAGTTCCACCAGCGCGCGCTCCGCATTGCCGTAGAGCAGCAGGTCTGCTTTTGAATCGGGCAGGATCGAGCGCCGCACCTTGTCCGACCAGTAGTCGTAGTGCGCGATGCGCCGCAGGCTCGCTTCGATGCTGCCGATGACCAGCGGGGCATCCGGATACGCCTCGCGGCAGCGCTGCGAGTACACGATTGCGGCGCGGTCAGGCCGCTTGTTCGGTTGGGCGTCGGGCGTGTAGGCGTCGTCGGAGCGGATCCTGCGGTCGGCGGTGTAACGGTTGACCATCGAATCCATGTTGCCCGCGGTGACGCCGAAAAACAGATCGGGCTTGCCGAGCCGTCTGAAGTCTTCGGCCGATTGCCAGTCCGGCTGGCTGATGATGCCCACGCGGAAGCCCTGAGCTTCGAGCAGGCGGCCCACCAGGGCCATGCCGAAACTCGGATGGTCGATGTAGGCGTCGCCGGTGACGATGATGACGTCGCACGAGTCCCAGCCCAGTTCCTCCATCTCGGCGCGCGACATGGGAAGGAAAGGCGCGATCCCGAAGCGCTGCGCCCAGTGCTTGCGGAAAGAAAACAGCGGTTTGATGTTAACGCTCATGCTGGTAGTCTACTTTATCGTCGGCTTGTCTTCCGCGCAGGCATACAATACCCGCAGCGCACCAGTGGCGAGCCGGAGAACCGCTCCAGGAGCG
>Ga0315281_10013270_pt1 | contig 11163 bp, 11 predicted proteins | sample YL17G07_0_MG_FD_204540 | JGI IMG/M metagenome (GOLD analysis project Ga0315281, IMG submission 204540) | Sediment microbial communities from Yellowstone Lake, YNP, Wyoming, USA - YL17G07_0 | ecosystem: Environmental > Aquatic > Freshwater > Lake > Sediment | place: USA: Wyoming | collected... | reverse complement strand
CAGCGGGTTTCCGGCGATTTTCATGGGTTTATTCATAACGCGTCTGGTGGTTGCGAACAATTATACGCTCGCAACCGAGCCAAAAAAACCGCCGCAAATCGGCCGGCGGCTGGCCGCAATTCCGGCCCGCCGCGGTCGCGAAGCTGGTTGAGCATTCCGCGGTCGAAGATTCGATCAGAAAGGGATGAAACATGCTGTCCAAAATCGCGCGGGCATCCGCCTTCGCACTTTTTCTCGCAACCTTCGCCGCCCCCGGCCTGGCCGCGGCCAAGCCCGTCGTCGAAGTCGCCTTCGTGCTCGACACCACCGGCTCGATGGGGCCGCTGATCGAGGGCGCCAAGCGCAAAATCTGGTCGATCGCCACCGCGATCGTGGACGCCAATCCCGACGCCGAAATTCGCATGGGCCTGGTGGCCTATCGCGACATCGGCGACGACTACGTGACCAAGAAATTCAATCTCACCACCGACATCCAGGACCTCTACGCCAATCTGCTGGAACTGCGGGCGCGCGGCGGCGGCGACTGGCCGGAAAGCGTCAACGAGGCGCTGCATGTCGCCGTGACTCAGCTGCCGTGGACGCAGGGCTCCGACATCTGCCGCATCATGTTCCTGGTCGGCGATGCCCCGCCGCACATGGACTATGCGCAGGACGTCAAATATCCGGAGGTTCTGCGCATCGCGCGCGAACGCGACATCGTCGTCAATGCCGTGCAAGCCGGCGCCGCCCGCGACACCGAGCGGGTGTGGCGTGAGATCGCGCAAATGGGGCGCGGGCGCTACATCCCGATCCCGCAGGACGGCGGCCATCTGGTGGTGATCGAGACGCCCTACGACATCGAGATCATCGAACTGCAGGGCAAGATCAACGGCACGGTGATCCCCTATGGTCCGCGCTCGCAGCGATCGAGCGTCGAGCAGAAAACCAAGCAGGCGGCGGCGGCGCCGAAGCCGGTTGCTTCGGATATGGCCGGGTACATGTCCCGGCGTGCGGAAAAAACCGGCGAAGCCATCACCGGCGCCGGCGATCTGGTCGCCGATGTGGTGGCCGGTCGGCAGAAACTCGCAACGGTGAAAGCCGACGAGCTACCCGATTCGCTGCGCGCCATGAGCCCGACCGAGCGCCAGGCGTTGATCGACCAAAACATGGCGCAGCGCAAAGTGCTCAATGAGCGGATCGGTGAATTGGTCAAGAAACGCGATCACTATGTCCTCGACCAACGCAAGAAATCGCCGGCGCCGGCTGCCGACTCCTTCGACCGCGCCGTCGCCGAAACACTCAAAGTGCAGATCAAGCGCTAGGCTTGCTGCCCGCTTGGCTTTGCCGCAATCTCCCGCCGGTTTGCCCCGGCGGGAGAAATCCATGACAGCCCTCGATTACGAAGCCGAATACGACAACCGCGCCCGGGTAAAGGAGCATCCCGAGATTTTCGCCCGCTGGGCGCGCGAGGCCGCCGCCTATCGCGAGCTAGGCCTCGCTAACGGCGCCGCACTGGCGGTGGCTTACGGTCCGTCGCCGCGCCAGACCTTCGATCTGTTTCCCGCCAAAGACGGCGGTGCCAAAGAAAACAATGCAATGACACCGCTGGCTTTGTTCATTCATGGCGGCTGGTGGCGCTCGCTCGAGCCGGCGATGTTCAGCCATATGGCGCGCGGGCTCAATGCGCGCGGCATCGCGGTCGCGGTCGCCGGCTACGATCTCTGCCCGACGGTCGGCATCGCCACCATCATCGAACAAATGCACGCGGCCTGCCTGACGTTATGGCGCCGGCACGGAAAACGGATCATGCTGTATGGCCATTCCGCCGGCGGGCATCTGGCCGCCTGCCTGCTGGCGCAGGACTGGAAGTCGCTGGCCAGCGACGTACCGGCCGATTTGACGCCGGCGGCCTATGCGATTTCCGGCGTGTACGACCTCGCCCCGCTCATTCATGTGTCGCAAAACGCCGATCTGCGGCTGACCGCGGCGGAAGCCCGCCGGGTGTCGCCGATCCATTGGCGGGTTCCCGGCGGCCGCACGCTCGATGCGGTGGTCGGCGCCACCGAGTCGGGCGAATTCCTGCGCCAGAGCCGGCTCATCGCCGACGGCTGGCGCAGTCAGGGGGTGGAGACGCGTTATGAGGCGGTTGCCGGCATGAACCATTTCACCGTCGTCGATGCGCTCAGCGACCCTGACAGCGCCATGGTCGCGCGCGTCGCCGCGCTGGCGCAGCGGGTCAATGCCGCCGCGCTTTAGCGCTAGAAGAACGCCTGAATGCCGGTCTGCGCGCGGCCCAGGATTAAGGCGTGGATGTCGTGGGTGCCCTCGTAGGTGTTGACGGTCTCGAGGTTCGCCAGCACCCGCATGACGTGATACTCGTCGGCGATGCCGTTGCCGCCGTGCATGTCGCGGGCCAGCCGCGCGATGTCGAGCGCCTTGCCGCAATTGTTGCGCTTCATCAGCGAAATCGACGGCGGCCCGGCCTTGCCCTTTTCCAGCATGCGGCCGAGCCGCAACGCGCCGGCCAGACCGAGCGCGATCTCGGTCTGCATATCGGCGAGCTTTTTCTGGATCAGCTGATTGGCGGCGAGCGGGCGGCCGAACTGCTTGCGGTCGAGGACATATTGCCGCGCCGCGTGCCAGCAGAATTCGGCGGCGCCCATCGCGCCCCAGGCGATGCCGTAGCGCGCATTGTTGAGGCAGCCGAACGGGCCGGCCAGGCCTTGCACGTTCGGCAGCAGGTTTTCTTCCGGCACCACCGCGCCTTCCAGCACGATCTCGCCGGTGATCGAAGTGCGCAACGACAGCTTGCCTTCGATCTTCGGGGTGGAGAAGCCCTTGGTGCCGCGCTCGACCAGGAAGCCGCGGATGACGCCGTCGAGCTTCGCCCACACCACCGCCAGATGCGCGACCGGGGCATTGCTGATCCAGGTTTTGGCGCCGGTGAGCTTATAGCCGCCGGACACTTTTTCCGCCCGCGTCACCATCGAACCCGGGTCGGAGCCGTGGTCGGGCTCGGTCAGGCCGAAACAGCCGATGATTTCGCCGGCGGCGAGTTTCGGCAGATATTTCCGCCGCTGCGCCTCGCTGCCATAGGCATAGATCGGATACATCACCAGCGAGGACTGCACCGACATGGTGGAGCGGTAGCCGCTATCGACCCGCTCGAGTTCGCGCGCCATCAAGCCGTAAGCGACATAGCCAAGGCCGGCGCCGCCGTACTGCTCCGGCAGCGTCGGGCCGAGCAGGCCGAGTGCGCCCATTTTCGGAATCAGATCGGCGTCGAATTTTTCCTCGCGATAGGCGGCGAGCACGCGCGGCATCAGGTAGTCTTGGGCAAAGCCGCGCGCGGTGTCGCGCACCATGCGCTCCTCTTCCGTCAGATCGCTTTCGAGGTCGAGCGGGTCCTGCCAGACGAAATTCGACTCCTTGAGGGAAAGTGCGGGCTTTCCCGCGGTTTTCTCGGCCAATTGCGACATGACAAACTCCTAGGGCGACCGTACCGGCCGGACACCTTTTCGTTGGTGCATTATAGCGGCTCCCGGGGCGGCACAAGAGCGGGTAGCCGCAAGAAGCGCGCGCCTAGCCCGCCGGATTAAGTATTTTCCGGCCGGCTGGCCAAACCGCGGCCCTTGCGTTGCCCGGCTTTGGTCCTTGGGTTATCAAGGCGGCAGGCGCCCGTAGCTCAGCTGGATAGAGCGTTGCCCTCCGAAGGCAAAGGTCAGAGGTTCGAATCCCCTCGGGCGCGCCAGGTTTTGCAAGTTCGCATCCGCGTAGCCCGCCAAGAGCCTCGATAAAACGCCTGCACCGCACCGGGGGGAGGCAACAATGCCGATTTCACGCCGCTTACTACTGATGGCCCTCGGGCTGGCGCCGGCCGCAACCTTGCTGCCGCGGTCGGCGTTTGCGGCCTATCCCGATCGCCCAATCCGGCTGATCGTGCCGTTCGCCGCCGGCGGTAATGCCGATATCGTCGGCCGGCTGGTCGGCGAGCAGATGGCGCAGGCGCTCGGCCAGCCGGTGGTGGTCGACAACCGCGGCGGCGCCGGCGGCTCGATCGGCGCCGAGGCGGTGGCGCGCTCGGCACCCGACGGCTACACGCTGCTGGTCGCCTCCAATGGCCCGCTCACCGTCAATCCCTTCGTGCAGGCCAAGCTCGGCTACGATCCGCTGAAGGACTTCGCGCCGGTGGCGCTGACCAGCTACGCGCCGCACGCGATTATTCTCAACGCCAGCGTGCCGGCGAAAACGACCGCCGATCTCATCGCCTTGTCGAAATCGCAGCCGGTCAACATCGCCACCAGCGGCGTCGGCAGCGCCACCCATATGACGCTCGAGCGTTTCATCGCGCAGACCGGCGCCAAGCTCACGCATGTGCCTTATCGCAGCGGCGGCGCGCTGATGCCAGACCTGATCGGCGGCAGCATCCAGGGAGCGATGACCGAATTCTCCACCGCCTTGCCGCAACACAAGGGCGGCAAGGCCCACATCATCGCGATCGCGGCGGCGCAGCGATCGGCACTCGCCCCGGATATCCCGACTTTCATCGAAGGCGGCGTGAAGGATTTCACCGCCGCCAGCTATGTCGGCATCGTCGCGCCGACCGGCACGCCGGCCGCCATTATCGCGCAATTGCAGCAGGCGATCGCCAAGGGCTTGAGCGGCAATTCGCCGGCGGCCGAAAAATTGCGCGCGATGGGCACGGAAGTCGCCGCCCCCGAGCAGATGACGCCGGCCGGCTTCGCCGCCTTCATCAAAATCGACTATGAGCGCATGCGCGAAGCCGCTAAGCTCGCCGGATTGACGCCAAAATGAGCGACGTGGCGCTGCCGCGCGGCGCGTGCGACTGCCATTGCCATGTGTTCGGACCGGCGGCGCGCTTCCCCTACGCCGAGCCGCGCAGCTACACCCCCGACGACGCGCCGCTGGAATCCTATCTGGCGCTGCTCGACCGGCTCGGCTTCGATCGCGGCGTGCTGGTGCAGCCGAGCGCCTATGGCCGCGACAACCGCGCCATGCTGGATGCGCTCATGCGCGCGCCGCAGCGGTTGCGCGGCGTCGCCGTCGGCGGGGCCGAACTTGACGCAAAAACGCTGAAAGCCTGGCATGCCGCCGGGGTGCGGGCGTTGCGCGCCAATGAATTCCGCCGCGACGGCAAGCCGTATTACCAGAACGGCGTCGGCTTGCAGGAGATCGCGCCGCTGTTGCCGCTGATCGCCGAACTCGGCTGGCATCTGCAATTGTGGATCGATGCCGGCGATCTGCCCGAGCTGTGGCCCACGCTCGCGCGCGTGCCGGTGCCGGTGGTGGTCGATCACATGGGCCGCATGCCGCATCAGCGCGGCGTCCGCCATCCCGGCTTCCAGGCCTTGCTGCGCGGCGTCGGCGAAGGCCGGCTGTGGGCCAAGCTGTCGGGCACCTATCGGCTGGGCGCGACGCCGCCCGATTATGCGGAGGCGCGGCCGTTCCACGATGCGCTGGTGGCGGCCAATCCGCGCCATCTGGTGTGGGGCACTGACTGGCCGCATCCGCGGCCGGAAGGCCCGGCGCCAGACGCCGCGCACCTGCTTAAGGTATTTCTCGGCTGGACGCCGGAGGCGGCCACGCGGCGGGCGATCCTGGTCGACAATCCGGCCCGGCTGTACGATTTTCCCGCGGCTTGATTGACGCCGCGTTCGACGCAAAATTAATTGCACCCGGCGCCGAATATCCGCCTAATGCATCCTCGGCGCTTTGAGGAATTTCGCCCGCTCGGATGAATTCACCCACACCTCGAAGGTGAGGCCGTCGCGATAGAGCGTGAGCGGCACCTCGACGCCGGCACTCCCCAGCGCCCAGACCTTGCGGTTGAATACCGCCAGCCTGACATCCACGTCATGCGGGCCGAGGGCATCGACCGCCGGCTCATTCATTCACTGAAGGCACAAGCACACCGGGGGCGGCCGGTCTGCGCAAGCAAACGGCACGGTGTCAGTGTGTGAACGTTTGCCTGCCGGGGGAAGCGCCTCAGATTTTTACAACAATACGCCCGTCCCACTAAGTTGATAGATTGCCGCAAAAGAAGGGGGAGGGCCCGGCACCGCAGCACCGAACGTCAATCTCCCGGCAATCAGTTGATTGGGCATTATATCTAAATCGCCGGATAACGAAGAAAGCGTTATTGGAGTCCAGACTTTGAGCGGAATAATCCTATAGTCCAGTGTGACGGTCGATATCTGCCTTATGAATACGCCATTGAAATCCAAAACAACCAAGTCAAAATTTATTGTCGCCGTATATAGTGGACCTGAAGTCAGATCGGCGAAGTGACCTGAGCCCCTTCTTTCATCCAGTTGGAAGTAGAGCCCGAACGTCATTTGAGCCGTGTTGGCTCGGTGATGCAACGGGACGGGGCGCGGAGCCCCACGGCAGCTCAAGCGACCCGTCCCGTTGCTTCGCGGGATCGCTGAGTTTGGCGTAGATGGCCGGCGGCACGTTGCCGATGGCACTGTGCGGCCGGACGGTGTTGTAGTCGTCTTTCCAGATTGCCAACGCCTCGCGAGCATGAGCGAGCGAGGTGAACAAAGTCTCGTTCAACAGCTCGTCACGCAGTTTGCCGTTGAAGCTCTCGATGAAGGCGTTCTGCGTCGGCTTGCCTGGCGCGATGTAGTGCCAGCCGACCTGGGTCTCTTGTGACCATCCCAGGATCGCCATGCTGGTCAGCTCCGTGCCGTTGTCGCTGACGATCGATAACGGCCTGCCGCGCCGGGCAATGATGACATCGAGTTCGCGACCGACTCGCACGCCCGACAAGGACGTATCGGCAACTAGCGTGAGGCACTCGCGGGTGAAGTCGTCCACCACGGCCAGAATGCGGAACCGCCGGCTGTCGGTCAGCGTGTCGCTCAGAAAGTCGAGTGACCAGCGCTGGTTCGGTCCTTGCAGCAAAGCCAAGGGAGCCCGTGTTCCCAGCGCTCTTTTGCGTCCACCGCGGCGGCGCACCTGAAGGCACTCCTCCCGGTAGAGCCGCCTGAGCTTCTTGTGGTTCACCAGCGTTCCCTCGCGACGCAGCAGGATCAGGAGCCGCCGATAGCCAAAACGGCGGCGGACAGCGGCAAGCTCGCGCAGCCGGGCGCGCAGAGCGGCATCGTCAGGACGCACGCTGCGGTATCGCATCGACGTCCGATCCGCCTCGATCGCCTGGCACGCCCGGCGCTGGCTCACCTCAAAGGCTTGGCAGAGGTGCACCACAGCTTGCCGCTTCACGACGGGCGTCACCATTTTTTTGCGTTGAGGTCCTTCAACATGGCGTTGTCGAGCATCGCCTCCGCCAGCAGCTTCTTCAGCTTGCGGTTCTCGTCTTCCAGGACCTTCAGCCGGCGCGCGTCGGAGACGTCCAGCCCGCCATACCTCGACTTCCATTTGAAAAACGTCGCGCTGCTGATGCCGTGCTTGCGGCAGATATCCGCCGTCTTCACCCCAGCTTCATGCTCGCGCAGGATCCCAATGATCTGCTCTTCCGTGAACCTAGATCGCTTCATCGTCCGTCCCCTCTCAGGTGGCGGACTCTACCCAAATCTGGAGGAAGTTCAGGGGCTCAGGTCAGAAGCGAAGCAGCATAATTTCTTTCAATTGAGCCTTTCTATGCAGCGGCAATAGGCCTAAATGCGCCTTCAGGGATGCGTTAGGAGTATTGGGAATAGAAAACACCGCCGACAAAGGCTCCAGTGTTGACGTAGCACTGGGCCATATTGGGCTAAGTAAATTGCTGGATTGCCAAATAAACGGCGCGGACTGGATGGGAGATGGGCCATTTCCGTTGCAGCAGCAATTATAAAAATTATAGACCGCACAGGGATTATTCGAGGTCATAGCTACCTCCCATGGTTCGGCCGGACCTTCCCAAGGATTTTTGGTTATAGACTAAATTTGCACAAGTGTCGCTTGCAAATTTCCGACCTTAATCAGCCGTCGAGAGTACGGCGTTGCCAGAACCCGCCAAAATCGACTGACGGCTTGCGCTTCAGCGCCAGCGCGGCGAGCCTATACTTACATGCCTAATGCATTTTCGGCGCTTTGAGGAATTTCGCCCGCTCGGATGAATTCACCCGCACGTCGAAAGTGAGCCCGTCACGATAGAGCGTGAGCGGCACCTCGACGCCGGCACTCCCCAGCGCCCAGACCTTGCGGTAGAATGCCGCCAGCGTCGAAACCTTGTCGCCGTTGACCGCCAGGATCACGTCGCCGGTTTTCAGTTCGGCGCGCGCGGCCGGGCCCTTGGCCGCCAGGCCCACCACCACGACCTTGCCCTCGACCTCGGTGGAATACAGCCCGAGCCACGGCCGCGCCGGCCGGTTGACGCGGCCGAATTTCATCAGGTCGTCGCGGATCGGTTTCAGCAGGTCGATCGGCACGACCATATTGAGATTCTCGCTTTTGCCCTCGCGTTCGCGCTCAAGCTGCAACGAACCGACACCGATGAGCTCGCCGGCCGGCGAAATCAGCGCCGTGCCGCCCCAGTTCGGATGCGCGGGCAAAGTGTATATCGCCTCGTCGAGCACGTATTCCCAATAGCCGGCGAATTCCTGCTTGGCGACGATGCGGGCGGCGAGCGAACGGGTGTGCCCGCCGGCGCCGCCGATCACCACGCGTTCGCCGACCTGCGCGGCCGCCGAGGAGCCGAGCGGCAGCGACGGCAGATCGAGGCGCGCCAGCGCCTGCACCAAGCCGAAGCCGGTGTCCTGATCGATGGCGAGAGTGTGGCCCGGCACCACCCGGCCGTCATGCAGATGCAGCCAGATGGTTTCGGCTTCGGTGATCAGATAGCCGACGGTGAGCGCGAGCCCGTTTTCGATCAGCACGCCATTGCCGGCGCGCTCGACGCCGAGCGTGTCGGCGGTGAAGGCATCGCCCGGAACGATCGCATGCAGGCCGACCACCGAGGTGAGCGCGCGCTCGAGATCGTAGCTATAGTCCTCGGCGCGCGGCTGCGCCGCGGGCGGCACCTTCCATTCGGTCAACGCGGCCATGGCACCCTCTCCTCGCCTGCGCCCCTATCATAGATCAGCGGGCGCTGGCGAGAAGCCGCCCGCGCGTTTTTTACGCTTGATCCTCTTGGCCGGCTTGCCGGCTGAGCCGGCTTTCTCGATGATGGCAACCGCATGACCCCGCTCTCCGTCCTCGATCTATCCCCGGTCAGCGCCGGCTCGACCGGCGCCGAGGCGCTGCGCCATACGCTTGATCTCGCCCGCCTCGCCGACCGGCTTGGCTACCGGCGCTATTGGGTGGCGGAGCACCACAATCTGCCGTCCATTGCCAGCTCGGCGCCCGAAATCATGATCGGCCAGATCGCGGCGATCACCCGCCATATGCGGGTCGGCGCCGGCGGCGTGATGCTGCCCAACCATGCGCCGCTGATGGTGGCCGAGCGCTTCAAGGTGCTGGAAGCGCTGTTTCCCGGCCGCATCGATCTCGGCCTCGGCCGCGCGCCCGGCACCGATCCCGCCACTTCCTATGCGCTGCGGCGGCGGCAAGGCATCAGCGATGAGGACGACTTTCTTGAGCGGTTCAATGAACTGATGCTGCTGGAGACGCGCGGCTTTCCCGCCGGTCATCCGTTCCACGCCGTGCGCGCCATGCCGGCGGACGTGGCCCTGCCGCCGATCTATCTGCTCGGCTCCTCCGATTATAGCGCACAGCTTGCCGCCCAGATCGGCGCGGCGTTTTCCTTCGCGTACCATTTTGCCACCTTCGATGCGGCCGAGGCCATGCGGCTTTACCGCGACAATTTTCGCCCCTCGCCGACCCACGCCACGCCTTACGCCATCCTTGGCACCGCGGCGGTATGCGCGGACAGCGACGAGGAAGCCGACCGGCTGGCAATGACGGTCGATCTCAACATCGTGCGACGGGCGAAGGGCGAATACCTTCCCCTTGCCTCGCCGGAAGAGGCCGCCGCCTATCCTTATACGCCGGCCGATCGCGCCCGCATCGCGCAAAACCGCGCCAAGCTTTCGGTCGGCAGTCCAGCCACGATCAAGGCCCGACTAACGCCGTTGATCGCGGCGACCAAGGCCGACGAACTGATGGTCACGACCATGATCTACAGCCATGAAGCGCGCAAACACTCCTACGAGCTGTTGGCGCAGGCGTTCGAACTCGCCGCCCCGCCCGCCTAACCGATCTGGTTGCAACCCCGGGGGCCGTGCTAATGCTGCCCCGCCGGTTGGATTTTTCGTTTGTCCCCCGCCGCATTCAAAGGGAGGTTTTCTTGGGTAAGCATTTTTCACTCACCGCCGCCGATCAGCACAAACTGGGCGCCTATCGCGCCGATCCGGCCGGCAAGCCGAAGGGCGGCCTGGTGGTCGTGCAGGAAATTTTCGGGGTCAATCATCACATCCGCGGCGTATGCGACCGTCTCGCCGCTGAAGGCTATGTCGCGGTCGCGCCCGCGGTGTTCGACCGCTTCGTGCGCGATTTCGAGTGTGGCTACACGCCCGATGAAATCGCCCACGCCCGCAGCTATCTCGGCAATCTCAATTGGGACGCGATGATGCAGGATGTCGCCGCGGCGATGGGCGATATCAAATCCGTCGGCCCGCTCGGCGTGATCGGTTTCTGCATGGGCGGCACCGCAGCGTTTTTGGCGGCGACGCGACTGAGCGGACTGTCGGCGGCGGCCTGTTATTACGGCGGCATGATCGTCAAGTTTTCCGACGAGAAGCCGCGCTGTCCGGTGCAGATGCATTTCGGCGCCAAGGATCCGCACATTCCGTTGACCGATGTGGAGATCATCAAGCAGAAGCAGCCGCAGGCGGAGATCCATGTCTATCCGGACGCCGATCACGGCTTCCATTGCGACGAGCGCGGCAGCTATCACAAGCCGAGCGCCGACATCGCCTGGGGCCGCACGATGGATTTTCTCAAGAAAAATATGAAGTGATGAGCCGGTCCGGCGGCGTCATCATTCTTCCGCTGTCATCGTCCGCGAAAGCGGACGATCCAGTAATCACGGCAGGAAGGATGTGTATCGGGTCCCCACTTTCGCGGGGGGACGACGTGCGATGGTTAGAAGCTAAAACCACCGCTCCTTGACGACGACGGTGTCGCCGGGGCGCAGCGGATAGTTGATCGGCACCTCGCCGTGGATCTGCTGGCCGCCGCCGGTGCGGGTCAACTCGACCTTGCTCTTGGAAGCGCGCGGCG
>Ga0315281_10013269_pt1 | contig 11163 bp, 10 predicted proteins | sample YL17G07_0_MG_FD_204540 | JGI IMG/M metagenome (GOLD analysis project Ga0315281, IMG submission 204540) | Sediment microbial communities from Yellowstone Lake, YNP, Wyoming, USA - YL17G07_0 | ecosystem: Environmental > Aquatic > Freshwater > Lake > Sediment | place: USA: Wyoming | collected... | reverse complement strand
GTGGTTAGTATGAAAAGCGCCTCGAACATCAGCGCGAAATTGTACCAGTACGGCATCAGACCCGTCATGCCAGGCAACGAGGAGAGAATCGAGGCCATGCCCACGGCAAGCGACACGGCACCGCCGGGCCTTCCGTGCACGTCCGTCCCGACAAGCGAGGAAAGCTCGTTAATGTGCGACACCGGAAAACCCAGCGCGGCAAGCTGGTCGAACCCCAGCTTTGTGTTAATCGCGAAATAATCGCCGGGCACAAGAATACCGGCGGCAACTATGGCGATAACCGCGACGAACCCCTCGGTTATCATCGCGCCGAAGCCGATGAGAGGGATGTCGGTTTCGCACGTTATCATCTTGGGCGAAGTGCCGGACGACACCAGCGCGTGAAACCCCGAAATGGCGCCGCAAGCTATGGTGATGAACATGAAAGGAAACAGCGTTCCGGGAATTATCGGCCCCCCGCCGGCCGAAAACCGCGTTACCGCCGGCATCTGCATCTCCGGCGCGATGAACAAGACTCCGGCGGCAAGCAGGAACACCGTCCCTATCTTCATAAAAGTGGAAATGTAATCGCGCGGAGCCAAGAGCATCCACACCGGAAGTACCGACGCGACGAACCCGTAAACGGCGATGATGACGACGAGATTGTTGCGCGAAATGCTGAAGAAAGGCTCCAACGGCGAGCCTGGAATAAAATGCCCCGCAAAAACGGCGGCCAGCAGGAGGATTCCCCCGATGGCGCTGACCTCCCCCACCCTTCCGGGCCTCAAATTACGCATGTAAAAACCCATGAAAAGCGCGATTGGAACCGTGGCGGCTATCGTAAAAGTTCCCCACGGGCTTTTTGCGAGGGCGTTTACCACCGCCAGCCCGAGACCAGCAAGCGCGACTATGATTATGAAAAGGATGGCGAGCGAGGCGCAGAACCCGCCGACCGGCCCCACCTCGTCCTTTGCTATTTGCGCGAGCGATTTGCCCCCCCTTCTAACCGAGGCCGCCAGAATGACCATGTCGTGAACAGCCCCGCCAAGAACAGAACCGATCACAATCCACAGAAAACCGGGCAGGTAGCCGAACTGCGTGGCGAGCATCGGTCCGATAAGCGGCCCGGCCCCGGCAATCGCCGCGAAGTGGTGCCCGAACAATATCCATCTGTTCGTCGGATGGTAATCCATGCCGTCGTTCAAACGGACGGCGGGGGTGACGTATTTGGCGTCCAGCGTCAGAACCTTCGCCGCCAAGAAGGCGGCGTAATATCTGTACGAAAGGGCGAAAATCGAGGCCGCGCACACGACCAGCCAGAGCGCGTTGATTTTTTCCGAGGGATTAAAAATCCCCACTACAACGGCAAAAGACCCCGCCGCCAAAAGCGACACGGCCCCCCAAAGAACCTTAATCATCATTTGACGATTATACCGAATTGTCGGCCCTTATTTCATCCTTAGACGGAAGCGTGGCAATTTTAACGGTGACAAACGTTACAATAGCCCCGGTAAGCCCGCCCACAAGGACGTCAAACGGGAAATGCACCCCGAGATAGACCCTTGAAACCGCGACCAACAAAGCCCACGAGAACCACGCGACAGCGTGCCTGCGGAAAATAAAAACCATGAACACGGCCACCGAAAACGCGGTCTGAGTGTGTCCGGAGGGAAACGAACTCGCCCGGTGCCGTTCAAAAGGGGCATGAACCATCCCCTCCTGCGACGGAAATTTTTTTGCGAAATAGGCCAGCGGCCTGTCGGCGCCGTAAAACGACTTCATGCTATGTATAACAACCGCCGAAAAAGCCAACGCAAACACCAGCATGAATATCTGTTTTGCGCGGAGCCCCTTGTAAAGGAACATAACCAGCAACGCGATCAGAACAGCCGGAATTGTGGAGGCGGAAAATGTGAGCACCGCCATAACGTAATCCATCGGCGCCGACGCGTGGCCGTTTATCAACCAAAAGAGCTTTTCGTCCAGCGCGGTTCTCGTCATGACTTCGAAACCTTGTATACGAGATAAACCGCCAATGTCCCCATTATTATGTCCGGCAAAAACACGGCGGCTATCGGGTTCATCTTCCCCTGCATCCCAAGCCCCTCCCCGACCATAAGCAGTAAATAATTGACCATAATCATAAGTATTCCGACGCCCACACCGCCCCATCTTCCGCCGCGATGGATCCTGACGCCGAGCGGAGCACCAAGCACGCCCAAGACGAAACAGGCCAGCGGAAGAGAGAAACGCTTGGACAGCTCCACGAACTCCCCGTTGGCCGGAATGTTTTTGCTTTTTCTTGCTCGTATGTCGTCGACAATTTCGCCGGGCGACATTTCCCGCGCCCCCTTGTCGAACACCTTCCTCTGCGCCAGCCCGACGTCCATGACCACCTCGTAATTTCGAAAGGTTATCTCGCGGTACCAAGTTTTGTCGCCGGAGTAGATGGCGCCGTCCTCAAGTTTGAGGATGATGTTGTCGTTTGCCATCGTCCCCAGGTATCCCTGCCGGGCGGTTATAAGCCTTGGCTTATCGCCACCCGTCGAGTCGAAGATGAAAACACCCTTTAAGAGTGTTGTTCCAATCGGTTTTTCCGAAACGTACATGACCAAGTTCGGAAACTTGTCGAAAAAGACCCTCTCGCCAAGCGCCGTCGTTATCCTCCGGCTCACATATCCGGCGACCTGCGAGTTGAAGAGGTAGTTTCCCTTGTGCAGTATCTCGACGGAAAGCCAGAGGGAAAAGACCATCCAAACCGCCGATATCAAAACCACCGGCTTGAGCAGGCGTCCGAAACTGGCTCCACCCGCGCGCATGGCGGTTATCTCGTTGTCGGCCGAAAGGCGCGAAAATGTCGTGAGCGACGCAAGCATGGAGGCGAGCGGTATGGACACCACAAGAAAAGCCGGGCTGGTGTAAAGAATGAGGCCGAACAGCTCCCGCCCCCCCATAGCGCTCCCGCGCGTCATGTTGGATATGAAGTTAATCTTCTCCAATATAAGTATGGACATGAGGATGAAAAGGCTCAAAAAGAAAACCTTGGCTATCTCGGTCAAAATGTAACGGGTTAATATCTTCATTTTTAAGGTCAGTTTATCCTGGCGTCCAGCGCGTCGCGAAGCGCCTCGCCCAGAAGATTGTACCCAAGAACCGTGAAGAGTATCGCCAATCCGGGAAAAAGGCTGAGCCACCATGCGAACTCGATATAATTCTTTCCCTCCGTGAGGATGCTTCCCCAGCTTGGCGTGGGAGGCTGGACGCCGATGCCGAGGAACGAGAGCGCGGATTCGGTGAGAATCGCCCCGGCGACTCCGAGAGTGGCCGAGACAAGCACCGGCGCCATCGCGTTGGGAAGGATGTGCCTGAAAATGATGAGCGAGTCGCGCTGTCCGAGCGAGCGTGCCGCGAATACGAAATCCCGTTGCTTGATGGAGAGAAACTCGGCCCGCACCAAACGCGCAACGCCCATCCAGCCCGTGAGACCTATGACTATCATGACGTTGGTTATGCTCGGCTCCAGTATCGCGATGACGGCGAGGATGAGAAAAAAGACCGGGAATGTCAGCATGAGGTCAACGAACCTCATCATAACCTCGTCAATCCACCCGCCGTAGTACCCGCTTATCGCCCCGATTACCACGCCTATTATCGTGGCGATGCCGATGGAGACAAAACCGACCATCAGCGAAATTCTCGCGCCGTAGATCATCCGGCTTAAAACGTCGCGCCCCAACTCGTCGGTGCCAAGCCAGTGTTTCATGCCGGGGGGGTGCAGAATTATCCCCGTGTCGACCGAGGAGGGATCGTACGGAGAGATTACCTGGGCCAGCGCCGCCACCAAGAAAAGAAGCAGAACCACCGCTCCGCCCCAAATGGCGAACGGGTTTTTCAACATCCGCCGGAAAACTATCGACGCAAAGGAGGCGGACGAGGATGACCGCCCGCTTATCACCGGCTTTGCGTCACTCATATCTAATCCTCGGGTCGGCAAACGCGTAGCTTATGTCCGCCAGAAGATTGCCAACAAGCGTCAAGCCCGCGCCTATGACGAGTATGCCCATAACCAGCGGGTAGTCGCGCGACATGACGGACTCGTAGAAAAGCATTCCCATTCCGGGGATGGAAAACACCGTCTCAAATATGACCGAGCCGCCAATCAGCGACGGAACGCTAAGCCCTATTATCGTCACTATCGGCAAGAGAGCGTTCCGTAGGGCGTGGTGGAAAACAACGGTGTTCTCCGCGCACCCCTTCGCGCGCGCGGTCGTTATGTAATCCTGCCTGATGACCTCCAGCATGTTCTGCCTTGTTATGCGCGACAGGAAAGTGAGCGACGTCAGCGACGAGAGAAGTATCGGAAGAACCAGATGCCGGGAATAGTCCATGAATTTCCCCCACGGCGATAGCTCCTCGAAATAAATTGAGCGGATGCCGGAAATCGGAAGCCATCCCAGCTCCACCCCGAACAATATCATCAGCAGAAGCGACAGCCAGAAACCGGGGGTGGAAAACCCTATGAACACGAACAACGTGGCGGCCCTGTCGAAAAGCGTGTGGGGCCTCGTCGCGCTCAAAACCCCCAGCGGAACCGCCAGAAGGAAGATAATGACAAGAGAGACGACGTTGATAAAAAGCGTTATCGGCATGCGCTCGAAAATTTTGTCCAGCACCGGCCGGTTGTCCGGCGAGAACGACGTACCGAAATCCAGTTGGACGAAACGCTTGAACCAAAGAGCGTATTGGACGGGCAACGGTTTGTCGAGGTTGTACATCTCGCGCATCTTTTGTTTGGCCTGGGCCGATATCTTCGGGTTCATGTCGGTCATTTTGTCTATCGGCTCGCCGGGCGCGAGGTGGATGACCGCAAAAGTGATGACGGTGATGCCGACCATAAGAGGGGCCATCATCAAAAACCGTTTTAGTAGATAACCAAACATAATATCGGCGACTCAATAAATATGGCGGGTCGGTAGTTCAATCACAGGGAATCAGCCTGAATTTTGGCCGACTCATCGGGCGAGAAGGAGTTTTTTAAAGATAACGTAGCCGATTGCCCCGAGAGCCAGCGTAATCAAGAGCAGAAAAGGCCCGATATCCGTTATGGCGGAATTCTTAAGCACTACGCCCCCGACTCCGTAGATAATTCCGACCAGGGTATAAACAAGCGCCGTTGTGCCCAGATCCCTTGATTTTGGATAGGCGATTAACGCCAGCAAAAGGACGCCGACCCCGATGACGATTCTATTGTGGAAAATCACTTGGTATTCGCCGGACGTAAACAACGCCATAAGCTGGTCGAAGTTGAACGTGCCCACAAAATACTTTAAATCAAATCCTTCCATCTTTGTACTCCAATGTTTTTCACATCTTAACACGGCTTCAATTAAAAGTGTATAATGCTCAGCTTAAAGAGAAATGGAATGACAGAATATAAGATAAAACTTGACGTTTTCGAGGGGCCTTTTGACCTCCTTCTCCACCTTATAAAGGAGGAGGAGCTCAACATATACGATATCCCCATATCCAAAATCACCGCGCAGTACTTCGAATATCTCGAAATGATGAAGCAGTTGAACATGGACATAGCCGGTGAGTTCCTGGTGATGGCCGCGACCCTCGTCTACATTAAATCCCGCATGCTTCTCCCCGCCCCCCCCGCCTCCGAGGAGGACGACGCGTCCGGGGCCGACCCCCGCGAGGAGCTTGTGAGACGCCTTTTGGAATACAAAAAATTCAAGGATTCAGCCGGAGTCCTCCGCGAAAAGGAGTCCGCCCAGTCCAACAGCTTCTCACGCGGGTTCGTCTCCGAATGGAACGAGGACGACGCCGACTACCTCAAGGAGGTGTCCGTGTTCCAGCTGTTGGCACTTTTCCGCAAGATACTGGGAGAAAGCGGCAGACCGGATCTTTACGAGGTCACGCTTGAGGACGTTTCCGTAACGGAAAAAATGAACGAGATTATGGAGCTTTTGGAAACCACCCCGAGAATTTTGTTCGAGGATCTTTTCAAGGGAATACGCAACCGGATGGAGATTATCGGGTCGTTTCTGGCCGTCTTGGAACTGATAAAACAGCAGTTGGTGCGGGCCTTCCAGGAGGAGGGACACATTTGGGTGCAAAGAAACGACGACGAACCCGGCTTGGAGTTGTCCCACTTGGAAGACGGGGCGGGCGGGGAAAACGAGCACGGCTCCCCGCGACAAGATAAAACGGAAGGCGGCGAACTGCCGCCGGAATCTGGAAAGGAATGAAGATTGGATAGGAACGACGCGATTAAGGCTATCGAGGCGGTTCTCTTTGTCTCTGACGCCCCGGTCACGGTGGAGAACCTTCACGCGGTGCTGGAGGGGTTCAACAGGGACGACATAGCGGAAATGCTCAAGGAATTGGACGGCAAATACGAGGACCACGGCATACAGATAGTGGAAATAGCGGAGGGGTACCAGCTTCGCACCAAGCCGGAGAGCGGCGACTGGGTCAAAAAGTTCCACAAACTTAGCAAGTCCACCAAACTGTCTCAGGCGGCGTTGGAAACGCTCTCCATGATAGCGTACCGCCAGCCTTTGACAAGGCAGGAGGTCGAGGATATCCGCGGGGTGGACTCCTCGGGCGTGCTAAAAAATCTTTTGGACAAGAACCTCATCAAATCGCTCGGCAGAAAAAGGGTTCCAGGCAAACCGGTGACGTTCGGAACGACAAAAAAATTCCTCGAATATTTCGGACTGGTAAAACTGAGCGACCTGCCGACACTCAAGGATTTTCCGGGGGACGAAACTGTGGTCATGCAGGAGCACCTCCGCTTCGACCAACAACCGGACACCCCCGAATATGAGGGGGGCGAGGACGAAGAGGAGCCGGTAACGGATTTTGAAGACAACGACATCGAAAGCGCGGAAGATGAAGAAGACGGGGACAATACGACTTCAAAAAATTCTGGCTGAGGCCGGATTTTTTTCCCGCCGCAAGGGGGAGGAGGCCATCGCCCAGGGCAGGGTGAAGGTTAACGGCAAGACCGTCACCGAACAGGGGTGCAAGGCGGATCCGTCCCACGACACGATAACGCTGGACGGCAAACCGGTGAGACTCGAGCCGAAAACATACATACTGATGAACAAACCGGCCGGAATAATTTGCACCTGCAAGGACGACGAGGGTAGGACGACCGTAATCGACATAGTACGGCACGTAGACGAGCGGCTGTTCCCCGTGGGAAGGCTTGACTACAACACCACCGGAATACTGCTTCTCACCAACGACGGCGAGTTCGCGCAAAAGATGATGCACCCCTCCTCCGGGATAGTGAAGACCTACATGGCGAAAGTGCGAGGGCTTGTCACCAGAAAGACGACCGAGAGGATGCTGGCTGGAATAACGGTGGAGGGGGTCAAATACCGCTTCCACAGCGTGCGCGTGGATAAAAGCACGGATAAGAACTCGTCGCTCATTATAGGTTTGACCGAGGGGAAAAACCGGCACATCAAAATAGTTTGCCAGGCGCTGGGACATCCGGTGTCTAGACTTTCCAGGGTGGGATACGGGCCGCTTAAACTAAGTAACCTCGAACCGGGCGACTATCGCCATCTCTCCCCCAAAGAGCTAAGCGCCCTTCTCCACGGCCCCCGCAAAAAGCCCGTCCACGGAAGATAATCCCTCTCTAAGTCTTAAGGAATCTGCGCTTGAGGCCGTCGTAAAGGCGGCTCGTCTCCTCAAGCCTTAAAACAAAGGCGGAGATAAAATAGAACGCGACGGCAAGAACCAACATGGCGAGCAACCGCAGAACCGTATAACCGTTCCCGAAAAGAGGCGCCCACGCCAGATAAACAACCCCGGTCATCACAAACGACGCCAAAATAATCCCCCCGAACGACCTTAATATTCTTCGTCCGTCCAGCCCGCCCATCCGCTTCCTCAGCAACCAGGCGAGGACGGCCATGTTTATGGTCGAGGACATGGACGTTGCCAGCGCAAGCCCGGCCTGTTTAAGCGGCCACATAAGAAACAGATTGAAAACTATGTTCAGCGCCATCGCAAGAGCCGCGACCTTTACCGGCGTTTTCGTGTCCCCCATAGCGTAAAACGCGGAGACGAAGATTTTGACCCCGGAAAACGAAAGCAGTCCCAGCGTGAAAAATGCGAGCGTGAACGCCGTGTTCCGGGTCGAATCGCTCGTGAACGCGCCGTGTTCGTATATGAGTTTCACTATCGGCTCCCGCAGGATAAAAAGTCCCACCATGGACGGAATTATCAAAAACATCGTCACGCGAAACGATTCGGAAACCGTCTCCACCATCTTGTCCCTTTGTCCGCCGCCGACCAGCCTAGAAAGGGTCGGGAGAAGCGCCGTACTCATTGCGACGCCGAACACCCCCAGCGGAAACTGCACGAGCCGCTGGGCGTAGTACAAGTATGAGACGGCCCCCTCGCCAAGCAGGGAGGCGAGCATGGTGTCCACAAAAAGGTTTATTTCGGCGACGGCTATCCCGAACGTCGCCGGAATGCTGAGAGTGACCACTTTTTTTAACTGTTCGGACGCGGGGTTAAAAATGAACTTGAAGACGAACCCCTCCCTTATAGCAAACGGCACCTGAACCGCCAGTTGAAGGAACCCGCCCAGCAAAACGCCAACTACAAGCGCGTAAACCGGAAGCGAGAAGTAGTCCCGCAAAAATATGGTGCAGACAATGATGGCGAGGTTGAGCAGAACGGGCGAGGCCGCCGGCGAGGAAAAATGGTGGAACGAGTTGAGCATGCCCATAAACACCGCGGCCAGCGAGACAAGGATGAGGTAAGGAAACAACAACCGCGTTAGGTTCACCGTGAGGTCGAACTTTGCCGGGTCGCTTGTGAAGCCGACGGCAATAACCTTCAACAAAAGCGGCGTGAAAATAATGGCGACAACCACCAATCCAGTTAGAAAAATCGTAAGCGTCACCAAAACATTGTTGGCGAATCTAAACGCCTTTTCCTTGTCCTCCAAAAGTGATTTCGTGAAAAGCGGCACAAAGGCGGCTGACAGCGCCCCCTCCGCCGTCAGCTGGCGGAACATATTGGGTATGCGGAACGCCACGAAAAACGCGTCCGCCATGGAGCGGGCGCCGAAATAATTGGCGACCACCATGTCGCGCAGAAACCCGAATATCCGGCTCAACAGAGTGAACGCCGCGACCACCCCCGCGGAACGCAGGACGGACGGCGACCGCCCCTGCCCCCCTTTTTCGGCGTTGCTCACGGTGTTTTGTTCAGGCGTCACCGGAGGTGTCTTCCGCCGTAATCTCGGAGAACATCCCTTCCAACAGCATAGGCGTGACGTTCTTGATGAGGTATTTTTTAATGTCCCTCACCCGGTCGAACTCCATCACCTTCAGTACGTGCTTCCTCGCCTCCTCGGCGGAGATGTTGCGCAGAAACCGCTTTAGTTTGGGAACCGAGTGGGAGTCCATGGAAAGGCTTTCTATCTCGCCCATTCCTATGAGCAGGTATGCGTAGACAGGGTCGGCACTCATTTTGCCGCAGACGCTCACCGGAACCTTGTACCTGTTGGCAGACTGGATTATGTTCCACAGCAGACGGATGACGGCCGGGTTCAACGGTTCGTACAAGTTCGCCACCTTTTGGTTCGTCCTGTCTATGGCGAGGAGGTATTGGATGAGGTCGTTCGTCCCTATGGAGAAGAAATCGACGTCGTTGACGGCGAACTGCGTGATCATAAGCGCGGCGGAAGGCGTCTCCACCATCATGCCGATCTTTAGGTTCTTGTCGAACGGAATTTTTTCCTTCTCCAATTCCTTCTTGGTTTTCTCCAATATCCCCCTAGCCTTCCTGAACTCCTCCAGACTGCTCACCATCGGGAACATGACCTTCAGCTTTCCGAAATGGGAGGCGCGAAGGATGCTCCTCAACTGCGTCCGGAACACCGCGGGCTGGTCAAGACAATAACGTATGGCCCTCAACCCCAAAGCGGGATTCGCCTCCGGCTCCTCGGTGCGACCACCGGGAATCTTGTCCCCCCCCATGTCCAGCGTCCGTATTATCGCGTCGTGCGGCGCAATGGCGTTGGCTACCTTTTTGTAGTCGACAAACTGCTCGTCCTCGTCCGGCAACCTGTTCCCCCGGACATAAAGGAACTCCGTGCGGTAAAGCCCGATTCCCTCGGCGCCGTGGGATATGGCTCCGGCAATATCCTGCGAGGACTCGATGTTGGCGGAAAGCTTGACGAGCACCCCGTCCTTTGTTCGGGCCTCTTTTCCGGCCTCCTTCTCCATTTTTTTGTCCAGAAACAGCAACAACTGGCGCCTCTTGTTGTACACCTGAAACTGCTCGGTAATCGGATTTATTATGACGTTGCCCGTTATGGCGTCCACTATCACGTTGTCCCCTGACTCCACCGAGCGCAGGATTTTGGGCGCACCGACCACCGCCGGAATATTTAACGACGATGCTATTATTCCGGTGTGGGAGGTCTTGCCGCCGGCCTCGGTCACAAAGCCTAGCACATATTTGGCGGACATCTGCGCGGTGTCGAAAGGGGTGAGGTCGTGCGCGAAGATTATGACCGGCTGGGAGAGTTGGGAAAGGTTCTCGTCTGCCGCCGCCCCAAGAAGGGCTCTGAGAAGCTTGTTCACCACAAGCTCTATCTCGGGCAGACGATCCTTGAAATATCCGTCGCGAATTTTCTCGAAGCGCACGACAAGCTTGTCGAAAGTCTCCTTCAACGCGGATTCGGCGTTCACCTGTTTTTTCTCTATTATCAACCTAGCCTGCCCTATCAAGGTGGGGTCGTTAAGTATCTGAATATGCGGGTTAAATATATCCCGCAGGCTGGCCGTAAGGTTTCCCGCGCCGTTTTGGGCGGCTTCTACCATCTCCTTGCGCACGGTGTCTATGGCGGCGTTAAAGCGGTCTATTTCGAGGAACACCGCGTTCTTATGCAAGGTGCGGGTTTCGACGTTGATATGAAATCGGTTCAAAACGTAGGCTTTGCCTATCGCAATGCCCGGTGAAGCCAAAATCCCCTTAAATATTTTCACTATGGGAGTTTAACCCACTTTTCCACCCAAATAAAGCGGGGGATTAGAGCGTCTTGGCTTCGGTGTCGAAGAATCTAACCAACTCGTTGAGCGTGGCGTCGGAGCCAGGGCCGCTTGTCTCCAGGGTGAGGGTTTCCCCCGGCCCCGCCCCGAG
>Ga0315281_10013268_pt1 | contig 11164 bp, 13 predicted proteins | sample YL17G07_0_MG_FD_204540 | JGI IMG/M metagenome (GOLD analysis project Ga0315281, IMG submission 204540) | Sediment microbial communities from Yellowstone Lake, YNP, Wyoming, USA - YL17G07_0 | ecosystem: Environmental > Aquatic > Freshwater > Lake > Sediment | place: USA: Wyoming | collected... | reverse complement strand
ATGATATTTCGATTTTTGAAGCTTTAAATGAACAACGAGAGGCAGAATTTATTCTGGAAGAAATAGAGAAAATTAAATATCAGAACCCAGATTTAAAACATTATGATTTTGCAATTCTTTATAGAACAAATGCACAATCAAGAGCAATTGAAGAAATATTTATTCATAGAGGCACTCCATATATTTTAATCGGCGGAACGAGATTTTATGAAAGAAAAGAAATTAAAGATGTTCTTTCTTATTTAAAAATAATTTCAAATCCAAAAGACAAAGTTTCTTTAAAAAGATTAGAAAAATTAGGCAAAGGAAAATTCGCTAAGTTTCTAGACTTTCAAAAAGCTTTAGCTGAAAAAGATATAAGCAATGATGCAACAATTACTATTATGGACAGCGCATTAAAAGCAACCGACTATCTTTCTTTATACAATGAGAAAGACGAAGAAGATTTAGGAAGACTTGAAAATATTAAAGAGCTTCGCTCTGTCGCTATATCATATCCAAATCTGGGAGAATTTTTAGAAAATGTATCGCTGGTTGAACAAGAATATATTCCTGATCACATTAAAGACGAAGATGGCAAGAAAAATGCGGTAAACTTAATGACTTTACATGCGGCAAAAGGATTAGAATTTCCTGTCGTTTTTATGGTAGGCATGGAAGAAGGACTTTTTCCACATAGTAGAAGCATGATGGATAAAAACGAACTTGAAGAAGAGAGAAGACTCTGCTATGTTGGAATGACAAGAGCCAAAGAAAAACTTTTCCTGACATATTCAAGAAAAAGGCTTTTCTTTGGACAAAAAACGACAAATATTGTTTCTAGATTTATACTTGAGCTTCCGGAAGGAGTTTTAGAAAGAAGTCTAAATAGAATACGAATCGACCCGCCTGAATACTTATGATAAATAAAAAATTACATCCCTTACAATCTAAAGAATGGGGAATTTTTAGAGAAAAAACAGGAATTAAAGTTATTAAAGTTGATAATTTACAAATTACAATTCATCCCATTCCACACACAAAATACACAATTGGATACTTCCCCAAAGGACCTGACATTAATAAGCAGATGTTGGAAACATTATCTGAAATTGGGAAAAAAGAAAATTGCATTTTTATTCAATTGGAACCAAACGTCGAAAAAATAGACAACAAAAAATATAAATTAAAAAATATTCTTCCCTCCTCACGTCCGCTTTTTACCGAATACACTTTTGTTTTAGATTTAACAAAGCCGGAAGATGAACTTTTAAAAAACATGAACTCTAAAACAAGATACAACGTAAAACTGGCAGAAAAAAAAGGCGTAAAAATAATTGAAGATAATTCAGATAAGGCGTTTGAAGAATATTTGCGTCTGACAAAAGAAACTACGCAAAGACAAAATTTCTATGCTCACAGTGAAAAGTATCACAAATTAATGTGGGAAACCCTAAGGCAAAAAAACAATGAACAAAAAATAATAGGCGATATATTAACCGCACATCTTTTAAAAGCAGTCTATGAACAAGAAACCCTTGTTACATGGATTGTTTTTATTTTAGGAGATACGCTCTATTATCCTTACGGAGCATCCAGTTCCAAGCATAGAGAAGTAATGGCTTCAAATCTTATGATGTGGGAAGCAATAAAATTTGGTAAAAAATTAGGACTTAAAAATTTTGACATGTGGGGTGCACTTTCTTTAAATCCCGATAGTAAAGACCCTTGGTACGGATTCCATAAATTTAAAGAGGGCTATGGAGCAAGGCATGTAGAATATGTAGGTAGTTATGATTATGTCTTGAACAAAAAATTATATTTTATTTATAATTTTCTGAATAGCATTCGTTGGTTTATTTTAAAACTTAAATAATATATAACCGTATTTCGTTTTCTTTATCGTATTTTTTTAAAGACAAATTCACCTCGTATCTATAGCTCACAATTCGCGTTCCTTTTTTTAATTCTTTTTTTAATTTTGGCAATAAGCTTTCTAAAGTTTTTGGCACCAGATAAACAAAAATAACACTGGCTCTGGATATATCTTGGCTAAAGAGATTTGCTCTTTTTATTCTTACCAATGAGGACATTCCATTTGTTTTTAAAAGCAATTTTGAATATAAATATCTTATCGGATCAATTTCTACTCCAATTCCTTTTGCACCAAACTCTTTTGCAGCGACAAGCAATGCCGTCCCTTCTCCCGAGCCAAGATCATAAACAATGTCATCCTTTTTAATTTTTGCCAAATTACACATTGCGCGTGCCGTTTTTTTTGAAGTTCTCCACCAAGGAGCCCAAGGACTATCGGGCGGCCAAACCATTGATAATAAAAAGAAAAGAAATATAATTGCAAAAATAATAAAAATATAAAAAAACATATTAAAAAATGTAAATTACTTTTCCAAGAATATCAGTCTTTGATACAGAACCAAAGCTTCTGCTATCCAAACTATCTTTTAAATTATCGCCTTCTACCTTGTAATTACCGGCTGATATTTTTATGATTCTCTTTACTAACACTTCTTTTCCATTCTTAAAAGCAATTACATCCTTAACTTTGGGTCTTGAAAATAAATAGGGTATTTTACTAACTAATATCAGCTTATCATTTCCAATTATTGGCTCCATGCTGTGCCCATGGACTCTAAATTTTCTTAAAAGAAGCATTATTTATGAAGAACAATTTCTCCTCCTGTAGGATAAACTGTTTTAACCCTAACAGGCTCAACACCTTTGGTTTTGAAAAAAATTTCGGCAATTTCTTGCACTTTGACTAACGCGTCTTGTGCCGCTTCCATGTCTATCTCCTGCCTGGCTTTTGCGCTAGATTTTAAGGCTTTTGCAAAAAGTTCCTGAAGATTTGCATACTCCTTGAAATGTTCTTCTTTAAAATAATCATTCCTTAAGGTATTCATCTCTTCTTCCAGGATATCGGAGTGTTTTTCTTTTACCTTAGTCATTCTAGAAATATCATGAATTATTTTTTTTCTTTGTTCAAAGGGAGCATTTATGTCCGCTTTCATTTCATGAATTAAGCTTGTCATTCTTATTATCGTATGTGCTGCCAGCTGTGCTTGATGAGGATCATAAATACCACAAGGAATATCGCAATGCGCATAAACAGTATTTTCATTTAATAATTTTTCCAATAAAAAACGGAAAATTATTTTCACAAATAAATGATAACGTTTAAAGAGGAAAATGTCAAAAAATAAAATATTTAAATTGATTTTTAATGTTCTTGTGTTAAGATGGTTTACATATCAATGGTAAGAACAGAAACAGAATTTGGTCAAGCAGAAAATACTTATAACCCTATTCTTTCCAGGAGAAGTTTGCTTAAAAATGTGATTGGAGCTGCTATCTTAATTTCACGACCCCACTTGCTCGATATACCTCAAGAAAAAAGAGATTTTGACTTAAAAATATTTGACAATATTGATATCGGCGCTTCTTTTTCTCCTGAAGAATTCGGACTTAATCAAGCAAACTATAAAAGTGAAGAGGGTCAAAGAACACAAAACGCTGCCTTAAACATGCTCAGGTTTATCCAGGAAGACTTGGGAATAAACGATGTAAGACTCGGTGTAAGATGGACTAATATAGTAGATGAAAACGGAAATTTTGACTTTGGAATGTATAAGCCTTTTTTTGACTATTGCCTTAAAAACGGAATGAATGTAACTCTTAATGTAGGGATAAAAGTATTTAGATGGCCCGAAGAACATATTCCCACAAGGATTATCGAAAATATGCCAAAAGCAGGTTCTGTAATTTCATCTACCGATGAAATCGCAAAGACATATCTTATATGGGGAGAGAAATTATTTAACTTTCTTAGATCAAATTACAGCAAAGAGGAGTTAGAGCAAATAAAAACAATCCAACCCGAAAATGAATCATATAATTCATTTGGGAAATTAAAGCTAACTATGTCCGATGATTATCTTGTAGAATTAACTGCACTCGCAAGAAATTATTTTCAAGAATCAGATATTCTCCTTACATCTTCCGAGTTTTTTAACCTAGGACAAATTTATAATCTTTTTGAAATTCTTTCTAGTTTTGTAGATAAAAATAAATTAAAAATAGGAATAAACGATTATCCTTTCCTCGCAGGTAACCTAACTGATCCAATCGAAGATTATAATTTAAAAACTGCTATTTTGGGCGGGATAACCATACGAGACTTTAAAAAACAAGGATATCAAATAGAGGTTTCCGAAGCTGAAGCAGAGCCATGGCTCGATGAGCCCATGCCTGATCCGCTATCTGCTTTTAAAATTGTTACCCTAAGAGCCACAGATAACATATTTAACCCTAAACAAAAATCCGTGTTGCGTTTGTGGGGAATTAAATATGTCTATAATCAAGCTCCGGAAATTTCAAAACCCTTATTTGACTTATTAAGAACAATTAAAAAATCTAAAGAAAAAAGTTGAAAAAATTTTGCTATATGTTAAGCTAAGAGTATGACGCAAACTACTTCCATAGAAAAAATACAACAGCAGTACCCTGTTAAGAACGTTAACATAACTCATCGGGAAAAATTATCAAAACTTGATAAGCTCGCAATTGTTGTCACAAATAAAATCGGAACCATGGGCTTCTTTTTAATAATCTTTACCTGGACTATTCTCTGGCTCTCTTGGAATATTTTATCCCCAAAAGAACTTAGATTTGATCCATATCCTGCTTTTGTTTTATGGCTTTTTATTTCAAATTTAATTCAGCTTCATCTCATGCCTCTTCTTTTAATTGGTCAGAATATACAAGGAAAACATGCAGCCCTAAGAGCAGAGCACGATTTTGAAACAGATAAAAAAGCGGAGAAAGAGATAGAAACAATTTTGGTTAATTTGGAAAATCAACAAAAATTAATGCTTGAAATCTTAAAAAAAATAGAAAAACTTGAAGAAGGAAAAAGTTAACTTATTTTCTCTTTATATCTACCCATCTCATATATCCGTGTCCTCTAATACTTGAAGCTTCATCTTTTTTAACTCTATTTAGCACAACTACATGAGCCCACCTTATTCCATTTTCCCATACATCCGAATCCTTAACTTGAAAAACAATGTTTCCTTCTTGAATTGCAATTTTCGGATAAGAATCTCTTCTTTCTGCAGGAGCAGTCCAAGCCTCCTTACCTACTTCTGGAGTATAATATCTTCCTGTTAATTTCATTTCATCTTGAGTTCCTTTATTTATTATTAGAAAGTCCGGAACCCTTTTTTTTTGCCCCCTGCGATTAATAGACGTTTCACTTTCCCTTATTACAGAAACCTCTATACCGGGATTATTTAATCTTTCCATAACATTATCCAAAGTAATTTGTCCTTTGGGAACAATTTGTACACTTTTTGGGATTTCTCTTTTCATGACATGCCCTAATAAGTCCCGTTGAACAGTAGGTATCTCGCTCATACAAGGATTATACCATGCTATCATGTCTAATCAAATTATTTGGTTGAAAAAAAAGTTAAATTTCTATACGATGTAAATATGCTGCCTATTGATGTTATCTGCGTTGGAGACGCAAAATTAGATATTTTTCTCACTATTGATGAAAAAAACGCACATGTTAAGCTAGATACCAGTACCCACGAATTGCATTTTGAACATGGAGAAAAAATAGAGGTCGAAAAAATGAGTCTATCTGTTGGAGGAAACGCCGCAAACGTAGCGGTTGGCATTTCAAGACTCGGATTTAAAAGTTCTTTAGTTGCAGAAATAGGCAAAGACGAATTTTCCCAAAAAATTATAGATAATTTAGTACAAGAAAATGTTGATATTGAGCCTGTTAAGCAAATAACAAATGAGGATTCATCTATAACGGTTGGTATAAATTTTCAAGGAGAACGGACACTTTTTACAGAGCATGTGCAAAGAGAACATGACTTTGATTTTGAAAGAAAAACTGCCAAAATAGTTTACTTAACAAGTCTTGGTCCTATTTGGGAAAAAGCCTATGAAAAAACTCTGGAATTTATTGAAAAAAATAATATAAAACTTTTCTTTAATCCTGGTACCTTGCAAATTGAAAAAAGAAATTCAATTATCTGGCATATAATCTCTAAATCCGAAGTGCTCTTTGTAAATAAAGAGGAAGCGGAAGAACTTCTTTATGGAAAAGAAATTGCAATACCTTCAAAATCAGAAAATTATATAAAAAAACTTCTTTATGGCTTAAAAAGCTTAGGAGCAAGAATTGTAGTAATAACCGATGGCAATAACGGCTCTTATGCAATGGATGAAAATCATAATACCTACAAATTGGGTATTATTCCCTGCAAAATAATTGAAAAAACAGGAGCAGGAGATGCATATTCTTCAGGATTTATCTCTGCAATTCTTAACGAAGAAAACATAAAAGAAGCAATGCGTTGGGGGGGTTTTAATTCTGCTGGAGTAATCCAAGAGATAGGCGCACAAAAAGGACTGCTTGTAAGAGATGCTATAAAAAATAATTTAAATAAATATAATACGTTCATCCCCGAGAATATTTAACTAAACAAACAAATATTTATTTGCTGGTATAATATAACCCTATCTTTATCTTATGAAAAACATTTTTAAAATAATAAAAATCTCAAAACCATTACATTATTTAGTTTTTACATTAAGTTTATTAATTTTAATTACCTCTATTTTAGACTTGATAGCTCCTATTCTTTCTAAGTTTATTGTTGATGATATTGTTAAAAATATCCAATATAAAAATGGGAGCATTAGCCATCTAGCTTTATTAATAGGAATGGCTTTTCTCTCAAGTTTAATCGGTCTTATTTTATCTACTCTTAGTGATAGACTTGGAGATCACACCGCCGGAGAACTCAGAAAATTTTTAACTGAAAAATTTTATCACAAAGTATTAACCTTACCACAAAGTTATTTTGACTCGGAAATTTCCGGAAAAATTATAAATCAATTAAATCGGGGAATTTCATCAATCCAAGATTTTATGAATACTTTATCTAATTTTATTTTACCGGCAGTATTGCAAAGTATTTTTACAGTCATTGTTCTTGCTTTCTATAATATTCCAATTGCCATTTTTACATTACTTCTATTTCCCGTATATATGATAATTTCCTATTATTCTACAGTCCGATGGGGACAAGAAGAAATTGCAAAAAATAAAATTGAAGATTTAAACCGCGGAAGAATTCAAGAAGTAATATCTAACATGTCTTTGGTAAAAAGTTTCAACAACGAGCTTCAAGAATTTAAAACAATCGTAAATAATTTAACGGGAATAAATAAAATTTATGCAAAACAAAGTAAAACCTTTCATATATTTGATTTTTTCAGAGGTTTAAGTCTAAATATTGTCCTTTTATTGATTAATATTATTGTTTTTTACAATACATATAAAGGCAGTTTATCGTTAGGAGAAATGGTACTTATACTTCAATTAGTTGCTCAGGCAAGAAGACCTCTTTTTGCAATGTCTTTTATTTTAACCAGAATTCAGACTGCGGAAAGCGGCTCAAAAGAATTTTTTGAAGTATTAAAACTTGAATCTACAGAAAATTTTGAAGCAACGGAAACTTTTGAAAAAATAAGAGATGCTGCCATAGAGTTTAAAAATATATCTTTCAATTATAAAGATTCTGAAAATGTACTTGATGATGTATCTTTTAAAATAAAAAAGCATGAAAAAGTTGCACTCGTAGGACATAGCGGCGCCGGGAAAACAACTATTATAAATTTAATTCTTAAATTCTATTCTCCCAAAAAGGGCAACGTATTTTTAAAAAACAGGAATTACAAAAATTTAGATCATAAATTTATAAGAAACAACATTGCTCTAGTTTTTCAAGAAAATGAACTTTTTTCATCTACTATAAAAGAGAATGTTGTCTATGGAAAACAACATGCGGAAGAAGAAGATATTATAAAAGCTTTAAAACTTGCGAATGCATATAATTTTGTAGAAAAATTACCAAAAGGATTAAATAGTGAAGTCGGAGAAAGAGGCGTTAAGCTTTCCGGCGGACAAAAACAAAGAATACAAATTGCCAGGGCAATTTTAAAAAATTCTCCAATCTTAATCTTAGATGAAGCAACAAGTTCTTTGGATGCAAAAAGTGAAAAAGAGGTTCAAGATGCGCTGGAAAATTTAATGAAGAATAGATTGGTAATTATAATCGCCCATAGATTTTCAACTATTCAAAATGTTGATAAAATAATTGTTCTAAATGAAGGAAAAATAGTCGATGCAGGAAGCCCTCAAGAACTCTCAAGGAAAAAAGGCATTTATTCCGAGCTTTTACACTACCAAATTGATGGAAATAAAAAACTGTTGGAAAAATTCGACCTTTATTAAGGCAAAAAACTATGTATAAAAGTACTGGCAATAGATAAGACTATTCCAAAAATAAATGCCCATAAAAAGCCATCTACAGTAAATCCGGGGACAAACTTACTAACAAAAAGTATTAATATTGCGTTTATAACAAAAGTAAATAATCCTAAAGTAAGAATGTTAATTGGAAGCGTTAAGATAAGAAGAACTGGTTTTAAAAAAGCATTAACTATTCCTAAAACGAGAGCAACCGCTAGGGCGGCAGTAAAGCTGACAACATGAACTCCTGGCATTACGTACGCAATGCTAAAAATAACCATTGCCGAAACAATCCAACTAATCAGTATTTTCATAATTAAAGCAAGATTAAGATATAAAAATTTTCTATCCTAACCTTAACTTAACTTCTTCCAGGGTAGTGACATAATTACCATCACCTGCTGATTGCGCCAATGCTTCTGATTCGAACAACTTTCCTTCTCTTCTCCTAGAAACTTCTCTTGCCACCACCAAAATACCCGTAGATGTTGCGGCTAAAACTACCGTAACTGCGACTACTCCCCTAACACTCTCTCTAGTAACGCGTGGTATTTCAACGCTCATAAGAGACCGCTTTCCTTTATTTATAGTTTCATAAAGAAAAATTAATGTCAAATTTTAATGATTAATTAAATCCTAAAATTTCGAGTAATTTTCTAAGGCCTCCCGAGTTTATGTTTTGAGAGATTTTATAAATTAAATCAAGAGCTTTGGGAGTATTTAAATCATCGTCCATAAATAATTCAAACTGCTTTATATAATCTGTATCATTTTTATTGTCAATTAGTTTTTTACTCAAAGTTTTTTCGATTTCCAAAATTCTACCCTGTGCTTCTTCAATTTCCGAATAATCAAATTCCCAATCTTCCTTGTAATGATGAGATAATAAAACCCATCTGATTGCATTCGAGGAATATTTTTTCAATAGCTCCGACACCATAATTAAATTTCCTAAGGATTTACTCATTTTTTCTCCTTCGTAAGAAATTATCCCCGTATGCATCCATGTTTTTGCAAAAGGAGTTTTACCCGTTGCGTTTTCTGACTGTGCAATTTCCGCTTCGTGATGAGGAAAAATTAAATCTCTGCCTCCACCATGTATATCTATTTTCTCTCCAAGTGAATTTATTGCCATAGCGCTACATTCAATATGCCACCCTGGTCTTCCCTTTCCAAAAGAACTCTCAAATGAAGGAATATGAGTCGGTTGATTTAAAGATGTAGCTCTCCAAAGAGTAATATCTAACGGATTTTTCTTTTCGGGATTTTCAATATTTTCATCATAATCTTTGGCAATTTTAATCATTTTACTTACCGATAATCCGGAAAGTTTTCCATAATCTTTATCTTTTTTAATATCCAGATAAACACTTCCATTTATTTTGTATGCAGCTCCTGTTTTTATAAGTTTGTTTATTAGCATAATCATACTTTGGATTTCTTTTGACGCGTAAAGATAATTATCAGGCGTTCTCCAGTTAAGTTTTTGCATGTCATTTAAAAACTTTTTCGTCCAGAAATCTGAAAGGTTTTGCCAAGATACATTTTGTTTTTTCGCCCTTTTTAAAATATCGTTGTCTCTGTCATTAATATCTGTTACATTTTGCGTGTAATTAACTTTAAATTTTTTAAATTCCAAATAACGGATTAAAATATCAAAAGAAATATACGTAAAAGCATGACCTAAATGAGTCGTGTCATAGGGGGTTATTCCACAAACATAAATACTAATTTGATTATTTTTATTTGGAATAAAATCTTCTATTTCTCGTGTTAATGTATTAAAAAGCTTCATTAGCGTTTCACTATTTTACATCAAACAAAGTAAAGTTGTATAATCATTTTCTGATGAAATTCTTATTTGTTTTTGCTCATCCCGACGACGAAACTTTTTCAAGCGGCGGGACTATTGCAAAATTAACGCAACAAAAACACAAAGTCAGTTTAATTACGGCAACAAAGGGAGAGGCAGGAGAACCGGGCAATCCCCCGATTACAACCCGTGAAAAAATAGGAGAGGTAAGAGACCAAGAATTAAGAAGAGCCGCAAAAATTCTTGGAATTTCAACTATTCATTTTTTAGGATTTATTGATGGAAAAGTAAGATACGCAAGAAATAAAAACTTAGAAGAAAAAATTCTATCCATCATTAAGAAAGAGCTTCCTGATGTCGTAATCACGTTTGATAAAACCGGTGCATCCAATCACCCTGATCATAAAGCAGTTTCAAGAGCAACAACAAAGGTCTTTGGGGAATATAAAGATTTTGTACAAAAACACGTAAGGCTTTATCACACTGCAATGCCAAGAAGTTTTATTAAAAAATTTGAGCAGGAAGGTACCGCATATAATGCTTTTGGAAAAGTAAAAGGAGTAAGAGATGAGGGCATTACCACCGTTATTGATATTGAAAAAACGATTGACAGAAAAATTAAAGCTTTAAAAGAACACAAAACCCAACATCAAGATTGGGAAAGGTTCTTGAAAAGAATTGACAAAAATAAATTTCATCATGAATTTTTTAAGCTAATAAACGAAAGCGAATTTATTTAATTTTATTTATTTTCAGCGTAGCCCGGAAAAAAATCTGTTATTATATTCCTTTTTTTAACCTTCATCCCTAAAAGCAATTTCTCAAATTTTTGCACCATTAGTTGCGGACCTGAAATGTAAAAAGTACGCTCCGAATAATCTCCGGCATACTGCTGTATCATCGATTCTGTAATATAACCTTTCCCGCCTAACCAATCTAATGGAATGTTATCAATATCGGTTAGCGTATAAATCGTTTTTACACCATATCTTTCCGCCTTTTGAAAAGTGTCAGAA
>Ga0315281_10013267_pt1 | contig 11164 bp, 10 predicted proteins | sample YL17G07_0_MG_FD_204540 | JGI IMG/M metagenome (GOLD analysis project Ga0315281, IMG submission 204540) | Sediment microbial communities from Yellowstone Lake, YNP, Wyoming, USA - YL17G07_0 | ecosystem: Environmental > Aquatic > Freshwater > Lake > Sediment | place: USA: Wyoming | collected... | reverse complement strand
ATAACAGCACCTATGGCTTTACTGGCTCTTGGCATTAACCACAAAACCGCGCCGATCGAAATCCGCGAGAAAGTCGCATTTGCGCCTGATCGTCTTGCCGACGCGCTGCACGACTTGGTGTCGCGTCCGCATGTCACGGAAGCGGCCATCCTGTCGACCTGCAATCGTACTGAATTGTATTGCGGCCTGGACGATACCGACGGCCATGTGATTATCGACTGGCTCAAGGAGTTCCACGCGCTGGGTGGTCACGACCTGCAACCCTTTGTGTACAACCATCCTGATCAACATGCCGTGCGCCACATGTTGCGCGTTGCCAGCGGCCTGGATTCGATGGTGCTGGGCGAGCCGCAAATTCTCGGGCAAATGAAACAGGCATTCGCCACGGCCAGCAGCGCCGGTACCATCGGCAAGTTGCTCGGACGCTTGTTCCAGCATACCTTCGCCGTCGCCAAACAAGTTCGCACCGACACCGCGATTGGGTCCAGCCCGGTGTCAGTCGCGTTCGCCGCCGTGAGTCTGGCAAAGCAGATATTTTCTAACTTTAAGGACCACACCGTGTTGCTGATCGGTGCGGGCGAAACCATTGAATTGACGGCGCGTCATCTAAAGGAAAGCGGCATTGGCCGCATGATCATCGCCAACCGCACCGTGGAGCGCGCGCAGACCGTCGCAGCCGAATTCAATGCCTACGCGATCGCGTTGACCGACCTTCCCAACCATCTCGCCGAAGCCGACATCGTCATTTCCTCCACGGCGAGTCCGTTGCCGATTTTGGGTAAAGGCGCAGTGGAAACCGCCCTGAAGCAACGCAAACACCGGCCCATGTTGATGGTCGACATCGCGGTGCCGCGCGACATCGAACCTGAAGTCAGCGAGCTGGAAGACGTGTATTTGTATACGGTCGACGATCTGCAAGAAATCATTCAGGAAGGCTTGAAGTCGCGCCAGGAAGCGGCCAAGCAGGCGGAAGAGATTATCGACACGCAGGTGTCGCATTTCATGGGCTGGTTGAAGTCGCTGGATGCGGTGTCGACCATCCGCGCGTTTCGCGAAACCGCTGAAGCGTATCGCACCGCCGAGCTGGACAAGGCCCAGCGCATGTTGGCTGCTGGTGTCGATCCCGCCAAAGTGATCGAACAGCTGGCGAACAATCTCACCAATAAACTGATGCACAGTCCCAGCGCGCAAATCCGCCAGGCGGGCTACGACGGGCGCATCGAATTGATCGACGCCGCGCGCGAGCTGTTCAATCTTAAGCCTGAAAATTAATTTTCCGTGAAGCCCTCCATCCGCAGCAAGCTCGAGAAACTCTCCGAGCGCCTCGAAGAACTCAATGCGTTGTTGTCGCAGCCTGAGGTCATCAATAATCAGGCGCGTTTTCGCGCACTGTCGAAGGAGTATGCCGAGCTCACGCCGGTAGTGAATAATTTCAAAGCCTATTTGCAGCAGCTGGCGGAAACCGCTTCCATGCAAAGCATGCTCAAGGATGAAGATCCCGAGCTGCGAGACATGGCCAAAGATGAACTGGCGCGTGGCGAGTTGCGCCAAGCGGAGCTGGAGCGTGAACTGCAACGGTTGCTGTTGCCGACCGACCCCAATGATGATCGCAATATTTTTCTGGAAGTGCGTGCCGGCACCGGCGGTGACGAAGCAGCGATTTTTGCCGGTGATTTGTTTCGCATGTACACGCGCTACGCGGAGCGGCGCGGCTGGAAAATCGAAATCATCAACGAAAATGCCGGTGAGCATGGCGGCTATAAAGAAGTGATCGCCAAAATCATCGGCGCAGGCGCCTATTCGCGCATGAAATTCGAATCCGGCACGCACCGGGTGCAACGCGTGCCTGAAACCGAGGCGCAAGGCCGGGTGCATACCTCGGCGTGCACGGTGGCGATCTTGCCGGAACCGGACGAGGTGGAGCAGGTTGACATTAATCCCGCCGACTTGCGCGTCGACACCTATCGCTCGTCGGGCGCCGGCGGTCAGCACGTTAACAAAACCGACTCCGCGATTCGTCTAACCCATCTGCCCACCGGCATCGTGGTGGAATGTCAAGACGAGCGCTCGCAACACAAAAATCGCGCGCGCGCCATGTCGCTGTTGCAAGCCAAGCTGTTGTCCTCCGAACAGGAAAAACAGCGCTCGGAAATTGCGCAGTCGCGCAAACTACAAGTCGGCAGCGGTGATCGTTCGGAACGCATTCGCACTTATAATTTCCCGCAGGGTCGGCTCACCGACCACCGGATTAACCTCACCTTGTACAAACTCGGCGCCATCGTCGACGGCGAACTCGACGCAGTCGTTGATCCGCTGATCAGCGAGTTTCAGGCCGAGCAGCTCGCTGCGCTGAGTACGAATGATTAGTGCGGTTACGCTGGCACAAGCGTTAAGCGATGCGACTGCCCGACTACAAAACGTCGAGACCGACTCCCCGCGGTTTATTGCTGAGTTGTTGCTGGCGCACGTGATTCAACAACCGCGTTCTTACCTGAAAGCTGGCCCCGAGCGCGTGCTTGCCGCTGAGCTGTGGGCGCAATTTCAGTTGCTGGTCGAGCGGCGCGTGCGCGGTGAGCCGGTCGCGTACCTCACCGGGCGGCGCGAATTTTGGTCGCTGGATCTGGAGGTGAATCCGGCCACGCTGATTCCGCGCGCCGAGACCGAACGTCTGGTCGAGCTCGCGTTGCAACGCATTCCGCGGGACGCCGCATGGCACATCGCCGATCTGGGCACCGGCAGCGGCGCGATTGCATTGGCGATCGCACACGAGCGCCCCGGCTGTTGGGTGGTGGCCACCGATGTGTCCGCGCAAGCCTTGGACGTAGCGCGGGCGAACGCGGCGCGTTTGGAAATCAACAACGTGGTGTTTCAACAGGGTGAGTGGTTTGCCGCGCTGCGCAGCGAAGTCTTCGACATCATCGTGTCCAACCCGCCCTACATTGCCGAACTTGACATCTATTTGCAGCGCGGTGATTTGCGCTTTGAGCCGCAGCGCGCGCTCACCTCTGGAGCGGACGGCTTGCGCGATTTGCAGCGGATCGTGCAAGGTGCTCCAGAGCATCTGCGCGCTGGCGGATGGTTGCTGGTCGAGCATGGTTACGACCAACAGGCGGCGGTGCTCGACTTATTTGCGATGCAGGGGTTTTGTGAAATTGGCGGCCACGCCGATGACTCCGGTGTGCCGCGCATAGTCAGCGGACGTCAGGTCGCGACTCATCCGGCGGCGCCATGAAGCGCTGCGCATCGGCGCGCCGCAACACGCGCCATGGGCGCGGAATCAGGCCGGGCACGAGGCGTCGATATTCGCGATACCTGGCGCCGAACTCGAGCACCAGTTTGTCATCTTCCAGCCGTGAGCCCACTACCAGATAAAGATTCGCCGCCAGCGCGGTGACCACGTGCGCCGCATCCATATTGCGTGTCCAAAGAATAATCAGCGCCAGAAAATACCAAGGGTGTCGCACCACGCGGTGCAGCGGGGACAACGCAAACAGCGCATCCGAATCGCGCGCAAAATCCGATGCCGGTGTGCGCCGCAATCCGATAAATGCGTTCATATCGTAATAACGCGCGGTCCACACCATCCCGATCACCGCCGCGGCTGCCAAGCCATCCGCCAGCCACGCCCACGTGCCGCTCCATTCCCACAGTAATGGGCCTTGAAGTTGTTGCATGAACCACAGCGGCGGCAACAGCGCCACCACCGCGATCACGTTGAATGCCAAACGATACCAAGCCGACCAAAGGGGCCAACGCGTTGCGACAAATGCCTTGCAGCGTAGCGACGCCAACAGAGAATGCAGCGCCAGATAAAGGGCCCACAACGAGGCGAGCAACATTAATTGCGACACGCTGGGATGCACGGCAGGCACTATTGCGCGGGCCGCAACACGACTAGCACGTAACCCAATTCACGGTAATTGCGGATCTGCACCGGGCCGGATGGCGCGACGTCCACATAGTCAGGAAAATCTTCGGGATATTTTTCAAACCACGACGCATGCGTGCCGCACACATGCACAGCCACGTCTTGATCTTTTACCAGTTCACGCACGCCGGATTGGATGCTGCGGTATTGCTCACCCTTGTCTTTGAGCAACGCAAACTCCTCGCGGCCGTGTGTGACCAAAGCGATTTTCAATTGCGGAAAGCGTGCACGTAACCGCGCCGCATATTGCTTGACCTGTGGAACCGCGAGCTCCAGCGCGGTTTCACGATTTTGCGCAATTTCAAACACCACACCCGGCGGCGCTTCTTTGCGCGCGATGAGTGCGTCTACATCCTGGGCCGTGTCGGCAAATGCAGAGCCCCAGAGGATTACCAGTACAAACGACGCAATCGTGTTGCGCATGGCGACCTGTTACCGCTTTCGTGGACCGCCCTGATAGTAAGCCAACGGCCGTAATTTGACGAAAAAATAAAGGCGCTGTCCTTGTTCTACGCGCTATCGATCCAGGTCTCGACAAACGTGCAGCCTATCTGGTGATATCCCCAGATTAGGAGTAAAAGGACAGCGCCCCGGTGTTACGCGGTTAGCTATTTCTTCGCCGCGCTGGCTTCGCCCACCAGCAGTGAGTCGTTAACCAGATCCGGCAACATGGGCAAGGTTTGCGCGGGGAACTTGCCGGTCAAGCTGTCCAGGAAGGCGACGATGTCTTGCACTTGATCGTCTTTCAGTTCTTTGTTGAGCTGCGTTTTGGCCATCACACGCACCGCTTCATCCAGGGTTTTCACCGAACCATTGTGGAAGTACGGAGCGGTGAGTGCCACGTTGCGCCAGGTGGGCACGCGCCACATATTTTTGTCTTCAACTTTCTTGGTGGTTGAGGAGCGACCATCGTCCAGCATCAAGCCGTAAGCGACGTCATATTTGCTGCCCGCGAAGGTGGGAAACTTCTGGTAGAAGCCCTGACCCATGGCGAGCGTGGACGGGCCTGCGAACGCCGGGCCGTTATGGCAACTGGTGCAGCCGACTTCTTCCACCAACTTCATGCCGCGCTGCGCATTGTCGGCCAGCGCTTTCTTGTCGCCGTGCATGTAGCGGTCGAACGCGCTGTCAGGCGTGATCAAGGTGCGTTCGTAGGTCGCAATCGCCTTGGCGATGTTGTCGTAGGTCAGCGGATCGGTGCCACCGAACACTGCGGCGAATTGTTTTTGATAGCCGGGAATCGACTTCAGGCGTGCCACCACCGCTTCGGCGTTAGGCATGCCCATCTCGATGGGGTTGAGAATTGGCCCCTTGGCTTGATCTTCCAGCGTCGCAGCACGTCCATCCCAGAATTGTGCGGTGAGGTACGCGGCATTCCACACCGTCGGCGCCGAACGCCCGCCCTTCTGACCGCTCACGCCCACCGACACCGAACGGCTGTCGGTGCCGCTGGACATCACGTTGTGGCAGGAGTTGCAGGAAACGGTGCCGTCCACCGACAGGCGCGGATCGAGAAATAACTGTTTGCCCAATTCGATTTTGGCCGGGGTCATCGGGTTGTCCTTGGGGACCGGAGGCTGCGCGGGCAGCGCTTCCAGCGCCGCTGCGGTCGAAATGTAGCCTAGGCACGCCAGCGTTAAACATCCGGCGGTAAATATTTTGTTCCCGTCGATCGTCATCGTTATTTCCTTGTTGTGTGTTTCGTTCAATTGAATTGCGCCATACCAAATTATTAGGCTGTGGCGGCGTGTACCGTAACCTTTTGCGCTTAAGAAAACATTACACGCGAACGTAGCCGAGGTAATTGCATCAGCTTGCATTGCCAAAATCGCATCGCTACCATGACACGCCTTCAATAACCCAAGAGAGTTGCTCAGTGAAAACTTACTCACGATGGATGTGTATCTGTGCTGGCCTGTGGCTGACGTGCGGTGCAGCGCAGGCGGCCAGCATGCTCGACTTGAGCCTGAGTAACGAAAGCGCGCGCGTGCGCTACGGCAAAGATATCAACAGCTCACCGCAAGGACGCAAGGAAGTCGGGGTAGGCGCGCTGTACAACACCAACGACAACGCGATGGTCGATGCGTGGTTTCATATTACCGACGAAGCCGGCAGCAAGGCGCCGGGACTAGACGCCAGCGTGGGGTTCAAGGCGTATCTTGGCAAGACCAAGCACCTCGAGTATCTCGGGCTGGGAATCGGCGGTGAGTTACTCTATCGCCCGGCGCAGAACAATCGCGTGTTGATGAGTGCGGGCGCGCATTTCGCGCCGAATATCGTCACGTTTCTGGATGCCGACAATCTGTGGGAATTCAATCTGCGCGTCGGTTACGAGGTATTGCCCGCGGCGGTCGCTTACGTCAGTTACCAAAACGTGCGCGTCAATTTTGGCATTTACGAAGATGAGCAGGTCATCCAGCGCAGCGGACAATTGGGTTTAGAGCTGCGGTTTTAGTAGTTCAATATCGCCCGGGCGCACACCCAAACCTGCACGTCTTCAACGCCGTTGGCCGTTAGGGTGCGCGCCAGTTCGTCGACGGTGGCACCGGTCGTCATCACATCATCGATTAGCGCCACGCGGCGTACGCGCAACGGCGCGCTTAATTTAAACGCACCCTTGATATTTTTCGCACGCTGATCAGCGGGCAAATCTGATTGCGCTGCCGTACCGCGGGTGCGCACGCAGGCGCGCACATTCAAGGGAATGCGTAAGCGCGCCGCGACCGGGCGCGCCAGTTCCAAGGCCTGATTGAATCCCCGCGCGCGTAACCGTCCGGTGTGCAACGGCACCGGGATAATAAGGTCGGGCCGCGCGCCCTGTTGCGCGCAGTGTTCGGCCATCAACTCGCCCAGCACGCGCGCGACGTACAACTTCTGGTTGAATTTCAGCGCGTGAATCAGGTGTTTGACCGGATCTTCATAACGAAACGGCGCCAGTGTGCGCGTGAAGGCGGGCGGCTCGGTGACACAGGCGCCGCATTCGTTTTCGGCTTCGGTCGCCAAGGGTAATCCGCAGCGTGGGCAGGGCCGTAATACGCGCGGCAGGTCGGCCTGGCACGACGTGCACAAGTCCAACTCTCCCGCTGCATCGCAACCGCACAACACGCAGGTCGTCGGAAACAGTCCGCGCTGTACACGCTTTATCCATCCGTACATTGTTGCCGCCATATCAATTGACAGTTGACGCTCTTACGCTAACATCCCCAACAACTACATCGCAGGACAGGCCGACCATGCTCAACGACACCACCTACAACCGCATCAACGCCATTCTGGATCGAATCCTGGCCGGAGGCGAGGCCACCGCCGAGGAAGGGTTGTGGATGCTGCAACTCGATCACGCCTATCTGCCGTGGCTGATGGCGTGCGCTGATCGCCTGCGCAAAACCTATCGCGGCAACGAAATCGAAGTGTGCGCCATCTCCAACGTGCGCTCGGGCAACTGTTCGGAAAACTGTTCTTTCTGCGCGCAGAGCGGCCATCATAAAACCGCCGCGCCGGTGTACAACTACATTCCCGATGACGACTTGGTCGCACAAGCGCAACGCGCGCGCGAATGGGGCGCCAGTGACTTCGGCGTGGTGTCCAAAGGCTGGGGCGTGCGTTCTGCCAAAGAGCATAAAAAACTGAGCGAATATTTTTCCACGTTGGCAGAACACAGCGACATCGGCCGTTGCGCCAGCTTGGGCGTGCTCGACGCCGATACCGCGCAAGAACTCAAGGGTTACGGTCTTGAGAATTATCACCACAATCTGGAAACCGCCGCGAGTTACTTCGACAAAGTCTGCACCACCCATACCTATCAGGAAAATATCGATACCATCCAACACGCGCGCGACGCCGGGATGCGCGTGTGCGCCGGTGGAATTTTGGGTATGGGCGAAAGCGCGGCGCAGCGCATCGAGCTGGCCATGACGCTGCGCACGCTGGGTGTGGAATCAGTGCCGTTGAATTTTTTGAATCCACAACCTGGCACCCCGTTCGCCGATATTCAGCCGATGCCGCCGATGGAGATATTGCAGAACATTGCCGCGTTTCGCTTCATGTTGCCGAAGTGTGAAATCCGCATCGCCGGTGGCCGCGCATTTTTGGGTGACATGCAGTCGATGATTTTCATGGCGGGTGCCTCGGGCGTGATGATCGGCGACTACCTCACCACCAAAGGTCGCCAGGTCGAAGACGACTTGCGCATGATCGACTCCTTGCAATTGCAGATTCGCGGCGATACCCAGCAGCGCCGCGAGGCGCGCAAGGCCAGCGGCGCAGCGGTGCACGTACTGCAACGTTCGGCAAAGTGAACCTTATCCTGCTCATGAACCTCGATGTAGGGGCGCACCCATGTGTGCGCCCTAACCCAGGCCGACACACGGGTCGGCCCCTACGGTACTCCGGTTCAAGGGCACAATTCGGCGACTGTGATCTCTCCCTGCCAGGGGGAGATGATCTCAACTTTTAGTCATGCGCTGACACATGCACCCCCGCTGGGAATCCTTAGCGCGCGAGCTCGAAACACGCCGCGCACAACACCTGTATCGCACGCGCCGCATCAACGACGGGCCGCAAGGGCCGGAGTTGCAGCTCGATGGCAAGGCCGTGCTGGCGTTTTGCAGCAACGACTATCTCGGCCTGGCAAACTATCCACCCGTTATCGAGGCACTGCGGGAAGGTGCGCGTTTGTACGGCGCGGGCAGCGGCGCGGCGCATCTGGTCAGCGGCCACAGCAGCGCGCACCACGCGCTGGAAGAAGAACTCGCGGCGTTCACCGGACGGCAACGCGCGTTGCTGTTTTCCACCGGCTACATGGCCAACGTCGGCGCCATCGCCGCGCTGGTCGGGCGCGGCGATGCGGTGTTTCAGGATCGTCTCAATCACGCTTCATTGTTGGACGGTGGACTATTGTCCGGCGCGCGCATGCAACGCTACACGCACGCTCACGTTGCCGCGCTCGACCCACAACTCACGCACAGCAGTGCGAAGCGCAAACTCATCGTCAGCGACGGCGTGTTCAGCATGGACGGCGATCTCGCGCCGCTGCCGCAACTGGTCGACTGCGCCGCCAAACACAGCGCTTGGCTGCTGCTCGACGACGCGCACGGACTGGGTGTGCTGGGCGCGGGCGGTCGAGGCTGCATCGAGCATTTCAGTTTGAACGCCGCGACGGTGCCGATTCTGGTCGGCACCCTCGGCAAAGCCTTCGGCACGTTCGGCGCGTTTGTCGCCGGCGATGAAGTCTTGATCGAGTACCTGATTCAAAGCGCGCGCAGTTACATCTACACCACCGCGCTGCCGCCCGCCGTCGCGCATGCTACGCGTACCAGCCTGCGTTTGGCGCAACACGAAGCTTGGCGACGCGAACATTTACAGGAATTAATCGCACGCTTTCGCGGCGGCGCGGAACAATTAGATTTGCCGTTGATGGAGTCATTCACGCCGATTCAGCCGTTGCTGGTGGGTGACGCGCAGCGCGCCGTGGAATTGAGCGCGGCTTTGTACGCACGCGGCATTCTGATCAGCGCGATTCGTCCGCCGACGGTTCCCGAAGGCAGCGCGCGCTTGCGTGTTACGTTGACCGCCGCGCACAACGAGCAGCAGGTGGATCGCCTGCTGGCGGTGTTGGCGGAGGTGTTATGACCTTGCACGTGGAAACGTTCGGTGCGGGACCAGCGTTGGTGCTGCTACATGGCTGGGGCATGCACAGCGGTGTGTGGCACGAGTTCGCACAGCGCTTGGCGCAACACCACCGCGTTACACTGATCGATTTGCCCGGCCACGGGCGCAGCGTGACATTTCCAACCCCGTATGCGCTTGCGACGGTGACACAGGCCGTGCTGGAGCACGCGCCGCCCAACGCTCACTGGCTGGGCTGGTCCTTGGGCGGATTGATTGCACAGCACGCGGCACATCACGCCCCTGAGCGTGTTGCCAAGTTGGTGCTGCTCGCCAGCACGCCGCAATTTGTTCGCAGTGCCGATTGGCCGCACGCGATGGACCCGGACGTGCTGATGCAATTCTTCACTGAATTACAACGCGATCATCGCGCCACACTGTTGATTTTTCTCGCGCTCGAAGTGCAAGGCAGTGCCGCCGCTCGTATCGAATTACGCGCGTTGCGTGAACGCATTTTTGCGCACGGCGAACCGCAAGGTGCGGCGCTCACTGGCGGTTTAAATATTCTGCGCGATAGCAATCTGCGTGCGCAATTTGCCGCGTTGCGGCAGCCGGTGTTGGCCTTGCTGGGTTCGCACGATCGGTTAGTACCGGCCGAGGTCGCGCCCGATCTGACGCGCCTGCTGCCGCAGGCGATAACGCATTTCATCGCCGGCGCAGGTCACGCGCCGTTTTTGTCACAACCCGCACTCTGCGCACAGCGCGTAACGGAATTTTTGCATGAGTAATGCCGATTTCATGATCGACAAGCAGCGGGTGCGCGCGTCGTTCCAGCGCGCGGCGCCCAACTACGATCAGGTGGCGGTGCTGCAGCGCGAAGTCGGGCAGCGCATGTTGCAACGGCTGGAGTTGATTCGCATTGATCCGGGCGTGCTAGTTGATGTCGGCGCCGGTACCGGCGCACTCACGGCGCAGCTCGTCAAACGCTATAAAAATGCTCGCGTGCTGGCGCTGGATCTGGCACCCGCGATGTTGCAGCAAGCCCGCAAGCACAAAGGCTGGTTCAGCAAACAGAGCTTTGTGTGTGGCGACGCGGAAAGTCTGTCGTTGGCGACGCACAGCATCGACATGATTTTTTCCAACCTAACATTGCAGTGGTGTAACACGCTGGATGCCGCGTTCGCCGAATTTCAGCGCGTGCTCAAGCCCGGTGGACTGTTGCTGTTTTCCACCCTCGGGCCCGACACGCTCAAGGAATTGCGCAACAGCTGGCGCGCGGCCGACGCGCACACCCACGTGAATGCGTTCATCGACATGCACGATGTTGGCGACGCGTTGGTGCGCGCCGGTTTTGCCGATCCGGTGATGGATGTCGAGCGTCTCACGCTCACCTACCCCGACGTGTTCAAACTCATGGCCGACCTGAAAACACTTGGCGCCCACAACGCCACGGCGGGGCGCGCGCATGGCCTCACCGGCAAAGGGCGCGTGCAAAAAATGCAGGATGCCTACGAACTATTGCGTCGCGAGGGGCTGCTGCCCGCGAGTTACGAAGTCGTATACGGCCACGCGTGGGGACGTGTCGAGTCGCCGGGTGTGAGCGCGCATGATGGCGTGGCGACGTTTCCT
>Ga0315281_10013266_pt1 | contig 11164 bp, 1 predicted proteins | sample YL17G07_0_MG_FD_204540 | JGI IMG/M metagenome (GOLD analysis project Ga0315281, IMG submission 204540) | Sediment microbial communities from Yellowstone Lake, YNP, Wyoming, USA - YL17G07_0 | ecosystem: Environmental > Aquatic > Freshwater > Lake > Sediment | place: USA: Wyoming | collected... | reverse complement strand
TACATCCACCGAAGATTCTCTATCTGTGACGACCGGTGCACTCATCATTAATGGAGGTGTTGGTGTTGGTGGCAATATTTCAACATCATCTGAAATTATTTATGATATTATCAATGCCACAGATTCGAATACTGGAGCGTTACAAGTTCTTGGTGGCACGAGTGTTGGACAAGATTTATTTGTGTTTGGGAAAACGACAACAAATAATTTAGTTATTTCTGGATCAGATAATTCGACAAGCGATTCGACGGGAACATTGGTTATCGATGGTGGTGTTGGCATTAAACAGAATTTAAATATTGGTGGGTTTGTTACCATCAATGAGGAAAATAATGTTAACAATAATTCGACGAGTCTTGATACGGGTGCCTTAGTTGTACTGGGTGGAATTGGGGTGTTACAAGATATAAACATTGGTGGAAATGTTGCGATCAATGGTACGACTGATTCTGCGAGTGTTTCAACCGGAACATTAACAATTACAGGAGGTGTTGGAATATTACTCAACACAAATATTGGAGGATTTTTAACAGCCAATGGAGAATTAAATTTATCGACCGAAAATTCGAGTGATATTTCAACCGGCGCATTAGTTGTCAATGGTGGTGTTGGAATTCATGATGATTTGAATGTTGGTGGTAAATTTTCCGTTGCGAGTATATCTATTAGTTCTATCGCTAATTCGACGAGTTCTGACTCTGGAGCCTTAATGGTCGCTGGCGGAATTGGTGTTGGATCTGATGTTGTTGTGTGGGGAAATGAATTCGTTAATGGTGGTATTACAACTGGATATGAAAATATTATGTTAACCACAGAATCGTATGACACCATAAGTGGCGCATTGATTGTCTCAGGTGGTGTCGCCGTCGCAAAAAATATAAATGCCGGTGGAAGTATTACCGCCAATGGCGCCATGACTGCACTAACAGGAACCATTACATCCACTGAAAATTCTGTCGATCCATTACATGGTTCATTTATTGTTAGTGGCGGTGCTGGAATAAATTTAGATTTGTATGTGGGTGGTTTTGTTGATATTTCTGGTGACACAACAACTGATAATTTATTGGTCAGATCACTGGCAAGTGCAATTAGTACTTCCACGGGAGCCCTACAAATCATGGGTGGTGTCGGTATTGGAGAGAATTTATATGTGCAAGGAAACTTTAATTTAGGAAGAGATATTACAGCCTACGCGGAATTATTAACATCCACGATGAATGCGGTGGATGTATCATCCGGAGCATTGCAAGTCATGGGAGGCATTGGTGTTGGTGGAAATAGTTTTATTGGTGGTTCATTAAGTGTGTTAAGTTCGATTAATTGTGAAGGATTAAATATCAATGGAACAATTGAATCTACGGATTCATATACGGGATCATTGACGATAGTTGGTGGGGTTGGAATTTTAAGGAATGTTAATGTGGGAGGAAATGTTGAAATATCCGGAGATTTGGAATTCGTCAATGGTATATCGATATCGACCGTAGAATCATCATCTGCATCCACTGGCGCTCTGGTCGTGGTTGGTGGAGTTGGCATTAAAAAAGATTTGTATATTGGTGGTGATACAATTATGAGTGGTGGATTAACTGCACCCACAATTAATGTGACATCCACGATTAATGCGACCGATCTATCCACGGGAGCATTACAAATAGATGGTGGTGTCAGTATAGTCAAGGATTTTATAGTTGGGGGATTATCAGAGTTTTATGGTAATACCAGAATTTATGCGGAAGAAAATGCAACTAATTTATATTCTGGAGCATTACGTGTTGATGGTGGTGTGAGTGTCACAAAAGACTTATTAGTCGGAGATGATTTAACAGTTCAAAATATAATAACGACCGCCAACGAGTTAATAACATCAGATGTTAATTCAACTGATTCGATTACTGGCGCCCTACAAGTTACTGGAGGTGTAGGAATAACACAGGATTTGAATGTGGGTGGAAATATCAATATAATGGGCGGATCGTATATCAATAGTATGTTAATTCATTCGACTGCAAATGCCACAGATTTAAGCACGGGAGCATTACAAATATTAGGTGGTGTGAGTATTTCAAATGATACATTAATTGGAGGAAATTTGAAAGTGCTGGGAGATTTTGAAATTAACACAGAAACTATCAATTCGACAATTAATTCCACATCATATACGAATGGGGCATTACACGTTAAAGGAGGTGTCGGTATAGAAAAGAATTTATATGTCGGTGGTGATTTGAGCGTAGGAGGAGAATTTATTTTTACCGAAGCAACTCTAACATCCACTACAAATGCAACAGATATCTATACAGGTGCATTGAAAGTGAATGGTGGTGCAAGTGTGCAAGAAAATTTTTATGTAGGCGGTAATTGCGTTATTGGAGGATACTTTGAGTTTTCATCAGCGATCGTTTCTGCCACCATTGAAGCCACGGATACGCAGTCTGGAGCCTTACAAGTTGTTGGTGGCGCTGCTATTGGCGGGAGTTTATTTGTTGGGGAAAATTTAACGGTGAGTGGCAGTTTTGAATTTCAGACCGCGCATATTTTGGGAACGATAGATTCTATTGATGTCGAAACTGGGGCGTTAGTTGTTGATGGCGGTGTCGGAATACAAAAGGATGTTAATATTGGTGGTGCGATTAATATTACAAACAGTGGAGGTATTTATGAGAAGAAAATTTTAAATATATCACCCATTAGCATACCACAAAATACGACGGAATTAATTTATCAATTACCGATACTTAAACCATTAAAAATAAAAATAACAATATTAGGAAATGATGTTGATACACAATTACAAGCATTTATCTGTAATGCGACATACATGTTTACCAATAATAATGGTGCGATAATTTCATTAACTGGTGAATTTAGTAATGAAGAAAATTTATTTTGGTCAGATCCAATTAATGGATGGAATTTTTCATCTGGCGCATTTTCTTTCTTTGATAATGGAAATGATATGATGAATATTTATTTTACGAATAATGGGACGATTACCAATACAATGTCTGTTAAAACAATTAATTTGAATGTTACCGAAATAGCATAAAAATGGATTTTAAATTATCAGATTAAAAAAAAATATGTTTTTTTGGTGCTACATAATGTAATTTTTTATTTTTTTCCCGGATAGATATTGAACAAAAATGTATACATTGTTCGTAATTTCGAATAATGTGTGAAATAGAAAAAATATAATTATTTTTGTGTAGTATAGAATCAAATTTGAAAATGAGCAAAATATTTTAAATAATATTCTGCTATAATTATATACACTTGAATATGTCTGGAGTTCAAACATTTTACACCATACAGCGGAACGTTTATACGGCTGATTCTTCATCATCATCAAATGGTACTCTCGTACTGAGTGGTGGTCTCGGCATTTACAAAAATATCAACATTGGCGGAAGCCAGAAAATCTTCGCGACTGCCGATGCGTCTAACATCGAATCTGGTTGTTTTCACGCGGCTGGTGGCGCAAGCATTGCCAAATCACTATATGTCGGACAAGATACGCATATCATTGGACAAACATACTTAGATAATTCAACTGGATCAACGAGTTCCACTATTGGAGCCCTCGTTATTTCTGGTGGTCTGGCTGTGGCGGAGAATGTAAATGTTGGTGGTGATGGTATCTTTGACGGGACACTCGAAGTTGTCCAAAAGGTCTTATTCGATGCAGTGGAAGATGCAACTGACTCGCTCACTGGTGCACTTCAAGTTATCGGTGGTATTTCTACGGGAGCGAAACTCTATGCGCAAAGTGACATCAAGACCGCCGCGACCGTTTACTCTAACGCTCTGGATGTTGCCACGGGCGTTTTCACCATTACGAATACCGGTCTCATTAATAACGATAATACAGTTGATGCAGCTGATATATCAACTGGTTCTCTCCATCTCGATGGTGGTGCCAGTGTTGCCAAACATCTTTACATTGGTGAGGATGAACATGTTCTTGGCATTATGTACGCCGATAACACGGAAGAATCCACCAGTCCATCCAGTGGTGCCTTTGTTGTTACCGGTGGTGCGGGTATCATGAAACAACTTGAAGTTGGCGGAATTACTTACCTCACGAACACAACTAATGCTGTAGACTCTAGTTCTGGATCACTCCAAGTATCCGGTGGTGCTGGATTCCAAGGCGATGTTTTCATACAAGGAGCACTCACTATTGCCGGAATCGTGACGGCGGAGAGCATTGTTTATGAGGAAGTTAGTTATGTCACGTCAACTGCGGATTCATCCAGCACGAGCACGGGTGCAGTCCAAGTTGCGGGTGGTATTGGAGTTTCCAAGAGCATTTATGTTGGTCAGAATGTCACGACGGAAGGAGATATTAAAGTCTTATCAACCGTCAATGCGACTAGCACGACGACGGGTGCATTCCAAGTTGCCGGTGGTGCATCCATCCAACAAGATGTCTACATTGGTGGCAAACTGGACATTGTTGGCGCGCTGAATTTCGATTCTGCCGTCATTAAATCATCTATTAATTCCACCAGTAGCGATACTGGCGCACTGCAAATTGTTGGTGGTGTTGGAATTGGCGCGGATCTATTTGTCGAAGGTATTGGATCCATTGAAAGTGATCTGAATGTTGGTGGTGGTGCCATCATTGGCGGAAATGTAGATATTAGTGGTGGTATCACGGTTGATGGAAATTCATCATTCGTTGGAGATGTTACTGTTCCAACCCAAGCCTATGATGACAATACGCACGTGATTGCGAATGATGAATTCGTCAAGACACAGATTATGACACAAAATATCGCTATGATAGCGCCCATGGGTTTTGAAAACCAAACGGACAGTGTTGTTACTTATGATAGCACGACTCGTATTTTAACAATTTCTCCAGCATCAACCAGTTTTAACGTTTGGGTCAAGGGACAACGCCATACATTCAGCGCACCAGTTTCCGCGACGGCTCATGCTGATGTTGCCGGAACGACAATGTATTATTACTTTGATAGCAACTTCACATTCCAAAGTTCTGCGTCATTCCCATCACTCAATACTTATGCTATTGCCGCATATGTTTATTACTATAGCGCGACAGTCTTTATGTACAACGAAGAACGTCATGCATGTGTCATGGATCCCGCCACCCATGCTGAACTCCATAGCCAAATTGGTACTTACTTCGTTTCTGGTCTCGCAGCATCAAATTACGTCGTTGCACCAGTGTCACCCATTGACTCTGATAACCAAGTTGCATTTGAGACTGGTGTTATCAGTGATGAACAACTCAACACCACGATATCAGCCGTTCCGACGACTGGACCCTATTCAGTAGTCCAACTGAATGGTGCGACTGCAGTCTGGTCATGGTCAGCAACTACTGTTCCATTCCTCGTCGATGGTTCAACTGGCTTCATTGAGTATAATAGTTTCTCAACAACTTGGGGTCTAACACCACTCACGACAGGACAATGGGTGAATTACTATGTTATGTTCGTTCCCGCGTTCGTTCCATCCACGATTGTGACTCCTGGTCTGGATTCACCACAAGTACTCATTATTCCAGGACAAGCCGTTTATGATTCACTCTCTGATGCCAAGACAGAATCATTCTACCTACTCAATACCGCGTCCATCCCAGTACCTGAATTCTTACCACTCTATCAAATTACACTCCATGCTGATGCGACATATACTGATGTCGTTGGTAAATGCCGTATTGAATCATTCCTTCGCCTTGTTGGTTCTCGTGTCAGCATTCTAAACAACGTTGGTAGCAACCATGAAGCCCTTGCTGGTCTACAACTCGCTGGACCCGGAGTCACTTGGGGACATATTACTTACCTAACGCAAACCATTGATGGCATTAAGGAATTCATGGACACCACACAATCCACTAGTTCATCCACGGGTGCTGTCATCGTTGATGGTGGTCTTGGTGTCATGAAAGATGTTCACATTGGTGGTCACACAGATCTATCTGGTGTCCTAACAGTTTTGAACACGACGGAATCAACATCACCAAGCACTGGCGCAGTTATCATCGATGGTGGTGTTGGAATTGCCAAAGTACTGGAAGTTGGAGGTCAAATTGTTGCATCTGATACCGCGAATTCTTTCACTGTAACTTCTGGCGCACTCGTTGTGGCTGGTGGTGTTGGTATTGCCATGAATGCAACGATTGGAGGTGTGACGACAATTACAAATACGACTGTGTCATCTGATGCCACGACAGGTGCTCTCGTTGTCTCAGGAGGTGTTGGTATCACTGGATCACTTCACGTCTCTGGTGGAATTGCATTTGACTCAACTGTCAATTCAACCAGCCCGTCAACTGGTTCCCTGGTTCTACTCGGTGGTCTTGGTGTAACCAAAGATTTAGTTATGGGAGGTGAACTACTCGAAATTACAAACGCTTGGGGACAACTCGAACAACGCGTCGTGAACCTCGGAACTGTTATTACCATCGCACCAGCCGCTGCAGTGCAAGTATATTCTCTCACAGTCACAGCACCAACCGCAGTTAACCTTGCAATTATGGGTTATGATGAAACCACTAAAGGCTTCCAATGCATATGCAGCACTTCATACATCTTCATGCCAGAAGGTACAAGTGTCATTTCAGCCATGGGAGACGCAGGCAGCCCTGAAAATCTGTACTGGAATAACAACTCATCTGGCTGGAACTTTGTCCCAGGAGCATTCTCATTCGTTGACGGTGGAAGTGGTGCAGTATCAATCAAATTCACTAATAATGGTTCTCTTGCTGACAATTTAGTAGTTGGTTCAGTAAGTGTAACCAAACAAATTGGTGTCATTCATTGAGAAAATTAACAATTAAAAATTATTTGAAATATAAAAATATTATGTAATTTTAAAAATTACATGGTGAGAAATACAAATGTTGTTGGTTTTAGATAAATTCAATTCACAAATTCATAAATTAATTTTTAATTTATCAATGAAAAAATAACATTAAATTTATTATTCTTGTTCCAAATATTAAAAAAAATTCTCGGTTATGTATATACATGGCAAACACACAACCAGAGAATATTGATATTGCTCAATTTGAAAAAATAGAAAATGATATTAAAGAAAAAGTTATTGGTGCAATTGAAACAAATCTGGTCATGTCTTCAACATATGGGGAACAAATGTCCGCACCGCCAAAATCACATGGTGATTTAATTGTGACAACATCCACCAGTGGTGCGGTGATGTCCGGAAAATATGAAACCGTTAATGGTATCGGAGTTGGCGGACTGAATATTGTTGGTGATTCAGAAGTTCGGGGAACTGTAACTTTGAGCGCGGATAATATTTTCACTGCCGGTTTTGGCGATGGAGTTAGTACATCCGATGGAACGAGTAGTACCACAGGATCCATTCAAACTGTTGGTGGTGCTGGTGTCGGAAGTATCTATGTTGCAGGTAATTCTATTATTACTGGAAATCTGGCGATGAATACAAATAATTATGAATCGGTGGGCATTCTGGCTTCTGGTAGCACGGATACTTCTAGTGGAACAATTGTCACAGATGCTGGAATCGGATCTGTTTTAATTGAAGGAAATTCGATCATCAATGGAAATCTGACCTTTGTCACAAATAATATTGCGTACATTGGAACAACTATCACAAACACGACAATCGACACGAATGGCAGTAGTGGAGATATTTTAATATCCGGTGGTATTACCGTGGGCAGACTAAATGTTCTGGGAGAATCGACGATGTCTGATAATTTAATTATGAGCACCCATAATATGACTTCCGTTGGCTCAATAACATCATCGGATCATGTTGTCATTAATAATACGGCTGGTAGTTCCAGTGTCTCGACGGGAGCATTACAAACCACCGGTGGAATAGGAGTCGGTAGTTTGTATGTTGATGGCAATGCCATCTTGGAAGGTAATTTGAGTTTGGGAAGTAATAGTATAACATTCGTGGAAAATATTTCACCCTCTGGTATTGTGACCATTACCAACGTTACCAATACATCCAGCAAGACCACGGGTGCTTTAAGAGTTGCTGGTGGTATTGGAACCAATACACTTTCCGTGGATAGTGATACCACCATGAATGGTGTATTAAATCTTAGAACAAATTCCATTACTGCTGTTGGTGGAATAACTTCTTCTGGAGATGTTATTTTATCTTGCACCAAAGTAAGTACCAGTACGACCACTGGCACATTATGCATCGCTGGAGGTATTGGAACACAAAGTATTTATGTGGCTGAGAATGCTGTCATCAGTGGTAGTTTAACACTAACAGGACAGTCTCACATGCATTTTGATTCGGTGGATGCTAAAGTTGTTACAATGAGTGATGCTACCGGCAGTACCAGTACAACCACGGGTGCACTACAAGTGGCTGGAGGGATAGGAGTGGAAAGTCTGTATGTGGAAAACGGATGTGTAATGAATGCCAGTTTAACATTGGGATTAAATGATATTGATTCCGTGGGTGATATTAACGCACTTGGTTCCGTCATAATTTCAAATACAAATGGATCATCCAGCACAACAACTGGAGCATTACAAGTCGCTGGTGGAGCAGGAATCGAAAGTTTGTATGTCGCGACCACATCCAAACTGGATGGAAGTTTATCCATGGAAACAAATGCTATTTCTTCTGTTGGTTCTATCAATGCTTCTGGAAATGTGACAATTACCGATACGGCAGATTCGACTAATTCTACCACAGGAGCACTCAAAGTGACTGGTGGTCTGGGTGTTGGTGGTACATCATTATTTATGGGTGATGTTATCTTCGGTAGTCATACCACCGCACCAACTCAAACTAGTTCCGATAATTCCACGAAAGTTGCAACAACAGCATTTGTTCGATCGACAATGTTAAATAATAATACGATTTTGGCATCCCCAACCGGTTTTGCAAATCAAACGGATAGTGTAATCACCTATTCCGGGACGACTCGTATTTTAAGTATTTCCCCCGCATCGGCGAATTTTAATGTTTATGTGCAAGGGAAAAAATACACATTTACAGAAACAATATCTATGACTGCACATGATACGACTCAAGGAGCCACTTATTTCTATTATTTTGACACCAATGGAACACTACAGATGTCATTGACAGTCCCATCTTATTATACTACCGCTATGGTGGCTTTTGTTTATTATTATAGCGCCTCAGTGAATATTTGTACCGAAGAGCGTCATGGTTGCGTGATGGATCCCGCAACCCATACTGATTTACATGCGAATATTGGTACTTATTATGTTTCGGGATTAGCATCTGCGAATTATAATATTAGTCCAGAAACACCCGCCGATAGTGATAATAATTTTTCAGTGACTGGCGGAGTGATCAGTGATGAGCAACTGAATAAGACCATTTCTGCCGTCTCATCTGGTTCCTATAAAGTTATTCAATTATCTGGAGGCTCTAATGGAACATGGCAATGGGCAAGTAAATCAAGCCCATTCTACAATGTCACGAATGGTTACATTCAGTATAATCAATATACCGGTGGATCGTGGACCCTCACACCTCTTGGTGATAATAATTGGGTTAATTATTATGTTATGTTTGTTCCATCACTAACTGCAGCAACTCAAATGTTTATCATTCCCGGACAAAATGTATTTACAACATTAATTGATGCTAAGACAGAATCATTTCATTCACTGAATACGATTTCCATTCCATTCCCTGAATTCCTACCACTCTACAGAATAACATTCGGGACAGTAAGTACTTATGCGACCATCGGTAAATGCCGTATCGACGCATGGGAAAGAATCCTTGGATCTGAAATGAGTATTATTAACGAAAATAATGCTGGAGAAATTTCAAATCATGGATCTCTGGCGGGATTACAGGTTGCGAGTAGCAGTGTTACTTGGGGACATATCACCGATCAAACACAATCAATTTATGGAATCAAAACATTGGTGAATTCTGCTAACAGTACCAATTCGACAACAGGAGCCTTACAAGTTATTGGTGGGATGGGATTGGGAGGAAGATTATTTATTGGTAGTACAGAAACTATTACGAATTCATTAACTGGTGGACTCATTTCGCTCGGTGGTGTCAATATTCAGAATGCAATCGAAGCAAACGGTTCATTAACTGGCGCATTGTTAGTCTCAGGTGGTGCATCATTTGGAAAATCTATGGTTGTTTTAGGAAGTGCTATCGCATCCAGTACAACTACTGGAGCATTACAAGTTCAGGGTGGTGCCGGTCTTGGAAGTTTATTTGTGCAAGGAGCATCCACATTAAATGGGAATTCAATCATGAATGGAACATTAGTGATGGGTTCCAATGCTATTTTATCTATCGGAGACGTAACTGCATCCGGGAAAGTAATGATTACGAATGCAGGTTACCCAACGAATAGCGCCACTGGTGCATTAGTTGTCACGGGAGGAGTCAGTATTGCCAGTTCGACGGATGCTACTGGTTCATCAACTGGAGCATTAGTTGTCGCAGGCGGTGTGGCTGTCGGTCAATCTGTTATTATTTCGGGTACAACAGGAACCTCCAATACACTTACAGGATCATTACAAGTTGCAGGAGGAGCCGGAGTGAATAGTTTATATGTTCAAACTGGAACTACTTTGAATAGTACTTTGAATGTCAGTGGACAAACGACATTAGGAAGTTCTGCAATTCTCAATGGAAGTTTAACAATGGGTGCAAATGCTATTGAATCAGTGGGAGAAATTGCATCATCGGGAGTGGTGACTATGACAGGATCATTGAATGTGACAGGAGGCGTGAACATTATTAATACAGTTATCGCATCAGGTTCCACGGGAGGTGCATTACTGGTGGCGGGTGGAATTGCGAGTGGAAATATGACTATTGCGTCCACTGTTAGTTCATCCAGTAAAATAACAGGAGCATTGCAAGTGGCTGGAGGAATTGGGGCAAATAATGTTTATGTTAGCGGACAAACTGTTCTGAATGGTGGTACGAAATTATTTACAAATAGTGCCAATCAATGGTATCTGATTACTCTTAATAGTGGCACATTTTCATTCGGTGGGATAATTACATTTACATTCAGTAACAGTGCCGATTTTAAGGTTGATTTATTTATTAATGGTGGAACAATTAATATGACCAGAACCGATCTCATTGCGTCCGCGACTGCCACTCTGCGAGTCGCCTATTATTCTGACACGACCGGATACCATTT
>Ga0315281_10013264_pt1 | contig 11164 bp, 11 predicted proteins | sample YL17G07_0_MG_FD_204540 | JGI IMG/M metagenome (GOLD analysis project Ga0315281, IMG submission 204540) | Sediment microbial communities from Yellowstone Lake, YNP, Wyoming, USA - YL17G07_0 | ecosystem: Environmental > Aquatic > Freshwater > Lake > Sediment | place: USA: Wyoming | collected... | reverse complement strand
TCCGCCATGAGCCCCGTCCTCGCGGGCTGGATGCTCGGCCTGTCGACGTTCGGCTGGCCGCTGGTGGTGGCGGGCGGCGCGAAGATCGTCTACGACCTGCTGCTGCTCGCGATGTTCAGAAAAATTCGGCCGCCGGAAGAAGAAAATTAGCGTCACTAAAACCCGGAAACCCGCGTCCCTATTGATTCTCCAGCCAGTTTTGTCCCCTGTAGTTCAACCCTTCACGCAAGCCTTCGGCCGCAGCAAGGCGACGCGGCGCGCGAGCCCGGCCTGCTCCGTGGCTTCGGCGACGAGATCCACGTCCTTGTACGCGCCGGGCGCTTCCTCGGCCGCGCCGCGCATGGAGCGCGTGCGGATCAGGATGCCGTCGGCCGCGAGCGCGTGGATCAATTCGCGCCCGTTCCATTTTCGCAGCGCCTGGTGGCGGCTCATGGCGCGCCCCGCGCCGTGGCTGGCCGAGGCGAAAGCGCCGTTCTGCTGCTCCGGATTGCCGGCGAGGATCCAGGAGCCCGTGCCCATGCTGCCGCCGATGATCACCGGCTGCCCCACGCCGCGATAGCGCTCGGGCAGTGCCGGATGCCCGGGCCCGAAGGCGCGCGTCGCGCCCTTGCGGTGCACGTAGAGCAGGCGGGGCCTGCCGTCCACGACATGGGTTTCCACCTTGCAGGTGTTGTGCGAAACGTCGTACAGCGTTTCCAGCTCGGCCCCGGGCAGCACTTCGGCAAAAGCTGCGCGCGCGAGGTGGGTGAGGATCTGGCGATTGGCGAGCGCGATATTGATCGCGGCGTTCATCGCGCCCAGGTACTGCTGGCCCTCGGGCGACTTGATCGGCGCGCAGGCGAGTTCGCGTTCGGGCAAACGGATGCCGAGCCGGCCGGCCGCCTTGGCGAGCGTGACCAGATAGTCGGTGCCGACCTGGTGGCCGAGTCCGCGCGAGCCGCAGTGGATAGCCACCAGCACCTGGCCTTCGGTGAGGCCATAGGCGGCGGCGGCTTTCGCGTCGTAGATGCGCTCCACCACCTGGATCTCGAGATAGTGGTTGCCTGAGCCCAGCGTTCCCATCTCGCCGCGCTGGCGGCGTTTGGCCAGATCCGACACCTCGGCCGGCACGGCGCCCGCGACGCAGCCGTGCTCTTCGATGTATTCCAGGTCCGCCGCCACGCCGTAGCCATGGCGCAACGCCCATTGGGCGCCGCCGCGCATCACGGCGTCGAGTTCGCCCGGGGACAGCTTGATCTTTCCCTCCTCGCCGACGCCGGCGGGAATGGCGCGAAACAGCACGTCGGCGAGCCGTTCCAGCCGCGGCGCGATCGTCGGCAGGTCGAGGTTGGTGCGCAGGCAGCGGATGCCGCAGGAAATGTCGAAGCCGACTCCGCCCGCCGAAATGATGCCGCCTGCGTCGGCATCGAACGCGGCCACGCCGCCGATGGGAAAGCCGTAGCCCCAGTGCGCGTCGGGCATGGTCATGGCCGCGCCGACCAGGCCCGGCAGGCGCGCCACGTTCGCGATCTGCTCCAGCACCTTGGCGTCCATGCCGCGCAGCAGTTCCGCGTTGGCGTACAGGCGCACCGGCGCGCGCTCTTCGCCCGGCAGCGGCGTGAGCGAGTAGCACCAGGGATTGATTTCCTTCAGCCGGCCGAGGTCCATGGGTGTCCTGCTATTCCGTTACACGTCCACGACGCAGCGCGCTTCCCAGATTCCGTCCTTCTGCGTCACCGCCAGGCCGGTGAGCGTGGCGCCTTTTGCTTCGACCCCGCGCTCGAGTCCGGCGCGCCAGGGCTCGCCTTCGGCGGTGCCGCTCCAGCTCGCGCCGTCGCGGCGCAGGTGAAACCGGCCGAAGATCAGCGCCCGGCTGCGCGCCTGGCCGAGCAGGAGGTTGAGCCAGGTAACCAACGCGAACTCCGCATCTGCTTCCTCGAATTCGATGGCTACGCTTTCGCGCAGTTCCACCTCGCCGAGGCTGGTCATCATGGCAAACACCGCCGTTGCCGCATTCTCGAACGCCTCCTCGATGCGCTGGCCGCGCCCGACGATGCCCATATCGGCGTCATGATCGAAATAGGCGATGGGCTCATGCATGATGGCGCGCAGTGAAACGAAGCTTACTGCGGCGTGCCGCGGGCTCATTGACCATTATCAATACCGCAGCTGCGCCGAAGCCGCACAATCCTCCAGGAAGCGCTCGAATTCGAATTCCTTTTCGCGGCGGTGCGCCACATGAATTCCGGTTCCTCCATCCGTCTGCAAACCGGCGATGCGCTGATCGCGGTCGATGTGCAGAACGATTTTCTTCCCGGCGGCAGTCTTGCCGTGCCGGAGGGCGATGCCGTCGTGCCCGCGCTCAACCGTTATCTTGCGGCATTCGGCGCGCGCGCGCTGTCGGTATTCGCGACGCGCGACTGGCATCCGCCGAACCACTGCTCGTTCAGGGCGCAAGGCGGGATCTGGCCGCCGCATTGCGTCGCCGCGACGCGCGGCGCCGAATTCGCGCACGGACTTGCACTGCCGCCGACCGCAGGCATCGCATCCAAGGCGACAACGCCCGCGGCCGAGGCCTATTCCGGCTTCGGCGGCACCGATCTCGCGGCGCGCCTGCGCGCCGGCCGGGTGACGCGCCTGTTCATCGGCGGTCTCGCCACCGATTATTGCGTGCTCAACACCGTCAGAGACGCGCTGGCCGGGCGCTTCGAGGTGCTGCTGCTCGCCGACGCTATCCGCGCAGTCGATGTGAAACCGGGGGACGGGGCGCGCGCGCTGGACGAGATGCAAAGCCTGGGCGCACGCGCCATATGCTACGAGGATCTTGCGCCGTGAGCCGGAGCCAGAGCGCGCTACTGACCGACCTGTATCAGCTCACCATGCTGCAGGCCTATTTCGACGAGGGCATGCAGGATACCGCGGTGTTCGAGTTTTTCGTGCGCGCATTGCCGTCCGGGCGTAATTTCCTCCTGGCTGCCGGGCTGGAGCAGGTGCTGTGTTACCTGGAACAATTCCGCGTAACCGAGGCCGAGCTCGACTGGCTACGCACGCACGGCGGCTTTCGCGAGCCGTTTCTCGACGCGCTCGGCGCGCTGCGCTTCACCGGCGATGTGCACGCCCTGCCGGAGGGCACGGCATGTTTCATCAATGAGCCGATGCTGCGCATCACCGCGCCGATTGCCGAAGCGCAGGTGGTGGAGAGCCGGCTGCTGAGCCTGATGCACCTGCAAACGCTGATCGCGTCGAAAGCCGCGCGCTGCGTGCTCGCCGCGCCGGGAAAGCTGTTGGTCGATTTCGGCATGCGCCGCGCGCACGGCGCCGAGGCCGGCCTGCTCGCCGCGCGCGCGGCCTACCTGGCGGGCTTTTCCGGAACCGCGACCGTGCTTGCCGGGATCGAATTCGGCGTGCCGCTGTTCGGCACCATGGCGCATTCCTATATCGAGGCGCATGCGGACGAGATCTCGGCGTTCAAGGCGTTCGCGCGCTCTTTCCCCTCCAACGTGGTGTTCCTGATCGACACCTACGACACCGAACGCGCCGCGGAAAAGGTGGTGCGCGTAGCGCCCGAGCTGGAACGTGAAGGCATCCGCGTGCGCGGGGTGCGGCTGGACAGCGGCGATCTGGCGGCGCACGCGCGCGCGGTGCGTGCAATCCTCGACCGCGGGGGTTTGAGCGAGGCCACTATTTTTTCCAGCGGCAACCTCGACGAATTGAAGGTGCGGCAACTCCTTGCGTCGGGCGCGCCGATCGACGGCTTCGGCATCGGCACCAGCCTCGATACTTCGAGCGATGCGCCGTTCCTCGATTGCGCCTACAAGCTGCAGGAGTACGCGGGGACGCCGCGGCGCAAGCATTCGGAGGGCAAGGCCACCTGGCCCGGGCGCAAGCAGGTGTACCGGCACACTGCACCGGACGGCACGCTCGATCACGACGTGGTGGCGCTGGAGGGCGATCCGCAGGAGGGGACGCCGCTGCTGGTGCCGGTCATGCAGGCGGGGAGGCGCGTGGGTCCCGTCGAATTCTTGGTCAGCGCACGGGCGCGCGTGGCGGAGGAAATGGCGCGCCTGCCGCCGCAGCTCAGGCTGCTGGAGCCAGCGCCCACGCCGTACCGCGTCGACATCGCACCGGGTTTGCGTGCGCTGGCCGAAGAGCTGGACCGCATGCCGCATTGAAGCGGCGCCGGCGCTGCCTAGAGTTTTTTCAACAGGACTTTGGAGCGCCGCTGCCAGTTGTAGAGCGATTTTTTCGGCTCGGGTAAAGCTCCAATGGCAGCCTCGGCGAAGCCGCGCTCGATGAACCAGTGCGCGGCACGCGTGGTGAGCACGAACAGCTTCCTGAAACCGAGCTGGCGCGCTTCGACTTCGCCGTGCTCGAGCAGTTTCTCGCCATAGCCCCTGCCCTGGTATTCGGGCCGCACCGCGAGCGCCGCCAGTTCCGCCGCCTTGCCCGCCAGCGGGTAGAGCGCGGCGCAGCCCACGATCACGCCGTCGTGCTCGATCACGAAGAAGCTCTGCACCTCGCGCTCGAGCAGCTCGCGTCCGCGGTAGACCAGCGTGCCTTCGGCCTCCAGCGGCTCGATCAGTTGCAGGATGCCGCCGATGTCGTCGATGCTGGCCGGGCGCAGGCGCTCCAGCTTGTCGGCGGTGATCATGCTGCCCGAACCGCCGTGGGTGAAGAGTTCCAGCAGCAGCGCGCCGTCCACCTTGTGCGACACCACGTGCGCCCTGGCCACGCCGGCGCGCACCGCTTCCACCGCGTGCGTCAGGTAGAGGCGCGTGTCCGGGGTGAGGTTTTTGCCGCGCGTGAGCAGTTGCTCTGCCTCCTGCGCCGACAGCTCCGGCATCAGCCGGCCGCGCGCGTCCTCCACCGGGGCGTCGCTGAGGAACACCAGCTTCGCCGCCCGCAGCGCCTTGGCGGTGGCGACGGCCACGTCCTCCATCGACAGGTTGAACACTTCGCCGGTGGGCGAATAGCCGACGCTGGAGATGATGACCAGGTTGTTTGCCGCGAGACAGGACTCGATCGCCGCCGCGTCCACCTTGCGCACCGCGCCGGTGTACTGGAAATCGACGCCGTCCAGCACGCCCATGGGCTGGGCGGTGATGAAATTGCCGGATACGGTGTTGATCGCCGCGCCCGCCATGGGCGAGTTGGGCAGCCCCTGCGACAGGAGCGCGTCGAGCTCGACGCGCAACAGGCCCGCGGCTTCCTTCACGCAGGCGAGCGCCACCGCGTCGGTGATGCGCACTCCGGCGTGGTAGCGCGAACGGGCGCGGCGCTGCTTCAGTTGCGCTTCGATCTGCGGGCGCGAGCCGTGCACCAGCACCAAGCGTATGCCGGTGCTGCGCAACAGGTTGATGTCCTGCGTGAGCACGCCGAATTTTCCGTTGGCCACGACTTCGCCGCCGAAGGCGATGACGAAAGTCTTGCCGCGGAACGCGTTGAAATAAGGCGCCGCGGAGCGGAACCAGGCGACGAACTGGCTATGGACATTGGTCGGCATGGGTTGTGGCCAAGAGCAAAAACATCATTCTATGTCACTTGCCGCTAGCTTCCAAAGTCTGTTTCGGTGGCGCCGGGGATGGACAAACTCAGAGTCCAGCGCCGCCTGCAGGAAACGTGATGGCGAAGCGGGTAGATCCGTTCGAGGAGAAAGCCTGGATCGTTCCCTTGTGCGCATCGACGATCGATTTCGTGATCGCCAATCCGAGGCCGGCTCCCTCGCTCGCCTTCTGGCGGGAAGGATCGACGCGATAGAATCGATCGAAGAGCCGAGGCAGATGCGCGGGCTCGATATCCTCGCCCGGATTCTCGACGCTCAGCTGGATTTCTCCGGAGTTGCGCGGCTCGACCAGCACCTTGACCGACCCGTCGCGCGGCGTGTGCCTGATGGCGTTGGAAAGCAAATTGCTCAGCGCCCGGCGCACCATCAACCTGTCCCCCCGGACGACCCCTGCACCGGCGAGAACCAGGCTAACCGCGTGTTCCTCCGCGAACGCTTCGTAAAAACCGAACAGCTCGCGCGTCTCCTCCGCCAGATCCACCGCTTCGCTGCTCGGCACGATCAGCCCGTTGTCGGCTTTCGCCAGGAAGAGCATGTCGGCAATCATGCGCGCCAGCCGTTCATACTCCTCCAGGTTCGAGTACAGCACTTCACGATATTGGTCTGCCGACCTCGCTTTTGAAATCGCCACCTGCGTCTGAGTCATCAGGTTGCTGATAGGCGTTCGCAGTTCGTGCGCCAGATCCGAGGAGAAGTCCGACAGGCGCCGGAACGAGCCTTCGAGGCGGGCGAGCATGTCGTTGAAGGCAAGCGCCAGATCGGCGAGTTCGGTCGGCACCGATTCGGGCGGCAGGCGCTCGCCGAGGCGATGGGCTGAAATGCCTTGGGCCACATCCGCCAACTCGCGTACCGGCGCCAGTCCCCGGCGCGCCGCTATCCATCCGAGAAGCGCGGTCAGCGCGATGCTCGCGGCAATTGCCAACCACAGGCTCTTTTGAAACGCCTCCATGAAAATGCGGTGATGCTCGATGTTCAACGCGATCACCACGGTCGCCGGGGGCTGTCCGGCGATTCCGGTTACGGCCGCCGCGGCGATGCCGCGGTATTCCTGGCCGTCTTGCTCCCATACGACCGGCCTTGCGCGCCCGGATGAATCTTCCGCTGGCCCGCTTTCGAGTATGTTGGTCGGAAAAACCGCATCCGGCGACCTGAACAGCATTTTGCGATCAGATCCGAGGACGGCGACGGACAGTCCATGATGTCCGACCAAAGCGTCTGCAAGACGCTGGGGGACTACCTCGATGTCGCCTGGGGCGCGCGCCTTGGCGAGGGTGTGACGCACGAGTTCCAGCTTGCCGTTGAGATCATTCAGGTCAATTTCCTCGAAATGTGCCTCGACCAGGGTGCCGATCAGAGTGCCGACCACGAGAAGCACGGTCGTCGAGGCCGTGGAGAAAAACAAGGTGAGACGGAAGGTGATCGACTTGGGCCGCATCATGCGGGTTCCGGGATTTCGAGCACGTAGCCCATGCCCCTGACGGTGCGGATGAGTTTGACTTCGAAATCGTCGTCTACCTTCGCCCGCAAGCGGCGGACGGCGACCTCGATCACGTTGGTGTCGCTGTCGAAATTCATGTCCCAGACCTGGGATGCGATCAGCGAGCGCGGCAGCACCTCGCCCTGGCGCCGCAGCAGCAGTTCGAGCAGCGCGAATTCCTTGGCGGTGAGATCGATGCGTTTTCCGCCGCGGGTTACGCGGCGGCGCAAGAGATCGAGTTCCAGGTCGGCAACCTGGAACAACTCCGGTTCGTTGGTCCTGCCGCGGCGCAACAGCGCACGCACCCGCGCCAGCAGTTCCGAGAACGCGAACGGCTTGACCAGGTAATCGTCCGCGCCGAATTCCAGTCCTTTCACCCGGTCCTCGACCTGATCGCGGGCGGTCAGGAACAGCACCGGCAGTTGCTTGCCCTTGTGCCGGATTTCCCGCAGCACCTGCCATCCGTCCAGCCTGGGCAGCATGACATCGAGCACCACCAGATCATAGTCGTCGGTCAGGGCCAGGTGCAGGCCGTCCACGCCGTCGCGCGCCAGGTCCGCCACGAAGCCGGCCTCGGACAGGCCCTGCTTCAGATAGTCGCCGGTCTTTTGTTCGTCTTCGACGATCAGGATTTTCATCGATCTTCCTTGTGGCGGTGGTCAGGCATGCCAATTGTGCACGCAACCAGCCCCGGTTTCCGAAGATTACAAACTTGTAATGACGCTGTCATCCCCTCGTTGGGCGCCCGAGAGCAAGATGCCAACCGCGAGAAGTGGATACAAGCGGCGAATCTCGCCATTCGCGTGCTTCGTGTCGTAGCCTTAATCGAGACTAACCGGGTTGTGATCCCTGATTCTTGCCAACCTTTCGAAGGAGATGACCATGAAACTCAAGCCCACTCTCGCTGCCAGCCTGTTCGCCATCAGCGCGGCACTTTCGCTCAACGCCAGCGTCGCCGCGGACACCACCGCGGACACCACCGCCGACGCCAAAGTGGAAAAAGCTGCTCTCCAGAAAAAAATGAGGCCTCACTCGCACGTGGAAGAAAAAACCGGGTTTGCGCAGAAAGCCCCCGAAACCATGCCGGACAAACGAAACGCCGCCAATGACAGGACCAAGCACTTCCATCCGCGGGACGGGAAGTAAGCTTCCGTCGCAAAAGCCGGGTGCCAGCCCGACTTCTTTTCGTATCGGCAGATCAGCAAGGGGCACAATTCCGTCGATTCAACGGCTTGTTGCGGCGCGGCTTGTCGCCGCGTGGCTGATCCTGTCCCTCGTCCTCGGTGCGCTGACCTACTGGATGGAAAGCCGCCGCGCGGACAATGTCGTGTTCGATCTGGTGACCGAGGCCGCTGCGGATTTCAACACGCCTGCCCATGCCGCGATGCTCTACGCCGACCCCGAAGCTCATCGACAGGCGCTGCGCGAGTTTCTCGAACAAACGCACTTCGTCAATCTCAGGCTGTACTCCCCGGAGCAACGACTGCTGATCGACGTTTGGAAAAGCGGAAATCGGGCTCTGGCGGCCGCCGAGGCCGCACACCGCCACGATTTTCCGGCCTTGGGAGATCACCATCACGACAAGATCCGGGTGGGCGATACGCTCTACATCCGGGTTCTTATCCCTCTGGTTTCGTCCGAGCAAAGGATCTTCGGTTACTTCGAGGGCATCTATCAACTCGCGCCCAAAACCTTGGAAGCGATTGCGCACCGGGTGCGCGATGCGCTGTTGCTCGTGTTGTTGTTGGTCGCGTTGACCACTGTGGCGTTGTATCCGGTCATATTGGCGCTCAACCGGGACACGCTCCGGCTTTCGGCTGCGCTGCTCGATAGCAACGTCGAACTGATGCGCACCCTTGGCAGCGCCATCGCCAAGCGCGATTCGGACACCGATGCACATAACTATCGCGTTACGCTTTATGCGGTCAGGCTGGCGCAAGCGTTGAGGCGGCCGAGGGACGAGATTGCCGCATTGATCGCCGGCGCCTTCCTGCACGATGTGGGCAAGATCGGTATCCCCGACGGCATTCTGCTTAAGCCGGGAAAGCCGAGCGCAGCCGAGTTCGAGACGATCAAGACCCATGTTTCCATCGGCGAAGATATCGTCAGCGAATCTAAATGGCTTGCACAGGCGCGCGAGGTCGTCGCATTTCATCACGAGAAATATGACGGCACGGGCTACTTGCGCGGCGTGAGAGGCGAGGCGATTCCGTTCGCTGCGAGGCTGTTCGCAATTGTCGACGTGTTCGACGCGTTGACCTCCAGGCGTCCCTACAAGCCTGCTTTGCCGCTGGATCAGGCGATATGCATGTTGGCCGAGGGACGGGGCAAGCATTTCGACCCGAATATCCTGGACGTCTTTGTGCTGCTGGCCCCCGAGCTCCTGCGCGAGTATGCCGGGGCCGAGGAAGGCTATCTGAAAGGCTGTCTTGCCGAATTCGAGGGGCGTTATTTTTCCTGGTCGAACCCGGTGCGTTGAGGAGCGTCGAGCCCACAAGTGGGCCACCGCACGCGCTCAAGTCCTGGGTTCGGGGGGCTCTGTCCCGCCTACTTTGATGTTGGAAAGATTACAGGAATGTAATGTTCGTGTCAGATTCCTGTCGGCTCTTACACTGCATGATGCTGACACGCTGAACTGTAGCCCGACCGCCGTCAACACGTACCGCTGGCGGCGGACATTTGAACCATTAACCCGAGGATACGACCCATGAAAGCCGGAATGCTTATGCTTGCCGCGCTCGCCTTGACCCCGATTGCCGTACCCGCGCACGATGACGCGCATCAGGGAATGATGCACGGAGTGATGCCCGGCATGATGCACGGCAAGGCCGAGAGCGGGCACTCGGCGGATGGCGGGCACGCGCAGGGGGAGGGCAAGCCGGGGGACCCGAAGAAAGTCTCGCGCACGATCCAGGTGCTTATGAGCGACGACATGAAGTTCACGCCTGCGACGGCCAGTGTGAAGCGCGGCGAGACCGTCAAATTCGTGGTAAGGAACGCCGGCCGGATCAAGCACGAGATGATAATCGGGTCGATGGAGGCGCTGAAGCAGCACGCTGAGCTGATGCGCAAAATGCCCGGGATGGAGCACGACGAGCCGAACCAGGTGACGCTAGCTCCGGGCAAATCCGGAGAGCTGGTATGGCAATTCACCAAGGCCGGCACGGTCGACTTCGCCTGCCTGCAGCCGGGACATTTCGAGGCCGGTATGATGGGCACGGTGTTGGTCAAATAAACGTCAAAGTACGACGGATGATTGCTTACCAACGTAAGGGAATGGACATGACTCGCAACTCAATCTTGATCGCAGTGTCATTTCTTGGCGTGGGGCTCGCGTTCCAGGCGAGCGCGGACGACAGTCACAAGCATCATGCAAAAAACGAGGTCAAACCTGCTGCTGCGGCAAGCGTGGCATTGACCGACGGAGAAGTGCGCAAGGTCGACAAGGCCGCAGGCAAGGTCACCATCAAACACGGTCCGATGCCCAAATTTGACATGCCGGCGATGACCATGGTGTACCGCGTTAAAGACAAAGCCATGCTCGACCGGTTGAAACCCGGTGACAAGGTCAAATTTGATGCCGACGGTGTCGGCGGCGAATTCACGGTCCTGCGCCTGGAAAGAGTGAAATAGGCGACAAGCTGGAGTGCTTCCGCGGAGCGCCACCTGGGGCGCCGCCGGCGCGTTCGTCCGAACACGCGGATTGCGGTGAGAAGGAGATTGTGATGAGGATGCGTTCGATCAGGTCGTTGGGGCGCCCGCCCGGGGCTGCCGCTCTGTTTGCCGCGGTCGTAGTAGCGGCGATTACGGCAACACCGGCACGTGCGCAGAACCTGTCCGCACAAGCTGCCACGGTAATGTCCGTCGAGGTGGAGCCGGGCCGTGATCGTGCCGCGGTCCCCGCCCTCGATTCGCTGGTCGCCGAAGCCCTGCAGAACAACCCGGAGCTGCGCGCGGCGGCGAAAGAGACGGAGGCCGCGGGCGAGCGCGTGCGCCCCGCGGGAGCGCTGGAGGATCCGATGCTGGAGGCAGGCTTGCTCAATGTGCCGATCCAGCCCTTTCGCCTCAACCGCGAGGACATGACGATGAAAATGCTCGGCCTGTCGCAGAAGCTGCCCTATCCCGGCAAACGCGCATTGCGCGAA
>Ga0315281_10013263_pt1 | contig 11165 bp, 7 predicted proteins | sample YL17G07_0_MG_FD_204540 | JGI IMG/M metagenome (GOLD analysis project Ga0315281, IMG submission 204540) | Sediment microbial communities from Yellowstone Lake, YNP, Wyoming, USA - YL17G07_0 | ecosystem: Environmental > Aquatic > Freshwater > Lake > Sediment | place: USA: Wyoming | collected... | reverse complement strand
GAAGAACAATTGGATCTTCGAGGACTTTCCGAACTTCGTCTTGGCCAAATAGTAACACAACCAACGAATACAAAGAGGCTTATAACAAAAGAAACTCCGTTTTGGAGTAGACACTTATCATAGGAGTTTAATCCATGATGACGAAATCGTACCGAGCAGGCGGGTTTACCTTGTTGGAAGTGCTGCTTGTTATTGTGATCCTGGTTGCCCTGGCGGCGATTTTGCTGCCGCAACTGGGGGCCATCGGCGAGGGGGCGAGGATTGATACCACCGGTCTTCTCATCAAGACCCTGCAGGGCAAGCTGGAAACATTCAAACTGAACATTGGGCGCTACCCGACCACTTCAGAAGGTCTCAATGCCTTGGTCGATGCTTCTGAATTGTCCGATCAGGACTTGGCGAAGAAGTGGCGGGGCCCCTATATCGAACGAAGTCAGTTGAAAGATCCCTGGAACAATGAGATTCACTACGTTCAGCCCGGCGAGCATAACGAAAAGGGGGTTGATCTAGCCAGCAACGGCCCGGACGGTGATGAAGGTACGGACGACGACATCACCAACTGGGAAAAGTAGGATAAGTAAATGTGCGGTCGTTGAACTCGTTTTCGACGCGGTTTGCTCGCAGGCCTGTAGAGGTCAGGGCGTTCACCCTGTTTGAACTTCTGCTGGTCATCGTGCTGCTGAGTATTCTGGCGGCGGTTGTCTGGTCCGGTTTGGGCGGGCATGAACAGGCCCAGTTGAACTCCATGGCCGGCCAGGTTTCGGCGATGCTCTCTTATGCCCGCAGTGCGGCGATGAACACGGGCAGAATTCATCGATGCGTATTCGCCGACGGTGGCTCGCGAATGTGGATCGAAAGTCAGGCCGATCCGGTAGAACGCCCCAGTGAGTTTGAGAAGGTCAAGGCCGATTGGGCCCAGTTGAATCTTATCCGCCAAGGGGTTCACTGCAGCATGGTCGATCTGCCGGGGTTTCACCTTTACCTTCGACAAAGAGAACGAGAGGTTTTGAATCAAGAAGTTCCCGAGGCCTTCTACGAACCGATCGAGTTTTACCCCGACGGCCGATGCAACCCTTGCTTGATCGTATTGGACGGGTCCGAGAAGGATCAGGTGGGGCTTGAGCTGAACGAACTCACCGGCCAGGTGAAGATTGTCGAAAAATGGCCGGGTCAGGAACAGGCGAAATGAATCCAACAGGAAATCTACCGGCGCCGAGGCGGGCTTGTGGAAGCATCATGCTCGAAGCACTGGTATCACTGATGTTGATGTCGATCTGCCTGGGGGCGGTGGCGGGTTTGCTTTCATATTCGACCGCCCAGATACGACAGGCCAGGCTGCAGACGCGGGCGATGCTCTTGGCTGAGACGAAGATGGCCGAGCTTCAGGTCGGGCTGAATGAGCTGATGGAGGGAACCGCAGGCGACTTCGACGGCCGGCCTCCAATCTTTACGTGGAAGGTGGACATTCAACCCACGGATGTGCCCGAAGTCTCAAAGGTTACGGTGACGATCAGTTACGACGACGGGGGCGACCAACTGGAATATGAGTTATATAGGCTGTTCAGTCCCAGCTTAAATTTTTCTACTGAGAAGCTTACCGAAATTGCCAGTGATCCGGCCGAACTGGAACGGCTCGATAGCTCGGGCCTTGGCGAGTTGTTGCCGCTTTTGAGCGATTTGCCCGGGGGTAACTATTTGAAACAGATCGCGCTGGGCGGCGGGGTAAGCGAGCTGATGCGCCTGCTTAACAAGATGCTGGGAGGCAGCATTTCACCGGACCTGCTGCTGGCGTTGACGGGCGAGAGCGAAGGCGACAAAGCCGATACGTCTATGGCGATGCTCATTTCGCCCTCGAACGCCGATCGAGCGAACCCTCCGGCTTGGAATGACTTTGAAACGGCGGGCATCGGGGCGGATCCAATGCTTGCCCGCGCCGCGATGACGGTGTCGGAGCCGACTTCGGCGCCTGCCACGCAGCCGTCAGAAGGAGGACTGGCATCGACTGGCGAATCGGAAACCGGTCGGGAAAGTGAAGGGGGTGTAAGTCGGTCGAGGACGCGCGAAGAGGCAATCAACGAAATGATGGAGATTCTGCGCAAATTGGCCAGGGAGCGGCGACGATGAAACGCTCCGGGTTTACATTGCTGGAGACCATCCTGGCGCTGGCGATCATTGTGATGATCGTGGGCACGCTGTACACGTTCTATGATCAGTCGATCGACCTGATCCGCAATGGCGAAGAAGCATTGACGCAGGCCCAGGTGGCTCGAGCCGTTCTGCAGCATATGACCGCAGAGCTGCGCTGTGTGCCGGGGATCGATGTGCATTTCGGACACGTTCTGGCCGGTCGGCGGAACCGGATCACATTTCTGACCACGGCGGTGCCTTCGAGAATGGTATTTTTCCCCCGGTCAATCATGGACAACACGCGTGCGGTGCAGCATGACCTGCGCCAAGTGGAATATCAATTGGCGGCGATGGACGATAACGCGGAGCCGTCGGGCCAGAAGGAGCCGCCGGTGGGTTTGAGGCGAAAGGAACTGCTGGCTTTGCTTGCACCGCTGGTGGAAGAAAAGACGGATCAGCCCCTGGGCGGAGAAAATGCTATTGCGCCGGCAGCCGAACTGAACGAGCCGGCGGATGAGTCGTCGGAAACGATCCGGTTGCTTACGGAGCAGGCGGCGGAGGCCGGCCCGGTGATCGATGAGCAGATCCTCTCCGAGCAGATACGATATCTGGAATTCGAGTATTACGACGGGCTGACGTGGAAGAACACATGGCGGGCTGAAGCGCTGCCCCGGGCCATTCGAATCATTGTCGGGTTCGATCCGGTGTCTGACGAGGAGATTCAAAAACAGATCGAAACTCCGTTTGCGGAACGACCGTGGCGAGAGGATCAATACAGTGTGCTCGTTCCACTGATCCTTTCGGAAGAACTGAAGGCCAAATACGCGTCCACGCAGGAATCGAAATGAGATGATGCCAACGCGGATGAACATATCGACGAACGACATGAGCGCAAGGCCGGGAATCATCTTGCCCCTGGTTTTGTTCATTGTGGCAATGATTATTCTGATGGCGCTGGCGTTTGCCGCAAGCGTCAGATCGGAGATAATGGGCCAGGAGGCGAGCAACCGGATGCAACAGGCACGGCTGTGTGCGTTCAGCGGGTTGGAAAGTGCCGCCGTGTTTCTTCGCGGGCAGTTTGCCGATCCGACGGCCTGGTACAGCGATCCGAAGCGATTCAGCGATCAAATCGTCTTTACCAGCGGAACAGATGAGAACGCGATCAAGTGGCGATACAGCCTGGTCGGCTATAACCTTGACAGCGACAAGGTGATCCGTTTCGGCTTATCCGACGAGGCAGGCAAGGTGAATATCAACGTGGCCAGTGCGGACCAATTGAAACGCCTGCCCGGAATGACGGACGAGCTGGTGGCGGCACTTCTCGACTGGCGTGAGAGCGGCAGGAACCTGCGGGAGGGCGGGGCGAAGGACGAGTATTATTTGCAGTTGCCTCAACCGTATCGCTGCAAGAAGGCCCCGCTGGATACGATTGAAGAGTTGCTGCTGGTAAAGGGCTTTACCTCAGATATCATCTTTGGCGAGGATATGAATCGAAACGGCATTTTGGATCCGAATGAAGACGACGGCGACGCCTCGCTGCCGATCGATAACAGCGACGGCATACTCGGTCGCGGGCTGTATCCCTTTATTACCGTTTATGGTCGCGAGCCGGAATTCAGCGACAGCAATCCGTACCAGCCGAGGATCAACATACAAGTGTTTCCGGCGGTGGTGCTAAAGACGTCATTGGTGAAGTTTCTCCGGCCGGAAGTTGTCGATTTTATTGCCGAAGCCCGGCAGGCCGGTGCCGAGTTCGGCCGCACGCCGGCAAATCTGATTGGCCTGACGTATATGGACAGGCAGAAACAATCGCATACCTCGCCGGCAACGGTCGACGATCTGCCGGCCATCATGGACTATCTGACCACAGGATACAATGAGCACAGCGACGGGTTTGTTTACGGCAGAATCAATATCAATACTGCCCCGCGGACAGTGCTCAAGACGATCGGACGGCTGACCGATGCGAAAATCAACGACATCATGAGGGTCCGAGCAGAATTGGATCCGGAAAGCCGAAAGACAATTGCCTGGCTGGTTACCCACGAGGTCATGAGCACGGATGAATTCAAGCAGGTGGCGTGTCTATTTACAGCAAGATCATATCAGTTTATGGTAGAGTCGCTGGGGTACTGTGATTATGATGGAGTGCAATGTCGCTTGCAGGCGGTGCTGGAACTGCGGTTTCCCCGCGTGCAGTTTGTGTATGTACGTGATTTGAGCGGCCTGGGTCAAAGCTATCCGCTTCGTAAGGTTGAAGAGGGTGATGTCATTGTTGGGCAGAACAATCGCAGCAGTGGATTATGATGCGACCCGCATCCGTGTGCTGGAATTCGGGCATGACCGGTCGGGTTCGGTGAAGATTCTGCGCAAAGTTGTTGAACCGGTGCCACAGGGGCTTGCCCTATCCGACGCCGCGGCGTTGGGCACGCACTTGGCGGAGATGCTGCGTCGAACGAAAATAAGAACCCGTTGGGTGAATTTTCTGGTCAGACGCGAAGAGGTCTTGCTGCATCATTTGGCGGTACCGGCCTGCCCGGAAGAGGAACTGACGAACTTGGTCCGTTTTCGCCTTTCGCAGGAATTGCCGTTTGCGATCGAGGAATCGACGGTCGATTATGTGATCGCAGCGCGAAACGAGGCGGGTCTGGCCACCGGGGTGTTGGCCTGCGCGAGCAAACTGGAATATGTGGATCACTTGCGGCACGTGGCGCGATCGGCAGGGTTGAGCATCCGTCGGATCGGCTTTCGGCCTCATGCGAATCTGCTGGCCTGTCAGGCGGCTGGACTGACCCGATCGGAAACGAGCCTGTTTGTCAGCCTTGGGGCGGAGTCGATCGAGTTCGACGTGTTTACCGCGGACGGAGAACTGCTTTTTTCCCGCAGTGCCGGACTGACCGAAGCCAGCGAGAGTGGCAGCGCGCTTGATCGAGCGCTCTTGCAGTTGCAGCGGACTCTGCCGGCCTATCGCGCCGAGGCGAGATCGGTGCCGTTGACCCAGGTGATCGTCGATGGTGACGCCGGCTATGAACGCGAGTTCGCCGAGCGGGCACGCGGACAGGGGGACTGGAAGGTTCGGCCATTTGCGTTGCCGGTATTAAGCGGCTCGCCGGAGATGTCGGGTTTCTCCACCTGTTATGGTCTGGCGGTGGGGCAATATCGTCGGCCGGTCGATCAATTTGATTTCCTCCATCCGAAACGGGCGGTCGATCCGGCGGCCCGACGCGCCAAGCGGGTGCAACTGAGCGTAGCCGGATTGGCGATGCTGCTGATGGTCAGCATCGGGTATTCCCGCTGGCAGTTGGCGAGCAGGGAACGGACACGTCAAGAGCTTGAAACCTCTGTAAAAGCATTGAAAAGAGAGGCAACGAAGGTTGATGACTTCAGGACACAAATCGAAAAGCTGGAAGCGTGGCGCGATCGAAGAATAAACTGGCTGGACGAACTGAATCGCCTGACCGAGAGCTTGCCGGATAAGAGCAAGGTGTTCTTGAGCAATGTGACCATGGCGGAGGAAAGACCGGACCAAGCTGCGCTGGGGATGATGCGGATCGACGGCTATGCTGTATCGAGCGAGGCGGTCGAGCAATTCAGGGACCGCCTGAAATCCATCGGTAGATATTATGTGGACGTCGGGGAGATCAAGGAAAATAAGGAAACCAAACTGAGCGAGGGTTATTCGTGGAGTTTCGCTGTTCCACTGAAAGTCCTGGCTTTGCCCCCGACAACGACGTCGCCGGATTTGCACGAAAATGCCTCATCATTACCCAGCGGATCGGATCGCGGGGTCGCCGGGCGGTAAGATCACTATGGCAATAAACCAACGGGAACGAATAGTGAGAATCACGGCCATTGCGGTGGTTGGCTTCGTGATGGTATACCTGATGTACAGCCGCATCTGGTATGGTCCGTTGAAAGACATTAACCAGCAGATCGACGAGGGTCGAACGAAAGTCGACCGGATGAACGCATCGCTGGCGCAGAAGGAAGACCTTCTCGATCGCTGGCAGGGTATTTACAGGACGACGATCGCGGACGATCCGAAACAGGCCCAGGACGAGTTGCGGCCAAGGATCAGCCGGCTGATAAAAGCGGCGGGATTGGAAGGGTCGCTGCTCAGAGCGGAGACCCTAAAGGAGGAAAAGTCCAGCCCCTATGTGGAGGCGGCGTTCGTGCTCGACAAGGCAGAGGGAAGTCTCGCGCAAATTGTGAACTTCCTGGACATGCTTTATCAGGAACCGTATCTGCTAAAAGTGGCGCAGATTTTTCCCTTGCGTCCGACGGATCGTCAGGGGGATCGCTTTTCACTGACGAACTGCCGGATCGCGGCGCTTGTCCTGAAACAGAACCTGGCCATCACCACTCCAGCGGTCGATCGGCCAGTTTTGGGGGAAGTGTCATTGGTTCCATCGGGTCGGTACGCACGAATTGCCCAGGTCGATATTTTTCATCCGCCGGTGCCTGAGAAAGCGGTACGGCCTGTGCTGCCGTCCACGGGAACGCCGGCCGCCGAGCCGCCCTCGACGGCCGTGAAGCTGAACCCGGGGGACGGTGATCTGCTGGGTACGACGGCACAAGGAATATATCTGCGAAACTCAGGCGCCGCCACGTGGTATAATCTCGGAGAGAAGGTGAGAGAATACAAGCTGGTCTTTGTACACCCCTTGGGCATTATCCTGCAAGACACCACCGGCGAGTATCTGTATGTGGAAATCGGACAGAATATCAGTCGTGCTGAGGCGCTGGCTCAGGCGGAAAGCCGTCTCAAGGAGCTGTACGACGCCTGGCAGACGTTCCGTACCGGTGGTCAGTAATCTTGGAGATTTTTCTGGTTTATCGGACGATGGCATGCGAGAATATGCAAAACATGGACGTGAATCGGGCGACAGGTAACTCGTGTAACCTCAGGAATCTCAAGAAGATCAGCGTCAACGTGATCGGTAGAGGTTTCAGGAAACGGATTGTTAAGAATTGAGGAGCAGGACGATGATTCCATCAGCGAACCGAATGTGGAAGCCCGGAATTTCGCTGCTTGTGTTCCTCGTGCTTTCGGGCAATTGGTGTTTGGCGGGGCCCACCTCGACTCAGCCTGTGCATCGCGCCACAGGAAAAGCCCACATCGCAGCCGATGTCCCTCATACCTCGCCTGCAGAAGCCGCTTCGCGCCAGCCTCGGACGTTGGATCAGATCAAACGGATGCGGGAAATAATAAAACATCAGAAGGAAGGCCCCGAGGTGACCAGTTCTGCTCCGGAGCAGCGACCTTCTGCTGCCGTGCCGGTGGCCAGAGAGTCGACTGAAGCGAGGCTGCCCACGACACTGCCCGCTGGCGAGCGCACCTGGTTCAGTTTCGCGGATATGCCTTACTCGGACGTGCTGAATTACATTGAGCGAATCAGCGGCTTGCCGATTATCGGCGATCGCGATATCCCCGGTACAGTAACGTATTTCAGTCGAAAGAAGATGACCCTGGACGAGGCGATCCAGGAGTTTAATCTGTTGCTCAGGGAAAAAGACAAAGTCCTGATACGGCTCGACGGTTATCAGTCTCTTGAACCGGTATCTGAATTTTCCAACATTCTCCGAAATGTGCAGCGGAACTTTACTGATGCGGACGAATTCCTGGCGGCAAGTGTTTCATCCAACGAGGTAGTGCGGGTGATCTTCCGTATCTACAACCTGCCGGCGGAAGATATGGTTACGGTGTTGAATGAGGCGGTGCCGATCCCCGAGGTGAAGATCTCTGCCTGGCCGGCGACAAATCAGGTCCAGGTGGTGGCTCTGGCAGAGTGGGCACGCAAGGTTGTAACGTTGACTCGAACGATGGACAATACGCCGGGCCTCGCAGCCTCAGGGGCGCAGACACGTATCTTCCATCCGAAATATGTTAAACCGTTGAGTTTGGCCAACGCGCTGCGCGAACTGGTGCCCGCGTCGGGTATTGTCGGCTCCCAGGGCATGCCAATAGGGGAGCCGACACCGCCCACGCCGAGAAGCGGCGCCGTCAGGAAACCTGAGGGACCTGAGGCCGTCAGCATTGTGCCGGATGATGTGGCGGGGTATGTCGTTGTCAAAGCGCCGGCGGCGATGATTGAGTACATCGAAGGGTTGGTCAAATTGATTGATGTGCCGGGTGATCCCGGACGGAAGATACAGGTTATTCGACTGAAGAATGGCGATGCGAGTGAAATCATCAAGAATATTATCATACCATTTTACACGTCGACCAAGCAACCGCCGCCGGCTGCCGCCGATGCAACCAGCAACAGCATTATCGTGTGGGCGACCGGAGCAGAACTGGAGGAGTTGAAAGGACTGATTCAGGATCTGGATGAGAAGGGGCCTGGTGTTCCTGAGATCAGGGTTTATCCGGTTGGGCAGATGGATGTGAATCGTCTGGCGGTCATGCTGCAGAAGGCGTTTGGCGCGGGCGCGAGCATCACGTTTTCGGCGGACCAGCCCTCGGGTACCCTGGTGGTGGCGGCACCGGCAGACCAATTTACGAAGATCGAGCCGGCGTTGAAACAGATGATCGCTCAGGCGGATCAATCGAGCGACACGAGAAGCTTTGCGTTGAGCCGATCTTCGGCAGAAGATGTGGCCAAGCTGATCACAACACTGTATGTCCCTAAAGCCGGCGGCATGTTGCGGGTCTTTCCCGATCCGTGGGCAAACATCATCTATATCAGCGGAGCCGGCTCATCCTGGGACAAAATCGAGGAACTGATCAAGCAGGTCGATCAGGCGGAGCCGCCGGTCCGGGCGGGCAGCAGTATTGCTTACATTGAACTGAAGATTGCTTCGGCTGCTGACGCGGGCAAACAGATCAATACCATGCTGGGTATCAGCGACCCTGCGAAAAAACCGGCGGATATGCCGACGGTGGAGGCCTCTGCCACCGGAAATCTGCTCGTCGTCATCGGAAAACCGGAGCAAATTGAAACGGTGAGTAAGTGGGCCAGGCAAATCGACGAACAGGCCGAGCAGGTACCGGACGTTACTGAGGTCAGGACAATCAAAAAGGTTGCTGCCGGTCGACTGGCCCAGATGATTCAGGCTGTCGTTGCCGCGCGCACCGGTGCGGCTGTGCGTCTGGTGGAGATGCAAACCGGCGAAACCGCTGCGGATCTTGAGAGGCGAATATCGGCCGTGAGCGCCAGCACCCGACCGGGCGAAGATCCGTCGGTGGCCAGAATCGTGATCGGGATCGATCCGGCGAATAACCTGCTCATGATCCGGTGCCGGCCCCGATATATTGGTCAGATCGACAGTGCCATCGAAGCGCTTGCGGGTGATATTGAAAGCCCCGTGGAGTTCCGGACGTATGCCCTGCAGTATGCAGATCCGGACGATATGGCGGAGAAGCTCGAAACGCTGTTCAATGAAGTCAGCACAGCAGAGGTACCGTCGAGACCGGAGCCGTTGAGACAGCCACAGCCGGGGGCACAGGCGCAACCGCAGCCACAGCCACAGTTTCAGCCACAATCGCGGGTAGCGAAGCGCCGGATCCAGGCGATGGCTGCAGGATCGGCCAACACAATTATTGTTCGCGCCGACCCGCGTGATTTCAGTGTGGTTGAAGAAGTCCTCAGTCAACTGGATAAACCCAAGGGCCCGAACAATGTGCAGATATTCTGGCTCAAGAACGCTCGGGCCAACGTTGTGGAAAAGAACATCAAGGATTTGTTCGCCCAATCAGCACAACCGAGGGGAGGACGTCCCCGATCGGTTCAGATGCCGTCCGCCGTGATCGTTACCTCTAATTCGGCGAGCAATTGCGTCATTGTGCAGGCGGGTCGAACGGACATGCAGCAGATCGAGCAGTTGGTCCAATCGCTGGATCAGGTGCAGGCAGGAGGACAGGCGGAAGTCGGGCTGCATGTCTTGCCCCTCAAGTCCGCCAAAGCAGATCAGTTGGCTCAGACCCTCGGTCGCATGCTCAATGAAATCGAAGCAAACCGGGCCACCCGCGAGGGAGTGCCGCCGGAAAAGGTGTCCGTCAGCGCCGATACGGCAACAAATACATTGCTTGTGGCCGGATCGATACGGCAGTTTGAGCAGGTGAAAGAACTCGTCGAGAAACTGGACAAGTACGATGCCGGCACACAGAGGCAACCTCGGCTGGTTCCCCTGCACAATATTGATCCCAATCGGGCCAAGATGATTCTCGATCAGTTGATTCCCAAGCCCAAGAGTGACGCGTCCGATGGCGGGGGCGAACGGCAATTGTCTTCGAGCGGGCTTGGCCTGCCCGTGAATATGTCGCTTAACGCAGCGACGGCGGTGGCCATGACGATGATCGGCAGTTTGGAGATGCCCCCCGATCCGCGGCGATTGGATTATCCTGCCGAAAATCTCTCAAAGGCGTCTGTGTCACCCGCCAAGAAAGAAACTTTGATCGCCGCAGCTACAGCTACAACAAGACCCGCGGAACCAGCCTCGCCGCCGATTGCGGAGACCCAGGCCGCCTCGACGCAGCCGGTGACTTTGCCAAGGATAACTCAGCTTTCGGAGGCGGAACTGAAGTCGCTGGCCGGCAGCATCCAAGGTCCGGTCGAGATTACCGCGATTCCGGAACAGGGGGCGCTGCTCATTTCCGCCGACGAGCATGATTACCAGATCATTTCAGGAATCCTGTCGTTGCTCGAGCAAACCATTCCGCAGGTTCAAACGGAAGTGTTTACACTGAAAAATGCCCGATCGGCCGATCTCCAGCGAGTTCTTCAGCAGATGTACAGCCAGCGGCGTCCGCCCACGGGTCTGCCTCCTGCTACGTTTGCGGCAGAGCCGACCACGAACACACTCATCGTCACCGCTCCATCAGACATGATGGATGAAATACGACCAATCGTTGAGAAGCTCGATGCCGAGCCTCGTGCTCCCGAAGTCGACTTTAAGACATTTGCGTTGAGGAATGCACGGGCATCGCAAGTGAGACCGCAGCTGGAAGACATGCTCAAGAAGATTCTCGCCAGCCGTGGCCAACCCGAGATGGCCTTTACGATCATCAGCGACGACCGAACCAATACGATTATTGT
>Ga0315281_10013260_pt1 | contig 11167 bp, 9 predicted proteins | sample YL17G07_0_MG_FD_204540 | JGI IMG/M metagenome (GOLD analysis project Ga0315281, IMG submission 204540) | Sediment microbial communities from Yellowstone Lake, YNP, Wyoming, USA - YL17G07_0 | ecosystem: Environmental > Aquatic > Freshwater > Lake > Sediment | place: USA: Wyoming | collected... | reverse complement strand
TGGATCGTAGAAATCGTCGAGAAGGAGTTCAAATTCCCTCTTCCCCGTCTGAGGGTTATCGGGGGAGGGGCACAGGGCAGCATATTGATGCAGATTCTGTCGGATGTGACCCAGAGAAATGTGGAGACTGTGCGCTACCCGCTGGAGGCAGGGGCAATCGGCGCAGCGCTGGTGGCTGCGGTTGGCCTCGGAATTTACCCCGACTTTGAATCTCTGAAAAAGGTGGTCAAGGTTGATAAAACCTTTGAACCCCAGAAGGGTAACCGCGAAGTCTATGACACGCTTTTTCATTCCTACCAGGAGGCTTACCAGAGCCTTCGCGGCTTCTACAAGAGGCTCAACGAGCGGAGGTCGTTTCAACAATCCTGCAAGGAGGTGTGAGGATGAATACTGAGGAAATCCTGAGCTTGCCCTCGGCGCTGCCGGACGGGGTGGACTACGATGACTATCTCATCGCCACTTATCTGGCGTCCTTCGCGGCGGTATGGCCCATCCCGGTGCTGGCAGAGGCACTTGCAATCGAGCAGAGCACGGGCACCTGGGTGGCTGTTCCAGGTGAGACGCCTGAGGTACGCCGCCAGCACATCGCAAAAGTGATTGGTGTATATGAGCTGCCGGATTACGAGTTCGAGGTGCCTCAGAACCTGGAAATGAGGAACTGGATTATCCAGATAGCCTATCCCGAGGTCAACATAGGCGAGCAAATACCGATGCTGCTGACCACCGTGGTGGGCAATATCTCGATGGGTGGCAATATAAAGCTGCTGGACATTCGTTTCCCCAAGAAATTCGTCGCTGGCTTCAAGGGCCCTAAATTCGGTATCAAAGGCATCAGAAAAATGCTGAAAATCCCCAAGCGCCCTCTGCTCAACAATATGATTAAGCCATGCACAGGTTATACGCTGGATGTAGGGGCTGAGCTGTTCAGAAAGGCTGCTCTGGGCGGATGCGATGTGATAAAGGATGATGAGCTGATCGCTGATGCTTCATTTAACTCAGCGCTGGGTCGTGTCAAGCGCTATATGGAGATCGAAAAGCAGGTCTATGAGGAGAAAGGCGAGCACACACTGTACACCGTGAACATAACCGATAAAGTCCCTAAGATTTTCGATAACGCCAAACGTGCGGTGGAGCTGGGGTGCAACGCCCTCATGATAAACTACCTTGCGGTGGGATTGGCCGTGATGCAGGCGCTGGCGGAGGACCCGAAGATAAATGTCCCTATCCTGGCGCACATGGATGTTGCCGGCGCTATGTATATGTCGCCTCTGCACGGTATGAGTTCCCATCTTGTTTTGGGAAAGCTGCCCCGCCTTGCCGGCGCTGACATCGTGGTTATACCTGCGCCCTACGGTAAGGCGCCGGTCATACCCGATAAGTTCCGCAACGTAGCTAAGAATCTGAGTTTCCCCTTATACCATCTCAAGCCCACCTTCCCCATGCCCTCGGGTGGAATCACTGCATCCATGGTGCCCCAGGTAATCGCCGACCTTGGCACCGACATCGTAATCGGCTCGGGAGGGGGCATCCATGCTCATCCGCAGGGCCCTATCGCCGGTGGCAAAGCGTTCCGACAGGCCATCGACGCCACCATGCAAAAGATACCATTGGAGGAATACGCCAAGACACACCCAGAGCTGGACGTTGCGCTGAAGGAATGGCGTGACCCGTTCGGCAAAGGAGTTTCAGGCTAGGGTAAAGGAGGAGAAAATGTCCAAGATCACAGTTCTGGGAGGCTCAGGAGCAGTAGGCAGCGTAGCTGCAGAAACGCTCGCTTCCAGCGGAATGTTCTCCGAAGTAGTTGTGGCCGATGCCAGACTGGAGCAGGCGAAAAAACTGGTTAAGGCGTTGGGCTCAAAGCGCCTTTCCGCAATCAAATTCGATGCGGGGAACCCCAAGAGCATAAAAGATGCCATCGCCGGCTCCAAGGTGGTTCTGAACTGCGTCGGTCCTTTCTATAAGTTCGGCCCCATCATACTGAAGGCGGCAATCGAGTCCGGAATCAACTATGTTGACGTCTGCGATGACTTCGATGCCACCGAGGTCATGCTGGGCATGGACAAAGCCGCCAAAAGGGCAGGAGTCTCAGCTCTCATCGGCATGGGCAGCTCCCCGGGGATTGCGAATGTCCTGGTCAGATTCTGCGTGGATAATCTGCTTGACCGAACCGAGGCAGTGGACATCTACCATGCCCATGGCGGTGAAAAAATAGAGGGCCCGGCGGTGGTCAAGCACAGGATTCACTCGATGAAAGCCGATGTACCTATGTTCCTCAACGGTAAGTTCACCACCGTCAGGCTCTTCGAGGACAGCGGGAAAGCCCTGGAGGAGGAGGTCGAGTTCAGGGATGTGGGTGCGTACTGGGTTTATGCCTATCCGCATCCGGAGACGATTACACTGCCCAAGTATCTCAAAGGCGTGAAGAGGGTAACCAACCTCGGGCTGGTGTTGCCGCCTGCTTATGCAGAGCTGATAAAGGGCGTGGTGAGGCTGGGTATCACGGATGAGGAGCCCATCGAAGTCGAAGGTCGTCGCATAGTCCCTCTTGAGTTTGCGGTTGCCTTCATACTCTCCAGACGTAAGAAGTTGATGAAAGAAGCTGGACTCGCCGGGCCCATGGGCTGTCTCAAGATAGTGGTGAAAGGACACAAGGACGGCAAGAAGAGCACCTACATCTTCTCCATGTCCTCCAAGAGGCAGGGGATGGGTGAGGGCACAGGCATTCCAGCGGCGCTTGGTGCAATGTTGATGGGAACGGGCAGGATAAAGAAGAAGGGTGTATTACCGCCTGAAGCCTGCATCGAGCCCATGGAGTTGCTCAACCTGGCTCGCACTAAGACCAGCGCAGGTGGGGGCAAAGGACTGCCCATCATCATCGAGCATATAGACAAAGGCGGAAAATCGAAAACGGTAAACCTGTTTGGCTAGCTGTCAGGAACCCAATGAATGGCTAAGTCAAGCAAGGCAAACCGTCACTTCATTACTCGGCCCAGCCTTTTCTCAATTATTATTGCCCCGTTGACGATGCTGTCAACGATATCCTTAATTGTGGGAATATCATGTACCAGGCCTACAATCTGACCACAGGGTAGCAGAGAGTTGTCCACATCTCCCCCTGACATCGCTTTCCTGCTCTTCTCTCCGGAAATCAGGGACACTAGGTCCTCTAAGGTGGCTCCTTTTCCCTCTGCCTCCTGGATCTTCGAAACAAGCGCAGTCCGCAGCACTCTCATCGGGTCACCGATTGAGCCCAGTATGAGTGTCGATTCCGTAGATGGGACATCGACAAGCTTGCTCTTCAGCTTGGGGTGAAGTTGGCACTCACGGCTGGCCAAGAATCTTGTACCCATGAGCACCCCCTCTGCCCCAAGTGCCAGAGCGGCGACGAAGCCTCGCGCATCGGCAAGCCCGCCCCCGGCAATAACCGGTATCTTCACCTCGTCCACCACTTGGGGAATTAGCACAAGCCCACCGATGCCTTCCCTGCTGGGGTGGCCACCACACTCAAATCCCACTATTTCAACGAGGTCCGCACCCAGGCTCTCTGCCTTCCGGGCATCCCTCAGCCGAGCACATTTGTGCATTAGCTTTGCTTTGCCGCTCTTGATTCTACTGACCAGCTCTTCTGGGCTGCGGCCTGCGGTTTCGATTACACCTACTCCTTCCTCGAGCGCAACGTCGACATACTCGCTGACGTTCTGCGGTTTTAGGGCTGGGAACAGGTTGATATTGACCCCAAACGGCTTGTTAGTGAGAGTTCTGGCCTTCCGGATCTCTTCTCGAAGTGCATGACTTGTGCTATACATGGACGATGCTATGCTGGCAAATGCCCCGGCATTAGCGGCAGCCGCTACTAACTCAGCATTGGACCACCCCAGCATGGTGCCTACAATCAAGGGATATTCCGATCCCAGTATCTGATTGACTCTAGTTCTAATCTTGTTAGCCATTTTATGCTCCTTTCGTCAGTCCCGTCTTGCCGTACTACTCGCCTTTGAAAACTGGCTCACGTTTCTCCATAAACGCTGCGGCAGCTTCCAGAAAATCCGCAGTTTTCATGAGTCTCTCCATGATTTCCACTTCACGCTTCATATGCTCGACCATATCGGTCTCCAGCATGGCTTGATACAGTTGTGATTTGGCAAAGCCTACGGCTAGCGGCGGGTTCTTGGCTATTCTGTGTGCCAGCTCTCTGGCTGTTTTCAGCAGCTCATCTTGAGGAACGACCCGGCTGACTAGGCCTATGCGTTCGGCCTCTGCGGCATCGATGGTATCGCCCGTGAAGGTCAATTCGCATGCCCTTTGCGGTCCAACCAGACGGGGTAGGTTGAACGAAGCGCCAGTATCAGGGTTGACACCACGCTTGATGAACGCCATGCTGAAACTGGCCTTGTCAGAGGCAATAATGATGTCACAGGCCAGGGCTATGGCAAGGCCTTGGCCGACCGCTGGGCCATTTACGGCGGCAATCACTGGTTTTGGCATGTCCCTAATTCTGATTGCGGCAGCTACTCCCGTTCCCTTGCCTAGCGTTTGATCCTCATCAGATGGTAATACATCCTGTATGGCTGTTATACCGTTAGCATGACGGTCTGGTGTGGCAAACATACTAAGGTCTATACCTGTGCTGAAATACTTGCCAGCTCCGGTGATAATGAGTACCCTGCTGCGCCGGTCTCCGCCCACATGTTTGACTGCATGATCTAATTCCGCTCCCATAATCACATCGAAGGAATTACCTACCTTAGGGCGGTTCAAGGTGATGATTGATATGGGGCCTTCTTTCTCCAAAATTAGCGTTTTGTATGCCATGTGCGCCTCCTAATCCGTAAGCTTTCTTGGGTTCCGATGAAATAAGGAATTCGCCAACCGCCCCTAGCAGCCCCCACCAAAAGGCGATTATCATACCCACGAAGACAAGAACAGATCGATCCTTGCGTTTTATCGCACTGACGAGGCCAGTGACCAAAGCGGCTCCTGATATAGTGACGAGGATGATTGTCAAAACAACAGTCAGAGCCGGATTGACAAGCTCGCCATTTTCATCAAGCCCCACTGCTCACGAAGGGGGCCCGCCGCCAAAACAAATAATAGTATGAAAGCTATAGCCAAACCGAGTGACCATCTGCCTAAAGAGGTTTTCGGCAAGAGATTAATGGGTACGTCTTCGCGCGGGATAGATGCTTGTCTGCGGCGCGTTCGGATCACTCTGGAGATTACGAAAAGTGAGAAAGCGACAATAACAACCACGAATACTGCGATAAATACCGGGTTTATTGCGTGCAAAGTTCCCTCCTAGAAACAGGATAAGCGAGCCGATAATCGAGGCAATTATAGCAGCAGCGTTAAGTAATGCAAAGATACAGGAGGCTAGTAATCGAGAGTAATAGAAAGTAATTGTTTATATCTCATTTTGGGGGAATTGGCTTCAGGTGGTACTTATTAGTGCCACCTTATTTATTATGGTGACTCAAAGTTCGTTAGCAAAATGTTAGCAAATTCGGGAGTGGGTCATTTTGAATGGCTTATTTATCGGGGATAAATTGAGGACAGCATGAAGCACTACAGCCTGCAATACGGCCGGTTGCAAGCTGCGGGATGCTGTATTCATACTGAATCGCTTTCATTATTCCGATTCCTCGTACTCCGATGTCTGCCTGTCGGGCTTCACTTATTCCTGATTTCTGTCGACAACTTCTTCCACAAGCTGTTCGCTGGAGAATCTGGCTAGAAGTATTGTTCCTAAAAAGATCGCAGCCAGGCCGCCGAGCCGCAAATCACGGTATAATAATTCTTCCGGGAAAACCTCCCTCATGGCAAATACCCCCAAGAAAATAGTGACCAGCCGTGAACAGAAATCCGATACAGCCGTTACCACAATGGCCCTGCCCTGCTGGTATCCACGAGAGAGCACGAGAAAGCCGACAAGATAAAACAATATCAAGAAAGGCGGAATAAGCCCAAGAGCAATGATATTGGCTTTCGCGTTTAGGGAATCCATGATTGCCTTGGTTAGAACATCACCCAATCCCATAAATACACCGGCAAAAATGCTGAACACGACAAGCCAGTTGAAACCGAAACCAAATTTGCTCCTGGCTGCGTAGATAACAAAGCAAATTGCGATGGCCGCCGCTACAGCCGGGACCAGACGTGAGGGAATCATCACACTGGCGGTCTGATTTTCACTCGACTCACTGAATCCCAGTGCGATAATGCCTGCAGTAACAATAATCACTCCCATCCACTCCCAGGCTTTTAGACGATGGTGCAGAAAGAATATGGAAAAAAAAGCGAGGATTACAAATCCAGATCCCTGGATGGAGCGGGCCAAGGAAACGGGGGTATAATTCAGTGCAAACACAAACAGGCCCCAACCAAACCCGGATATAACCAAACCGCCAATCCATTTTCTGGAAAATACAAATGCCTTGATAATCTTAAATAACTTCCTGCTCGCCTCAATTTTAGGCAGTGTGTCGGCTGCCTGCTTCTGCCACACCACCCCCACATCCCAGCAAACAGCGCAAGCAGTAATCAACAGGATGCATATCCAGATAGACACTTTTTACTTCTTTCTTTATTTTGATCCATTTCGGCCTCACTCAAACAGGCTCCTGAAGTTGTCTCTTTAGTGCTCTGGAGCAAAATAGGCGAGCAATTGAGTCAGCCAGGCGGTCTGACATGCCTTTTAGATACCGCACCATTCGACGATGGTCATGGCATATAGCTTGGCCGCATCCAGGAGATCCTGAATCTCGACGTACTCATTAAAGCCGTGCGCTACCTCGGGGGTGCCCGGACCCATCACGATTGTCGGAATTCCTGCCTGCCGAATGAAACTGGCATCGCTCGTGTAGCCGCAACCGTACAGGCTTGCTGGTCGATTAAAGACCGCCTCGCTCGCTGCCGCGGCAGCCTTGCAGATGGGTTCCGCTGGCGAAGTCTCGAATGGCGGCCAGCTATAAAAGGGCACATACACCTCGGGCGGGTTCTCACGCAGCCAGGGGTCGGTCTGTGCAAAGCGCGCTATATAAGCTTTAATCTCCTCGCCTACGCCCTCCGCGGTATCCTGTGGAGGGTGCCAGATGATGTAAATCATGTAGCATTCCTCGGGGATGGAAGCTGCAATCATGTCCCCACCCTGGATAACCTCGGGATAAAGGACAAATTGGCCAGGGCGAGTGAAAGCAGGGTGGCGTTTTGTCTGCCCCCATTCCTCCTCCAGTTTGAGCAGAGCCTGGTATACCAAGAACGCCTTGTCAATGGCTGATACGCCCACGGCAGCCCCCAGGCCTCCGGGCCTGATCAGTTCATTGCGCATTGAGATGTGCGCTGCCTTGCCCTTTACTTTGACCTGCATCAAAGCCAGGCCTGGCGATGCAATATTGATGGAGAACCGCTGGGGCGGGCTCGACGGTTCGCAGACGATAGCAGCATCGGCTCTGTAGCCACGCTGAAGCGCTGCCCCGGTTCCCGCAGAGGTCTCCATGGTCTCTTCCCCAACCACACTCTGGATGAACACGTCCCCCTTTGGGCGATACCCGGCTTTCAGCAGTGCTTTCATGGCAAAAACAGCAGCCGCAATCCCGCCTTTCATGTCGGTGGAGCCGCGGCCGTAAATCTTCCCGCCAATGATTTCACCACTCCACGGTCCGGCCACCGTCCATTTCTCGGACGGGCCAGGCGGCACGACATCCACATGGCCGTTGAAGAGGAGGGAACGGCCTCTCCCCTTCCCGTGCCAGATTCCTACCAGATTGGCCCGACCCTTCTCTACTTCCCAAAGGTCAGTCTCCAATCCACATGATTCCATAACCGATTTGAAAGCATGGTTGACCCGTGTTTCCCCGCTGATCTCGACCATGGTATCGCTCGAGCCCGGACCTGCGGGCATCGAAGTGCAACTTGGGATACGGACCGTCTCGCAGACCAACTGCACCAACTCATCCTTCAGGCTGTCAACTGCCCGCAGGACATTCGTGCGAACCTTAGCATCAATCACGTCGGTCCTCCTTTTGCGTGTGATGGCGGCAACGATGAAACCATCCTACATCAGGATGTTTGGTTCATTTGTACTATGACCATGCTACTGGCAATGAGTCATTGAGTATCCTACCAAAAGGATTTATCACCAAGTGGCGAACATAGGGATATACGCAAAATTCTAACTTGGGTTCAATCCCGTTTTGTTTGTGACAACAAGAATGTCTGCCATTCCACGCGTATGTGTCAGGACTGGAATATGTTTCAGATTGGGTGAACCGAATTCGGTAGTAGGCCTTTGCTGTAGATGATTACTTCTTCACCCTTTTTCATGGTACCAGCGCTGTGGTTCAACTGGATACGTTCATAATCAAACGAGGAATATAGGTCAAGAATAGTTTGCTCGTAATCATAGGTTACGATCCAATAGTGGGTACAAGCGGTAACTTTGTCACGTAATCTTCTGTGGTCTTCGAAGGAAAAATGGTTGAGATAGAGCTCTTGTCCTTTCTTGACATAGGGTGGGTCAAAATTGAGAAAAAGCTGGCCGGATTCATATCTTGGCGGTATCCTGTCAATAAAATCAAACACATCCAGATTGTACAGGGCTATTTTCTCCTTCTTAGCTGCGATAGCTCCTATTTTATCTTTCAACACATTTTTTTTGAAGCGTGCATCCAGCTTGTCTTTCCCCGATTGTTCCCTGCCGCCAATCGGGCCTGCATTAAGTATTCCAGAAATATTCGTGCGATTAAGGAAGAGTGTAGCGAAGCCAATATCAATAATCGAATGATTTTTCAAGTCTTTTAAAACTAATAATTGTTTATCTCTTTCCGCGATCGTAATATCGCATTCGGCGATACGAGAACACAGTTCCTCAGCTTTGTTGAGTACACAGTGCCAAAATGCATATATTGCAGGGTCAATGTCATTAATTATGATACTAGAAACATCGTCAGCCAAAAGAAGCTCAATGGCAAGTCCACACCCTCCACAAAAGGGTTCCACATAGATTATGTCTTCTAACCCATTATGTTTGAGAAGACCAACCACTTTGTTATAGAGTTTAGTCTTGCCGCCTGGATATCTTAGAGGAGATAAGGTTGTTGGCAGTTAGTTGCCTCCCCTTCCTGAGCCTCAGGCCGAATTACGGGAATGAAACACCTTCTAGCGATCCAATTGTAAGCTTCAACAAAATCCTTAACAAACTTCTCGGCACTCTGCAGGTTATCCTCATACCAATACGAGTAAATATCATTTACAAGCTGAGTATTATCGCTGAACCACTTTTTGAATTTATCTCTTTCCTTTTGACAGCCATTGTATTTATTAGAGAGCGGGCCGTTTTCTTCAATGCTCCGTTTGGAATAACCCATTTGTAGCCCACCCCATTTTAAAAATTTATGGTCGGGCGGTAGCTTACAAAGGTACTCCCAAATTACTTGCTCAGGTCGCTTGTCGCCTGGTAACTTCAAGACGCATCCTACTCTAGCAGGATGCATCTTTTTAGTCCGTTCTTGAATATATTCATTTGAAACATCTCCATCCAGTATATAAATATACTGTGAGAAGCTAAGAAAATCGTCTGCCAGAGTGTCCAATAATTGGTCCTTCCCGAAAGAGACTTCGAGTAACTTGAACCTTATGGAATACTTCTCAAGAAGCTTCTTGATGAAGAATCTGGCCTCGTCATCCTCAGAAAAGATAGAGATTCTTCTTGAGGCCGGCGTGCAGTATACGGCCATGAGTTCCTTGTATATAGAGTCAAAAGGAGGATTTTGAACGACTTCAACAGGCCCATTTGCATTAGTTAGGGATACCAATTCATAGCCATTAACATGGGTGGCGCTATTATGGTCGGTCTTAGTACATGTGTATTCAAGGAGACCTAGACTGTGGGTTGTGAAGACAATTTGCAGACCGATTTCTTCTGCTTGGTGATATAGAAAATCTACCAGCTTGTTCTGGGCCAGCGGGTGGAGAGCCGCATCGAGTTCATCAACCACTAAAAGCCCACCTTGCCAATTGCTATCCATTTGAGCCTTTAATTTCTTGAAAGACAATACGGCCATTAATAGTTGCCCTAAATTATCTTGGCCAGCTGAATTGCAAAGGTAATCATATGTATCGGTATTGAATCCGACACCTTTCTTCTTTTTGGTCTCAGAAATCGACGCTATCGTAAAATCCTTGGAATCATCTCTTATGCTTAGAATATCTTTCATGTTGTTGATAACATAATCCATGTCTTCCTCTAAAAGCTTGGCTGATAAGTTAGTCTTAGCAACTTTTAGAGACTCACCTACAGGGTATAACCTACCAAGTCCCAGGTAGAGTGTTGGCCACTCAATCTTTCCTGAGAACGCCCATTCAGCAGTCCTCTTGGGAATGATACGATACCGCAGACCATCGCCGTATTTTTGCCAAAAGGCTCTGTAAGACAATTGTGAAGGGTAGGGAGATTTGTAATCAGCAAAGGTGATCCTACCGAGGTCAGCAATCTTCTCATCGTAAGGTTGTGAGAATTTCAATATCTCGCCTAGTTCAGCTTTGAAGGTATAAAGCAACGGCTTAAATTTTCTTGATTTCAGTTCGCCGCAGTGACCCAGTAGCCCGAGTACCGTGGATTTGCCAGTAGCATTAAAACCAGCGATGGCAGTCATATGTTTGCCAAGCTTTATAGTAATCTTCTTAAATAGGCGAAACTTTTCTATGTATAGCTCACTTATGAACATATCAAAACACTCGCTTACACTCTATTGTTGACAGTATAAATACTGCTGACCATAAAAAGCAAGGCCAGTGATTGGTCAGCTGCGCTGTCGTTTTTGCGATTATTCGTAACAGAGCTTTGGGTAAAGCTGCGTTGCCATTGCACGAACATCAGGATGTGTGAACAGTGCGATAACAGCCGGAACATGGTGAGCCTGACACCACAATGCCTGACAGCGCACCTGCTGCGCGGCGGCGGCTCCCCCCCGCCTGCCGTGAAGGGGCAGCCTAATGCGTGACCATGATCAAGCCGCCGGTGACGTTGATGGCCTGCCCTGTGATGTATTCCGCATCCGGTGATGCCAGGAAAAGGATCACCTTCGCCACATCCTCAGGTTCTCCATTGCGACCCCAAGGTATGAACTGACAACCCATGAAGCGCAGGTCCTCTGGATTCATGCCGCGCAGC
>Ga0315281_10013259_pt1 | contig 11167 bp, 7 predicted proteins | sample YL17G07_0_MG_FD_204540 | JGI IMG/M metagenome (GOLD analysis project Ga0315281, IMG submission 204540) | Sediment microbial communities from Yellowstone Lake, YNP, Wyoming, USA - YL17G07_0 | ecosystem: Environmental > Aquatic > Freshwater > Lake > Sediment | place: USA: Wyoming | collected... | reverse complement strand
AAGCTCAAGAAGAAGCGAGAGAGAATCCAGAAGCACGGGAAAAACCTGGCCAAGATTTATATGGATGCCATCCTCAAGAGGCTAAAGGGGAAGTAAATTGAGTCTTATAGACAATTCGTAGCTTATGTTATATGCTATCGTAAAAATACGAAGTATCCTATTTGGGGGCCAATATGAGACGAATGGAAATTATACAAGCTAGCAAAAAAATTCTTGATGCTATTCAAGACAGTCACATTTTTGAAGCTTTTGAGAAAACTCTACGTGAAGGGCCACCTGAACGAGAAACTTTTAACGCATATTTAATGTCTAGATTGCATGAGTATTCCCTTCTTGCTAAAGATTATGGACCTATTGAGAAACAAATATCTGACATTTTTCATTTGACTGGTATGACTGATTCAGAAAAATGGTCAGATGTTGTTTATACTAGAGAGGGTAGGCCCGGAACTATTTTCGTATGGAATAGGTATTTATATTTTGCAGTAAACTATCTTCCGTTATTTTTGGAATTAATTAAGCCTGATTATTTAGCTATTACACAAAAAAGCCCAGAGGAACTCCCAGATGAATATAAGGGGAAAACACTATTAACTACAATTCTTATTGAAGATAGTAATCATCCGCCCACGACAGATCGCATCATAGACCTTCTATCTAGTATATCCTCGCTGTACGAGGCTTCCTCTGCGATTCTTAAACACCCTACTGTTCACCTGACTATGATTGGCTGTGATTCGGGTGGTGAAAAGACGTTTGATTTCCTTGGCGCAGCAAAAATCATACAAATGGTCAAAGAAATTATTCTTTCACTTTGGGATAGAATTATGTTCTTCCGTGAACGCCAGATTGCTCAAAGGGTTGAATTAGTGGCAAAATCGCTACCTGTTATTAATGAAATTTGGAACCTAGAAAATGAAAATAAAATTGGGCATGAAGAAGCCGAATTGCTTCGTATAAAATTGATTGATTCGGTACAAAAGTTTATTACCTGCGGGGCGGTTATACCTGAAATGCTTGAGAGAAGTACATTCGATCCTCATGAACTTATGATGCCGGAACCTAAACTTCTTGAAGAAGGCAGAGCTTAAAATAATGAAAAGCAATAAAATTACTAATTTGCAGTCCCTTAAACCTCCCCCTCCCCTTTTTCTTCTTCAAGCTGCTCCATGAGACGAGCCGCCCTAGGGTAACCAATGCGTAATTTTCGCTGCAGGAAAGAGGTGGAGATGTGCATATGTTCTTTTGCCAGCTGCCTGGCGGCGTCAAGCAGGGGGTCTTCAGGGAAGCCCCCCCTGGCACCGGTTGGGGGTAGGGCAAGCTCTTCAACTCCCAGCATTGCCGCTTCTTCTCTCCGCTGGCTACTCCAGAAGTAGACCAGCCTCTCCCTCTCAGCATCAGAGACGTAGCAACCCTGCAGGCGCTTGGGCTTTGCCGCCTCAGTAGGCATATAGAGCATATCCCCCCGACCCAGTAGCTTTTCGGCGCCTCCCATGTCAAGGATGGTGCGTGAATCAACCTGGGAGGTTACGGCAAAGCTAATACGGGTGGGAAAGTTAGCCTTAATTAGTCCAGTGACCACATCTACCGATGGTCGCTGGGTAGCCACGATAAGATGAATACCAACAGCTCGGGCAAGCTGGGCTAAGCGGCACAGGGTATGCTCCACTTCATCAAAGGCTGCCATCATTAAATCGGCAAGCTCATCAATAATAAGTACCAGGTAAGGGAGCTTTTCATCCCCCCCCTTGTTCTTATTGTAACCCTCAATGTTACGGGCACCGGCGGTAGCCAGTTTCTGATACCGCTTATCCATTTCCTGGTTGAGCCAGCGCAGTATACTTATGGCTTTATTGGTATCAACTATAACCGGGGTAGCCAGGTGAGGTATGCCGTTAAACACGGTCAGCTCCACCCTCTTCGGGTCAATCATAAAAAGCTTGACATCATTGGGCGTGTTATGTACCAGGAGGCAACAGATAGTAGAGCTTAGACAAACGGTCTTGCCACTCCCCGTTGCCCCGGCGATAAGCAGGTGGGGCATTCGGGATAGGTCACCCGCCGCTGCCTCGCCCCCGGCACCCTTCCCCAGTGCCAGAGTCAGCTTAGACCTTGACTTTAATTTCTGAAAGACATTGGTTTCTATTACCCCCCGCAGACTGACCAGACCTAAGATGGTATTGGGCACCTCAATCCCCACCATCGACTTACCTGGAACCGGGGCTTCAATCCTGATACTGGGTGCAGCCAGAGCCAGAGCCAGGTCATTGGCTAGAGAGGTAATCCTCTCAACCTTGACCCTGGTCTTAGACACCTCTTCCAACCTGACCCTAACATTTCCATCCTTATCCCTTTCCCTTATCTCCCTCGTCTTCCTATCCCAGCCTGGCTCGACACCAAACTGAGTGACCGTTGGTCCAGCATTTATCTGCACCACCTTAGCCTCAACGCCATAGCTAGCTAAAGCCTCTTCAATCAGCTTGGCTCTCTGCATGTTATCAGCCTGACCAAACTCAACCTCAGGAGTGCTATCCAGAATATCAATTGGTGGTAACCGCCAGCCATCAACGGTAACCAGCGACGGCGATTCGCCGTATTTCTTCCACACCTCCTGGGCTACCTGCCTAAGTTCCTGCTGAGCCGGGGTAGGGGTAAGCACCGGGGTCACCGCCTCCTGAGGTATTGTTAAAGAGGGTGAGAGTGGCTCTTCCGCGGTAGGTTGGATATAAGTCACTGGTCTGGCAGCACGCTTCTTAAGCTGTCCTGCTATCCAAGAAAAGAAATTAACCACAAGGCGAAGACAGACTCCAGGGGCAACTAAGATAGTACCTATAACCACCAGCCCAAGTAGCCGAAGGGCACCAAGGAAATCGGGGCTGTCAATGATATTCTGACCAAAGCTACCACCCAAGCTATTGCTCAACAAATTGCCGCCGGGGAAGAAAGCCAGTATCCCCCACACCGCTAGAATAAAGGCAACGCCACCAAGCCACTGGTTCCAGTGGTAGATAACGGATAGTATCTTGCGTCGCCACACCACCACAACCAGAGTGCCAAAGGCAATAACGAGAAAGACAAACCCCCAGCCAAACAGTGAAGTAATATTCTTCCATTGCCAGGATACCACGGCTGTGATAATGACGAGGAGTATAAGCCACCGCACCGGTGGTAATATTATGAAGTGGAAAAACTGGCTCCACCCTGACTCGGTGTTAGCCTTCCTCTTCGCCATATAACCCCTATACCTTCACCATAATCGGAAGAATCATGGGGCGGCGCTTGGTCTGGTCATAGTAAAACTTATTTAATATGTCCCTGACTTTCCTATAAATAAAGCCCCAGTCGGCGGGGCGGACGCCGCTATGGTCTAAGGCACGAGCTACCAGGTCACGGCTCTTCTCTATCATGTCCTTGGTCTCCCCGGGCTCAACAAAACCCCGCGATATAATATCAGGGCGCCCCATCAGTTTGCCGGTCTGCTGGTTAACCGTGATAATCACCATCACTACACCGTCCCGAGATAGCATCCTCCGGTCACGGAGGACAACGCCGCCAATATCACCTACACTCAGACCGTCAACATAAACATTGCCCGAGCTGACCTTACCTGCTTTCCTTCCCGCCTGCGGGCTGAGCTCAAGGATATCGCCGTCTTCCAGCAGGAAGATATTTCCCTTAGGGATACCCAGCGACTGGGCTAGATTAGCATGCAGGCTCAGGTGACGATATTCGCCGTGGATAGGCATAAAGAACCTTGGCTTGACCAAATTTAGCAGTAGTTTTAGCTCTTCCTGGCTACCGTGCCCGTGGACATGAACCTGCGCCACCTTGGCATAGAGAACCTGAGCCCCCTGCTTGAAAAGGTTATCCACCGTCCGGTTAATTAGCGCTTCGTTGCCTGGGATCGGGGTTGCCGAGAGAACCACGGTATCGCCGCGAATGATGTGAACCTCGCGGTGGTCACGATTGGCGATTCTAACCAGGGCTGAGGTTGGTTCCCCCTGGCTCCCGGTAGTGATGAGGACAACCCGATTGTGAGGCATGCCTTTAAGTTCATCAATCCGGGCCAGTATGCCATCGGGAGCCTTTAGATAGCCAAGCTCAAGGGTCATGTGCACTATATCGGTCATACTCCGCCCGACAATAAAGACGCGGCGCTGGTGCTTGGCTGCCGAATCAATAACCTGCTGGATGCGGGAGACCAGCGAGGAGAAGGTAGTCACAATCACCCTCCCCGGTGCCTCGGCCATGACCCGGTCCAACGTCTCGCCGACCACCCTCTCTGAGGGAGTATAGCCGGGGAGCTCGGCATAGGTGGAGTCTGAGAGCAGAAGCAACACCCCCTGTGCCCCGAGCTGAGCCAGCCGGGAGAGGTTGGTTGGTTTACCATCAACCGGGGTATAATCAAGCTTAAAATCTCCGCTATGAACAATAGTACCGATTGGCGTGTGTATGATTAGGCCGGCTGCGTCGGGTATGCTATGGCAAACGGGAAAAAATTCAACCCTGAATCTTCCCAGCGTGACCTGACCGTTAAAAGGTACAACCGTTAGCTTAGCCCCTGACAGTGCCTTCCTTTCTTTAAGCTTTACCGAGATGAGTCCGTGGGTAAGCCTGGTGGCATAAACCGGCACATTAAGCTGGGGCAAGAGGTAGGGCAAAGCACCAATATGGTCCTCATGACCATGGGTGATAACTATGCCCCTTATCTTATCCCGCTTCTCCAACAGGTAGCTGATATCAGGGATTATCAGGTCAATACCCAGCATCTCCTCGCCGGGGAACATCAGCCCGGCATCAATGATGATGATGTCGTTTTCATATTCCATCAACATCATATTCTTGCCGATTCCAGATAGCCCCCCGAGGGGAATTATTTTTAGTTTTGATTTAATCATAATTTTTCACCTAGAACATAGTTAACTGCTGTGGTTGTTTCTCCTCTTCTTTAATAGTTTCTGCCTGGGCAAGTAGTGAGGGGATTTTGAGCATATCCTCTTCTATGGCACTACGCAGGCTCTGCTGGTGGAGAGCCGCTGCCGGGTGATACATAGCGTAGTAGATAATATCATCCTGCTTTTGAGCTGTGCCATGGATTTTGCTTATGCTCTTGCCGGGAAAGAACATCGCCATAGAGTAACGCCCCAGGGTTACAACCATTTTGGGGTGAATTATCTCAATCTGGTGCTCCAGCCACTGGCGGCAATTTTGAATTTCCATAGGTAAAGGGTCACGGTTTCCTTGCGGACGGCACTTAATTACATTGGCGATATAAACTTGTTCCCGCCTCAAGCCGATAGAAGCCAGTAATTCCTCCAGGAATTTCCCCGCTGGTCCGACAAAAGGGCGTCCCAGCTGGTCTTCATGCCATCCTGGTGCCTCACCGATAAACATTATCCTGGCGTCCTCCGCCCCCTCACCAGGCACCACCTTATTCCGATATTTGGCTATTTCACACTGCTGGCAAAGCGTAATCTCTTGATAAAGCTCGCTCAGAGCTGACATAATAGCTTGCCTTTTGATTATGATAACACTTTAAGAGGTCACTTAGCAACCTTGTTGACACTAAAAGAGCACAGTTGTAGACTTGAGCAAAAGGAGGGAAATGGACTTCCTAGGCAAGATTGACCCGGAAATTAGTCATGCCCTCCATCTGGAGGCAAAGCGGCAAAAAGAAACAATAAACCTCATTGCCTCAGAGAACTATGCCAGTAGGGCAGTGCTTGAGGCAGAAGGCTCGTTTCTGATTAACAAGTATGCTGAGGGTTACCCCTGGCAGCGCTACTACGGCGGCTGCGAAAATATGGACATAGTAGAAGACTTGGCTATCCAGCGGGCAAAGGAGCTGTTCCACGCCGAGCACGCCAATGTCCAGCCCCACAGCGGGGCTCAGGCTAATATGGCAGCATACTATGCCCTGTTGGAGTATGGTGACACTGTTATGGGCATGAGCCTGGCTCACGGCGGTCACCTCACTCACGGTGATAAGGTAAGCTTCTCCGGTAAGTCCTATAATTTCATCCTTTACGGGGTTAGCCGGGAAACAGAAAGGATTGACTATCTGGAGATAGAGAGGCTAGCCATAAAGCACAAGCCAAAGCTGATTGTGGCTGGAGCCAGTGCTTACTCCAGGATTATTGATTTTGAGCGTTTTCGCTATATCGCTGACCTGGTAGGAGCCAAACTTATGGTTGATATGGCTCACATCGCTGGTTTGGTGGCTGTAGGTCTTCATCCCACCCCCATCCCCTACGCCGATGTAATAACTGCAACCACACATAAGACGCTGCGCGGTCCACGAAGTGGGTTCATCCTTTCCCGGAGAGAGCTGGCATCTTCAATAGATGAGGCTGTCTTCCCCAGGATGCAGGGGGGACCACTGATGCACGCTATTGCCGCTAAAGCGGTATGTTTTTATGAGGCGATGCAACCTGGCTTCACTGACTATCAACGCTCAACCCTTGATAACGCCCAGGCTTTAGCCAGTGAGCTCCAACGACTGGGTTTGCGCTTGATCTCAGGTGGAACTGATAACCACCTCATTCTGGTCGACCTCACCGGGATTGGCATCACCGGTAAACAAGCCGAGGAGGCTTTGGGGGCAGCCGGCATTGTGGTAAATCGCAATGCTGTTCCCTTTGACCCACAGCCGCCCAGAGTAACCAGTGGCATTAGGCTGGGCACACCGGCAGTGACCACGCGAGGCTTCGGCATTGAGGAAATGAAGCGCATCGCCTCACTGATTGTGAAGGTAATCACCAATATCGGCGACAGTAATATTCAGAAAGAGGTAAAAGAAGAAGTCAGCGAGATTTGCTCGCGTTTTCCTGTGCCCGGGATTGATGACTGATATTAATGTGAGGTGGAAGTAGTTTTAAGGGGGGCAAAGCCCCCCTCTTTTTATATCTCCCCTTCATGCTTTAAGGGGGTGAGGTTGACAACCAATAGTGGTATAATGAATTTGTTTAGAATAAACTAATGCTGGAGGTGTTGTGGTGTCTAAAACTGTTGTTATTAGTAAAGAAGACTATATCGCTAAAATCACCCTAAGTCGCCCAGAGCGGTTGAATGCTTTTAATCGCCAGATGGAGGAGGAGCTGATAGAAGCCTTAGCTGACGTCCATGAGGACAAAGATATTAAGGTCTTGGTGCTAACCGGTGCTGGGCGCGCTTTCTGTAGCGGTGGTGATGTTAGTGAGAATATGGCTGAAGAATATGGGGGTACTGCCCAGAAGGTAAGTGATACCTTTCACCATATTTACAACGGGATAATTCTTCAGCTATTTAACTTGGATATACCGACAATTGGCATGATAAATGGCGTAGCCGTTGGCTTGGGTTTTGACTTGGCTCTCGCTTGTGATATCCGAATAGGCTCGGAGAATGCCAGATTTATGGTGGGGTTCACCAGGATGGGGCTGACCCCGGCAGCCGGGGGGGCTTGGCTTATGCCGCGGGTAACGGGGCTAGCCAAGGCAATTGAGTTTATCTATACTGCTGATTTTCTGGAGGCGGAAGAGGCATTGAGGTTAGGGGTGTTGAACCGGCTAGTGTCAGCCACGGCGCTGGAGCAGGAAACCCTGGCGCTAGCGCGGAAAATTGGAGAAAATTCCCCGCTGGCTAACAGGTTAGCTAAGCTCCAGATACACAAAGGGCTAAATACAGACCTCGGGATGGCATTGGAACTGGGGAGTACCTGCCAAGCCATATGTCTAACCTCAGAGGATACTCGCGAAGCTCTAGTCGCTTTCCGTGAGAAGAGAAAACCCGTGTTTAAAGGGAGGTAATCCTTAATGGATGAACTGAAGGTATTTAGTGGTGATGCCCACCCTGCTCTCGCCCAGGCAGTTGCTGAATATCTGGGCATAGAATTGGGTAAGTGTGAGGTTTTTGAGTTTAGTAATGAAAATATCTTTGTTCGCATTCTGGAGAACGTCCGCCAGAGAGATGTCTTCGTTATTCAGCCCCTGTGCTCACCAGTCAATAAGAATCTGGTTGAATTGCTTATTATGCTTGATGCCCTGAAGCGGGCATCGGCGGGGCAGATTACTGCTGTAGTCCCTTATTATGGCTATGGTCGCACCGATAAGAAAGACCAGCCCCGGGTACCGATAACCGCCAGGTTGATTGCTGACCTGCTTACTGTGGCCGGTGCTAACCGGCTGCTCACCGTTGATTTACATGCCGCCCAGATACAGGGCTTCTTTAACATCCCCGTTGACGAACTGACCGCTCTTTACCTGCTAATTAACTACTTTAAAGACAGAGACTTTGATGACTTGGTGGTAGTTGCCACCGACATCGGTATCTCCAAGCGGGCGCGAGATATGGCAGCCAAGCTTAACGCCCCGCTAGCGATTGTGGAAAAGAGGCGGGTGGGCAATATTGACCAGACTGAGACACTAAATGTCATCGGTGAGGTGGAGGGTAAGGTGGCTCTTACTATAGACGACGAGATAGATACCGCCAGCTCTCTGGTAAATGTTGTCTTGGCACTAGAGAAGCGGGGGGTAAAAGAGGTATACGCCTGCTGCACCCACCCCATATTCTCCGGACCGGCTATTCAGAGGATAGCCTCTTGCCCGGTGAAGGAGGTGGTAGTTACTGATACCGTTCCTGTCACCGGAAAGAAGAAACTGGATAAGATTACTATCTTACCCATCGCCCCACTGCTTGGTGAGGCTATCCACCGCATCCATACCGGGCTATCTATTGGAGCTATGTTTGAGCAAGGGTGAGCTATGTTTAAGTGGTTGGGTGGACTTGCTGACTCCAACGAGAAAGAGCTGAGGCAGTTACAGCCAGTAGTAGACCGGATAAATGAGCTTGAGCCTGAGTTTGAGAAGCTTTCCGATGCCGAGCTTCATGCCAAGACCGATGAATTCAAGGCTCGACTTAACGCTGGTAGCTCCCTTGATGAGCTTCTGCCCGAGGCTTTTACTGCCGTTCGTGAAGCCGCCAAGCGAACTATTGGTCAGCGCCACTTTGATGTCCAGCTAATGGGGGGCGTTGTCCTCCATCAGGGTAAAATTGCCGAGATGAAGACTGGCGAGGGCAAAACTCTGGTGGCTACCCTCCCCCTCTACCTTAACTCCCTTACCGGTCGGGGTTGCCATCTGGCTACAGTCAATGACTATCTGGCTCGGCGTGACCCCTACTGGATGGGAGCTATCTACCACGCCCTTGGGGTAAGTATCGCCAGCATTTATCCTCAGACCTCAGACGAACATACCCCAGCCCGCCTCTATGACCCCAGCTATGATTCAGGTAAAGAAAACGACCGCTGGCGCCATTTCCGCCCTATCCCTCGCAGGGAGGCTTATCAGGCAGATATTACCTATGGCACCAGTAGCGAGTTTGGCTTTGACTATCTGCGGGACAACATGGTCATGGACCTGTCCCAGTGTGTCCAGCGCCAACTAAACTATGCCATCGTCGATGAGGTAGACTATCTGCTTATTGATGAGGCAAGAACCCCACTGATTATCAGCGCCCCAGATGTGGAGGCGGGAGAGAGGTATCAAATATTTGCCCGCCTTATCCCCAGCCTGAGAAAGGGGAAGGAGGGGGAGGAGGTGGGTTATGATTATACCATAGATGAAAAGGAACGCCGGATAAAAGAGATAACTGAAACCGGCTATGCCAATGTGGAGAGGATACTCAGGCGGGAAGGGATACTAAAATCAGGCAGCCTCTATTCTGACGAAGCCAGTGCCGTGCTTCTCCACCACCTGAGAAATGCCCTCAATGCTAAGGAATTTTATAAAAAGGACAAAGAGTATGTAGTCAAGGATGGGGAGGTTATCATTGTTGATGAGTTCACCGGCAGGCTAATGTTTGGTCGGCGCTACTCCGAAGGCTTGCACCAGGCGATAGAAGCCAAGGAGCGGGTTAAGGTTCAGCAGGAAAGTCGCACCTTTGCCACCATTACCATCCAGAACTACTTCCGTATGTATAAGAAACTGGCGGGAATGACCGGCACCGCCGTCACTGAGGCTGAGGAGTTTCATAAGATATACAAGCTTGAGGTAACGGTTATCCCCACCCATAAGCCAATGATTCGTGAGGACCTTCCCGACCAGATTTACAAGGACGAGAAGGCTAAATTCAGGGCGGTGGTGCGTGAGATTGAAGAGCTACATAGGCAAAACCACCCGGTACTGGTCGGCACGGTATCTATTGAGAATTCAGAAAATCTAAGCGATAAGCTAACCAAGAGGGGCATCCCCCATCAAGTGCTTAATGCGAATCCCAAGCGGCATGAGGAAGAGGCTAATATCGTTGCCCAGGCGGGACAGCCGGGGGCAGTAACCGTCGCCACCAACATGGCGGGGCGGGGTGTTGATATTATACTGGGGGGAAATCCTGAAGGGAGAGACCCTGAGGAGTGGCAGAAAGCCCACGAAATGATGGTTAGCATAGGTGGGCTTCATGTTATTGGCACTGAGCGCCATGAGGCGAGGCGGATTGATAACCAGCTCCGGGGTAGAGGTGGGCGGCAGGGTGACCCGGGGAGTTCGCGCTTTTATGTCTCTCTAGAGGATGATGTTGTCCGCCGCTTTGGTGGCGACCGTATCAAGGGTTTTATGGAGTGGGTGGGGATGGATGAGGATACCCCAATTGAGAATAAGCTGGTCAACCGGGCTATTGAAAATGCCCAGGTTCGGGTGGAAGGCTACCACTTTGATATGCGCAAGCACCTGGTAGACTACGATGACGTAGTTAATAAGCACCGCGAGGTTATCTATAGTGAGCGGAGAAAGCTCTTGAGCGGTGCCGACCTCAAGGCAAATATTCTGTCAATGGTTAGGGAGGAGGTACAGGGTATAGTCGCCGCTTACATCGCTGACGAGCAGGGCAATGGCTGGGACATAGACGGCTTAATCGGTGAAGTTTCCACTATCTTACCATTGCCGCCAGCGCTCAGTGCCAGCGCCCTTCCCCAGATGAAGCCGAAGGAGATTGAAGACCGGCTAATTGAGCTGGCAGAGGCTCTCTATGAACAGCGGGAGAAAGAGCTAGGCTCAGACAATATGAGGGTGGTGGAACGGCTGGTGATGCTTCGCACCATAGATAGCCTGTGGGTGGAGCACCTGACAGCCATGGAAAATATGCGTGAAGGGATAGGGCTGCAGGCAGTAGGTCAGCGAGACCCGCTGGTCGCCTA
>Ga0315281_10013258_pt1 | contig 11167 bp, 11 predicted proteins | sample YL17G07_0_MG_FD_204540 | JGI IMG/M metagenome (GOLD analysis project Ga0315281, IMG submission 204540) | Sediment microbial communities from Yellowstone Lake, YNP, Wyoming, USA - YL17G07_0 | ecosystem: Environmental > Aquatic > Freshwater > Lake > Sediment | place: USA: Wyoming | collected... | reverse complement strand
ATAGGGGCCTACGCCCCGCGGGGGGGCGGGGGTGGGGGGGGGGGCGGGCCCCGGGGGCCCCCGCCCCCCTCCCCCACACCCCCACCCCCAACCCCTTAAGTTTTTTGGCCGATGCCATCTGGGCCGGAAAACCCAGATGGCATCGGCCCTAGAAAGGGGGTTGGGAGGGAGTTTGATGGGAGGGATTGTAAGCGACCTGCGATCCCCCGGCCCTCCCCGCAAATGCGCCTTTTCCCGCCTCACGCCAGCAGTTTCATGAACTGGGTGGGGTTGAAGTTCAATGCCTCCAGTAGGTCCAGGAGCAGGCGGGCCAGGGTTGGCGCCTTGGGGTCCATGGCAACCCGTCCCGCCACTTCCGGAAAGCGTTGTTTCAGAAGGGTGAACAGTGAGTTCTGGACTTCGGTTAGGTCCAGGGTCACCGGAATCCGGTTGACGAGCTTCAGAAAATCGCTGAGGTGTCCGGCGGCCCCCTCGTCAAACAGGGTCACCAGTTCTTCCAGGTGCCGCTCCAGGACTCGGGTCAGTATGGGCGCGGCGTCCTGGGGGTCGAGTTCCAGCTTTAAGGACTCGGCCTCTTTGACCAGTTCCAGGACCAGGCCTCGAATGGCTTGCGCTTCCGGTTCCCGCTCCAGGTCTTCCAGGAGATCCGTCAGGCGGCGGCTCAGGGTAATCTCCGCCACCAGCCGGTCGAGGCGGGGGAGAATCAGCCCCGAGCCGGCCATGGCTTTCAGTATGGGGCGGGTTTCTTCAAAGTGGTGCGCGATCATGGACTCTTCTTCTTTTGTGACCTGCTCCAGCAGGTCCAGGAAGACTTCTTGTTTCTCCTCCAGGAACATGTCGTTGATGGTATAGTAGCGTTCCCCCAAGCGCCGGGCCATATAAGGAGTCAGATCCTCGGGGGTGGCTTCGAGAACCTGGAAGAGGTCGCTCTTCAAACTCTGGAAGTCCTGGGGCGATGGATGCGGCTGCACCTGGGTGCGGTAGAGATAGGCCCCCAAAAGGAGGGTGAAAAACCCCAGGGTGCGGCTTTGCCGGGTGATGCCCGAAGTCAGGGTCAGGCGTCCTGCCCCCAGCACCAGGGAGCCGTGGGATCGGGCCTCCACCTCCAGGGGCTCGACGCTCCAATGGTAGATATTGGTGGGGCACTGGCGTTCCAGGTTTTTCAGCCAGGAAATGGCCCACTGGTTCACCACCCGGGGAAAGTCCACCACCGCGGGCTGCACCCGGTTCAGGTAAAGATCCCGGCCGGTGCCAGCTTCCGGAATGTTGCTTACGGCCCGGTCCAGAATCTGCAGTAAAGGCGACTCCAGGGGCTCTTTGGTGAAGTTCGACCCCAACTGCAAGGCCCGGGCGGCATACTTCATGACCTGGATGGTCTCCAGGCCCGACAGGTCGGCAAAGAACCAGCCGCAGCTCGTGTACATGAGGAGGGCGTGCCGCTGCATTTCCAGCAGTTGCAGGGCCGGCACCCACTGGCCCTGGGTGAGGCCCGCCGTCCCTTCCCGGGAGAAAAACTGGGAGAGTTTATCGGTAGCGTGGTCCAGGATCACTTCGATATAAGCGTTCCTGGCCCCCCAGGGGTCCCGGAAATACTTCTGGCCTTCGGCTGCAAAGATTTCGGCCAGCTTGTCGTTCAGAAAATCGAAGGCCCGGCGCAAGGGGGTGCGCCACCGCTGGTTCCAGGTGGGTTTGCCGCCGGTGGAGTCCCCGCAATTTTCCTTCCACCGGGCCACCCCATGGGCGCAACTCCAGGAACTGCCTTCGCCTTTGGGGCCCAGGTAGAGTTCCACCTCCATCTGGGGGGGGACCAGCTCCAGGAAGGCGGCATAATTGGTCAGGGTGAAACCGCGCTGGGGCAGCACCTGCATCAGGGCATGGGCCAGGGCCAGTTCCCCGAACCGTTTATGATGCCCGTAATTTTCCCCGTCCGTGGCCACGTGGAGAATTTGCGGCCGGGGCAGGTCCGGACTGAAACCTTCCAGCAACCGCCCCGACAGGCGATAGCTGTCCTGGAGGAGATCACCGAAACTGATGTCCGCGGCTACCTGGCCATTATAGAAAAAGACGTCGATATAGCGGCGTTTAGCGGGGTCGGCCGCCCCCGGCAAGAAACAGCGGTAAGGTTGGGTGGTGTCCAGGGTCTGGCCCTGGACCGGCTGCCAGGGCCCCCCCTTAAGGGGCCGCACTCGCAGAGCCTGATAAGGGGAGAGAATCACGAATCTCAGGTTTCGGTCCACCAGGGTGGCCAGGGTGGGGTAGTTCACCGCGGTTTCCGGCAGCCACATGGCTTCGGCCGGGCGTCCGAACCGGTGCTCAAAGTCCCTGAGCCCCCAGATGACCTCCGTTTCCCGGTCCCGGGGAGTGGATAAGGGCAGGATGGCATGGTTGTAAGCCTGGGCCAGGGCATTGCCGTGGCCGAATCTGGCCAGGCTCTTCTGGTCGGCCTCCAGGATGCGCTGATAGGTCAGGGGGGCCTTGGCCTCCAGCCAACTGATGAGGGTGGGGCCGAAGTTAAAGCTGATATGCTCGTAATTGTTGACGATGTCCAGGATGCGGCTTTGCGCATCAAAAATGCGGGCGCAGCCGTTGGGGTTATAGCATTCGGTGCTGATGCGGGCGTTCCAATCATGGAAAGGATGGGCGCTGGTCTCCACTTCGATCTGCTCGATCCAGGGGTTTTCCCGGGGAGGCTGATAAAAATGCCCGTGTATGACCACAAACCCCTGGGCGATTTTTTTGGGTGACGACCCGTCCATGGTTCCTCCTGAACCCGGCTGAAACTAACGCATCATAATCCGCCCTTCCGAGTCCTGTCAACCGACTTGGCGTCCTTGGCCTCCTGGCGTGAGATATAGTCTCACGCCAAGACGCCAAGGCGCAAAGAATTTTTTGGCCTATCCAGGTGCGGCGATTTTACTTGACAAAATTGCCCAGAGCTATAAATTTTAAAGGTTATTGGTTTTTATCAGGGAGGCATACGTGTACGCCATTATCCAGACAGGCGGGAAACAATATCGGGTCGCCCCCGGAGATGTTCTGCGGGTGGAGCGCCTCGGCGGCGACCGGGGCGATGAGGTGGTCCTGAACCAGGTGCTCCTGGTGGCCGACGGGGCCAACGTCCAGGTGGGCGCCCCCCTGGTGGCTAACGCCAGCGTCCGGGGGGAAATCATGCGCCAGGGCAAGGCCAAGAAAATCCTGGTTTATAAAAAGAAACGCCGCAAAAACTACCGGCGCAAACAGGGCCACCGGCAACTATTCACCGCCTTGCAAATCAAGGAAATTATTGTATAATTGGAAAATTGGGGGAGGGGGCCAGGAGCCGGTGGGCCCCTGCCCCCTCCCCCTCCCCTCAACCCCTTAAAGGGGGTTGGGAGGGGAGCTTGAGGGGAGGGTGGGGGATCTGCGATCCCCCGGCCCTCCCCTCACCCCCACATAAGGAGACAACACCTTGGCACATAAGAAAGCAGGAGGCAGCTCCCGCAACGGTCGGGACAGTGCCGGTCAGCGCCGGGGGGTGAAGCGTTTTGCCGGGCAAGCCGTGAAGGCGGGCAACATCCTGGTGCGGCAGGTGGGCACCAAGCTCCACCCGGGTCAGAACGTCGGGTGCGGCAAGGATTACACCCTGTTCGCCAAGATCGACGGCGTGGTGGCCTTTGAGTCCTTCGGCAAAAACCGCAAGCGGGTTAGCGTCTATCCCCAAACTTGAAGTCCTTTCCTGATGAGGCGGACATAACTGTCCGGGGTGGCAGCGGGGGCGCGGGTTCGGTCAGTTTCTTGAGAGCCCGTTTTCAGCCCCGGGGCCGCCCGGATGGTGGCGACGGTGGGGACGGCGGGGAGGTAATTTTGGAAGCTTCCTTGACCCAGCGCACCCTGGCCCTCTTCCGGCGCCGCCGCCTCTTTGAGGCCCCCTCCGGCCGACGCGGTCAAACCCGGGACCGCCACGGCAAAAACGGCTCTCCCCTGATCATCCCCCTGCCTGTAGGAACCCTGGTCTATGACCGGGACACCCGCCGACTCCTGGGGGATCTGCGCGCCCCGGGGGAGCGCCTGGTGGTGGCCAAAGGCGGCCGGGGCGGCAAAGGCAACGCCCATTTCGTCTCCTCCACCATGCGCTCCCCCCGCTTTGCCCAACCCGGGGAAGCGGGCCAGGAGCACCGCCTCCATCTGGAACTGCAAATCCTGGCGGACGTGGGCCTGGTAGGTTTCCCCAACGCCGGCAAGACCACTCTCCTCAAGGCCCTGACCGCGTCCAGGGCCCGGGTCGCCCCCTTTCCCTTCACCACCCTGAGCCCCCAGTTGGGGGTGATCGGCCCCGAAGATGACCGGGAAGCCCTGGTGCTGGCGGAAATCCCCGGCCTGATCCCCGGGGCCCACCGGGGCAAAGGTCTGGGCCACCGGTTCTTGCGCCATCTCAAGCGCACGCGCCTGCTGGTCCAGGTGGTGGACGCCAGCGAAATTGAGCCGACGCACCCCCTGACCCCCATGCAGGTCATCGAAACGGAAATGCGGGCCTTTGATCCCGGCCTCCTGGAGCGGCCGCGCCTGGTGGTCTTGAATAAAACCGATCTGTGGCCCCCGGACTTCCCCCGGGAACGGGTGATGCAAGCCTATCAAGAAACCGGCCGACGTATTATCGCCGTCTCCGCCCTGACCGGCGAAGGCCTCCCGGAACTCCGGGAAGCCATTTTGGAGGAAATGGAGAGATTGAGGGAATAAATTGGGGGGAGGGCCGGGGGAGCGCAGCTCCCCCGCACTCCCCTCAAACTCCCCTCCCAACGCCCTTTAAGGGGTTGGGGATGGGGGTTTGGGGGAAGGATTGTAAGTGGGCCCACCGGCCCCTGGCCCCTTCCCCCAAAAAGCCAACCATGACCACTTTGAGAAAACAATATCTGGGCAAGGCCCGACGGGTGGTTTTGAAGCTGGGGAGCGCCGTTCTCACTGCGCCCGATGGCCTCAACCATTCTCTCATCCAGGCGTTGGTGGCGGAGATGGCGGCTTTGCGGGCGGACGACCACCATTTCATCCTGGTGTCCTCCGGCGCCATTGCCGCGGGGATGCGCAAACTCGGCCTGGCCGAGCGGCCGGCCGGCATTCCCCAGCAGCAGGCCGTGGCCGCGGCCGGCCAAAGCATTCTGATGTACTCCTATGAGGAGGCCTTTGCCGCCCACGGCCTGAACGTGGCCCAGATCCTCCTCACCCACGAAGACCTGGCGGCCCGGAGCCGGTTCCTGAATGCCCGGAACACCCTGTTTACTCTCTTACAGTGGGACGTGGTGCCCATCATCAATGAAAACGACACGGTGGCCACCGATGAGTTGAAATTCGGCGACAACGACAACCTGGCCGCCCTGATCTGCAACCTGGCGGACGCCGACCTCCTCATCATCCTCACCGACATCGACGGCCTCTATGACCGGGACCCCCGAGAAGACCCCGAAGCCAGGCTGATTCCCCTCATTGAGCCCACCGACCCGCTGCTGGACAAGGCCCCGGGGCGTCGGCCCGGCGCCATGGGGCGGGGGGGGATGCTGAGCAAACTCCAGGCGGTGAAGAAGGCGGCCACCGCCGGGGTCCCCAGCATCATTGCCAACGGCCTCACCCCGGGCATTCTGCAGACGATTTTTTCGGGCCGGGAGGTGGGCACCCTGTGCCAGGCCACGGGGCAAAAGTTGAAGAGCCGCCAACACTGGCTGGCCTACAACGTCAACCCCAAGGGGGTGATCCTGGTGGACCCGGGGGCCCGCAAAGCCCTGGTGAGCCGGGGCAAAAGCCTGCTCCCCGCCGGCATCCTGGAGGTCTTCGGGGGCTTCGGCAAGGGCGCGCCCGTGCACCTGGTGGACCCGGACGGCCAACCCTTCGCCATCGGCCTCACCAACTACTCGGCCCAGGACATCGCCCGCATCAAAGGCCGCAAGTCCAAGGAAATCGCCCAGGCCCTGGGCCATAAAGACTACGACGAAGTCATCCACCGGGATAACCTGGTGATCTTCCCGGAGATTTGAGGAGCGGATATGGATATTGGGGGAGGAGGCTAAGGGCCGGTGGCCCTTTGGTCGGCTGACTGTCAGCCAGCCGACAAATAAAGACTAACCCCCCCTCCCCCAAGCCCCCACCCCCAATCCCGAAAAGTGTAAGGCTTGGTGGCACAGGCGTCTCGCCTGTGCTTGAGAAATAGCCCCTTAAGAGATAATCACCTTTGAACCTCGACGACGCCATAGTCATCGAAATCTTTCCCAACCGGGTGTTGGCGGAGATGGCCGCCGACCTGCTGGCGGGGGAGGGTATCGAAGCCCGAGTCCTGGCCGACGACGCCGGGGGCTTCTACCCCATGCTCCAGTTCGTCCGGGGGGTGAAGCTCTACGTCGCCCGGGAAGACGAAGCCCTGGCCCGGGAAATCCTGGATAAAGAGCAGATTGGCAAAGTGATTCCGGATTAGGAGCATATTCCTTGCCAATCGCGGAATTAATAGATTATCTTGGTAGCCGCAGGCTTCAGCCTGCGCAAGCTAAAGCTTGCGGCTACATTTAAAAATCAAAGAAAGGCAAGCGATGGTCGAAAGTTAGTGGCATGAGTATTTTGCCTAAACACTTGCCGGTGCTTATCGCCGGTGTTTCGTTCGAAAACGATATGCTCCAGGTTTCCCTTTCCGACGGCCGGGAAATCCGGGTGCCGCTGGAATGGTTCCCGAAATTGCGGGATGCTGCCCCTGAGCAACGCCAACATTGGCGCCTCATTGGCAAAGGGGTCGGCGTCCATTGGCCCGATCTGGACGAAGATTTATCCCTGGAAGGATTGTTGAAATAGCATTTTCTATAAAAACCCTTATATATCTTTGCGCCTTTGCGTCTTTGCGTGAGATCATTCCTTAAGGAAATATTATCATGAACATTTCCGACATGGTGCAGGACATGGCCCGGGAGGCCCGGGCCGCCGCCCGCCAGGTGGCCAATCTCCCCAGTGGCGTCAAAAACCAGGTTATTCTCCGGGTGGCGGAGTTGCTGGCCGAGCGCCAGGCGCAAATTCAGGCGGAAAACCGGCAGGATGTGGCTGCGGCCCGGGTCCAGGGCCACCCCGCCGCTTTCATCGACCGCCTCACCCTGTCCGACAAGGTCATGGATGCCATGATCCAGGGCCTCAAGGAAGTGGCGGCCCTCCCCGACCCGGTGGGCGCGGTGACCTCCATGTGGCGCCGCCCCAACGGGCTGCTCGTGGGCCGCCAGCGCATCCCCCTGGGGGTGATCGGTTTTATTTATGAATCCCGGCCCAACGTCACCGTGGACGCGGCCGCCCTCTGTCTCAAAAGCGGCAACGCCGTGATCCTTAAAGGGGGCAAAGAAGCCATCCACTCCAACCTGGCCCTGGCCGGGGTGATGCAGGACGCCCTGAATGAAGCCGGGGCGCCCGCCACCGCCATCCAGGTGATCCCCAGCATCGCCCGGGAGGCCACCCTGGAGCTCCTGAAACAGGACGAGCTGGTGGACCTCATCATCCCCCGGGGGGGCGAGGGCCTGATCCGCTTCGTCACCGAGCACTCCCGCATCCCGGTCCTGAAGCACTACAAGGGGGTCTGCCACATCTTCGTGGACGGGGCCGCGGACCTGGACATGGCCGAAGTCGTGTGCTTCAACGCCAAGGTGCAGCGCCCCGGGGTCTGCAACGCCATGGAGACCATGCTGGTGCACCGGGAAATCGCGCCCCTGTTTCTGCCCCAGATGTTCAATCGCTTCCGGGCCGCAGGGGTGGAGCTCCGGGGCTGCCCGGCCACCCGGGAGATCGACCCGGAGGTGACCCCGGCCCAGGAAGAAGATTGGGGCATGGAGTTCCTGGACCTGATCCTGGCGGTCAGGGTGGTGCCGGATCTGGACGCCGCCTTAACGCACATCGCCCGCTACAGCTCTAATCACACGGAGGCCATCATCACCCAGGATTACACCAACGCCCGGCGCTTTCTCCAGGAGGTGGACTCCTCGGTGGTGCTGGTCAACGCCTCCACCCGGTTCAATGACGGCGGCGAGCTGGGGCTGGGCGCGGAAATCGGCATCAACACTTCAAAGCTCCACGCCTTTGGGCCCATGGGCCTGGAAGAGCTGACCACCACCAAGTTCATCGTCTATGGCTCCGGGCAAATCCGGCAATGAGCGCCGCCTAGGCCTTTTCGGGGGCACCTTTAACCCCATCCATTACGGCCATCTGCGCGCTGCGGAGGAAGTGGCCGAGGCCCTGGCCTTGACCAGCCTCTGGTTCATGCCCGCGGCCCGCCCGCCCCACAAAGCCACCCAGACCCCCTTTGCCGTGCGCCTGGAGATGACCCGGCTGGCCGTGGCGAAGCACCCGGTGATGTCGGTCTCCGATCTGGAGGGGGCGCTCCCTGGAAAGTCGTATTCCATCGAGACCCTGCGCCACGTGCGCCGGGAGCTTGGGACGGACTGGCAAATCTATTTCATCCTGGGTCTGGATGCCATGCTGGAGATTCAGACCTGGAAAGACTACCGGGAGCTGTTCCAGCTTTGCCACTTTGCGGTGCTGGACCGCCCCGGTTACGACCGGGCCATTCTGGGCGAGTTGCTGCAGCGGGAGGTCCACCCGGATTTTCAGCCCCTGGAACAGGGGGCCGGCTACCGGCACCCTGCGGGGAACCGGGTGCTGTGCCACACCACCACCCTGATGGATATCTCCGCCAGCCGCATCCGCGCCCTGGTGGCAGAGGGCCGTTCCATCCGTTATCTCTTGCCGGAACCGGTGCGGCGATATATATTAAAGAATAAACTTTATCTGTAGCAAGGCTATTGGGGCGAGGGGGTCTGGGGCCGCGGGCCCACTTACCATCCTCCCTTAAAACCGCTCTCTCAGGAGACAGAGCACGGCGACTGTGGGGTCCCTTACTTCGGCAGCGGTAATGGAGTTGGCCGCCCGCACCATTGTGGCGCGCAAGGGCTTGGCGCCGGTGATCTTGGAAGTAAAGGGACTTTGCGGGTTCGCCGATTATTTTATTATCTGCTCCGGAACTTCGCGCCGCCACGTGCTCTCCCTGGCCCAATATGTGGAAGAGGCCCTGGCCGCGGCCGGCGTCAAGCCCCTGGGGGTGGAAGGGCTGCAGGAAGGCAACTGGGTGCTGCTGGATTATAATGACGTGGTGGTCCACATCTTTATCCAGGCCCTGCGAGACTTTTACGATTTGGAAGGTCTGTGGGCCGAAGCCCCCAGGCTGACGCTGGAACCGGTTAGCCCCGACCACCTCCGCCGGGAATCGCCCATCGGCTCCGATGCCGGCCCATGAGCGAATCTTATGAAGAAAGCCTTTAGAGTACGCTGGTGCCTCATCCCGGTGCTGGCTGCCGCACTTCTCCTGCTCCCCTGGTTCCCCTGTTCAGCCGGCTTTTTTGACAGCCTGACCATCGAGACAGAAAAGCAACTGGGAGAACAGTTTCTTCTGGAGATTCAGCAATATTACGAGCTTTGCACCGATCCTTTCCTGACTTCCTACATCAACCGCCTGGGCCAAAAGTTGGTAGCCCAACAGGGGTCCCAGCCGTACCATTTTCGCTTTTTCATCATCCATGAAGATAGCATGAACGCTTTTGCCGTACCCGGCGGCTACGTCTTTGTGAACACCGGCCTGATTCGCATGACGGAGCGGGAAGGCGAACTGGCCGGGGTTATGGCCCACGAGATCTCCCATATCTATGCCCGGCACATGGCCAAACAGATGGACAAGGCCAAGATCACCAACATCGCCACCCTGATCGGCGCCCTGGCCTCGATCTTCCTGGGCGGAGCCGGCGCCCCGTTGTTGATGGGCTCCATGGCGGCCGGCCAGAGCGCCATGCTGAAATACAGCCGGGACTGTGAGCGGGAAGCCGATGAACTGGGGTTTAAATGGATGCTCAAGGCAGGCTACAATCCCCGGGACATGATCAGCATTTATAAGAAAATGAGCAAGCAGCGGTGGTTTGAAGGGGGGAAAATTCCCATTTACCTCAGCACCCACCCGGATGTGGACAACCGCATCGTCGACCTGGGCTACATGTTGGCCCACTATCAGGGGCCGCTGCCCTCCGAACATGATAATCCCGTTTACCGCTACTTCACGGTCAAGCTGGACGCCACTTATGGCAATGGTTTTCAGATAGTGAGAAGGATGACCCAGGACGGCCTGCGGGAACCCCAGAACGCCCTCTATCCTTACGGGCGGGCCTTGGCCCTGGATAAGCTGGAGAAATACGATGAAGCCACCGCCACCTTCCAGCAGGCCCTGAAACTTTCCCCCGAGAATCCCCTGATTCAGAGGGACCTGGCCATTCATTACTTCAATATGAATCGCTACCCCGAAGCTCAGAAAATCTTTGAAGATTTGAGCCGTCGTTATCCCCGGGATGACGTGGCTCTCTATTACCAGGGGCGCATCTGCCAGGAGCGCAAGCAGATCGACCAGGCTTTGCCTCTGTTCGAGAAAGTCCATGCCCTCAATCCCACCTTCAACGAGGTTTTCTTAAACCTGGGCACCCTGTACGGGGAAAAGGGGAACCTGGGGCCGGCTCATTATTATCTGGGCTTATATAGCCTCAGGGCCAGGGCCCTGCCCAGCGCCCTGTTTCACTTCCGCAAGGCCCTGGTGAATCTCTCGCCCGCCGACCCGCGCTACATTGAGGTGAAGCGCCAGGTCGCCCGCCTCGAGAAGATGAGGGTCAAGATAACCAATTAGTCCGAGGCCCAGGAGGGACCAGATGGGATGCGTCTTACGCCGTTTTTGGTGCGTAAGACGCAGACTCCATTCTATAAAGTAAGCCAATTCACTCAGATTAATAAATCTCTCCCCTGGCCACCGGGAGGAAGATGCCCATGCCCATATACGAGTACCATTGCCAGGACTGCCGGCGGGTTTCCAGCTTTCTGATCCTGAACCGGGAAGCGCCTTTTACCCCGGTATGCCAACATTGCGGCGGCCAATCACTCCGGCGCGTCCTTTCCCGGGTCAATGTGCGCCTTTCCGAAGACACGCGCCTGGAACGCCTGGCCGACCCGGGCCAGTGGGGCGGCCTCGATGAAAAGGACCCCAAGAGTATGGCCCGGATGCTCAAGAAGATGGGGGAAGAACTGGGGGAAGACTTTCCCGGCGAAGTGGACCAGATCGTGGAAGAAGCCATGGAAAGCGAAGCCGGGGGGAAGG
>Ga0315281_10013257_pt1 | contig 11168 bp, 8 predicted proteins | sample YL17G07_0_MG_FD_204540 | JGI IMG/M metagenome (GOLD analysis project Ga0315281, IMG submission 204540) | Sediment microbial communities from Yellowstone Lake, YNP, Wyoming, USA - YL17G07_0 | ecosystem: Environmental > Aquatic > Freshwater > Lake > Sediment | place: USA: Wyoming | collected... | reverse complement strand
ATCGCCGTCCTGACGAGGGAGTTCGGCTACAGGAGAGCCGCTGTGATCAGTCTGACGGAGGTGGCACTGGCCGTGGTGCTCGGAGGAGTGCTCTACAGGATCCTGCTACTGATGGGCTTCGGTTGAAGGGCTGCTAGAGGGTGCCATACTTGTCGTAGACCTGCTTGAGCAGCGAGCCGGCCACAAGCTCCTTCCTGGTGACCCTTTCGCTGTTCACCCTCTCCATGCCCCTCTTCACAGTCTCCTCGATGACGGCCTCAGGGACGACGACTATGCCGTCGACGTCGCCGAAGACGAGGTCGTCGGGCTCCACGTTTACCCCGCCGCAGTTTATCCTGCAGCCGTAGTCGATGGCGATGCACCTCCCCTTCGACGAGATCGGCCTGGCGCCCGCCGCGAAGACCGGGAACTTAATCTCCTCCATCTGCCTCAGGTCTCTTGCCAGGCCGTCGATGACGGCGCCCCTGGCGCCTCGGCACCTGGCGGCGGTCGAGAGGAACTCGCCCCAGAGGGCGGCCTCGGTCGACCTCTTGGAGGCGACCACCATGACGTCGTCCTTCTCCAGCATATCGATCCCCTCTATCTGGAGCGCGAAGGTATCCTCCTCCGGTTCGTAGACGTCGGTCATGAGCATCGTGTGGGCGCGTCCCACGACGACGGCGCCAGGGTACAGTGGCCTTATCCATTCCCCCACCGCCTGGTGACGGAAGCCCATGCCGTCCAGGACATCTGACAGGATGCTCGAGGAGAGCCTCTCACTGACCATTTCGTAGGGGACCGTCTTCACACTCATAAAGGTCAACTCCCTGAACTACCTTGCCGGATACCCATTTAATATCATCTTCGAGGCAGTTGATCCGAAGGAGCTGGAGGAGGAGGATGACCGTAGCTTTAAAAAAATGGTTTAAACCCGAAAGCTCTATAAGTGTTCAAAAGATGCCTACGCCTAATAGGCTCGATTCCTGAAAGCGGTGCGGACAATGGAGAAGAAACAATGGCACGCTAAAAGCGTTGAAGAGACGCTGAGAGACCTGAACGCCAATGAGAACGGCTTGACTGCGGACGAGGTCGAAGCTAGGAGGAAGACCTACGGCTACAACGAGTTGAAGGAAAAGAAACGAACAACCGCACTACAGATGTTTCTCGGGGAGTTCAAAGACATTTTCATTCTCCTACTCCTCGCCGCCACAGTGCTATCTGCTGCAATAGGATATTACGAATCGGTTCCTGGACAAGGTTTTCTCGAAACTTACACGGACTCCATAACAATATTCATCATAGTTGTTCTGGTTGCAGTGGCCGGTTTTATTCAAGAGTATCGGGCCGAGAAAGCCGTTGAGGCCTTGAAGAAATTAACGGCGCCCAAGGCACGCGTCATGCGGGACGGGAGAGAGATGATGATACCCGCTAGAGAGGTTGTGCCCGGCGACTTGTTAGTCCTTGAGTCTGGAGACACCGTCCCTGCTGATGCACGAGTTTTGCAAGCCATCGAATTAAAATCGGATGAGGCCGTCTTGACCGGTGAATCCACCCCTGTGAACAAAGTCTTAGACATCGTTAACCCCGAGGCGGCGGTCGCCGAGAGAAAAAACATGCTCTTCATGGCAACCCACACGATTTATGGTCGGGGCAAGGCTATCGTTACCTCCATCGGGATGGGCACCGAGTTTGGGAGAATCGCCGAGCTGGTGCAGAAGGCTGAGGAGGAGGAAACTCCACTTCAGAAGAAGCTGGACAGATTTGCCAAAAAAATCGCGTATGGTGTAATCATTCTTGCGGCAATTATTTTTGTGCTTGAACTCTTTGCTGAAGGATTGAAAATAAAGGCATTAATCGACGCGTTTATGATTTCGATATCTCTGGCTATATCGGTTGTGCCCGAAGGCCTTCCTGCTATAGTGACCATCACCCTTGCCTTGGGCGCACGAGAGTTTGCCAGACGCCACGCCATAATCAGAAGACTCTCTTCTGCTGAGAGCCTTGGAGCCACCACTGTAATTTGTTCAGATAAAACAGGGACCTTAACCAAGGGTGAAATGACTGTACGACGAATATACGATGGCAAAATCGTTGATGTCACTGGAGTTGGCTACGAGCCCAGAGGCGAGTTCAAAGTAGGTAATGACTCCATTAATCCCCTAGACGACGCAGATCTTTCCATGACGCTGACTATAGGCAGTTTATGTAATAATGCTAGACTAGAAAAGGACAATGGTGCTTGGCATATCATTGGCGATCCAACGGAAGGAGCCTTAATTGTTGCCGCAGCCAAGGCTGGATTGGAAAAAGGTGAACTTGAGAAACAATATCCCCGTATTAGTGAAATCCCCTTCACCTCTGAAAAGAAACGCATGACCACAATTCACTCAAGTCCGAACGGAGATAAAATCGCATTCATGAAAGGGGCTCCAGAAGTCGTTCTAGAACGCTCTACCCATATTTTCGAAAATGGCAAGGAAAGGCGACTAACCGACCCTAAACGAAGGAAACTCCTCGACATCAACGAGAAGCTGGCAACTGATGCTCTTCGTATTCTTGGGATGGCCTATAAAAAACTGCCAAGTGATCTAAAGGAATTCCAAGAGAAAACCGTTGAGAACGACTTGGTCTTTGTGGGTTTAGAGGGCATGATTGACCCGCCTCGAGAGGAAGCAATTGAAGCAAACAAAAAATGTGAGCAGGCTGGAATCAAGACGGTCATGATCACCGGAGACCACAAACTCACCGCCATAGCCGTTGCTAAAGAAATCGGGATCATGAAAGAAAACAGCATGGTTCTGACTGGTGCCGAGTTAGATCAGATGAGCGATGCCGAGTTCCAGGGAAGGGTGGACGACGTAGCTGTTTACGCCCGTGTGTCACCTGAACACAAACTACGCATAGTAGACGCATTGAAGAAGAGGGGACATGTTGTGGCCATGACTGGTGACGGGGTGAACGACGCCCCAGCCGTCAAGAGCGCCGACGTAGGCATTTCCATGGGCATCACCGGAACAGACGTGACTCGGGAGGCCTCAGACATGGTTTTAACGGACGACAACTTTGCCACCATCGTTAGGGCGGTTGAGGAGGGCAGGGTCATCTACGACAATATCCGCAAATATGTACGATTTCTCATATCATGCAACTTCGACGAGGTCGTTGTCATCGGAACATTCGCTTTATTGGCGGGACTTGCAGGGGCTGGAGGAGAGGTGCTCTTCCCTCTGCCCTTGTTACCAGCAATGTTGCTGTGGATAAACTTGGTTACGGACGGCTTACCTGCGGTTTCCTTGGCAATGGATCCTCCAGAAGAGGATGTAATGAAACGTCGTCCACGCAAACCTGGAGAAGGTATACTGCATGGAATGGGCGCTTTCATAATAGTATCGTTTCTTTTACAGTCTGCTGGATCAATACTCCTCTTCGCTTTAAACTACTACATATTTCCATCTCATCCCTGGGGCTGGCCAAATGGACCTTTTGTTGAGGCAAACCGAATACTTACTTTAGATGAGGCTAGGACCACCGCTTTCATACAGGCAACCTTGTTCGAGTTATTTGTTATCTGGAACTGTCGATCAGAGAAACGTAGTGTCTGGAGAATGGGACGCGACGCCTTTAAAAACAAATGGTTTATCATCGCTATAATAATATCTGTAGGCACCACTTTAGCAATACCTTACATTCCAATAACGGCATCCATGTTCCATCTAGTTCCATTAACCTTACTCGATCTAGTACAGGTTATATTAGTGGCTAGCTGGGCTCTGTTCTTCGTACTTCCAGAAACTCTCATGGACAGAAAAATTTGGCGCTGGGAGTAGAGGCAGGGTGAAATCAAGATGAAGAAATCTGATAAAGTTTGGATCGCTGCATGGGCACTGTTTTGGTCGTCATTAATCGTTACCTTCCTAGTCGATTACTTAGGCATCATTGAAACTAGTAACTTGGGGTTTGTGGAGACTATCTGGATTTCTTGGATGCTGTGGACCGCAGGGTTAGGACTTACCCTGGTAATTCTCACATGCTTCATTGTAAAGGAATGAAGACACTGCAGGCTTCTTCATCGTCTTATCCATTGTAGCTATGGATAAGGAGAAAAAATTTCTAGCCCATTAAGACCTGACTCTGCCTAAAGTATTATGGCTGCTTAGCTGATACCGCTGAGAAGGCGTTGTGGCGGGTAAGGTGGCGTTGTATAATATGCTGGTCAACGGGTGAAGGGTGAGCAGGTGGGTGGGGGTGGGTAGAGAAGGCTCTTACCGCCATAGATTAAGTCCACAAAGCATGAAATTGTTCTTAGTTCGTATCCCACGGATCGATCTGCGTTAGGTATTCGCTAAAATCCTCTATAGACAAGCCGATCTCTGCATCCTCTAGGACACAGGAGAAAACCCGCTCGTAGCACTTGCTCGCCTCCTCCAATGACACGCTCACCCCCTCGTGCACAACCTCGTTCCGCTTTCTCCTCAAGGCAGTCAACAGGGAATAATCCTCACCTGACAGCAGTCCAGCCAAGTTCATGGATTCGATCACCGTACTTGCGCCCCAGTCAGAGCCAGTCAACTTCTTAAAGCGCTCACCGCCGATCTTCCTTCCCTTCAGGTACCTTTTCCACCCTCTGTCGAGGTAGCGCTCAAGGATGGTCCAGCTTATTACAAACGAGCTCACGTACTCCGAGCTACGAAGGCACGTGTAGCTCTCGATCAAAAGGGCGATATTCTGAGATACATATGGGTCCCCAGTTATCGCGGCAGCTTCTTCCACCAGCTTCTCTGCTCCCTCCCGCGTTAAGGAGTTTAAAGTCCTAACCTTACTGTAGTCAGTTATCTCCGAGTCGTGCTCCCTAAAAGCGTAGCCGCGCGGTATCATCGACATGCCAACGATTCTATGCTCTGAGTTTATCGTGACGTGGCCTAGCTCCATATCTCGCACGGCGTACGCTGGGAGCCCGAGCAGGAGCCCCGTCCCCATGATCTCGTTGAGGTAACTGCGGGCGGCCTCCCTATCCGCCCCGCAGACCAAAACATACCCGTCCTCGTTAAGGATCACCACGCACCCCTTGTAGTTGAGGTCACAGACCTTTTTTGGCCACCAGCCCCTCCCCCATAACCTTTCCCTGAACGTGGGCTTGGAGTACTGGCCCACGAACAATGGAGGGTAGAAGTACGCTCCAAACCCCTCCAAGTTATCTGGTTTAACCTTGGGGGTGATCTGCTCCGGAGTATACGCAGGTAGCGTGGGCCTCCGGCTGCATTCCTCTACCACGTCGGAGACCATCTCTCTAGGGTTACTGCTGCCTATGTCCCATATTTCCCAAACGAAGTCTCTCTTGAGTATATGCTGCTTCGATCCGATATGTTTCACGTACGGTTTTTGGAAGATAGCCCTCCTCAGGTCACTAACAACGAATACGAACGCGCTCTCAATCAGATCTCTGTAATTACCTGCATCGAGGTATCCCTGCCGCTCCTCCTCCGAGAGCTCCCTATCCCATACCTTGTCTTTTAACAGCTCTTCTAAAGTATCTTCGACTTCCCAGGTTGAGACATCGATTGCCTTGATTTCCTTATCAGGCCTGGACTCGTCGTGCGTGACGATGAGGTACTGCAGGCCCTGCCCCTTGAAGCTGATGAACAGCATCTGGCAGGGCTCGAAGAAGTCGTTCAGTTGAAACGATCCCCGCTCCTCTTCTGACAACTCTCGTGTCTCCGCTCTGAATATTTCGAGGAACTCGGACAGCTTGCTGTGGGCTTCCACGGTGTACAATTCACCAGCGTAATAAAACCAATTGCTCTCATCAAGGCGTATATTAGTCTAGTGAAGAATAGATCCGCTGGATTAAATAGCAACTCTGATCATAAACCTTCATTAAAATTAAATATCACGTTAGCCCTCTCTTTCGATCACGCAAAAGACCTAGAGGCATGAGGGCGTTTAAACTTTGGAGGTAGGGAATTGAGGAACGGAGAACACAACCCCAACCCTTGCGAGCTGTCGAGTGTCTTTAACTTACTCTTAATACTATTCAGGTTATTTTGTATCACCTCGTTATCGATTTTCTCGGAGACAAGCTGGCCTTTCAGCGCGTCGGTTTTAGCTAGGCAGTAGGCGACGTTCAGCAGGCTTGAATTGGAAAAATGAAATCCATAAAGCCTAAAGCTGTCCGTTGTTCATAGTTTTAGATGCAGAGGTGAGTATATGGGAAGAGGTGGAGGAGGTAGTAGAGGCGGCGGAGGTCATGGTGGGGGACGTTCTTCAAACGATGATCGGTCAGACTCTAAGAATCCGAATAACCCCGCTCATCAGGCTTCAGTTGACAATCGCGCTGACCAGTTGAATCCCAATAACACTGAATATAAGGGAACTGAAGAAGACGAAGAAGAAGAAGAGTAAAAATGAAAATTTTTCTTTAAATTTAAACAGATTTTTCTTGATAGTCATAATTAATCAAAACTAGTTTTATGTTTTGCTAATCTAGTGGCGAATTTGTTAAATCCTATTCCGGTCTTATCTTTGATAACAATCTCAGCCTCTTTAGCGATCTCTTTTTGATATTTTAATGGACCAAAGACATGTCCGGTCCATTTAAAAAGACCATAAGATTCTTCCCAGCCTCCAGGAAATATTTTACTTAACTTTTCGTAAGATTCGTCAGTTATTTTAATATAATAGTTATTCGTTTCCATAAAAGTTGGGATAAGAGGGAGGTCTAGCCAAATTTCATATTTATCCAAAGTAATTCCTTTTTGTTTCAATTTTTCGCATATTTCAGATCTTATTTCTGAAATTGTTTTGACATTTTCCGGCGTTCCCCTTCTAAGTTCTGTTAGGTTACTTATATAACCTATTGTTTTTGGATCAATTGTATAATTGTTTATAACTAAACATCTCATAAGTAATTTTCTATTTAGAATATTATCAATTGATTGTTTGAGTTCCTTCTTTTTATGAGATTCATAAAAAAAGGAGCTATCATTAAAATGATAAAAATCGGTGACTTTATTAAAAGAACATCCATCGATTATTATCTCATTTTCATATATTTTTTCGAAAATAGATCTAACCATACATTCTATTGATCTTAATTTATGATGGTGATATATTGATGGAAATAAGAACATTTTACAAAATAAAATCTGTTCTAAAATATGCGTGCCATTTAAATTATTAACTAGAGTTCTATCATATCCTTCTCTATAATCTATTGAAATTGAATGCAAGTATCTTTCCAGATCATATGTCATTTTAATACCTGTAAAATAAGCATCCCTTAAATTATAATCTAATTTATCAGCATCAAAAGAACCATTTATTATATTCCCTAAAAATTTCTCTTCTTTTTTCTCCATTTTACCAATAATCATATCGGGTATTTTTTCTTTATATATTGGTTTATGATATTTGGAATCTAGACTATCTAAAAATTTATTGAAAGATTCACTTTTTACAATATAATAAGATAGCATTTCATGAACGTGTTCAAAGTTTTCTCCTTCAAGTAATTCACGATTAGCATAGGGTAAATTCTGTATTATTGTTTCAGATAGATGAGAAAAAATCCCATGACCAACATCGTGTAATATAGCAGCTAAACATAATGTACGTTCATTCTCCGGATTTATTGCGTCTTTCGTTTCTTCATTATTCTTTAAAGAATTGATGATTTCTTTAACTATGTAAGCCATACCTAAGGAGTGTTCAAATCTTGTATGATTAGCTGAAGGGTAAATTAAATAGGTTAGAGATGTTTGATGAATATATCTTAATCTTTGAACAATAGGGGAATCAATTACACTTACTTCATAAGGCTCAAAAGTTAGAAGATTACCTAAACCATCTCGGAATATCTTGGAACTATCTTGTTTTATAATGGGATTTCCCGATATAAGTTTATCAACAAAATCATTAATCTCATTTTTTAAGGACAAATGAGTAAATCCTCATCAACATAGTTATTTTAATAATCCTTTTAACTCGTCTGCCATTTGTTTAATTTCTTCTTCATCTTCGGCAAAAATAGGTAATATATATTTTTTAATTCTATTTTTTTGTGTTGGATTTAAAGTGTAATTAACATATTCAGGATTTGGGCAAGACATGTAAGCGCCCTTAAAACATAATACAGGAAATGTTTGTTGTAAGTCTTCGGAAACAGGACTGCTTCCTTTAGATGTAAAATGAAGATCAGATAAAAATTCTTTATGATCTTGTTTTAATTTATAAAAAGCGGAATGCAATTTTTCAAGTGGAATCTGGTTTAAACCAGTTTTCAAAAATAGTACAGCTATTTTTTTATCCAAACTTTTATATTTTTGAACCAATGATGCGATAGTTACCATTTGACAATTTATTATTTAATTAAACAAGTATATAAGCAAAATATTTTTCTTAATGCCGTATATAGTGAAAATGAAAGTGGCAAAGTGCAGGTAAATATTGATCATTCGAAGTATATACTTGCTTGATTTTGCGTTTGGGAGACATTAATTATTACAAAATGATGGCCATTTTTTTTGTTTTTTTTAACATATTAAAGCAATTACGCTACACATAAAACGTCTTGTATCCAGAATTTTCGGGCAACTTAATAACTATTTTTTCATCGGGTAAATTAGCAACAAAAGCCCACCCTTCAGAGATGTATTTCTCGATCTCAAGTGCTTTGATGACCTTTTGACTTGCCCCTTGATTTGCCATAGCATTTAAAAGCCGTTTTCTGATCATCTCTTGAAAACTGGAATCATCCATGGATAGGTCGAGCTTTTTCACTTCCTCTGGATTGAGGCCAGCAACTAAAAGCAGCTGTCGTCTAAAACTCTCCTTGATCTTTTCCTCGCTTGCAGATTCTGTGACAGTTGTTTGTAGATAGTCCTGACACTTCCTATAGGCCTCCCTCATATCCTCTATTACGTCTTCTGAGAGCCTACCTTTATTCGTTGTATAACGAGCCTCGATGTCTCCCTTGTGGCCCATGAAAAACTGCCTGTATGAGTGGCTTATCTTCCCGTGGTTTTCAGCCACCATTAGCTGAGTGTCAAAGTAGGCTCGTAATACATAGGGACGCCAGTCAAACCTAGGTCTCATAGCGTCCCGAATCTCCTTCGTCAAAGTTTTCGTCGTCACATGGTTAATTGAACGCTTCTCCTCTACACCAAAACCTGTTTCACCATAGCCTTTTTTATATGAAATAACCGCGGAGTCTCTGGTCAACTTCTCTCCGGCAAGTCTCTTCTCGATGTAAGCCTTAAGGTAGCCGCAGCCTTCTTCACCGAGGAAAGTCAGGTATTTATGCCGTGCTTTATTTAGACCTGCTCTTACTAATACCAGAGTCGGAACTTTTGTAAAGAAAACCTCGCCGCCCTTGATTGCGATCTCCGGGAGATCACCGATATTCAAGCCGTCGTCACCCTTCGCATTGCCGAGAACTTGCGGACGTAAACCGCTCTGAGAAATGAGAGCGATGCTTGTTCTTCCACGGTCGTCGTAGTTGAGGACCTGTTTCAACTCCTCCTTTGTTGGAACCCTTTCATCCTCTATTGTGGGATATTCGTTGCAGTTTCCGAAGTTGATCTTCTGCTTCAATTCAATTCCATTATAACCCAGCCATATCCTGACTGCCTTTATGTAATTCTTGATATACCCAGGCGCCTTCCCTTCGGTATTTAATTGAGTAGTGAAGTCCATAAGGACGCCCTCAATCCTTTTTTTATCTCTCTGGGCTGTTTCAACGAGCGTTGTAGGAGTAAAATCGTATCTGATAAGGAATCGGTAGAGGATACGCATACGCTCTCTCGCAGTGGTTTCGCTATTTCGTGCTAGATTGTCATAAAATCGCTTATAGTCAGGGTATTCTTCTAGAAGATACTTCCATTTTGCCTCTTTCAAGGCGCTTCGGTTATACTTCGCGCCTCTTAATAGATCCTTTTCGGTTAAAATATTAGGCGGGTCCGGAGGGATTCGAACCCTCGGCCAACGGCTTAAGAGGCCGCCGCTCTACCTTGCTGAGCTACGAACCCATTCGCCAACACTCATACAGGAGTCCAAATTTAAATGTTTCAGCCCCCCGTCGACCGGTTAGGGAGCCCTGAAAAAATTACTTTAGGATCTTTACCTTGGAGGCGTCGACGCCCTCCGCGAGCAGCTGGGTGAGGCTCTTGGCCTCGCCCTTCGCCATTAGGATCCTCCGCTTCGCCGCGTCCGAGAAGTCGAAGGCGGCCACCGTGACAGGATGGGTGAGGCTGCCCGAGGCTAGGACCTTCCCCGGGACGGCGACGATGTCGCCCTCCTCCGTGTGCCTCTCGATTGTGCTCAGGTTCACGGAGACCCTGCTCCTCTTCGACCTGCCCAGCTCCTCTGCTAGTGCGGCCCAGATGGGCTTGCCAGTCTTCCTGGTCGCCGCCTTCAGCTCCTTAACGGTCTTCCACAGCTCAGGGTTCTTCAAATGGTGGTCCTCCCTCTGCCTCCCCCTCGCCTTCCTCCTCCTCGTCGAACTCGCCCGTGCCCACGGCGTACAGCTTGCGGCCGATCTCCTGGGGGGCCTCGAAGTCGAGTATCTCCTCGTGGACCTCGCCGTCCTCAAGCTTCCTGTTGAGCTCCACGAGCTTCTCCTTCAGGATCTTCACCGCCTCGGCGACTATCCGCTCAGGCTTCAGGGCGCCCGTCGACTCGACCGTGAATGCGAACTCGTTCTCCTTCATGTGCTCCCTGAGGGAGCCCTCGCCGATGAGCTTCGTGCACGACTCGGACCTGTTGAAGGATTGTACATCCACGACCTTGATCCTGTTGGCGCCGGCGGGGATCACGGCCTTGGGGCACTCCCCGGCGCAAGCCTTCAGGAGCGCCTTATCGGTGGACGCGATCTCGGCCACATTCTGGTAGATGGCCATTGATACCGGCGACCACTTGGAGTTGATCTTCCCCCTGCCAAGCTGTGCGTAGGCCTCGAACCTTATCGCCTGCCTAGGAGCCAGCTTCGCCAGCGGGATGTACTGGTTGACCGGCGTCGTCGCCGGATCCGCGGAGACGATGTCGCCCGAGTACACGACTCGGATCTCGGTTCCCGCCTTGATGTCCATGGTCATGGTCGCCCTGCACTTCGGGCAGCCGAGCTCTGCGCCGCAGTCGCACCTCTCGGGCAGGACGTAGTGATCCAGGTCCGTCTTCAGCGGAACCATGCCTATCCT
>Ga0315281_10013256_pt1 | contig 11169 bp, 9 predicted proteins | sample YL17G07_0_MG_FD_204540 | JGI IMG/M metagenome (GOLD analysis project Ga0315281, IMG submission 204540) | Sediment microbial communities from Yellowstone Lake, YNP, Wyoming, USA - YL17G07_0 | ecosystem: Environmental > Aquatic > Freshwater > Lake > Sediment | place: USA: Wyoming | collected... | reverse complement strand
GTAGCTAAAACGAATTTTACTATTCTTAGTGTCAAAGCTATAACCGCAAAAGTTGAAATTTTTTGCCCTCGGTTTCATCGTCAGAATTTAATAATCGGGACATTCATACAGGAGTTATGATGGCTAATTTTTTTGAAATTGTCCAAAGAAAATGCGGTTTCTGCATTGAATAAGCAGAATTACAGATTTCCCTGAGCCGTCAAGAAAGTTTTGACAAAATCCTACCTTTTCTATAATGTGACTGAGCTTTAAATTAGTCGCTAATCCACATTTACCGTGCCACGAGGAAAAAATACCAACGTCTATCTGTCATGCAAGGAATGCCGAATGCAGAATTATAAGACCCGAATCAATAAGAAGACGATTGACGGAAAGCTTGAACGCAATAAATTCTGCTCCACCTGCAATAAGGCTACTCTGCACGTGAGCGGCAGCGAAATTAAGCACTCTTCCTAATTTCTGATTTCAGATTTCTGATTTCAGAATCGAATCAAGAATCTCAAATCTCAAATCAGAAATGATACTAGTGTCCGTCTGCACGGAAAACAACGAGGATGCTTTTTAGGATTATCTTGATATCCAGGATGGGCGACCAGTTTTCTATGTAGTAAGAATCCAGCTTCACTTCTTCCTCAAAATCTAAATTCGATCGCCCGCTCACCTGCGCCATGCCTGTGATCCCCGGCTTCATGGCAAAAACCTGATAATGATGCATCTTGTACTCCTTCACCTCTTCGGGCAAATGAGGACGTGGCCCAACAACACTCATGTTACCCAGTAGTACATTGAATAACTGAGGCAGTTCGTCAATGCTGGTTTTTCTTAGGAAACGGCCGAACGAGGTGACGCGGGGGTCGTTCTTGATCTTAAATAGCGGCCCTGACCTTTCATTTTCGCTGTATAACTCCGTCTTCATACGCTCTGCACCCGCAATCATGGAACGGAATTTGTATACCGTGAAACATCTGTCCTTGTACATTCTACGGCTCTTGTAGATGATGGGGCCCTTTGAATCCAGTTTTATCAGGATGCCGATGATAATCCACAGCGGAATCAGAAGGACTATGAGGGCGAGTGAGAACAGGACATCGAATAAGCGCTTAAAGATATGCCCCCAGCCTTCCAACGGTGTCTGCTTCAGCGTTATCAGCGGAACATCGTGAACCATGTGCATTTCAACGTTCGAAAACTGCATCCGGAAAACATCGGGAATAAAGTAATAGCTGATTTGCTTCGACTTACAGAAGCTCAAAAGGTCGCTTGAACTCCCCTCTTTCATATTGGGCTCGGCATCGATGATTTCTTCAACCTCATATTTTTCTACGATTTGATCCAGCTGATCCAGTGTCCCGATAATCTTTAGAGCCCCTATTTTCCGGCTTTCCATTTTATCCGCCATGGCTCCGATGACCTTGTATTTTCTGTCTGCAGCAAGATGGTCGAAGCAGTGATCCGCCAGGGGGCTTACGCCTACAAAGAGCACTTTGGTCTGCCCGATGCCAAACCTCAGCAAAAATCGCTGTATGATGTGGATTATAATTCGGCCCGCCATAACAAAAAGGATTGTGAATAACCAAATGTGTGCCAGCGCAATACGGGAAAAGAAGAGCTGATGAACGATTAAAAAATAGTAGGCGATGATGAACATCAGCCATGCTGTCACCAGATAAATGACGCGGAAGGTGGTTTGAGCTAAACCCAGATTTTTTTTGAGTGAATAGAGTTTATAGAAACTGAATAGGACAATCAAAAGGGCCGTCGCCACCAGCGCCAATTTATAGTATTCCTCCTGAGCGGGAAGCTGCTGTTGCGCGAACTGGAACTGAACACCTGGAATCAAATCCGTGATGGGACGTATATAGTATGCCAGTGCGAAGGCTGCCATGGTGGCTGCCAAATCAACGGGGAGCCGTAGCACCCCGAAAAAGATTTTGGACTTCTTCATGGGGATTGATTCTATGCCTGACGTTAAGAAAAACTCATAAGCCGAGTTCTGTTCCTGCGCCGAAGCGAAGGAAGTAGTCATCTATCTTAGCTCTGAAACGAGTTCAGAGCATTTAGCGGTTGCGGAAACGGTCGAACGAGTCATTCGAGAATTCCGTTCCCCCACACAACCTTGCACCAGGTAGGGTTTACCACCCCGCAAAATCACTTAGGCGGAGACCGTGCTCATTATCACGGACTTTTCATTCTTACTCCGACTTTTACATCGGAGAGACATGGTTTCTGTGGCACTTTCCCTAATTCCGCATCACGGCGGAACCGGTTGCCGTTAGCAACTACCACGCTCTTTGGTGCTCGGACTTTCCTCTCCACCGTCACATAAAGCTTCGGCGGAGCGACTACTACGGTTTCAATTAACATTAAGCGCAACATTTATAACACATTTTTTTTGTTTAGGCCATGAAAAAATGACATTGACACTCCTTGCTAATTCCAATAGTTTTTATCTGCTGTTTTTTTGATTAGTCGCCTTAGATTAGATCAGTTGCATCTGAATTAGGTGTTCTGTGCTTGAAGAATTTATCGGGGTGTAGCTCAGTTGGCTACCCGCCCGAACGTACCGTTCGGTACGGGCGGGGAGCGCCTCTGCAAGGCGCGGATTAAATTGCGGATGACGTTAGAAATTTAGCTAAAGAATTCATCGGGGTGTAGCTCAGTTGGCTAGAGCGCCTGGTTTGGGACCAGGAGGCCGCAGGTTCGAGTCCTGTCTCCCCGACCATTCGACTCGGTTTGTCCTTGAACAGGAGGCCGTCCCGCCAGGGCGGGATCTCCCCGACCATTCGACTTCGCGAATTATCAGACTAGGAGGCCGTCCCGCTCAGCGGGATTGCCTCGACCATGAATCATCGGAGTTTAAAGAGTGTATCAGGTAGTAAGCCGCCTTAGCTCAGTTGGTAGAGCGCCCGCCTTGTAAGCGGATTGTCGTCGGTTCGATTCCGACAGGCGGCTCCAGCTTATAATCTGAGGACTTATGAATATTTTCAGTGTATTGATTGTCGTGCTCGGTCTTAGTCTTTTTGAGACGATTTCAAGTATCGACAATGCCATCATCAATGCCGAGGTTCTTTCCACGATGCAGCCAAAGGCACGGCGCTGGTTCTTGATTTACGGGATTCTGATTGCTGTGTTTCTGGTGCGCGGGTTACTTCCGTGGCTTATTGTCTGGGCGGTTCTCCCAAATACCGGCCCCTTGGAGGCTTTAACGGCAACTTTCAGTTCCAATCCTGTCGTCATACAGGCCGTTGAGCAGGCTGCCCCGACCCTTTTGATTGGAGGCGGAATTTTTTTGTTATTCCTATTTTTTCACTGGCTCTTTCTGGAACCAAAGAACTATGGGCTTTATGGCGAGAAGTTTTTTCACCGTCAGGGTGTTTGGTTTTATGCGGTCATATCTGTGCTGCTTTCTGTTGTCGTCTGGTATGCCCTTAAAGAATCTGAACATCCTTTACTGGCCTTTGGAGCGGTGGTAGGTTCAACCGCGTTTTTTATCACACACGGTTTTAAGCAGAATGCAGAAGAGGCTGAAAAAAATCTTATGAAGGTCGGAATGTCCGATATTTCGAAAATATTGTATCTGGAGGTCATTGATGCCACTTTTTCCATCGACGGAGTATTGGGCGCCTTTGCCTTTACCCTCTCGGTTCCCTTGATTTTACTCGGTAACGGCCTGGGTGCCTTTTTGGTGAGGCAGATTACGGTCAGTAACGTGGAACGGATAAAAAAGTACAAGTATCTAAAAAACGGAGCGATGTATTCGATTCTCTTTTTGGGTTCGATCATGATTCTGGATAGTTTTGGGTTTCATATTCCGCAATGGCTATCCCCTGCTATCACGTTTGGGGCCGTCGGATGGGCCTACTGGAAATCACGGAGGGAGCTTCAAATCTAGCTCTGATTATTGGTTCGCCGACAAAATATTCCGACTTCTAAGGCACTTGACTTTTAAAGCGAGTCGTTGTAGGCTGGGCTTTAAAAGAAAGTTTATTTTATGGAAGATGTTGCCTCCAGCGACCCGCTACCTGCGGGAAGCCAAATGCCCGTTAACGATGCCATCACCGCTCTAAAAGACGCCATTTGGAAGAAAAGACCGATATTGGGCGAAATCATGAGCAGTCATGGGAATCAGACCCTTTACGACTACTCTCAGGATTTTATGGACGTGAATCCTTCGCCCGGCTTAGATGCCCGCAAGGAGGAGCTTATTGAGGTGGCAGGCGAACTCATCGGAGGTCGTCTGGGAGCAGACATTGCCAAAGGAGTCTGCCGACAGCTGCGAAAGCTACCGCTTGTATCTACGGCGGATCATCACGGGCCCATCACCCATCCTTTCTGGGTGAATGCCAATATCATATCTTCCCTGCCTTACTACACGAACAATGACCCCGATATCCGCTATCTGGTCGTTTTATCGTTTGCCAGTATTTCGGTGAATAACGCCTCCGCCTACCCGCGTGGAATTCTGTTTCATGGCGGAATGAACGGAGCCGGGAGCATGATTCGTCTACCCCTGCTTCCTGATAAGCTGAAGATGAATGTGGTTTATGGCACCCGACCCTTTACGAACGATGAAGTACTTCGGGCGAAGGCCGATCTGGCAAAAAAGCAGAAGGAGGGGCTGATTGAACCTGCAGTTCAGGAAAAAGTCGCTAATCTTCTGACTACTTATTTTCAGAAGCCCTCGGTACTCGGCAAAACTTATTTATCGTCCCAAATCACTCAAATCAACTACGATATCTGGCCTCAACTGTTTCATTCTGCCCAATCGGCGCCAGCGGACAGTGAGGCTCTATCGGTTCCCGATCTGATCTATCTGGATATTGAAACACTGGTCCGTGAACTTTTTTTACGCTATCACGTCAATAAACCTGATTCCTTATTGCATCGTTTGATTTTCGATCCTGCCTACCGACAACTTGCCCAAAAATATTTCAACAATCTTCCTGGGGCCTTTTCCGCCGAAGACGACTGGGGCACATATTTTTTCTGGGGTGTGGATGAAAAGTGGCATCGAGACCGATTGAGGATTGACGGGAATACCCTGCGCACGCCTGAGGGGCAATATCAGGTTGAACTGACACCCGAGGCTATTTCGGAAGCCCTTCGAAAAAAGAGAATTTTTCCGAGCATGCTCATGTGCTATCTGGTGGTTTCCCTGTATTACGGCATGAAATGTCTGGGTGGATTTTGTCAGGTTCATGATCTGAGCGTGATCAAGCAGGCTCTTAAGAAACTGCTCCATGCCGTGGGTGAAGATTATGAAATGTCGGCTATTTCTCCGGTTCAAACCAAGGAGCTCGGCGGAGATGGAATGGTTCTTTCTTATCTCAAGACGCCCGTGGGCGATATTGCCCCTGCAACTGGAATCGACATGATTCTGCATGCGGGTGATACCCGTATTGAGAATTATCTGCAATTATCCAAGCGCGTGACTCTGACCGAGATCATGAACCCCATGCTGCCTGAGATGTACACGGTGCTTTATCCTTTTGATAAGCGGGACCCTCTTCTTACGCCTATTACCCCTGAAGAGATCTTGAAGGACACTCCCCTTTCACGGACCCTGGTCGACATGGATGCTTTGGACAAGGCACCAAAAATTAAGGTCAGCAGGATTCATACCAAATCTCATAAACCCAAAACTAAAACTGCCGTCGGGTTCGCAGGTTCCTAGTGAAAATGCTGGAATTTGATTTGGGTTCATGTATAGTGATTCGCGGTATGCAGATGTGGTGGAATTGGTAGACACGCACGGTTCAGAGCCGTGTGGGATTACTCCCGTGAGAGTTCAAGTCTCTCCCTCTGCACCAATAATTCCTGTTGCGTTTTTCGGTCAGAATAATTAACGTATCTAGGCGCTATTACTAAGTGGGTAGGTACCGAAGTGGTCAACCGGGTCTGGCTGTAAACCAGATGGCTCTGCCTTCAGGGGTTCGAATCCCTTCCTGCCCACCACCAAAAATTTGAACGCCCTATTAATCGGCTCACAGAGTTTGTTTTGGGGTCCAGAATTAGGAAATGCAGATTTGTTTTGTCAATCAGTTTTTATAACCACAACCCAACCATTATTGACTTCACGGTATCGGTTTGATAAAATTACTTCTGAATTATTTACTAATAACAAAAATAAATGAAATCCATCCGAAAGTTCATTTCGTCCTCAAGCCTTGTACTAACCCTACTGGCTCTTTATACTGGAAACGCTTACGCTCAGAGCGCTTCTTTCTTTGACAATCCACAAGGGGGTGCACCTCCATCCGCTGCCGCTCAGGGTACACTTGGGCAGAATATAACCGGCATCATTAACTTCTTCCTCGGCTTGCTAGGCTTAGTCGCTGTTGGATTCCTTATCTACTCTGGTGTCCTTATGGTCACCGCTGGTGGTAACGATGAACAGGTAACCAAGGCAAAGACAACCATCACTTATGCAGTTATCGGTATCATCATTATCTTGCTTTCCTACACCGTTGTTACCTTTGTAACCAGCGCTCTAGGTTAGTTCTCCTTCACAATCAAAAAAGCCTCTCGACTTATGGTCAGGGGCTTTTTTAGTATTAGACTGCGGGATCGACGGAGGTTCCCTTCAATGGAATCTTTTCTTCCTGCTGCGATTTATCATCGACGAGGATTCTATCCTCCAGAACTTCCAGTATCCGCTCGTAGGGAAAGAGCCGACTTTCATAGCCGAAAAGGCCAAGAAGGGATTTCTGGCACGAGATGTTTTTGAGGTAGTAGCTCTTGCTATCGAAATCGACGTTGTATACCCTTCCGTAATCCTTTCCATTCGCTCCGACAACGCGATTTCCCAGAATCAGTCTATTTTTAGATAGGATGTCCACGATGCGAATAATATCGGCAGGGTCAGCCATGACCTGATCCCCTTTTATATACACGTGCTTTTTCCAGTCCAGAATGTCCTGTATCTGAATGATTGCATTCGACAGCGGAAGGGTCAGCGGCTTGACCCAAAGCGCCTCGACCTTACCTGTATCGGGGTCGATGATGAGATCCCGGAGCAGTGCTAGTACCTCTGCTGAGTTCTCCTCCTTTATATGTGTCCCGATGATTTCTGAGTAGATTTTTATCATTCAGCTCCAGCATAAATTCTTTCGGCTTCAGATGCAAACTGTTCAGGAATTTCATTTCACAATTATCATTCATATAATTTTCCAGCATTTTGTTTGCCATTGCCGCTTGCCTGCCTGTCGGCAGGAACTTACTTCTTTTGCTGTATCTGTGATTTCTTTTGCATCTTTTTGCGCAAAAAGATGCTTAAAAACCGCAATAGGGTCACACTTTCCAATTCAATAAATTTTTACAAAATTTAATCAATTGGAATCCTTCGTTCCACTCAACTTCAATTCTGAAGTCTCGCTACACTGCGGACCGCGTAACTCGCAATCAGTCTGGGGTTGAGCGTCAAGGCAAAGGCCGATGGTAAGCAAATGCTGACCCGGTTAGCGAAACCCCAGTGGTTTTTTGGGCTCCACCCATTTTTTGCCATTCAAAAAACGGGTGGAAAAAGACCCATCAGTAGCAATGACCTCAGTCTGCCGAACGGCAGGGCACGCCCAGGACTGGCTTTCATATGACCCTCTCCTTTGTTATACTACCTTGGCTTAAGAATTTACAATGAGTGCATTACTTCAAATCAAAGATCTTCATGCGGAGATTGACGGGAAGGAAATTCTGAAAGGGGTTAATCTGACGATTCAACCGGGTGAAATTCATGCGGTCATGGGCCCGAACGGCTCAGGCAAGAGCACGCTTTCGAATGTCATTATGGGTCACCCTAAGTACCACGTGACAAAGGGGGAGATTTTGTATAAAGGTCAGAGTATTCTGGATTCTGACCCGCATGAAAGGGCTCTGAGCGGGATCTTTTTGGCCTTTCAGTACCCCAAGGAGATTTCCGGTGTAACGCTGGAGGAGTTTCTGATGGCGGCCTACCGCGCCAAGCGCGCACACGCGGATCCGAGTTCCCCTCCTATTTTGGTTTTCCGTTTTCAGCGGATGCTGAAAGATCTGATGGCGGAACTTAAAATCCCGGAGGATTTTGCAGGAAGGTATCTGAATGTGGGTTTTTCGGGAGGTGAAAAGAAAAAGGCCGAGGCTCTTCAGATGGCCCTTCTGGATCCTGAACTGGCCATCCTGGATGAAACGGATTCGGGACTCGATGTGGACGCCCTTAAAACCATCAGCGAAGGCATTAAGGCGACGACCGCCAAGGACCCGAAGAACAGCATTTTACTCATCACCCACTACCAACGTATACTGAAGTATCTGGAGCCGGATCTCGTTCATGTTATGAAGGATGGTGTCATAAAGAAATCGGGCGGTAAGAATTTTGCCCACGAACTGGAAGAGGGTGGCTATGAAAATATTTAATTATTAGTCATTGAATATTGAAGATTAAAAATTACAAGATTAATGTTCAATGTTCAATTTTCAATAGATAATTTGCTTCCATGCCCGAAGAACAAGCCATATTCGCAGGCCTGAACCGCGACACCTTTGACCAAAAGGATCCATCCGATTATATGCAGAAGTTCAGCAAGGGGCTTTCCCCTGAACTCGTTCGCGTTATATCGAAGGATAAATCGGAACCGGAATGGATGCTTCAGCACCGACTTAAGGCTTTTAAGTATTTTCAGGAAATTGCGATGCCGACATGGGGGCCCAGTTTATCTGCCCTGAACTTCGATGAAATCTGTTTTTTTGCTAAGGCAGCCGATAAACGCGGTGGCTATGACAGCTGGGATAAGGTTCCCAGTTATATTAAGAAGACTTTTGACCGTCTGGGAATTCCGGAAGCTGAGAAAAAGGTTCTGGCGGGAGTGGGTGCCCAGTATGAAAGTGAAGTGGTTTACCATTCCCTTCAGGAGGATTTGAAGGCTCAGGGCGTGCTCTTTTTAGATATGGATGTTGCGCTTCAGGATCACGGCGATCTGGTACAGAAATATTTTATGAAATGTGTTCCTTCCAACGACCATAAATTTGCCGCCTTACACGGCGCTGTCTGGAGCGGTGGAACTTTTTTATACGTACCAAAGGGTGTAAGAATCCAGAAGCCCCTGCAGGCTTACTTCCGCATGAACGCTCAGGGAATGGGACAGTTTGAACACACGCTGATTGTCATTGAAGAAGGAGCGGAAGCTCATTACATTGAAGGCTGCAGTGCTCCTAAATACGGAGCCAATGCCCTGCATGCGGGCTGTGTGGAAGTGTTTGTCGGAAAGAATGCCAAATTCCGTTATTCAAGCGTGGAAAACTGGAGCAAGGACACCTACAACCTTAACACCAAGCGGGCCATTGTGGATGACGACGCCCGAATGGAGTGGGTGGGGGGAAATATGGGATCGGGCGTTACCATGCTTTACCCCTGCAGTATTTTAAAAGGGCGAAATGCTCACGCGGATCATCTGGGGATAGCCTTTGCCAATGCGGGACAAATTCAGGATACGGGTGCTAAGGTTTTTCACATAGGCAAGAATACGGGGTCACGGGTGGTCATGAAATCCATTTCCAAGGGCGGCGGAGCCTCGATTTACCGCGGGAACCTGAATATCGCTAAATCCGCTGAAAATGCTCTGAGTCAGGTGGAGTGTGATGCCTTGATTCTGGATCCTATATCCATTTCTGATACCATCCCCTGTATCCGCGTGGACAACGACAGCGCGACCATCAATCACGAAGCACGCGTCGGCCGACTGAATGAGGAAGATATTTTTTACCTGATGACCCGCGGGATTCCTCAGGCGCAGGCCGAGGCCATGATTGTGAACGGATTCATTCACCCCATCGTACGGGAACTCCCTCTGGAATACGCTGTAGAAATGAACCGACTCATTGAGCTTGAGATGGAAAACTCTGTCGGCTGATGCCTCCATTTTTCAGTTTTCATTTTACAATTTACAAACTTTATCAGTCATTTCAACCTCCGTCATCATCGGGATTTTAAGAGCCGCTTTCCCAGCCAAATAGAACTGGATGGCACGATTTACTTTGAAACGGATTTTCAGAATGAAATTCTGCCCTTTCAGATTACCCTTCCCGTGGGGGCTAAGATCAGCAAGCTTTACGGAGCGGATGAAAGAATTCTTGAAAAGTTTGAGGTGAAGTCCGACTCCCCTGCCCTTTTTGCTCTGAATTTTCCGATGCAGGCCTTTTTACTCGAGCTGGATGGTGAAATCACCGAGCCCGTCCGAATCACGGTATCCCCCAGTGCTAAGCCGATTGCTTTCAGTCTGTTCATTTATGCCCAAAAACATTCACGGGCAACGGTGGTTGAGGATTGGTCTTTGAGCGTCAAATCCCCTGCCGCGGTTTATTACCAGTCCAGCTTTGTGGAAGAAGATGCCGCTCTGGAACATATTGCCGTCCAGAATCTTTCCGATGAATCCAATCTGACGGAACACCGAGAATCTTGTGTTCAGTCGGGCGCTCAACTGAAACTTATTACCTACCATTTCGGGGCGAAGGCCGTAAAAAGCGTGATTGAACAGGGCGCTATGGGCAGGAACGCAACCATCGACAGCGATGTCATTTCACGTTCCGACAGAACGCAGAATTTTGAATTCCGTACGGAGCACCTTTATGCCGAGAAAGACGGACGGGGGCAGATTAAGATGAAAGGGATTGCCGACGGCAAAGCCCGTCTGAATTTTGACGGTATCATTAAAATCAAACAGCCGGGGGGAGGAACTCAGACTTTTCTGCATCAGGAGACTTTGAATCTGAGCCGCGAGACTACTGTGAAGGCGACGCCCGGACTCCAGATTGAAACCAATGATGTGAAGGCGGGACATGGGGCAAGTATCCGAAACCTGAATGCTGAGGACATGTTTTACTTTGGATCACGTGGAATCGCAAAAGACTCTGCCCGCCGGCTGCTTGTGCAGGGCTTTTTAAAACATGAAGTGGCACCGCTCTCAGCTTATGCAGATTTATTTGAAAATGTTAACCGAAGCATTTGATGCGACAGGATTTCCCCATCTTCAAGCAAAGGCCTGATCTGATTTATTTTGACAGCGCGGCAACATCGCAAAAGCCTGAGTCCGTGATTCTGGCCCTAAAAAATTACTACGAAACGCTTAATAGCAACATTCACCGAAGCGCTCACTTTTTAGCCGAGGAAGCCACGAAGGCTTACGAGGATACCAGGCAGGC
>Ga0315281_10013255_pt1 | contig 11169 bp, 7 predicted proteins | sample YL17G07_0_MG_FD_204540 | JGI IMG/M metagenome (GOLD analysis project Ga0315281, IMG submission 204540) | Sediment microbial communities from Yellowstone Lake, YNP, Wyoming, USA - YL17G07_0 | ecosystem: Environmental > Aquatic > Freshwater > Lake > Sediment | place: USA: Wyoming | collected... | reverse complement strand
CCCCCGTCTTCTCTTTCATCTCAACTTCGCACCAACGGGCTTTTAATGCCAGCATCTTTGCAAGTACATCAGCGAGTTGTGAATCGTAATAGATCGGGCGTTTGTCGGCATCCACCACCTGCATACCAAAGGTAACCGGGCCGGTAACCTGGTATTTCAGGATGCTGACATCAGTGAGGTTGTGTGTCATCATCTCGATAAAAGCAGAGGCATAATCTCTGTGCAGGGGATAGGATGCGAAATTTCTCTCCACATAATCCATGTATACCTGTTCCATTGCGGCGGTCTGGTCGGTGGTGCTGTCAAAGAGGAGCCGGTCATCGCGTATCATCCGCCCGGGCAACTGTTCCGAATCATTAAAGACAATGCTTTCCAGTTGTCCCCTGTCGGGTAACGTTGGAATATACGGAAAGGATGGAAAGATCTCAAGCACATCACGGCATGCCACAAGGGGATCTTTGTGGGGCAGGGCACCAACGCCGGTCGCCTGTGAATGGGGGGAAGAGATCATCTTTGCCATGGTCTTCACTCCTTTGTTATACGGCAGGTATCCAGGAGTTTCTGAACCATGGGAAAGAGCGTGAGATCGGTATGAGGCAGGAATGTGCTGGATGTGTACTCATCCATGAATGAAGACTCGGCATTCAGCTCAATATAGGCAATCCGGCATGCAATGTCGTCAAGGGTTTTCCTCTTCCTCCGGTTGATAAGCGCAATATTTGCACCGGTTACCGCCCCGTTTCCGATATTGATGATCTTGTCGATCCCTATTTCAGGGATGAGGCCAATGATGGTTGCATTCTTTTTATTGATGTAGTTTCCAAAGGCACCTGCGAAATAAATGGTACTGATCTCTTTTCTGTTAATGCCTGCCTGATTCATCAGGGTCAGACAGGCGGCATGTACTGACGCCTTACTCATGATCAGGTTTTTGACATCATTTTCGGTAATTACAATATCTTTTCCTATATCGGTCTCGGACGCCCATGCAATGACATATTCGGGGAAGTGGCCGTTTGTCCGTATTCGCGGATTGGCAATACCGGTGTTGATGCGTCCGGTTCGGTCGATGACACAGGTACAGAGGAGTTCTGCCAGAAGATCGATCAGTCCTGAACCACAGATACCCCGTGGTTTTATGCCATTGATTGTGGAATGCACCGGGTTGAGCGTGCCCGGTTCGATGGTAATCTTTTCAATCGCACCCGGATTTGCCCGCATGCCAAAGAGTACCTCGCCTCCCTCAAGAGCGGGACCTGCTGCACCTGCACACGAGAACATCCACTCACTGTTGCCGAGCACGACTTCAAAATTGGTACCGATATCGATCAGGAGGGAGATCTCTTCTTTTTCGCTCATGCCACAGGCAAGGATATCTGCGATAATGTCACCCCCGATAAAATCGCTGACTGCCGGAAAGACAAAGAGTCCCCCGTTGGGATTGCAGGCAATACCGATCCTGCCCGTTGACACTGAAAGTGCCCTGCGCACCACCGGAACATAGGGTTCAGCGATCATATAGGCCGGATCAATGCCAAGCAGCATGTGGGTCATGACGGTATTTCCTGCTACAACAACCTCATAGATATCCTCCCGGTCGATTCCTGCTGTATTGGATGCCGTGGTGATAGCACCATTGATGCTCTCGGTAGCAAGGGCCTGAAGTTTTGCAAGCCCGTTTTTGCGGGCAAAATTTACGCGGGCAAGGATATCCTCACCACAACTGATTTGCCGGTTCCAATTCGATGCAACACCGGCGACTTTGCCAGAGACGAGATCCCAGAGGTACACCACGATTGTTGTGGAGCCCAGATCAACTGCTGCACCATAGAGTCTTTTTGACGTATCATTTTCCTGCAGATCCACCAGCCGGTATCCCCCCGGCACCAGGGCAACAGTCCCGGTCGATTTCCAACCGGAATGGCGCAGGATTGTCGGGATTTCCCGGAGCACTTCTAAAGGAACATACATCTTTTCAGCGGCCGGGCCGCCGTTTTTCTGAATGCCCCAGAGCAACCGGGAAAGATCCGGTGAAGGATCGGAAAGTGAAGGGGGTTGGAGTTCAACGTAATATTTCCTGACCGATGGGTGAAATTCAATGGCTGTTTCCTGTCCTTCGATGAGGATTTTCTGTTCCTGGATTATTGTGCTCTCGGGAATAAACACCTGCACATCACTTTCCACCGTTGTTTGGCAGGCAAGGCAGGCCCCCCGTGCACGTTCATCATCGGTGAAAAACCGTGCGTATTTCTGGGCGTCAAAGCTCGTCTTTCCTGACTGCACATAGACAATGCATTTCCCGCATTTTCCCTGGCCCCCGCAGACCACATTGATGTTCAGTCCTGCGCGCTGGGCTGCATCAAGAATCGTGCTGCCCTGAGCGATCTCTATCTTGCGATAACTGGGAAGAAAAGTAACTGTACGCATTTATTTTTTCCACTCCTCATTGAGAAAATCACCAATTTCTGCTGCATCCCGTGGCCCGACCAGTACTTTCCATCCGGTTACCTCTTCGATCCTGCCCGAGAGCGGGGATGCGTAGCCCGGAATAATGAGTTTCCGGTGGGATACCTCATCTTCAAGGGCAAATTTTTTTATTGAGTCTTTCACCAGCATCTCATTGAGTTTTCCCGCAGCAACAGCCGTGAGCACCGACAGACCTTCGGTATCGACAATCAGCATGAAGCAGGGCATACGGGTTGATTCAAGATATCCCTGGAGGGTAAAGAACGTAAGCGAGAAGTTCACGGTCATCAGGACCGGGGCGTCCTTTGCCGGATTGCCGATACGATAGAGTCCCGGGGTCATCTGGATAGGTTTCTGGGGATCGGTGTAAATATTCTGGCGCAGGGTCAGTGCCGCTTTTGCAGTTGCAGGAGAGAGCGGGGTGGTAATGATGACTGAAGCATATTTTGCAATACCCAGTGCAATCGCTGCATCCTGCATCTCCATTATGGAAGCATCGAGAAATACCGGGTACCCGAGATAGGGTGCAGCCCGGGTGATGGCAAGCTGGCGGATCGTTGTAGAACGGACAATAAATGCCTGTAATGAATCCGGTGAAAGATCCAGTATCAGATCCTGCATTCCTTCGGTTATGCAGTCTTTGGCCAGTTGTGCGAGTTCATCGATAGTCTTTCCCTTGATCACCAGCGGGCAGCCGTGTTGTTTTGCCAGTGCACCGAATTCCTTACGATTTTCCTGTGTGGCTGCGTGGATAAGCGGACCGTAGGTTCCGCAATGGGTAAGAGCCGCTGATAGTGCTGCAGTATCCGTCGCCATCAGTACCAGTGGCAGGTCGGCAGTTTTTTCAACTGTTTCGACAGCCCGGGCAAAACTATCTGCAGAACCACTGGCATTTTCTATTGCAATCCCGTTGAACCGGAGATCTGCACCTACACGGGTAAACGATTCATCCCGGACACGCGTAGTTACTGCTCGAATCTCATCCAGGGTCTGAGTGTCGGCAATCTTAAACATTATCCCGGGGGGGTTATAAAACGTCTTTTCGTGACGATAGAGTACAAACTCTTCACCTACTGCAAAGGATCGTTCACCAATACCGAGCTTCACAAGCGTGATAGGCGGGCGTGTCGTAGCACCCAGTACCGATTTGGCCTCTTCATCCAGATACGGGCAGAGGTCCATATCAGCTTTACCCCCGGCAAGTTTCATGGCAAAGGTCAGGCAGGTGGGATCGCCGCATTCCTTGCAGTTTTTCCTGGGCAGGAGTTTGTAGATATCGAGTGCTTTGAGTGCCATGTTACTGTCCCCCTCCTTTAATTTTTCCGGATTTAAGGCTTGTAAACGCTTTTCTGAGCAGGGGAATTGTCCCGGGGTGCCGTACACAGATGATCTCTGAACCGGCTACTGCTGCTGCAAGTCCGGTAGTGAACTCCCACTGGACTGCGATATCGTCCTGAATAGCTGGTTCTGCCTCTCTTACTTCTTTTACGGTTAATGAATCAATGGCAGAACAGATGATCGGCATGGCAAGATCTGCATCGCCCTTAAGGGCAGCGAACCGGATTCGTTCCATGGCTGAATAGGAGTACTCAAACCCGTAGCCCAGCGAGCCGGTATAAGGATCGATGACTATGTGATCCCGTGATACACCGATCTCCTTTAACAGGATGTTGAGTTGTTTTGCAAGATTGACATCAATAGGTGACTGGGCAATCACTGAATGGTTGTAGGCAAGGGCTGCGGCAGCAATACTGCGGTACCTGCCCGCTTCAGCAGTTCCCAGAAGCAGGCGTTCTCCCTCGCCGGTTTCTCCGCATGTTAAGAACACCTCGCTGTCAATTGTTGGTTCGTTACTCCCCTCGATGATGAGGGGCAGGCTGGTTCCGGACAGCACGGCATCTACGGTTTTTCCAACGGATGCAATATCTGAAAAATTCCGCTGTCGGGTGCTGGTCAGGTACAGGCGGACCATGTCAGCCCCATAGACAGAATCTGCAGCATTTGCCCATTCTCCACAATCATTTACCAGATCCCCGCAATAGTTACGGATAATCGGGGACCAGTACTGCGGGTTATCGCAGATCTCAAAGGCGATGAGCGGGGCAGAAGAGTCCGGTGTGTTTTCAAGGAACGGAAGCGTTTTTCCTCCGCCAATCCGGTGAGAGATCCTGCGGGTTCCCCCATCAGTCTTTGTTGCACCGAGTAGTACTTCGGTTATCGTCCCACTCCAGTCAAAATGAACATCTAATCCCATGATCTCGTCACACCAGTGGTTTCATGGAAAGAGCCGGGTGTTTTACCCCTTCAAGATAGACCATGAGGTCTTCAATGGTGGCTGCATTTGTCTCATCTGCAATCTTGTCAAACAAGTCCGGTTTGCCCTGCCCGGCAAGTTTTTTTACAAGGCGTGTTTTGAGTTCTTCTTTGAGTTGCGCCGGCATCCAGACAAGGCGTTCTATGCCTCCCTCTCCCTGTAAGAACCGGTCAGAAAGAATATATCCTTTTGAAATACCCGCAAACCCGGGCGTCTGTGCACCGCCCCCGATAGTGCCTGCCAGGGTTGAAAAGGACATGCCCGAAGGAGTCAGTCCTTTGAACTCACGATTCACCACCATGATCCCGTTTACTTCAGGAAGCATCAGGGCAATGCATTCAAAGCACCCGCAACAGGTCATCGGGTATTCCATCACGCTGTAGAGCGAGCAGCGGTCTATCTCTCCATGGCTGGCTTTTTTAACAAACCGGTTAACTCCTTCAAATTCACCGTTCTGGGCGTTGATCGCCGGTCCTTTTTCGATCGGCTGGTTTGCACCGGCAGGTGAGATCTCGTACGCTATCTTACCATCCAGCCAGCTGATGGCTCCGCACAGGGCAGGGCGTTCAGGGGTGATCACGCAGACATGATTAGGTGCAAATGTCTGGCAAAGCGTGCAGGAATAATAGGTATTCACATCACCGTCACGCATACCCTTGATGCGGGCATCCCGCTCATCATAGACCAGTTTTGCCTCCCGCTTTGCAGCCAGTACTTTTTCCTTATCCGTGATGAGCGTAACCGAAACTGCATCCAGCAACCGGGGAAAATCCATACGGAACTTGCTTGCGAGAAGTTTTCCGATATGTTCGATCCTGACGCCTTTTGCCACAGCCTCTTTCGATAACCTGACCCAGATGAGATCCCGCTGGGCTACGTGCCACGATCCTTCCCCGTAGTTGACAAAATTATGAATCCTTCTCTCGAGCACCGGTTCATAATCCTTCTTCATGGTTTTACCGGCCAATTCGATGATGATTGCCAGCGGGTTTGCAGACCCTTCTTTCATGGAATCAATCTCAGGACCTATGACGGTTACCTGCCCGTCCTTGATCTCATCGGCATTTTTCATCCGCAGCAGTTCGAACGCCGGTGATCTGCCGCCCCCGAACTCCACGTACATCTCCTCTTTCCGGATACTTTTCCCTTCAAAAGCAGGTGAACAACCCATAGGAATCGGGATTGCGGTCACATTGACACGTATGCCTTTTAACTCCATGCCTTTCCGGACAATATCTTCAGGATTTGCAGAAATCCATGCGCCTCCCGAATAATCTCCCAGTGACAGGATGGGAAATCCAAGCACTCTCATACCATCAACAAGTGCAATTTCTTCATCGGAAAGCCCGGGAAGTACGATGACAATGGCCTTCGCCCGTTCCGCTGCATAGGCTAACAGCCGGTGCATGTCCCCGGGGGTGACTCCCCCGAACATCATGGCTACGCGTGCAATGATATCGACAAAGTGCACACCATACAACGCGGTTGAACCAAGGGGGATCAGGCGATAGTCAAGACCCAGTTTTATACCGGCAGACGATAAAGAAGGTACTACGGGGCCGGCAAGAAAGGTGAGCATGTATTTTTCCTGAAGTTCGCGGCAGATGGCTGCAGCGGACCCGGCACTTGGGGGTGTTCCGACAATGAGAGCAAGACCGAGAATACTGCCGTCAACCAGAGAATACCCGAGCTTCCGGATTATCGTATCGCCAATAAAACCCGTGTAGGGCGACTCTTCTTTGCCATCCTGTGCAGTTTTCTTTGCAAGGATACATTCCGAGGCAACCAGTGAGTTATCTTTTGTACGGGAAAAAACATCCAGCGAGGTTTTCCGGTCATGCACCGGTATACCGGTAAGTGCATAGGAAATGGGCAGGTGATAGGCTGTATCATCATAGGAAAATGTTCCCCGTATTGTCGTTATTGCTGTTTTTAAATGGGTTTCTCCATTTTTTATAGCCAACCCAACGTCGGTCATTGTAAAATTCCCTCGGATACATCGTTTACCGGTAATATTGATATAGTTTCGTTATAAGGTAACAATAAAAAAAGGAAGGTATAATCGATTAACGAGAACAAATACATATATTCCTTTTAAATGATATTCTCTTTAATGAGAGGCTAGGAAATGAGAATCGTGCGAATTACAAAGGCTTTTTCGGTTATTGTGCTGCTTATTGCAGCAATTTGTGTTATCCCGCCGGTGCTGGGTGCTAACGGGACAGTGTCCATTGCCTACCGTGGAGCGGGTGGGAGCTACATTGGCGATACGGTTATTTTTGACGGTAAAAACACGGTTGGCAATATTACCTTTATCCGAATCACGGGCCCAGGTCTACCCTCTGAAGGTGTCCCCGTATATGATCTCAATGGAAGTCCGGGATCGGGAAATTCCGTAGAAGTGAACCCTGATGGTACCTGGAAACTTGCATGGTATACATCGAGTATCAAAGGAGTTGAAAAGATGCAGACTGCACGCTATTATTTCACGGCTGCAGATCTTGCCCATCCCGAAATATCCTCGACAACTTCAGTGGTCATGAAAAAAGCAGAATTTTATGCCACCCTTACACCGAACCCTGCGACAATTGACGATTATGTGTTGTTAATAGGTTCTGCAGAACGGGGAGTATCGTATGTCCGTATTGACGTAACAGATATGTCCGGCAAAATTCTTCGAACATTTGCTTCACCGGTCAGTGCATCCGGATATTTCAATTATGGTTTTCACGTAGATATGCATCCGGGACAATATTACCTCACGGTAAGCAACCCTTCTCTAAAAAATCCCCTCCAGATGGTCCTTACTATCGTTCCCCCAGAAACACTTTCTCCGATGGAGAAACCTGTGGTAGTCACTCCTGGTAATTTAACAGGATCAATACCGGATACCACTCCCCCATCGGCTACGACACCGCAGAACCCCCCGGTCGCCTCGCCAGAAACCGGGAAACTTTCCATTGCGTCAACCCCGGCAGGGGCTTTTGTATACCTTGATTCGGTAATGGTGGGAAAAACACCGGTTGATCTGGGCAATCTAACGTATGGCAGCCACCTGGTTGAGATAAAATCTCCCGGATACCTGCCCTATTCTGTTCAGGTAACGGTCCGGGAAGGAGAACCGGTTACCCTTTCTCCGGTCCTTCTCAAAAGCCCCTCTTCAATCCCCCTTTCCCCGGTCATAGCACTTATCGGGCTTATCATTTCCGGTGCATTTGCCATTGTATGGCGTGGAGAACGTAAAAACCAATAATCCACCTCTCTTTTTTCTCAATTTCGTGCTTCAAAAATTTTTCTCATCCATAACCTATATCGATATAAACACACACTGGTACTGACATAATCGGTGAATATCCATGAAGAAATTCTCTTTTATCGCTCACATGCCCGATACTCCCGGATCGCTGCACAGGGCTGCAGAGATTATCAAAAAATATGATGGCAATATCAACCGCATCCAGTTTGACCGCCGCATCGATCCCGGAACGGTCTTTTACGAAGTTACGGCATCGGAAGAATCCTATGATAAGATCACGCAGGATCTCGAGCAGATCGGGTATCTCCAGAGCTCGATAAAACCCTTGAGTTTCTTAAAATTCTGCGTATACCTGCCCCACCGACCGGGTGCACTGTATGAATTCCTGGGTTTAACAACATCGGCTGACGCAAATATCTCGTTTCTGGATTTCGATGATAAGGGCAGGCACCCGGATCGTCTTACCGTAAGCCTTAATCTCGAACAGGGCGCAGTAGTTGACCGTTTGTTAAACCAGCTGAAATCCCTGTACCGCATGGAGATTATCGAATACGATACTACCGGAAAACAACTTGATGATACGGTCTTTTATGTCCGGTACGCCCAGGCACTCCGTGAACTTATAGGGGAATCCGAGGATGCTTTCCTGCTCTCGTTTCTCGCTGATACCAACCGTATGGCACAGGAACTGATGGACCGGGGTTGTGATCCCAAACAGGTTTTTGAGAGCGTTCTTAAGACCGGTCAGACCATGAAGGCAACTACCGGTAAAAATTTTTATGCAGATGTCCAGAAATTCAGGATTAATGATCATACAACCTTGATCTGTTTCCAGGTCCCCTGTGGAGGAAATATCTTTTTTGTGAAATCCGAAGAAAACCTCCTGATGATTGATACCGGGTATGGCATCTACCATTCTGATGTAATGGCCATGCTTTCACGGTATGGTATGAGTGATCCTAAAAAGATCACCCGTATTGTAGTCACCCATGCTGATGCGGATCACTGCGGCGCTTCCGGTTTTTTTCCTGCTCCGGTACTCATGCACAGCAGTACTCTTGATATAATCCGGACGAATAATCGTGCCTACGGTTCACGGAGCGATCACTCGTCGCTCGATGAATTCTACACCAAGATGATCAACCTGTTCTCGAAATTCAATACGCCGAAAAATATCGAATGTCTTTCTGTTCCTACCGGGACAACGAGAGGAATATTTCCGGTGATCGGGGCGGTCTCAATCGGGGATGTTGATCTGGAAATACTCGATGGTCTCAGTGGGCATACAGCCGGACAGGTATTCCTGTATTCCCAAAAATATGGCTTGTTGTTTGCTGCTGACAGCGTGATCAATTTTTCCAGTCTCTCCAAAAAACGGGCAGATTATAGTTCGCTTGCTGCATTTCTTGTAACTTCTGTCAACGTTGACAGTGACAGCGCAAAGAAGGAACGAAAAGGACTCATTGAACTGGTACAGGAAACAGATGCCCACCTTGCCCCTTACGGCAGGCGCTGCCTTATCTGCGGGGGTCATGGGGCGGTGTCGGTACTTGAGAACGGGAAACTTGTGACATGTGGCGAGACAGAGCGGTATGAAGCAAGGTAAAAGGGATAGTTATTATCGGATACTCATATTATCCACGTGCTTTTTCACTTTCACACTTCGTGGTAATGCTTATAATAATTTTTTTTAACCAGTTAATTAATGCGTAAAAAGATTAAGTAAAAAAAATGAATTGATATCTTAACATCACATCTATCAATGAACAAAACTTAGTTTTATCAGAGAATTCATCTATGGAATCATTGGAAAGAACAATTCAAAAAAATTTACCTGGCGATCTTACCAACAATGGATTCTCGGAAATTGATTGTATTGAAAATGAGTTCGATGATGAGGTTGTTCCTGATGGGAACTTTCCAGTACCTTTCATAAAATGGGTTGGTGGAAAAAGATGTTTGATTAAAGAATTGATATCTCACTCACCAGAAAAATTTGGAACATATTACGAACCTTTTGTTGGCGGGGGTGCGCTTTTTTTTGCGATGGGCAAAAGGCTAAAGCAAACCACAATCTCCGATAGAAATTTTGACTTAATCATAACATACAAAGTTATTCAAAAGGAACCTGAAAAATTAATTGCACTTCTTAAAAAGCATAAGGAAAATCACTCGAAAGAGTATTACTATAAAATCCGAAAACAACACGATATTAAAAATCCATTAGATTTAGCGGCTCGGCTGATTTATCTGAACCGTACCTGTTATAATGGCTTATTTCGTGTTAACAAAGCCGGAGAATTTAATGTTCCAATGGGAACTTACAAGAATCCCTCGATCGTAAACGAACCCAATATTCTTGCTTGTCATGAAATTTTGAAAAAAACCAAAATTGAATGGCGGAGTTGCGATACGATTAACCCAAAAACCGGTGACTTTGTTTATTGCGATCCCCCGTATCATCCAACGGACAACCTTTCATTTACTAGTTATACTAAATTGGATTTTACCGAAAAGGATCAAGTAAATCTCCGTGATTTTGCAGTTAATCTTAATAAAAAAGGTATAAAAATTATGCTTTCAAATTCTAACACGAACTTTATCCGAGATATTTATAAAAGCTCCATATTCCATATTCATGTAGTTAAAGCACCCCGATTTGTTAATTGTAAGAAGGATAAACGGAATCCCGTTGAAGAAGTAATAATAACTAACTACTAATTATGGAACAAGGGGGCACAACTGCAAATAAGACTAAAAAACGGCTTGAAGAGTTCATCACACATAGTCTAAAAGAAACAGACTATACTTTCATTGAACGAAAAAATTGGAAAACTGCAAAATATTTAGATCAACCAATTTATTCGCGCCAGTTATACCTCTGCAAGAGTATTTATGACACAAATATTTATGGCGATTTTGTTATTTTCCATCCAGAAAAACACCCTGAAAGTTTAGTCATAGAATCGAAATGGCAACAAGTAAGTGGATCAGTTGATGAAAAATTACCTTTCTTAGTGAGCAATATTAAGGAAAAATTTCCGATGGATGCAATAATAATCATTGATGGGGGTGGGCAAAAAAAGGGAGCGATCAATTGGGTAAAAAGTCAAAGGGGTGGTCACTTACTTGA
>Ga0315281_10013252_pt1 | contig 11171 bp, 9 predicted proteins | sample YL17G07_0_MG_FD_204540 | JGI IMG/M metagenome (GOLD analysis project Ga0315281, IMG submission 204540) | Sediment microbial communities from Yellowstone Lake, YNP, Wyoming, USA - YL17G07_0 | ecosystem: Environmental > Aquatic > Freshwater > Lake > Sediment | place: USA: Wyoming | collected... | reverse complement strand
AGATAAGGACCTCACCACTTTGGGACAAGCGCGGCGCGGAGAGAGCATGGAAGGAAGGTATCAAGCCGCTCGAGGAGAAGGCCAGGGAAGAGGCGAGGCGGATCTTGAAGGAGCACGAGCCGGAACGACTAGACAAGGACGTTGAGAAGGAGCTGGCTCGAGTGGTGAAGGAAGCCACGAAGACGTTGATGTAGATCGCGAGTGGCTCGCAAGCACGGGGGAGCTCACCCTCCTCCGACGGTGCTCGTTCCCCTGACTCGCGCTACTTCGACTCAGCGCGCAATATTCGCGTTATCTCTTCTGGGGCGGCTATCAGGAGGTTCTTGTTTGCTGACTGCGTGTCAGTTCGATACCTTACGCTCCGAGGAGATTTCAACCTAGTGTCGGAATCGTGCGCTCTCTTGCAGTCTTCAGGCCTCACAGGAGAGCTGACCGTTTGAAGTTGTACATAGAACGCGATTCAATCTTGCAGGGCAATCGATGTGGAAAAGATTAAGACCGCGCAAGAACTCGTGCCCATTCTCCCAGCCATTGTGCAGACAGACCGGTGTGATCAGGATGAGCGAAGAGGATGCGGTCAAGAGAACGCGCGGAATGCCCGCGACGGTGGATTCCCTTGCTGCCGACCTTTCCTCGCTGGGCATTGCGCCGGGTATGGTCCTACTGGTACATTCTTCCTTGAGTTCACTTGGATGGGTATCTGGTGGCCCTGTGGCGGTCATCCTTGCTCTTGAGCAGGTCCTGGGACCAAAGGGCACTTTGGTGATGCCAGCTCTCTCGGGAGATCTTTCGGATCCTGCCAGATGGAAGGAGCCTCCGGTGCCTCAGGATTGGTGGGGCAAGATCCGAGAGTCCATGCCTGCTTTCGATCCAGAGGTCACACCCACTCGAGAAGTCGGTGTTGTGCCTGAGTGCTTCAGGAACCAGAACGGCGTTCTTCGCAGCTCGCATCCGCAAGACTCTTTCTCAGCCAGAGGGCCGAAAGCGGAGGCCATGACCAAAGCGCATAGTCTGGATTTTGGCTTTGGAGAGAAATCGCCGTTGGCGCGACTCTACGAACATGATGCGTGGGTTCTGATGCTGGGCACGGATTTCCTGTGCAACAGCTCATTGCATCTTTGTGAATATAGGGCCAGTTATCCCGGCAAACGCGTGATCAAATGCGGGTCACCCATATTCACAAGAGGTAGGCGTGAATGGGTCGAGTACGACGACCTGGAATTGAGCAATGCGGATTTCGGTTCGATCGGCGAGGCCTTCATCAAGGAGACGGGGCTCGCGCGTCGCGGACGTGTGGCGCTCGCGGAAGCCCTCCTCATCCCCCAGAGGGCGCTAGTTGATTACGGTGTGAAGTGGATTGAGAAGAACCGGCGGTAGCCACTGAGATCAGTAGATCGGGCCCTTCGTCGTTCGATTTCGCGGATGGAGGCTTCCGAAATGTCAAAGTCTTTCTCTTCTCAATGCATGGTCTTGGAGCGTGCTCTCATGAAGGTTTTCCAGATCTCGGCGGTCAAGCCTCTCGTGCCTTTTGATGTTCTCGAGAAGATCGATGTCCGCGTGGGGACCATCGAATGTGTCGAAGCGGTCAAAGGATCGGACAAGTTGGTGAAGCTCGTCGTCGACTTCGGGGACCGGAAGAGGAACATACTGGTCGGCATGAGGCAGGAAAGAGACAACCCCAAGGAAATCGAAGGTAGGCAGGCACTGTTCGTCGTGAACGTTGAGCCCAGGAAGATGATGGGTCAAGTCTCCGAGGGAATGGTGTTCGACATCGGATACGCCGATGGCATGGTCCCGGTCCTCGCGGTGCCTGAGAAGCCGGTCCCGAACGGCACGCGCGTGGGATGACGGGAAGATTGAGACCGGACTCGATTGGGGTGCTGATTCCTGCCCATAATCGGGAATAGTCTGAGTGAGGACAATCGAGCATTCCGGAACCTTCTAATCCGCATAACGTGATGCTCCCGCTGTAGTACGAGCTTCGAGAAGGGGGATGCAAGGCTCGTACTCGATGGGGATGTGGGAAACACGAGACGACTTAATTTGAGTATGTTTGCGGCAGCTATCGTGATGGGCATGCTGGTGGTGCCGGGGCTTGCCCTGGCGAAACCGGTCGAAAGAGGTGCAGCAGGACCTGCTCCCAGTGCGACTTGGACCTATGCGATCTACATGGATGGGGACAACAGCCTTGAGATCTACTGGGCGGGCACGAGCCTTCCGTTGTTGGAAGCAGTCCCCGCGAGCGCTAGCGTCAACATCGTGGCGTTCGTGGACTTGGGCAGCACTAGCGGGATGACTGTGCAGAAGATATCAGGCACGACCGTGACCACGGTCCTGACGGCGCCCGAGATGAATATGGGAGACCCGGCAACGCTCACTTGGTGCATCAACGAGGCCGCGGCGCTGTATCCATCGACCTATCTGGTCCTGAGCATGTGGGATCACGGGTACGGGTGGAACTACGTCTGCTTGGACGACACGTCGGGCGACAGCCTGAGCATGCAAGACCTCCAGGCAGGCATCGCGAATGCGGGAAAGAAGATCGATGTGCTGGCCTTTGACTGTTGCAACATGGGCAACATCGAGGTGGCGTATCAGGTCTCGCTGACAAACCTCGTATCGTACATGGTGGGTTCTGAAGAGACCGTGCCGGGGAACGGCTTCCCGTACGACAAGATGCTGATGTATCTCTACAACAACCCTGCAATGCTCCCGAGGGACTTCTCGATGGCGATGGTCGACGCATGGGGCGTGTACTATGCCACTCAGACGTGGGCCTCGACAGTCAACCTTGCGGCAATCGACGTCGTCCAGCTCAAGGCGACGATCTCGACCTTCTCGACCTGGTCCGCGGACATGAAGTCTCTGCTGCCCGGGTACAAGGCCGCGTATGCGACCACGCTGAAGAACGCGTATTACATGTGGGCGACGCACTACTTCACAGATCTGTACGACTTTGGCCTCCACCTGAAGACCACGAAGGGCGTGACCGACGCGAAGCTCAAGGCCGACACGACCACAATGCAGAACGCGGTCTCGAGCTACTGCATAAAGGTGTGGGACGCGAAACGGATGACAGACTGCAAGGGCATATCGCTGTACTTCGGCACGGGCAATGAGTGGACTAGCCACAAGGCGGCCTACTCGCAACTGGCCTTCGCCGTCGACACGGGCTGGGGAGCATTCCTGACCGCGTACAACGCTTAGAGCAAAACACATTGAACCGCAGAATGAGAGGAGGGGCGCCTCCTCTCTTTCCTATTTTATTGCACCAGAATTCTCATGCAGAGGTGCCGACGAACGGAAGTTGCGACTGTGTGCGCCGTCCACATGCACGGGCCATTCGGACAGGATTCGATGCTCCGAAGTCATGTCGGCCGTGACTGACAACTGCACCTCGATGGTCCCTAGCGTGAAGGGTCCGAAGAGACGAGGCCGGCCTGGCTGGGATCCAGCTTGGATCAACAAGACTCGGGTCTGGCGTTTCCATCGCCCAAAAAGGCAAAGTATTCAAGCGGTCATTGGCCGCGACATGAGAAATGCATCTGAGGCTCTCTGCGAACTAAACGATCGGATGCTGCCTAGGCTACTCTCCGTGAACCCTGATTGCGCGACCATTTTCGGGAAGCATGATCCCTTCGATGCGCATCTTCCTCACGGGGGTTTCCAGAGGATTCGGGACAATCTCGATCTCCTAGACCAATGGGGCAAGGAGGCGGACGGAATTTCTTCCGGCGAGAATCTATCGAAGGAAGAGAGTATCTCTCTTCGTGTCCTGGACTACACGCGGAAGACCTACAGGTTCGTGGTCGATGATTACCCTCTCTGGAGGATGCAACCAGACGCTTTGGAGAACGTTGGGACCGCAATGCTCATGACCCTCGTGAGGGACTACGCACCGCTCGCCTTGCGTCTCGAATCGATGGCCGCCCGAATAGCAGAATTGCCCAGATACCTCGGGCAATTCCGAGAACGTTTCGCTGGCGCGAGAACGGTGAGAATGTGGACCGAATCAGCAATGCAATCATGCGATGCTTTTCCCGGATTCCTAGACACGATCCAGAGTCTCTCAAGTACGAAAGGGAGCAGCAGGTCGCATACCGAAGTGACTAGAAGCATTGTGGTCGCGAAGGAGGAACTCAGGACACACGAGGTATGGCTGCGGAGGATGCTCGACTCTTCAACTGACAAGTTCGCGATGGGTAGGACGAGCTACGAGAAGCTCATGAAGATACGAGGGATTCAGTACAGCCCCGATGAGTTGGTGGGATTGGCCAGGAGGTATCTGGAGGATTTCAGGGAGCAGAGGGCGTCACTCGCGTCCAAGATCTCCGGAAACAGAGTGTCAGAAGATGCAAGGAATGCCGTTGAATCCGAGAGCCCCGCGAGCATCGAGGAGGTCGTGGAGAGGACCAGGGTGGTTGTCGAGAAGGCCAAGGATTTCGTCCTCAGCAGGGACCTCGTTACAATCCCTGGCGGGTCCAAGGTGCTGGTGATGAAGGCTCCGGAGTTCCTTGGAGGCAGTGTATCATCGGCTGCGACCTATCTGCCCGCGGTCTTCGAGCAATCCCAAGACACCGTATTTCTCATTTCAGGAGCTGAGAACTGGGAGCAGTTCAGGGGGATGTGGAATTACTCAGCAATCGACAGCACGGCGGTGCACGAGGCGTATCCGGGGCACCATCTCCAGGGCGTCAAGTCGAATAGGAGACCTTGGATGCACCAGCTTCCGCATATCATTTACTCCCCCGAGACGCTGTCTCCTCCCTACGAATCCCAGGAAGGGTGGGCAACTTACTGCGAATCAATGATGCACGAGAAGGGCTTCCTGGGATCGGACAAACACGCTTTCGGGTTTCTGGATTACTTCATCGGGAACGCCTGTAGGATGATCTCCGAGGTCAAACTTGCGTGTGAGGAGGCAACGATTGAGGAAATGGTCGACATGACCGCGAGGGAGACCGGCTGCCCAAGGGGCATGGCGGAGCAGGGTGTCAAGTCGTTTACCCGGATGCCTGGGTACGGGATGTGCTACCTCAGCGGGTGGCATCTGGTAAACGCGCTGAAGAACGACCTCAGGAACAACCTGGGTAGGCGGTTCTCCGAGAAGAGGTTCCATGACCTGGTTGCGGATAATGGCAACCTCCCATTTTATCTGCTTGAGCCGGAAGTGAGATCTGGGATGGCGGCAGGCGCAACAGACGGATCGAGATAGGGATGACGTGTCAATCTAGTTGAATCTGATACTCCAGGAAAGGTCATTCTCAATGTATGGTCGGGGCGCTTCGAGAATGATTGACTCTACGTTCTGAGGAGGGCCTTCCGCGAAAGTATCGCACCAAGCCCGATCATAAGCGCGCTGAAGATACCGACTCCAATCAGGTCAACTCCGACCGGGTACACCGACCCCACGGAAGTATGGAAGACAAGCTGTCTCATTCCGTCAACCACGAATGTGATCGGATTGTATTTCGCAATGGTCTGGAGCCAGTCAGGCATCAAGGATATGGGTATCAGGGCGCTGCTTGTAAACATCAAGGGAAAGTTCAGCAGGTTGATCAAGCCGAAGAGGACCTCTTCGTTCCTCACGACTAGGCCGAGGGCCACGAAGAGCGCTGCCATGCTTGAGCCCAAAAGGACCAAGAACAGGACCAATCCTCCTGCCTCTATGATCCCGAACTGGTGGCTGAACCTTAAACCGCTCAAGCCCGGGATGAAGGCGAACGCTGCGGCCACGAAAAGGACGACTGATGCCTGGAGCATGGACTTGAAGACTGTCGACATCATCCTTGAAACAGGGATTGAGGCGCGGGGAATCGGTGCCACCTGAAGCATGGATAAGAATCCGAGCCTGCGGTCCTGGATGAGCGATACACCGCTGAAAAGTGATGCGAACAGCATGATGAACGCTGTCTGCCCGATTGCCATGAATGAGAAGTAGTCCGTCGCGCCTCCGAAGACGAGTCTAAGGTCCGTCTGAGGTCCGCCCTGTGCGAGCTTGCCGATGTTGAACGCCTGTCCGAAAAGCAGGAGCCAGATCAGGGGCGTGGTGAATACCAGGATGATCTGCCCGGGGGTTCTGTACCATCTCCTGAGGTCCCTACCCACGAGAGCCAGAGTTTCCGTTATCATATCGTCACCGCCTCCTTCCGAACCGTTTGGCACGAGGTGTTCCATTAGAGTTCTTCGCGGCGGAGCCCTGCTCCTCATCCCGAAGCTCTCTGCCCGTGTATTCCAAGAATGCCTGGTCCAGAGAGGGCTTCTTTACGGCGACGTTCAGAACGTCTATCTTGTTCTTCCAGAAAGTTGAGAGCACGTTCGGCAGTGCCGCGTTAGCGTCTGGAACCTTGATGCGGGCCTTGTTGCCGGTGCACATCCCATCGATGAGAGCGACTCCTGGGATGCCCTTTATCAGGTCCAGAACGTCCGTGTTGCACTCTGCGACTTCTATCTCGATCACATCCCCTCCCACAGCTTTCTTCAACCCTTCCGGAGTATCCAGAGCAATGATCTTCCCATGGTCTATGATTGCAATCCTGTCGCAGAGGCCATCTGCCTCCTCCAAGTAGTGAGTGGTCAGGAATATCGTCATATTCGTTTCAGACCTGAGCTTCCGTATATGCTCCCATATGCTCGTCCGAGTCTGGACGTCCAAACCCAGCGTGGGTTCGTCAAGAAACAGTATCCGCGGATTGTGAACAAGACCATTGGCGAATTCCAGTCGCTTCTTCATGCCTCCAGAGTAGGTCTTCACGACTCTATCCTGGGCATCGACAAGACCGACCAGGCGAAGGAGTTCGTCGATCCGCTTCTGGGCTTCAGACGTGCGGACGCCATAGAGCCTCGACTTGAGCTCCATGTTCTCGCGGCCCGTCAATTCGTCATCGGATGTGAGGTCCTGTGGAACCAGCCCTATGCCCTTTCTGACCATTCCCGGCTCCGATACGACATCGTGGCCCAGGATCTCGGCCTTTCCGCCTGTCGGGAGCATTAGAGTTGTCAGGATGGAAATGGTCGTGGTCTTGCCCGCACCGTTAGGTCCGAGGAAACCGAACACCTCGCCTTTGCCAACTTCGAAGGACACCGAATCTACCGCTCGGATATTCCCTTCGAATACCTTCTCCAGATTCTGGACCCTGACAACTGGATTGCCGACTTGCATAACAGAAACCCCGTTTGGGAAGCCTCTGGGCATGTCATCCGCGGTGCGTCCATATACTTTTCCGCGAACAGCATTGATTGATCCGCTCGCGATTCGTTGTGACAGTGAGACGGATCAGATTTCAAACATCTGGCCGTTTCTCTCTCGATAGTTGCATTGAGCTGCTATTCCCTGAAATGCGCGAAAGCCTGCTATGCTCTGAACATTGCCGATGCAGGACAGCCCCGGGTTTGCCGAGAGTCGTACGATGTTCCACCTTGAGCCGGAGGACAGGGATATCTAACCAATCACAATCGGCGCACTCCCGCCAGTGTCTCGGAACCGTTATAGTCGGGGAACGCGATTCGGTGACCGGCCGGGACCGTGTCGGTTCCGGCGAAACTTAGGGGGAGAAACGATCAGAACACGAATTGTAGCAGCAGTCAGCATGATGGCCATCATGATTTTGGTGTTCGCGGTGCCCGCGATTACGGGGGCACCGGCGATTGGGACAGGGAAGACCTCAGGCCTCACGGCCCAAGAATTGAAGATGCTTGGTGAGCTCAACTTGGACAACGCATGGAACCAGCTGGAATACTTGTCCTCGCTTGGAGAGAAGGTCGCAGGGTCTCCGGCGGAGAGGGCGGCTCAGCAGTATGTTTACGACCAGTTCACCGCGATGCCCATGGACGAGGTCTGGTGGGAGACGTTCCCGGTGGCGTACTGGGAGCACTACGGTACGACTGTCAGGATCGCCTCGAACGCAAACGAACTGGTCGATGCGACAACCTACGGTGACAGCCCATCGATCTGGGGCAAAGACAACAACGTGCCGTACTACTTCGGCAACACTGATGGAAAGAAGGTCTTGGTGGCGGGCGTGGTCGATGCGGGTCACGGCACCGCCGCGGAATTCGACGCCATCGGAGATCTCGGCGGGATGATAGCTCTGGTCCACAGAGATGATAACCTGCAGGGATGGCCGAACACTGCGGCCCTCGAGGCAGGCTACCACCATGCAGCCGCCATACTCTTCTACGGATACTACGCGGGAGCGGACAACCCTGTGGGGATAAAACAGGACTCGGTGTTCTCGCCGATTCCAGCCATATCCATCTCGCCGAACTCTGCAGCTCATATACAGGAGCTCATGAGCGCCGGGCCAGTGACCCTGGAGATCAGCGGCCGTGTTGACTTCCATCCGAGAGGGGAGTCGGTGAACGTGGCAGCGGTCATGTGGGGTACCGTGAAGCCTGACGAGTATGTCGTCATTTCCGGCCACATAGATACTTGGTGGAGCGGTTCTAACGACGATCAATCGTCCATTGCGGCGGTTCTCGAGTACGCACGGCTGTTCTCGCAGGCAAGGGCGGCAGGCATATTCACGAACGAAAGGACGCTCGTGTTTTGCTCAGTCGGTGCCGAGGAGACGGGCGGCATCGATGACACATGGTACAACTGGCTCGTTGGCTCGTACGAGTTCGTTGTCGCTCACCCCGAGATCATGAAAGGGCTCGTCGTAGAACTCAACCTGGATGGCGTCAGCATGCCGAGGGCTTCGGGCAAGTACTGGGCCGAGAACACGTGGGAGATGAACGGGTTCGTCAAGCAGGCCATCGGGGATGTGGGCCTGGGTGGACTGCTCTCGTACTATAACCCGATCTGGTCCTGGACGGATGCGTGGTCGTTCGGCGCGAAGGGAGGCGGCTCAACCGTCCAGATGATTGGCTGGGAGAACGGCTACGATTGGACCTACCACACGCAACTGGACTCCATAGACATCCAGAGCAAGAACGTCCTGAACATGGTCCTGAAGCTCTATGTGGTGATGGCGGACAGGGCAGTGCATGCGCTGGTGCTTCCGATGGACTTCGTTCCGACGTGCGACTGGGCGGCCGGCTATCTAACTGCTGAGAAGGCCACGATGCCCGCGTCGCAGACCGCGAACATCGACGCCGCCGCGAAGGCGCTATCGTCTCTCAGAGCGAGCGCGCAGGCCGTGAACGCATACGCTGCGACGCTCAAGAACGCGTACGCAAATGCGAAGGGACCGGCTGAGAAGGCGAAGATAGAGGCTAACGCTGACGAGCTGAACCGTGCCTTGATCGATGCAAGGATGATCATCACGCCGTATACGCTTGGTGAGGGTGGGACTATGGGTTCCTGGGACGTGTTCCTGAGGTCCGACCAGCACTCGCACGACTACGGGTTCGTGAAAGCCGCGGTCAACTGGTTGAAGAAGAACCAGGAGAGCAACGCCCTGAAGTCACTCGAGAGTGTCTACACGATGGAGTGGGGCAAGTTCTACAGCAGGGAGACCTATGTCAGGACCTTCAACGACATGGTGAACGTCTACATGTACTGGGGCGCAGTCTTCGACCAGCAACAGATGTATGTTGACGTCCAGGGGGTCTATCTCGGCCTGAAAGACGGGTCGATGACCAAGGCGGATGCGGTCAGCCAGCTGACGTGGATAGTGGACAACCAGCTCGTGCCGTGGTATGCGGAGGATGTCGGCACGCTCGAGTGGGCGTGGTCTGAAGGGTCCGCGACATTGGCGGGAGCCGTCCCGTAAGAAACTCGAAACCCCCTCTGGCTAGAAAAGGCTGGAGGGGCTATGTCGTTTTTCTCGAAAGTACAACTCGAGAACTCGGCTCGAAATCAAGGAGAGAGGTAACGTGCGCCGGGCGAGCATTGAACTCGCGAAAGCTAGGCATTCGTTTTTCTGGTTCAATTTGAAGGGAATCGCGTCAAGGTGTCCGTGAACCTCCTCTCTTCCCTTTTCCAGAGTTGCCTTTTCAGTTCGAACAGGACGTAAAATGCACCGAGGCCACCCTCCTTTCAATCGTCAAGCTTTCTTTCTACTCCGAAGGTCCTGGAAGAGAGGATGCGACGTCTGCCTTCTTCCACGACTTGAACCTCGATTGCACATGATATGTGGAAATTGGAACCCAGAATGTTCTTATACGGTTAGAACAATAACAGCGATTAGCATCTGGCCATGGAGGAACTAGATGGAACTAAGAGACTTGATCAGCGGCTCCAAACCAATCAAGATACAACCAAGCGCGACTGCAAGCGATGCACTAGTGTCCATGATGGAAAACAAAACGGATTATCTCCTCGTTGACAGAGCCACTCCGAACGACGCATATGGAATCATCACAAGGTGGGACATTGTTGCCGGAGTTATAGCCAATGGAAGGGATCTCGCAAGCACGTCAGTTCTTGACGTAGCAAGAAAGCCACTTGTCGTCATGAACAATCTTGACCTTGATTTCAGATGGGCAGCAAAGAAGATGACGAATGAGGGCGTGTCAAGAATCGCTGTCTTTGACAAGGAGAGTTTCCTCGGATTCGTTTCGGACGTCGATATCCTACGGGCGATTGTCTCAAGAACAAATGCAGGCAAGGGGGCTGGCCAGTGACGACAATTCCATTGATACTGAAAGACGTCGTGAAGACATGGGAGTTACATTCCATTGGGCCAGAGGAAACCGTGCACGTCGCGATGCAGAAGATGCTTGACAAGAACCTCTTTACCCTTCTGGTCCCGAGGAAGGACAAACACGATGCGTACGGGATAGTCACGAAGAAGGACATCTTGTCCAAGGTCATCGCTGAGGGAAAGGATCCGAAAAAGGTGAAGGTCAAGGCCGTGATGACAAAACCGTTGGTGATACTAACAAACCTAACGCTCGATCTGAGATGGGTCGCGAAGGCGATGGCCAATTCCGGCGTCTCCACAATCGCTGTTTTCGACAAGGGAGACTTCTATGGGTATGTGACCGAAGCGTGCATACTCGAAGGAGTCTACAACGCATTGCGAAGGGCAAAGCTGGAGCAGGGAGCCGAATTCGTATCCTGCTAGAGAATAACCAGACAACCGACGAACAGGGTGAGACATGAACGCAGGCCAGCCCGAGACCAAGAATGAACAGCAGAAGGGCATTGCCGTCTATCTCTGCACATGCAGAGACGAAATCGGAAGGCACATTGATCTCAAGGCAATTGCTGAGGAGATCAAGAA
>Ga0315281_10013251_pt1 | contig 11171 bp, 5 predicted proteins | sample YL17G07_0_MG_FD_204540 | JGI IMG/M metagenome (GOLD analysis project Ga0315281, IMG submission 204540) | Sediment microbial communities from Yellowstone Lake, YNP, Wyoming, USA - YL17G07_0 | ecosystem: Environmental > Aquatic > Freshwater > Lake > Sediment | place: USA: Wyoming | collected... | reverse complement strand
GAACTCCCGCTTCCTCCTTGGGAGGGAGGCGTGCCACCGCAACACCACGGCCGCATCAGTTCCGGGCATAGCCACTTTCATCGGCGGTTGGTGCGCCGACGGCGCATGGGCATCTGCCCTGAAAGTACCCCTAGACGAGCGTCTCTCAAGCTACTGCCTCCAGCGTAACGCTGTATCCGAGGCCCTCCAGTCTCTTCACGAGCCGGCGCTCCACCTGGCGGCGGTCGCGCTCATCGAAGTAGTTGCCACCAAGGTCAGCGTATGTCTGTCCTCGGGCCATGATGTAGTAGGCGATGACCAGGATAGAGTGAGCGACGGCGAGGGCGGCACGCTTGCCGCCGCGGCGGGCGGCGAGGCGGTGGTACTGGGCGGAGAGGTATGTTTGCTTGGTCTTTGCAGCCGCCCAGGCTGACTCCACGAGGGCGGACCTGAGCCAGGGGCTGCCCTTCCTCGTATGGCCGCTGCGTTGCTTGCCGGCGCTCTCGTTGTTCCCCGGGCAGAGGCCGGCCCAGGAGGCGAGATGTCTGTGGGTGGGAAAACGGGAGGTGTCTGTTCCCACCTCGGCCAGAATCGTCTCTGCGGTGCGTCTGCCGACGCCGGTAATAGTCTGGAGGTGGGAGAGGGTATGCTCAAAAGGGCGAAGGCGCTCCTCGATCTCGCGGCTGAGGCGGCCAATGGCCTCATCCAGGTAGTTGATATGGGCCAGGTGCTCGCGGATCATCAACCGCTGGTGGTCACTGACCTCAGCCTTCAGCGCCCGCTCCAGCTCCGCCCGCTTCTGGCGAAGGCTGCCCCTGGCCAGAGTAGCGAGGTCGGGCCCTTCTCCTATGCCCTTGCTCAGTGCTTCCAGGATCGCCCGCCCGGTTGCCCCCAGGATATCGGTGGCAACAGACGCTAGCTTGATGTTCGCCCCCTCGAGCGTCTTCTGGAGGCGGTTGACCTCAGAGGCCCGCTCGCGGACCAGGGAGGTGCGGTAGCGGGTGAGTTCACGTAGCTCTCGCTGGGGGCGGTCAGGGATGAAGCTGCCGCGTAGGAGGCCGTGCTGGAGGAGGTCGGCGAGCCACTCCGCATCGCGGACGTCGGTCTTGCGACCGGGGACGGCTTTGACGTGGTAGGCATTGACCACCAGGACATCGAACTGGCCCTCAAGGATATTGTAGATGGGTTTCCAGTAGGCTCCGGTGGCCTCCATGGCGACGTGGCTACAACCGGCCTGGGCGAGCCAGTCAGCGAGGGCGAGCAGGTCGTCGGTCATCGTGCCGAAGGTGCGGGTCTCCTGCCGGCGCCCTCCTTCTGGTTTGGGCGTGAGGAGACAGGCCGTCACTGTGCGCTTGTGGACATCGAGGCCGCAGCAGCGCTCATAGATCACATCCATGTGATACCTCCTGAAGATAGTGTGGCGCCGGCTGGATGCCCCCAATTACAGATTCTGCCCTGCGTGCTCCCATCCTTGGACGGGGCGACAGACGGTGGTGCCTCGAGGCATCCAGGTCCATCTGCTTGGCGGGCTCAGGGCGCCAAGAGGGTACGACCTCTGCGCCGGCAACCCGCGGAGAGGGTACGGCGCACGGAGCCGCATGACAAGACGCCCAACTAAGGAAAAGGCCGTGACCCCCCAGAATCACGGCCTTGATGAGCACTGGAGCGGCCGAGGAGAGTCGAACTCCCGCTTCCTCCTTGGGAGGGAGGCGTGCCACCGCAACACCACGGCCGCATCAGTTCCGGGCATAGCCACTTTCATCGGCGGTTGGTGCGCCGACGGCGCATGGGCATCTGCTTGGGAAGGATAGGGTCGATTATCCGCTTCTCAGGCCCCTTCTTGAATCTGGCGACGTGCCGTTTGCAGATCGAAGCAGATGGTCGCCAAATTGCCAATCGACGCTATTATACCCTATTGCCTGTTAATTCAACTTAATTCATTGGCCAATTGAGGGCCCTGGGCGGCGTAGGGCCCAAGAATTCGATCCGTGTGGCTGCGATCCGTGCCGATGGGCTTCGTAGACCAGCCAAGTGAGGCTCGCACGAACGCCGTCTCTGTTCATCCAGTCAGATTCGGATGAGGTTCTTGGGCCGCACAGGTGCAGTGTCCACTTCGTCGCTAGTCCAAGTCTACAGTCGCCGCTTGTGGTCCTATGGAACGTTTTCTCTGCATCACTTCGTTCAAATACGCCTCCCCTTCGTCGAGAAGACCGTGGTAGTACTCGCCAATCATCGCCTGAAACTCTGCGTTCACACGCTGCTCCAACTCCTTCAAGCGATAGGCGCGGAGCCGGGTGAGGGGGATCGATCCGGGTTGAAGCCGGGTAAGCGGGATCGCCGCCAACACCCATTCTTCGAGCGGGCGAATGCGTAGCGCGGCTACGAGCGGGACATACCCGTCCTTCGCTCGGTCCTCGAGTGCTTGAATGTTCTCTTGAGATAGAAAGATGGAATCATTAGTCGTCGTCTTCACCTCAAGGGCGAAAGTCTGTTCATCGAGCCCCGCTATGTCGATATCGACTCCTTGGACTTCCCGCTCCACTACATGGCAGAAGCCACACTCGGCAAAGGCCAGCGCAAGGAGCTTCTGTGCGACCTTTCCGAAGACGCGCGGGCCGAAGTGCGTGTGGAGTCGCCGCAAACGGTCGAATGTGAGCGAGTCCAAGGTCAGGATCCCCTTTCGATGCTCGGGCCTTTGTTCTCGGACCAGCCGGCGTACTCGTACAATGCCTTGTTTCGCGTGATGTCTTGCACGAGCATCTCCTTCAGTTCTTCGTCTGGCGTAGCGATGACGAGGTTTCGCCACGAGACGACGTCGTTGAGGACACCCACAAACTGCCGCTTCATCAGCGACCCCATGCTCTGCGTGGGATCATCTAGCATCAGGAAGCCGAAAGCCTGTCTGTCGCTCGTCGCCTGGGCGAGTCCGAGGAATAGGGACAGCGCTAGGCAGTTTAGGTCACCCTGACTGAGAATCGGCATAGGATCCGAACCGTCGCCGCTCTTGAGGGTGTAGGAGTTGAGACCTGTCCTGCTGTCTTCGTCAACTTCCAGCTCCAAACCACGCACAGCTGGATGATCGGCGATCTTGCAAAAATGGTCGTTCAATGCCGCCTGTGCCGCGTCAATCTTAGACTGCGCTTCGTTTCGGGAGGCGGTAGCTACACAGGACCTAACCGTCCGCGAAGCCTCAGCCAACGATGCGGCTTGATCCCTCAGGTCCTGGAGACGGACAAACTCCTTCGTACCACGGATGCGCTGGACTAGCTCGCGCTTGCGTTCGTGGCTCACGATTTCGCGGATCGTGCCCAGTTCAGCCACATGCCCCTCAATGATGTCTATCTTCTCACGTTTCGTCCGGATCGCCCCTTCGGCCGCCTTCGTCTCCTCCGTTGTCTTTGTGGCCTCGGCGTTGAGCAGCGCCAGGGGGTCATCCTGCGGCGATACCTTTCGCCGCAATTCCTCTCCGATTGCTTCAATCACCGACTGGGTCACGCGTGTCTTGTCGTTCAGCCGTGATTCCAGACGCTTCAGGTCCTCCAATCTGGCCTCTAGATCGACAATGTGCGAGGTACAATGCTTCCTTTCCTCCTCCAGGTGACCTATCTCCTTCTCCAGTCGTTCACTCCACTCACGTTCCAGTTCGGATAGGAGTTCAGGAGTTCTCGATCCACAGAGCGGACAGATTCCCTTATCGGCCTCAGAGGTGGCCTCGGTCAAGTACTTGATTGCCTCGCGCGTCAAGGTGGCTTTGGCGCTTGCTCGGTTCATCTGCTCGTCAATCTCGCGAAGCCTGTCCTTCAGACCCTCTTCTTCTTTCGCCATCGATTGCGCGGTATCGAATTTGCGGACAAGTTCCTCCTTGTCGGTTCGGACCCTCTGTTCCTCTTCGAGCGCCTCCGTAAGTTCCCCGCTGAGAGCCGCGAACCTCTGTTGCTTCTGGGCCAGCTCCTGGTGCTTGGCTACGTCCGGAGATTGCGCCCACAACTCACTAACCTGAGAACGAACCTGTTGCATGAAGCTGTCGATTTCGTCAAAGCCCTCCGGTTTTGTAACCGAGAAGTTCCCCGCCCCAAGTTCCCGAGCGAGAGCTTCGACCATTTCGCTTGTTTCGTTCGCGTAGCGCAACGCACCTGTTTCGTTCAACTGGCGCTCATTCAGACCCTTAGCGAGCGCCCGCTCTCGTTCCTCCTTAATCAGATTCTCCAGGGTCTTCATGCTCTGTTCTACCCGACCTTCGAACGCTTGGAAGTCCGACTCCATACCTCTGACTTCGCTATCTACCCGCGCATCCCTTATGCCCTTCAAAATCTCTCGGTAGTCTGAAAGGCCTAACAATCGGTCTAGCGCATCATTTCGATCTTTTGGCTCGTCGGTAAGAATCGCGCGGATGGCTTCCTGGTGTTGGTAGACGGTCGTCATGAAATCCCTGAAGGACGAATGAAAAAGGGTGTTGAGAAGGCTCTCCGCCTCCGCACCTTCCAAAACCTCTCCCTTGGGGAGGCTAACACTAACACTATCGGAAGAACGCCTGCCACCGCGTCCTGCTATTCGCTCCACGACGTACAGCCCGTCTGATCCTGAGAATGTTGCCCTGACCCGAACGTCCCCTCGGCCAGCGTTTCGGTTTGCCACTTCCCAGTCAATACGTTCTCGAATCCCGGTCTTCTTTCCAAGGCATTCCGAGCCGAAGAGACACCATTCTATGGCATTCAAAGTACTGCTCTTGCCTCGATGATTCTCACCATAGAGAATCATCAGTGGCGCGCCAAACTGGAATTCCTGTTCGTCGACGAATCCGCGGAAGCCGGCAACCTCGAGCTTTTCGAGAGTGAACATCTGATCCTCCCTAAAGCGTATCGTTCAAGGATTCGAGCGCGGTGTCGAATTCTTCACGCAGTTTGCTCATGCGCTCTTCCAGGCTCGATCTAACCCCTTCAGCGCCGTCTGCCTCGAACGATTCCGCGATGTCGTCCCACAAGGCTGTCGTTTCGGATGAGGACTCACCGACATCTCTGAGCTGTTCGCGCACCTGCTCCTTGTAGGCCAAGGGGGCCTCCTTTCAGCGATACTAAACCCGCCCTCTCTTCCGCTCACCGATTCCGATTCGATTCTCCTCATCAACTCCGCGGGACTTGCGGCCAGCCTAGGATTTTGGCACGCACTAATTCGATTGTGCCCCGCAGATCGTCCAGTGATTGCTCGCGTGAGTGTGGCGCCCGCACGAAGACGAAACGGCAGTCCGCCACCTCCCTGCTTAGCGCCTCTTCCAGCATTAGCGCGTAGGCCGCTCCTTGGAGTCGGTATCGCGACATCGCTTCTAACAGGTCGCCATCGCCAGCTACTGCGTCAGTCTTGTAATCGACGATCACGAGCCCCTCATCTGTTTCGTACAACAGGTCGACGAAGCCCTCGAGCATGGCACCTTCTAACGGGACCGCGGCGTATACCTCCCGCCAGTAGCGTTGACTGACCACTGCCGCTTGCACCGATGCCGTTTCGAGCGCGGATCGCACCAGCCGCGCCACTTCATCCGCGCGATCTCCGATCCCTTCGGCTGTAGCCTGGGCCCGGGCTGCGCTCTCCAGCCCTTCCCCACTGGCGAGATCGATACTCTGAAGCACGCCGTGAACGGCCCTTCCCAATGCCGTTCCTGCGCGGCCGCGTCGCCAAGGCGGTATCTCCTCGACAGGAGGGTCTTTTTGCAGACCCGGATCCGTTTCCCCTCTCGCGAATTCCTGGGCGATGGCGGTTGCCGCGATGACCGAGGCCCGGCTCAATTTATCGAGACGATCCTGTCTGGCCTCGATCCACGCTCGACGTTGTTGTGGCCCATCCTCGAAGGTCGTGTCCGCCTTCTCTTGTTCGGCCGCAGCCGGCTCCGAACCCAGTTCGATCTTCCGCCAGAGGTTGGGCCTTTGCTGGCAGAGATCATGAAGGCGCGCCGCGTGACACTTCCCGCCTTGCTTGTGATGCAGGCTAACAACGAGATGGTCGCGGGCTCGGGTGGCAGCGACATAGAGGAGGCGCGTCTTCTCTTGCCCCTCCATCACTTCCTCCAGCGCGTGGAGGTCATCGAAGCCAGCGGTTTCAAAGCGCGCGTGTTCCTGGCCAATGCGGACTTCCGGCCTGCCGTCCGCCTGCCAGAGCACGCGCGTACTTAAAGGCGGTCCGGAGTCAGTCACGTTCAGCCCGACCAGAAAGACGATCCGGAACTCCAGCCCCTTGGAAGCGTGGACGGTAAGGATGCGCACCGCGTCGTCGTCCGCCTCTGGCACGATGGTCTCTACTACCCGCGTCCGTTCTTGCGCCTGCAGGTCCGCCCAGTCGATGAACTGCCGCAGCGATGTCCCGCCCGACTCCACAAATGCCCTGGCTTGGTCGAGCACAAAGCGCAGCCGCTGCCAGTGTTCTCGTGGCCGTCGATGGGCGAACGCCAGCTCGAAGAAACGGCGCTCGCGAATGACTGTCTCGACCGTTTCATTGACTGGCTTCCACCAGCGCGCCTTGTGCAGCTCATGCAGAGCCTTCATCGCTGCCACGACAGGATCATCGCCTGGAAGAGATGAAGGCGGAGTCGAGCGGTAGTCCCAACGGCCGCGGGCTTGAGCAAAGCGCAGCAAATCGTCATCGCCGCAACCGAAAGCGGGCGCGCGCAGCGAGCCAACGAGGGCTACCTCGTCCGTTGGATCGTCTATCGAACGCAGCACGGTGAGCAGGTCGCGCACCTCCTGCGTCTCGTATACCAACGAACGGCTCTCTACGCGGTAGGGGATGTTCGCCTCCTCCAATGCTCGCTCCAACTGTGCCGAGGCCGTGCGTGTCGGCATCAGGAGGGCGATGTCAGCGTAGCGGCAGGGTCGTTGGCAGCGATTGCCGTCGTCATCCTCGTCCGTTACTAACCAGCCTTCCGCTTTCGCTGTTTGGACGGTCTGAGCGATCTCCTGCGCCTCACGGCGACGTATTGCTTCCGTGCCGTCGCCTGACGGTTCGCCCAGCAAATGGACCGTCACTCCGGCTTCCGGCGGCGATTCCCAGCTCGCCTCCAGCGCCATATATGTGGCCTGCCCCGGTTGAGTCTCCTCGCCGATCAACTCTTCGAACACAGCATTCACCCAGTCTATTACCGGGCGCAATGACCGGAAGTTCTGCGTTAGCCGCACGGTCTGTTCCTGGAAACGCTGCTGTACCGCTTGATAAAGCGCGATGTCGGCGCGACGAAAGCGGTAGATGGACTGCTTTGGGTCGCCGACGAAGAACAACTTGCCTGCCGCCGCTTCCATTTCCTGCCAGGGCGGTGCGCTGTCGGTGACGGCGCAAGCCAGCAGCATAGCGACATCGATCTGCAACGGGTCGGTGTCTTGAAACTCGTCTATCAGGAGATGTGAGAAGAGATCGCTGACAGCCCGCCGCACGGAGGCGTTATTGCGCAGAAGATCGCGTGCTCGAACCAACAGATCGTGGAATTCGACACGTCCCTCGTGCCGCCTCTCGTCGGCATACTCAAGGACGAATAACCGTAACGGCACGAGGAGTTGGTGAAGCACGGCGGAGCGTTCCTCCCGAAGCAGCGCGTCGCGCGCCTCCGACGCTTCCTGAAGAGATGCTCGGATGTCTGCTGGTTTCACGCCTGACCAATTATCCTGCTTGCCGCCGCGAGTGGTGAACTTCCGCCTCGCCGCCAGTATCCGCAGCCGGTCCAAGTCGGTCTTGGCCGCCCGAAGGCGCTGGCAGTAGCGTTGCACGCCCTCGAGGTACTGGTACAACAGGTCATCGCAGTCAACGCAGCAGCCGGTTCGACCGCAGGCATCGTCGAGCGTCTGCAGCAGCGATTCTGCGTCGGTTTCCGGCTGCGCCACCGTTTCGATCTCGATGTCCTCCAGCCGATCCCAATTCCTATGGAAATCGCGCGCGATCTCCCGCAGGTGATCGAGACGTAGCCCGAGGACGCTCGAACGTAGCAACACATCCTCGTAGGCAGGGTCGTCCAGCAACGCGTCGACGAACGCGCTCCAGCGTTCCTCGAAAGCGATTGATGAACGCACCTCGTCCTGGATCTCGAAGAACGGCGGCAGTCCCGCCTCCAGCGGGTGAGCGGCGAGTATTCGCTGTGAGAAGCCGTGAAGCGTTTCGATGGCGGCAGCATCCACGTCGGCAAGCGCAATCTGACAGCGCTCACGTTCCGCCGCCGGCAGCTCGTTCTCGTCGCGAGCGGCCTTCTCCAATTCCTCGCGCACCCGATCGCGCAGCTCGGCCGCGGCGGCCTCCGTGAAGGTGATAGCCGCTATCTTGCGCATCTCCGCCCGGCCTGTCGCAACGAGGCGAAGAATGCGATTCACCAGCTCGGTCGTCTTGCCTGTGCCCGCGCCTGCCTCTACGAACAGCGTCGAGTCCAGGTTGTTCCTGATCCGGTCACGCGCCTCCTGGTCAGCTGGTAGAGGTAGTGATTCGCTACTCATCGGGCTCCGCCATTTCCCGATAGGGCGTCAGCTCTGGCGCCTCACGTTTTCGCTCCCAGAGCCGGCTGCGCGCACGCAGGCAGGCGAGTTCGTAGTTGCAGAGCTTGCAGTTCTCATAGCTGTTCAAAACGGACTTCCCGGGTCGCGCGGGGAAGATGCCGGAATCGATGCCATCGATGATAATGGCCAGCACGCGCCTGAACTCGTCGAGCAATCCGGGACCAACCGCACAGCCCTCCCGTTTGTAGCCCTCCTCCTCCGCGATGAACCAGTAGTACGCGTCGACGTCCTCGACACCGTGCACCTGTGACGCAGCGAGTGCGTAAATAGGCAACTGAAGAAGAGTGCCCCGCCTCAGCGGGTCGTCGGACATCTTGCGATAGAAGCCCGCTGCGCCAGTCTTGTAATCGAGGACCACTAGACGTGAGCCGTCCGGCGTCTTGTCTAGGCGGTCGATTTTCCCCCGCAGCATGACCGTTCGTCCGCTTTCCAGCTCAATGGTCGCTGCGGTGTTTGTCGCGCCGCGCACGCCAAACGCCAGCTCGACATCCAACGGAAGCACGCCTTCCTGCTGCCGCATCTCTTCGTCGGCGTCGAGGAAGCCGTCGAGATCCCGCATGATCTTCTCGCGTTCCAGGTGCCACAGCAGCGGCTTCCCCGTAAGGCCTGCGGCTTCCGCCTCCGCGCATAGTTGCTCGCCGATGTCGCGCATCATCTGGCTCTCCGAGTCGTCCCAGGGTTGGTCGGGCGTTGTGCGCGGCTCGACCTCTCTCATGAATCTCTCCAGCGCCTCGTGCAGGAGAGTGCCGCGATCGAGCGCGCTGATAGTCAGCGTGTCCTCGGGTTTCTCGGTCTCAGAGATGCGGAGGACGTTTTGCAGGAAGTAATGGAAGGGGCAAGACGACCATGTCTGTAGCGCCGTCGGCGACACGGCTCGTCCCTGCGAGAGCGATGGCGCCGCCGCCGCCGCGACAAAGCCATCCCAGCGCGTAAACTGCCTGCTTTGCCGTCCGAGGCCCGCTTCAATCCCAATCCCGAGCGCAGTCTGCTCCTTCAATAGATAATGCTGCTCGACCTTGCCACCACTCCGTCCCCAGAGCAGGAGGCTGCGCAGATCGTACTCCTGCTCCGACGCCGGCTCGTTGTCGCCTGCTAGCGCGGCCTGAAACGAGGGCACGACCTTCAGCCAGTCGCGTCTTGGCGGCGAATCCATATCGCTACTGTAGAGCGCGCGACCTTCCAGCGCCGACGCCTGCTCCAGCAGCCAGCGTGAGGGTAGCTTCCCTCGTTGGCCACGCAGGTCGGCGCGCGGGAACACGAAGACGAGTGAGCGTGCCGATGCTAGCGCAGCGAGGTAGTTGCGCCGCTCCTCCTCTGTGCGGGTCGCCCGCAGCGGCACTTCCTCGCCAGCGGGCGCGCGTTCGCGGTCCGGCATCAGCGGATCGTCCTTGCCCCGCGGCAGCATCAGCCCTTCGCTCATGCCCAATAGGAAGGCCAGGTCGAAGTCCATGCCGACCGCGTCTGCTATCCTCCCGACGAACACGCCCTCGCCGAAGCGGTTGTTCCTGCCGGCAGACGCCTCCAGGTCCCTCTCCAATGCGCGCCGGAAAGTCGCCTCGTCGACCTCTGGTCGCAGGTCGCCGAGCGCCGAGAGCGATTCCAGTGCCGCCGTTACCTTGCGATATGCCTCGATCTCCTTCTCCGGCCAGTTGCGCCTGTGGCCCTCTCCGCCCAGATAGCGGTCGAGGACGCCGCGAGCCCATGCCACGTGTCCCGACCAGGGCCGAGGGGCCGCCGGTGCCAGCCGCTCAGCCAATTCCTCGACGAAGCGCGCCAGCCGTTCAGTGTGGTCGATCTCGGAATCGAAGTGCCTCAACTGCGCCCCACTCGTCTCCTCCATCTTCTCCAGACTTTCGCGCTCCGCCTTGAGGGCGCGGCTGTGCCCGGCGAGTCGATCCCGCCACTGAAGCGGTCCTCGGACTACTCCTGCGGTTCGCGAGAGGAGGTCCCATCGCTGTGCCGGCGCGGGATTTCCTCCCTCTTCCTCGAGCACCGGCGCCGCGCTCAGCCAATCCATCAGCGCATCTCGACGGAAATCTGTGCTTCGAAGGCGGAGCAGGCCGAGCAGGGTCCTCCCCGTCAACGTCTGCGAGAGAGTGCGCGTTCCGGGACCATTGTGCGGCACACCCGCTGCATTGAACTGCTCCTCGGCCAGCAAGGCATAAGGTTGCTCGGCGCGGTAGAGAACGCCAATGCGATGCAGAGGCACCCCGCGAGCAGCATGCTCCATAATCGAGCGGACGACAGCGCGGACCTCTTCTTCCGCATCTGTGACCATGACGATCTGGGCCTTCGCCACCTCGGCATGCTCGGCCGATTCCAGGGGCGGACCGCAAGCACCCTCGAGCTGCGCGATGAGACGCCGTGCCGGCGCATCTGCTTCAGCGTCGCCCGTAAGACCAACGATTACGGTGAGTCGGTCGGACTTTGCGAGCGCCTCCAGCATGATCCGTTCCGCCGGCGACAGGCGTTGCGGCAAGTAGATTACGACATGCCCGATGTCGCGCAACGCTAGACAGCACTCGCTGACGGCTGTCGCCGCGGCCAGCGCGAGGTCCTCTTCGTCATAGTAAGCTGACGTGCGCTGCCGGAAGTCGCGGTAAAGGCGGACGACGTCAGCGGCGCGACTGCTCTGCGATGCAAGCTTTTCCAGCGCATCTTCGGGTGCCCGTC
>Ga0315281_10013249_pt1 | contig 11172 bp, 10 predicted proteins | sample YL17G07_0_MG_FD_204540 | JGI IMG/M metagenome (GOLD analysis project Ga0315281, IMG submission 204540) | Sediment microbial communities from Yellowstone Lake, YNP, Wyoming, USA - YL17G07_0 | ecosystem: Environmental > Aquatic > Freshwater > Lake > Sediment | place: USA: Wyoming | collected... | reverse complement strand
ATCGAGGCCCATCTCGGTCTCACCGTCACGCTGATCAAAATCAAAACTACGGGAGATAAAATTCAGGATGCCCCATTAGCGAAGATGGGTGGGAAGGGTCTTTTTGTCAAAGAGATCGAGGAGGCGCTCATCCAAAAAAAGATTGACCTCGCGGTTCACAGCATCAAGGATGTCCCCACCGAATTTCCAAAAGGTCTCCATCTCTCTGTGATCACCCAGAGGGAGGATCCCCGTGATGTTTTCATCTCAAGGGACGGAAGGGTATTAAAGGATCTTCCTCGAAAGGCGAAGATTGGTACAAGCAGCTTGAGACGTCAAGCCCAACTGCTCCATTTCAGAAGTGACTTGGAGTTAGTTCCTCTCAGAGGAAATTTAGATACGCGAATAAAGAAGTTAAAAACGATGAGCTTAGATGGAATTGTCCTGGCTCTTGCGGGTGTAAAAAGATTGGGTCTTCAAGAGAGGATCACAGAGATCATTCCTACGGAAATATCTCTCCCCGCAATCGGCCAGGGAGCATTAGGAATCGAAACAAGACTGGGTGACAAAGAGGTTGAAGAACAAATCCAGTTTCTCAATGATAAAGATTCATGGATCGCTGTTTCAGCAGAGAGGGCCTTCCTCAAGAAACTGGAAGGAGGCTGTCAAGTCCCCATCGCTGCTTTTGCCCGTAGGGTTGGGACTACCTTTCAAATGGATGGATTGGTAGGAACGATAGACGGGAAGAGGCTTGTCAGACATCATATAGAAGGGCCCATCGAGAAGGCGGAGTCGCTCGGGATCGAGTTGGCTGAGATCCTCTTGGGCAAAGGAGCGAGGGAGATCCTCGATGAAGTTTATAGAAGGTCAGGTCCTGCCGTTCAGATATGAAAACCAATAATAAAAGGCTCCCCTCACCTTCGACCTCTCCCCGAGGGGGAGAGGTCGATACGAGCCGGTACAGCTGTCGTACCGACACTCGCAACCGAGGTGGGGTGAGGGGGAAGAAAATTCTGATCACCCGAGCCCGTGAGCAGTCGGGTGATTTTTCGACCTTGCTTAAAAAACTGGGTGCAGAAGTGATCGAATTCCCCACCATTGAGATCGTCCCTCCCCTTCGTTGGAAGGAACTCGATCAAGCCATTGATCAGTTGAAATCCTATGACTGGCTTATCTTCACCAGTGCCAATGGGGTCAATTTCTTCTGGCAAAGGTTGGCAGAAAGAGGTGGGGTCCATCGTCTCCCCCCTACTCTTAAAGTATGTGCCATTGGGCCTGCTACAGCTCACCAATTAAAGGAGAAGAAAATTTCTGTTTCCTATATCCCGAAAGAGTTTATCGCTGAATCCATCCTTGAGGGATTTGAAAAACTATTGATCAAAGGGGAACGAATCCTTCTGGCTCGTGCTAAAAAGGCGCGGGATATTCTACCCAATGGCCTGAAAAAATTTGGGGCAAAGGTCGATGTCGTTGAGGTCTATCGAACGGTCAAACCCAAAGCGGGATCGAAGAGATTGAAAAAACTCCTTACAGACGGAAGAATTGATGTCATCACCTTCACCTCCTCTTCCACCGTCAATCATTTTGCCGAACTTCTTAAAAAAGAAGATCTAAGAAGATTGTTAAAAGGCATCACCATCGCTTGTATTGGACCGGTAACGGCTAGGACGGCAAAACAATGGGGAATGAGAGTTCAGGTTCAGCCAAAACAATATACCATCCCTGGTTTGACTCGAGCAGTCTCTCAATATTTTGCCAACAAATGATTTACAACCAGCGCATTACATAAAGGGATAAAATAACCAATTTCCAAGCACCAATATCCAAATAATAATCAATATCCAAATCCCAATGGTAAAAACATTGTGATTATTGAGAAATTGGAATTTATTTGGAGCTTGCCTGCCTGCCGGTAGGCAGGGGATTTGGTTATTGGGATTTCATTGCAATGGTTAATTTAGAGAAAGGAGAAATTAAGACCATATCCATGAGTCGAAGTCCCATCGACGTGATCCTTTTCGATCTAGGTAATGTCATTCTCCCTTTCAACCATTACCAGATTGCAGAAAAACTCTCCCGATTCTCTCGAAAAAAAGAATTTCAAGATCCCCAAAGAATATTTTCTTACCTTTTCGATCTTCAAAAAGGGGTAATCAATAATTTTGATGTTGGAAAAGTTTCCCCTCCGGAATTTTTCCAATCCATAAAAGAAAAACTTGACCTCTCTATTTCCTTTGATGTGTTTATCCCCCTATGGAACGATATTTTTGTAGAAGATCAAGAGGTCTCTCAAATCATTCTCTCCTTGAAGGGGAGATGGAGGCTTGGCCTTCTCTCCAATACCGATCCCCTTCACTTTCATTATATCCTTTCAAAATTCCCCACGATGAGGACTTTCGATAAATGGATTTTATCCTATGAGGTGGGATTCAAGAAACCCGCCATCGAGATTTATCAAAAAGCAATCGAGTGGGCTTCGGTTGAACCCCAAAAGATTCTTTTTATTGATGATATGAAGAAACATGTAGACGTGGCCGTTTCTTTAGGGATGCAGGGCATCCATTTTATTTCTGCCTCCCAACTCAAAGAGGAATTACACAAAAGGATAAGGGAATAAACGGGGCCACATCCCATTTTAGGAAGAAGAGAAATAAAAAGGGATGTGGCCCTAAGTCCACTAATAGAAATCCACGTTTATTTGTATTATATATAAATTGAGGAGTGCAGATGGAAAAAGTCAGGCTAGGCAAGACAAATCTAATCGTGACAAAACTGGGATGGGGTGGAATTCCTATCCAACGGCCAGGTGAACGCGAAGCAGTTTCCGTCATACGGGCTGTGATCGAAATGGGAGTAGACCTCCTGGATACTGCCCGTGCTTATACGAACAGCGAGCACCGCATTGGATTGGCACTCCAAAGAATGGATAGACCCGTCATTCTTTCCTCAAAATCTCTTGTAAGAACAGTGAAGATTTATAATGAAGTGCATGAGAGCCTCAAACAGATGAAGGTGAAAAAAGTCAATATCTACCATCTACACGGTGTCTCCGACTTCGAAGATTATGAGAAAGTCATGGCCCCTGGAGGAGCCTACGAAGGTTTAATACGTGCACGGGACGAAGGCTTGGTTGATCATATTGGCATCACAAGCCACAACCTTAATGTATTGGAGAGGGCGATCGGAGACGGGTATTTTGATGTCATCATGGCTTGCTATAGCTTTTTAGAACCCGATGCAGCCCAGAAAGTGTTTCCCTTGGCTAAGGAAAAAGACATCGGGATGTTGGCTATGAAGCCGTTTTCAGGCGGGGTGATTGAAGAGGCTGGTCCAGCCTTGAGGTTTGTCCTCGCAACGGCGAACATCGTGCCCATCCCAGGGTCAGAGACCCTGGGAAAAGCTCGTGAGAATTGGAAGATTTTTACTGAAGGCGGCTCCCTGACGGATAAAGATAAAGAGCGAATTGAAGCCATAAAAAAGGAATTCAATCGGCAATTCTGTAGGCGCTGCGACTACTGTCAACCCTGCACGGAAAAGATCAATATTCAGTTTGCAGTCGGATTAAAGACCATCGTCAAGCGATTCGGTCCTCATGTTCAGGAGTTGAAGTGGATGATGGATTTAATTGAGAAGGCCCGAAATTGCTCGGAATGTGGAGAATGCCTGCCGCGCTGCCCTTATCAGTTACCCATCCCCGACATGATTAAAGAGAATCTGGCTTGGTTTGACAGTCTGAGAAATCAGTAAGAAAAGAATGTTGAGAATCAGCTTCTACCAGAAGCAGGTGATTTCCAGTTGAAAGTAAGTACAACACGCAGTCAGGCGACTTACCATCTTGTTAACGTACCTTAGCCCCTCGCTCCATGAGAAGTTCACGTAGAACAGACCTATGGCATCGGGCCTCGTCTTCACAGTAGCATCCCAACGAAATATTGGTTTGATGGGAAAGGGCTGCGAGCAGGTCAAGAACTTTACTTGCCTCAGAAGAGTTCATTTCAGTTCGAAATTTTCTCTTAAAGGCTAACCAGGTCTTATCGTCCTCTGCGGTCTTCGCCTCCTTCAGGAGCTCCACGCTAGGCGATAGGTTAGGAAGCCATACATCATAGAAGTCCCTTGAGGCGAATTCGTCCTTAGGCACACCTCTCGGGGGCCGACGTACAGTCCCCAGGCGCAACCCTTCGTCTCTTTCCCTGGGGCGACCAAGCCGCACAATCTTAATAGCCATCTCATCTCCTCCCGCAGCAGAAGTACCTGCTGCATGTCGCCTAACATTACTAATTATTTATGCTGCTTCTACATTTCCTTAAATCTTAAACCACTAAAGGCTCTCTTCTGCCCAATAGGGATTGGATTTCATGCTATTTTTCCAGAAAAGATCGTTTTACAACAATTATGATATAGAATCGAGTTAATTTAAGAATGAATGATTCATAGGTGTCGAGGCATATACGCATTGTTCGCTTGCGGTTGAAATATACACCTTTTTTTAAAATTAGGGAACAGAAAGTAACAGGAAGGAAGCATTAAGGGAAGGGGTTGGCGACTTCGCCTACAAGACTTAATTCTAAGATGGCTTTGAAAGATTACAATTACCGGTAGAAATGTACACCATCTAAAAGGGATATTGTATTTCTCCCTTTATTAACAACAAAAGCAAAACATTCACCCACTATTATTTATGTCCTGAGGGTAGTCTTGAGGGTAGTTTATGTCCTTTTTGGTTTTGCCAAACATCCGTTTGAGCCTTCCCAGGATTTTGCAATTTCCCCGGACCAGGTATATCTTTGCCATCTTTATCTTTTTCGACAGCATTTGTTGTTCCCGCTTGTAAAATGCTAACTGTAACGCTGCGTGCGTGATTATCGTCACCCTTTTTTATATATTCGACCGTAACCGGCCTCCCATTTTTTAACTCGCTAAAAGATACCTTCTGTCCATAATCAGTTTTAATGTTTGTATCCTCGGAGACGAGAAAAACCATATCCTTCCCCTCGCCCGTAACGACAATTGTCCCTGAACCAACTGTACTAATCATTCCACTAAACAATAACGGTGTTTCCCCCATACCAGAGCTGGAAAAAGGAATTCCTGCTGTCTTGCTTTCTGTTTTTTTCTCTTCCGTTATAGGCTTTGGGTCTTCCGAAAAAGACCTTTTTTCTACCTGCTGCCCATATTTTTCTGGAATCCTTGAATTGTCATCGGTGAAATGAACGGTTCCTTTCTCGTCCACCCATTTATAAACCTCTGCATGGACTAAAAAAGGAATCATTAGTAAGCTCATAGTTAATGCAGCTATTAAAACTGTTTTTTTCATGGTATCACCTCCCCTTACTTCATTTAAGGAATATTTACCAAAACAAAAAAGCCGAACTACCAGAGGTTCATCCTTTGGCAGCTCGGCCATCTTATCGAAAGACCCGCCGCTTTCTGTCCCCTTTTCACAAAGGGTTTAGCTTTATCAGGTGATCCGTTATTCTACTGTATATATATCATCAAATGTCGAATTTGTCAACCAAATAATTCGATCGGGTTAAGACTTCAACACAAGCGGCGTGGATGATCAATGATGGGTTGAAATCTGCACGATTAGGACAAAATGGCTTACCAACGATTACAGTAATCTTTGTGAGAGAAAGATAATTTTGGGCATTTTTGAGGCAGGTCCCTTACTCCACGATCTCCACTTTAATGAGGTTGGTGGTTCGGGGAATGCTGATGGGAACTCCAGCAATGATGACGATCTTCTCTCCTTTTGAAGCCATCCCTAATTCTTTGGGCATCCTCTTCGACCTCTCTAACATTTCATCCGTATCTTTCCAGTCTGAGACAAGAACAGGATAGACTCCCCAGCAGAGATTAAGCCCTCTGACTGTCGATAGGTGTCGGCTCAAGGCGAGAATGGGCTGACGAGGCCTAAGTTTCGACACCCAGCGTGCCGTACTTCCTGATTCGGTTGGTGTGATGATCACCTTCGCTCCCACTTCCTCAGCCAGCAAAGAAGCAGAGTAGGTAATCGCTTGTTGCAGATTCATCCCTTCGTCTGTTTCCTTCCTCAAAAACAGAGGGTGAGGAAATTCTTCTTCTGCTGATTGGGCAATTTTGGCCATCATCTGGAAAGCTTCCACAGGAAATTGGCCACTGGCCGTCTCCTCCGAAAGCATGATCGCATCCGTCCCGTCGTAAATGGCATTGACTACATCAGTGACCTCTGCTCGGGTGGGTTGGGTATGGTCAACCATGGAGCGAAGCATCTGGGTGGCTGTGATCACAGGTTTCCCTGAGGCATTGGCCTTCCGAATCAACTTTTTTTGAACATTTGGAATCTTTTCAATGGGAGTCTCCAGGCCTAAGTCTCCCCGGGCGACCATAATTCCATCTGAAGCCAGAAGTATTTCATCGATGTTTTCTAAAGCCTCTTTCCTTTCAATTTTGGCAATGACAGGAATATCAACTGACTCCTTCTTTAAAATTCTTTTAACTCCATCGATGTCAGCAGCTCTTTGGATATAAGAGAGGCCCACCAAATCCACTCCATGTTGAATGCCGAAGGAAAGATCCTTATGATCCTTCTCTGTCAAGGCTGAAGCCAGAGGGGTTCGGGTTGGAAAGTTCATCCCTTTATGGGAAGTTAAAATTCCTCCCACGATCACCTGACATCGGATATTCTTCCCATCACTTTCTAAGACTTGAAGTTCAATCGTTCCGTCAGCCAGAAGAATCCTATCCCCGGGTTTTACCTCCTTGGGAAGGGTTGGATAGGTAACGAATGCCCTTCGCTCATCACCGACAACCATCTCGTTAGTGAGAAAAAATTCCTTCCCTCTTTTTAACTCTATCCCACCTTCCTTGATCAGACCAATTCGAATTTTTGGACCGCCGAGATCCTGAAGAATGGCAACAGGCTGTTTCAATCGCTCAGAGATTTGCCGAATGGTTTGAATCTTTCTCAAATGTTCTTCGTGAGTCCCATGGGAGAAATTCAGCCGTGCCACATTCATCCCGGTTCGGATCAGGGCTTCCAAGATCTGGGGTGATTCGCTCGCCGGACCAATGGTACAGACAATCTTCGTCTTCCTTCTCTTTTCTCCAATCATTTGTACCCTCCCCCTTTCTCCAATAAACAAGCAACCTCTCCTCCCAGGAGAAGGATGGTCGAGGAATAGTAAACCCATAAGACAAAAATGGCCAAAGCACTTAAGGAACCATAAATGACAGTAAATCCTCCCAGACTCAGAACATACCATCCAAAAAATTGTTTTGCTCCTTCCCACAGCAGACTGGTAAAGAGAGCTGCCTGAAGCGCTGTCTTGAAGTTTATCTTTTTATTGGGAAGGACCTTATAAATCAAAAAGAACATCCAAAAAGAAAAGAAAAATGGAATGATATATTTTAAAAAGAGTCCAATGACTGCTCCCAATTCTAAAGGAGATTTAAAGCTAAAACGATAACGCTTGAGATAAGTCATCACAGAGGTGAGTATCATACTCGCCAGGTGGAAACTCCCCACCAAGAGGATCATGAGAAGGTCAATCGCAATTCCCCGAAGGATCCCTTGACCTTTTTTGACTTGAAAGATAATGTTGAGGGCCGTCCTCAAGGAACTGAACACCCATATGGAAGTCCAGATCAAACCTCCGATGCCTAATATTCCAACAATCTTTCGATCCCGGATCACTCTCAGGATGTTCTTCATAATCCTCGGATCTAACGAAGGAGCCATATCCTCCAGATAACGTCGGATATAGTTTAAAACCTCTCGATCACTATAGAGGTAGGTGCCGACAAACGCCAACAATAATAAGAAAAGGGGAATTAATCCGACGAGGAGATTGAAGGTCAGCCCAGAGGATAAAAGAAACCCGTTGTCATCGTTGAACTTTTTTAAAGCATGCCAGAGAAGACGGAGTTTATTTAAAATTCCCTTCCTCCAATTCATTTATTTTCACTCCATCAGATCTGTCTTGATTTCGAGGAGATTAAGGATATCTTTCCGAGTAATCATCCCCATTGCCTTTCCATCTTTGACTACAGGGAGGCGTCCCTCTTTAGTCCGAATCATCTTTTGCAGTGCCTCCACTGCTTCACCGTCTGGATCGAGCATGATCTCCTCCTGGATGGGCATCATCACCTCTCTCACCGTTTTCTCCATCCATTGATCCCGCGGAACTTCTTTAACCCGTTTCAAGGTGATAATGCCAATCACCCTCTCCCCTTCTACCACAGGATAGGTGATATAGGTGTGGGTGAGATAAAAATCTTCCACCAATCGGTCGATACGAAGGGAGGGCGAAACCGAGATAATTCCTCGGCTCATCAATTCTTTCACTTTCACCCCTTCCAAGGCTCCCTTCGTCACCACCTGTTGTAATCCTCCTTCTGCGGCAGACCGTAAAAAGATTCCAATGATGACAAACCAGAACCCACCGATGAGATTTCCCATCAGTATCCAGAAGAGCCCGAGAAGAATGATTCCTACTCCGATCCACTTTCCAGCCTCTGAAGCGACTCGTGTTGCCTTCTTCAGGCTGCCGGTCTTTTTCCAGTAGAGGGCTCGAAGAACTCTGCCTCCATCCAGCGGAAATCCAGGGATCAGATTAAAGATTCCCAAGGAAAGATTAATAGCGGCCAGATACCCCAGGAGACCGGTGATGAGAATGAGGTGGGGTGCTGGGGAAGTCACTTTTGAGACGATCCAAAAGATCAAGGCGAGGACAAGACTGGAGAGTGGTCCTCCAATAGCCATTTTCAATTCCTTTTTTGGATCCTCTGGTTCTTTGGTCAATTGGGAGACACCACCAAAGATGAACAGAGTGATCTCCTTGACTTCAATCCCTTCTCTCTTGGCGATGTAAGAGTGAGTCAATTCATGTACGAGGACGCTAAGGAATAGAAAGAAAGCCCCAAGAAACCCCATGACCAAGTGAGCTGACCGACTCAAGTCAGGATAACTGGAAGGGAAATACCCCATAGCCAGACTCCATGCGATCAGCCCAAAGACGATGAACCAAGTGTAATTTAAAGAAATCTGAACCCCCAGTACCCGAAAAAGTTTTAACCCTTTCATAATTTCTAACCCTTTCTTTTTTCACCCAGAGAGAATAGCTAAGTCGAGACTTTCTCTTTGTTTAGGTCTTTCTTCTGGAAGGAGGCTTTAACCGTTCTTGGAATCCATAAAAGAAGAGTCAGAAGAATTCCTAAGACGACCGATCCCAAGATGGTATAAACAAGGGAAGTCTCAAGTTTCCATATAAGGAATTTTATACTCACCGGTGGAGCGCTCGAATTTTGTACTGCAAAGATGGCGATACATATGGCCACTAGAAAAATCAACCAGTAGAAGAATTGCATAGGGTTTTCTCCTTCCGCGTAAATTTAGATAAAATTTTTAATACGGCTTGGAAAAGTAAGAATCAAAAATATCAGTCAGAATCTGGTTTACCATTTCCTCCACCTTCTCGGGTGTTGACCTGGCAACTGTCATCTCCTTCTCGACTTCCACATTTCGTGTAAAAACCTTCCCTTCTTTCTTCACCCCCAAATGGATGACCAATTGAACCGTGGTTTTAACAGTGCTCCTGAAGGCAGATGCTTTTCCCTCTGTCCAGAATCTTTTGATTTCGATCATCAGCACAGAATCAGTCTCCATATTCTTCAGAGATTCAGGTTTTCCGTCCCAATTGGAAATGGGAATGGTTTTCACTCCATCACGGGAAAGGACATTTGACAGAGACTCCTTGATCGCCTTTTCCAATGGGAAAGGATTGCTTTTGAAATAATTGGAGTCTCCCTGAAGGTTGGTATGGATACCGATATATAAGGTATCTGGCCTTTCATCTTTAAAAGGAGCCATGCTCAGGGTGGGACCCATCTTGGTTTGAAGGGATGGAAAATCTTTTACGGGTTGATATCGAAGGGAGAGAGAAAAAGTTCCTGTTTTTGCACATCCCAGTACAAAAAAACCTAAAGAAAGAATAAGTAACCAACGAATTGATTTCATACCACCCTCCTGTTCTAAAGCCCTAAATCATCTTATCATACTTCTAATAGACTGCTGAAATAGTATTTCCTATCATTAGGAGGTCATTCCTGAGGATGTCATTCCTGCGGAAGCAGAAATCCAGTTTTTTCAGGTCTTTCCGGACTCCCGCTTTCGCGGGAGTGACAGTGATTCAGCATACTTCTAAAATATCTTCTCCCCATTTATCCAGGTGGATCGAACCACCAGTTCCCTTTGATATTCGAACAGCACTAAATCGGCAGAATGGCCTGGAATAATTTCTCCTTCCACTTCTGGAAATAGTTTTTGAGCATTTTTCGCTGCCATTTGAATCGCTGAAGCAAGATCAATCTCTGCGAACTGGATGACATTGGTCATAGCACGATCCATGGTCAGGGTGGAACCTGCCAGACGAGAAGTGCCTACCAATCGGGCTATCCGATCAGAATTCACTTCCACTTCTAAGTCACCCAATGTGTATCTTCCTGGAGAGGCTCCTGCGGCAGCCATGCTATCGGTTGCCAGGACAATTCGATCTATACCCTTTGCTCGAATAGTGTTCTTTACCACATCAGGGGGGAGGTGAACCCCATCCGTGATGATACTTGCCATCAATTGATCCATGGCTAATTGTTTTTGGATTGGGTTCTGGTGGCGAGGGAGAGGTTTGGGGGTTGCATTTCCAAGGTGACAGGAGAAACGGGCCCCAGCTTGAACAGCCTCTTCGATCACCTCTCCAGAGGCATTGGTATGTCCGATTCCAATCACCATTCCATAGGCCACTGCTTTTTCGATGAAAGGAATCGCTCCCTTCACCTCCGGTGCTAAAGTCATGCATTTGATCCGGCCTCCGCATATCTCCTGAAACCTCTCCAATTCTTCCCATTGGGGAAGCCTGATAAACTCGTGAAGGTGAACTCCTCTGGGGCCGTCCTCAGGGGAAATATAGGGCCCCTCGAGGTGGATCCCGAGACACATCTTCCGAAGAAGAGAATCGTTCCTTAAAGCGTCTGCAATAATTTTTAACTGATGAACCATTCTCTCATGAGATGAAGTAATGAGAGTGGGGAAAAAGTGAGTGACCCCTGTGGAAGCCAAGGAGCGGCCTGCCTGATGGAGCCCTTCAGGTGTGAGAAGAGGGCTATTAAAATCAACACCCCCAAACCCATTCACTTGGAGATCGAAAAAACCAGGAC
>Ga0315281_10013248_pt1 | contig 11173 bp, 10 predicted proteins | sample YL17G07_0_MG_FD_204540 | JGI IMG/M metagenome (GOLD analysis project Ga0315281, IMG submission 204540) | Sediment microbial communities from Yellowstone Lake, YNP, Wyoming, USA - YL17G07_0 | ecosystem: Environmental > Aquatic > Freshwater > Lake > Sediment | place: USA: Wyoming | collected... | reverse complement strand
GATATAATAAAAATAACCTGCCTCTAGGTTTACAGATTATAGGTAAACCGTTTGACGAAGAGACCATACTGCGAGCAGCTTATAATTTTGAACAGCATAGCGAAGTAGAAAAGAAAAAACCAGAGATATGCTCAACCAAAGGTAAGGAGGAAGCAGAATGAAAGAAGAGGTAGTAATTGGCTTAGAGGTCCATATTCAACTAATGACCAATGCTAAAATGTTCTGCCACTGTAGTACTGATTATATCGGTAAAGAACCTAATACCAATACCTGTCCAGTATGTTTAGGCTTGCCTGGATGCTTACCGGTATTGAATAAAAAAGTTTTAGAATTTGCTCTAAAAACCGCTTTAGCTTTGAATTGTAAAATTAATCCGCTAAACATATTCCATCGAAAAAACTATTTTTATCCTGATTTACCCAAAGCTTATCAGATATCTCAATATGAGATTCCCTTAGGGGTAAATGGAGATATGGAAATATCTCTTCCTGAAAACCAAGAGAAACGAAAGATTGGCATTACCCGGGTGCATCTAGAAGAAGATGCTGGTAAATTGGTTCATGAAGGGGATATTACTTCATCCTCTTATTCTCTAGTCGATTATAATCGTTGCGGGATTCCTTTAGCCGAGATTGTCACCGAACCTGATTTTAGTTCTCCGGAAGAAGCTCGGATATTTTTAATGAAATTAAGAAGTATCGTTCAACATCTGGGAGTATGTGACGGTAATATGGAGGAAGGTTCGATGCGTTGTGATGCCAACGTTTCCATAAGAGATACAAAAACTGGAGCTTTGGGAATCAAAACAGAAGTGAAGAATATGAATTCCTTTCGAGCAGTGAAGAAGGCCTTACAATTTGAAGTAGATCGACAAAAGAAACTTTTAAGTGAGGGGGAAAAGGTAATCCAGGAAACCAGGCATTGGGATGAATCGAAAAATATTACCGTTTCTATGAGGAGTAAAGAAGAGGCTCATGATTATCGCTATTTCCCCGAACCAGATCTGCTCCCCCTTCAGGTAGATTTAAAGATGATAGAAGCAACCAGGAAAAGTCTTCCTGAATTACCGGAAGCAAGAAAAGAGCGATTTATTATAGATTATCAAATTCCTGAATATGATGCTGAAATATTAACTTCGAGTAAAACATTGGGCGATTATTATGAGAAAACTACTTCTCTATATTCTAATAGCAAGATTTTAAGTAATTGGATTATGGGTGAATTAATGCGTTATTTAAATGAGGCGAAAGTAGAGATAGAAGATTCTCCTATTTCTCCTGATAATTTAGTAGAAATGTTGAAACTAATAGATCAGGGAGTAATTAGTAGTAAGATGGCTAAAGAAGTCTTCGAAAAAATGTTTAAGACTGCTAAAGGTGCTTCTCAGATTGTTAAAGAGAGTGGAATTATTCAGATTACCGATGAAAATGAATTAATAGAATTAATAGATAGAGTAATTAAAGAAAATCCCCAATCAGCAATTGATTTTAGTCAAGGAAAAGAGCAGGCTTTAAACTATTTAGTAGGTAAAGTAATGAGTTACACTAAAGGAAGAGCTAAACCAGATTTTGTATTTAAGGCCTTAAAACAAAGAATAAAGAAATAGGTTAAGGGAATAAATGGGGTCAAATCTTTATTCTTGACAAATAATTTAATTAACTGTCAAGAATAAAGATTTGACCCCGGTAATCCGGTAATTCTTTTCACATTTTTCCTGAACGGAGAATCATAATTACTAAGCCTAAACCCAATACACCAGAAATTAGAAAACCAAGAACTCCAATAACTGGAAATCCCATAAAATGAGGGCCTTTATCGGTTTGTATAATTAAAGATGATCCAATAATAATAGCAGCCAGAATTAGACTATAAGATAATCTATTGGTAGACCGATCTAAAGCACTGATTAAATTTTCTAACCCTCGATGTTGAAATTCTAATTTAAAGACACCTTCTTCCATCTTTTTTAAGGTCTTACTTAATTGTCGGGGTATTAAAATTATCAAATTATAAAGTTCAGCTAAATCGTTTAATAATTTTAATATTAAATGTTGAGGACTTTTTCGCTCCAGAATAACATCTTTCGCATAGGGTGTGGCTATTTCAGCAAGATTAAAATCTGGGTCAAGTTCTAATCCAATACCTTCGATGGTAAGGAGTGATTTACCGAGTAAAGCAAACTCAGCAGGCATTTTTATATGATATTTTATAGAAACTTCCACTAATTGACTAATTAATTTACCTAATTTAATTTCCTTTAATGATTTATCATAATATTGATCTAACATTTCTCTTACATCTATCTTTAAAGAGCGAGTATCAATTTCTTCTTGGGAAGTAATCCCTAAGTTTAATATTTCATTTATAATTTTGTTGGGGTTACGTTCTAATATAGCGATAAGTAAGTCTACACACTTTTCTTTAATCTCTTCATCTAGTCGTCCCATCATCCCAAAATCCATAAACCCGATAATTTCATCTTTCATAACTAACATATTCCCAGGATGAGGGTCAGCATGGAAAAACCCATCGATTAATATTTGTTTCATGAAAGCTTTAGCTCCATTTTCAGCTATTTTTTTGCGATCGTATCCGATTTTATCTAATTCTTTAAGATTATTTATCTTTATTCCCTCAATGAGTTCCATAGTTAGGACACGTCTACTGCTAAATTCCCAATATATTTTAGGGGTGTAAATCTTCTTGTCATCTTCAAAATTTTTTTTAAATCTTTCCGCATTCCTTCCTTCGGTTCCATAATCCAACTCAAGTCTAATTGCTTTAGCAAATTCCTCAACTATTCCCACCGGGTCATATAGGCGGCTGGCTGGGATATGTTTTTCGGTAAGGCGCGCCAAGTGGAAGAGTATATCTAAATCAGTTTCAATTACTTTTTCAATGTCTGGACGTTGAACCTTCACTACTGCCTTATCCCCATTTTCTAATCTAGCTTGGTGAACCTGACCTAAAGAGGCAGCAGCGAAAGGTTTTTGCTCGAATGATTTAAATATTTTTGAAATATCAGCTCCCAGTTCTCTTTTTATTATTTGTTCAACCTGGTCATAGGCAAAGGGAGGAACTTTATCTTGAAGCTTTTGTAATTCTTTAATATAATCTGGAGGAATTAAATCGGGTCTGGTGCTTAAAATCTGACCTAATTTAACAAAGGTAGGACCTAATTCTTCAAGGGCAAGACGGGCTCTTACCGGAAGGGGCAATTGGGTTATTTTAGAAGGTTTTAGTTTAAGAATTTTTCCGCCTTTAGAAATCAGATTAATTAACCTTAATTGCTTTACAATATAATCGAATCCGTATTTGATTAAAATATTAACTATTTGTCGAAGCCGGTTAAGATTTTTATATCTTCTTTTTAATTTTGTAAAAACCATATTTTTTCATCCTTTTTATTTTATCTTTTCTTTTATCACTTCTTTAATCTCAGGCATTTTAGCTAAAGCGGCATTTATACCTCCTTTAATAGTTATATCGGCTTTATCAAATTCAAAAAGGCCAATTCCTTCGATTCCAAAAGGGATAATGACTACATTTGCCCCTATCAAGCCTCGGGGAGTAATCTCTTTTTCCATAATATCGATAGATTTAAAGATTACTTCGATAATATGTGGACCTTCTAACTTTTTCTTAACCCCTTTTATCTTTTTACCCAAAGAGGTTACTTCTTTTTCTACTAAAGAAGTAATTTTATTTACTACTTTGTATCTTGAATTTTTTCCTTTATATATTCTAAAATTGAATAAATCTTCCACTTCTTTTAAATCACCGGTTTCTCTATTTACTATCATTACTATTGAGTTAGGACTTTTTTGGGTCAGACTCACGGCAATAATAACATCAGCTCCCATCTGCTTTACTACATCCGCTGGTACCGGGTCAACTAGTCCCCCATCAACCAGATAATAATCCTGATACTTTACTGGAGTAAATATTCCCGGGATAGAAAAACTGGCTCTTACCGCCCTTATTACACTCCCCTGATTTAAAATTACTTTCGCTCCGGTCTTTATATCAGTGGCAACAGCAGCAAAAGGGATTTTTAAATCATCAAAAGTTTTATCCTTTAAAGCTAATTTCTTTAAGATTTCTTCTGCCCGGTTCCCGCTTATTAGGCCTGAACGAGGAATAGTGGGGTCAAAAAGAGCGAAAGATTTTTTATGTTTCATAGCTAAAGCAGCTTCTTTCATCTGCTTGACAGCGGCCCCAGTAGCATATACTGAGCCCACTACGGCGCCAATACTCGTGCCTGCAATCATATCGATAGGAATGTGAAAGGCTTCCAGGGCTTGAATTACCCCGATATGAGCCATTCCTCGGGCTGAGCCGCTCCCCAAGGCTAAACCAAATTTTAATCCCTTCTCTTTACATTTGGCTAATAAATTATCTAATTCTGGATCTTTTTCTATCTCAAAATTTTTCATTTATTTATCTAACCCCAATCTCCTTACTATTATATAACCATATTTCGCCACTTAAATCAAAAAACCCTTTTTATTGAAAATATTTTATGCAAATTTATCAAAATATATTTTCCTTCTCTATGGGAGAGGGGGTAATGGGAGGAGACTTTTTTGATTGGTGATAAAAATGATAGATTCCCGCTTTCGCGGGAATGACATAAGAGGAAGCGGGAATGACATAAGAGGAAACGGGAATAACAGATAAGAAAACAGAAATGACAGAAATAATATCAGTGGCGGGGAATAATTCCAGGGGGCTTGACAAATATAACGCGGTGTGTTATATGTATTGTAACGCAGTGTGTAATTATTTTAAGGGAGGAGATACTATATGGAAGAATATATTATTAAAAAATATTCGAATCGCAAGCTATATGATGTTAAAGAAAAAAAATACGTTAATCTTTCTGAAATTTCCAGATTAATTCGGGAGGGGGCGGAGGTAAAAGTAATTGACAATGAAACTAAAGAAGATATAACTTCTTTGATATTAGCTCGAATTATTGTAGAACAGGAAAAAAGTAAAAAGATCATGCTTCCCTCAATTCTTTCTCCTTTAAAAATTTTAAAGACCGGAGGTGAAAATATGTTTAGATTAGGTAGAAAAATGTTTCTTGGTGGTTTAGGTATAGTATCTCTTACTAAAGAAAGGGCAAATGAAATAGCTCAAGAGTTAATTAAAAAAGGCGAATTAAGCCAGAGTGAAAGCAAAGAGTTTGTAGTTGACCTTTTAGATAAGGCAGAAAAAGAAAAAGATAGATTAATAGAAAAGATTAAACCAGAGATTGATAAAAGATTAGAGAGGATGAATTTTGCTTCTAAGAAATATGTAGATGATTTAGAAAAAAAGATTGATGATCTGGGAAATAAAATTGATCAATTATTCCAGAAAATTAAGTAAAAAAATTGGAATCGTTTGAGGGTTAATATTTTGTTATATATTATTATAAAAAGTTTTAGTTTGATTATTTTTAAATTGATTTTCAGGCTTAAAATAATCGGTAGCGAAAATATACCGAAGACCGGTCCCTTTATTATTGTGGCAAACCATTCAAGTTTATTAGATGGATTTGTCCTGGTATCATTTGTTAGACTTAAAATAACCTTTATGTCTGCTGCCTATCTTTTTAAAATGCCTTTTGTTGGTAATATTCTACGAGGGGTTGGGGCTATTCCGGTTCAAGGCAAAGGCAATGATATTAAACTTATAAAAAAAGCTATGAAAGTCTTACAGGCAGGTGGCGTTTTGGGAATTTTTCCGGAAGGAAGAATTACCAACCAAAAAGATGATTTCTCAGCCAAAGCTGGAGCTGCATATCTTGCAGTAAAGGCAGATGTCCCCATTATTCCTATGGCAATCAAGGGAGCTGGTAAGGTATTACCAGTCGGAGCAAAATTCCCTAAATTAAACAAAATTGAAGTAAAGATTGGAAAGCCAATTTCTGCTTCAAAAAAAAATAAATTAACTAAAAAAAATCTTGAAGACACGGTAAATTCTTATATGAAAGAAATATATTAAAGGAGGAAAAAGTTGCAGCATACTAAAGTAACCAAAATCGGACTCGTTCTGGGAAGCGGAGGAGCTCGTGGATACGCTCATATAGGAGCACTTAAGGTTTTATGCGAAGCAGACATACCTATAGATCTTGTTGTAGGAACAAGTTTTGGAGCCATAGTTGGTGCTGGATATGCTGTAGGACGTAATATTTATGAATTAGTCTCCAAAGCAATATTAGCTAGCTCCGCATTTCCTGGTATTTTTGCACCGGTAGAGATAGGTAATCGATGGCTGGTTGATGGCGGTCTGGTTAATCCTCTGCCCATTCAAACGGCTTTTGCTATGGGTGCTGATATAGTCATTGCTGTTGATGTTAGTTCTTCAATTGATAATATTAACTACTTGATAGCCTTAAAACGATATTCCAAGTATATATTGCGAAGTATTGGTCAGATACCTTATGTAAATAAAGTTGTTTTCCCTAAAGGGATTTCTAATAGGTTTCAGTGTATGATTCCTGCGGGTTTTAATATTATTGGAAATGCTCTTACACTTACAGAAAAGAATCAAGACAAAATAGTTTTTATCCCGAATGAAGGTAATGTGGCTATCATTAGACCAAGGGTTGAAAATATTCACTGGCGTGATTTTCATCATGCACAGAGATGTATCGAATTAGGTGCTGAAGCTGTTAATTATTCTGTTTTAGTAGCGCTACTGAAGGAATTCAAAAGATAATGATTATAAAGAGTATACAAGTACTTAGAGAGCTTTGTTATTATATTTCTTTTTTTAATCTTTCAATTACTTCTCTAAACTCTTTAACATATTTTTCTTCATGTTGAACAATAAAATTCTTCCATTGAGTATTTTCTTGTAAAGCTTCTTCAACACTTAATTGCGTAATAATTAATTTATTGCCTTGTTTTGCTGTTTTTAGCCTTGCTTGAGGATTTTTTTTAATTTCTTTCTTTAAAATATTTTCAGTCTCTTCTTTTTTCTTCCGATACTCTTTTTTTAAGAGGTTAATTTCATTTAAAGTCGATTCAATGGTTGAGGTATTTTGACCCTCTTTTAATGTCTCAATAGCTAAAATAGCATCTTTTCTCATTTGATATTCATATTGAGTGTTATTAAAATTTAAAGAATTTATTAAAATTAATTGAGCTTCTCTTAATATAAAAGGTTTATTTCCTTTTAACTTTTGCCATAAATCAATAGAACTAAGACTTCCTTTATAATATTTAGCAAGCAAAGATTTAATCTTTTCCTCAGCTTTTATTTTTTCTTTTTCTTCTGGATTTAATATATTAATTTCATTAGCTTTTTCAAGAGCAATTTCTAAAGCAGTTTTTATTCTTGTCATTTTATTACCTTCTCCTAAAGAGACCGAAGAACCTATCTTGATATTGTTCAAATACTCCCCAGTTATCCAATTCTTCTTTTAATTTAATAGGCTTTGATTCACCTTTTTCTACTAATTTAAATAATTTCTCTATTTCTTCTCGAGCAGTTAATGGAATGCCATATCTATCTTTAGCAATAATAGCTTGACCTATTTGGTTTATGCCTACAAATCCCTTTTTTTTAAAATCAGGTATCTGAGCCAAATAAACACTTCTAACCATCATATCTAAAATAAATTTGGATAGCGATACATCCCATAGGCCAGCTACACCTTTAATAATAGCACAAAGAGAATCTCTTTTTTTATCTATCTCTTTATTAATATTTTCTGCTACAGTTAACCAAGGGCTAGAAACAAAATTCATTTCATCAAGCTCTTTATTAACCTTAAATTTGTAAAGAATTCCGGCTAAGTCTGGATATTGACTGGCTAAGTCTTCAAAAGCGTTTTTAGCTTCACGGCTAAATCCTTCTATTCTAAACATGTAATTAGGAGTAAGCAATTTTGGCTGAAACCAACTAACTTTTCCTTCCCTAACCACAGTCTCTAAATCATTCTTGGTAAATTCAGAATATACTGGTTCAGTTAAAACATAATAGTGGATTACTGAAGAACCAAAAGTTGAAATTAGTTGTTCAGGCCTTCTTAAAATTTCGGTATGTTCAAATGCATACTGTATTCTTTCGTCCATCTTAAATAATCTTTTTAGCTCCTTTTTATTTTTTATTTTGTCTCGTATTGCGTATCGCATTAGAAATAAAATTGGTTATAATTATTTTGTAGGGGCTCGATGCATCGAGCCCGCATACCGGGTCGGATAAATCCGACCCCTACCTTACCATTCCCCGATCAGGTCGAGGACAGGTTTGTTTACTTTTTGGGTTACAATCATATATAATATTACCGATATTATTTATTATTTTACTACAAAAAATATAATTTTACCATAGGAAGGGGCTAATTATGTCCAAAGTATTAATGAGAGTAGATGGTTCCTGTTATCCTAATCCAGGGAATATGGCTCTAGGAATAGTCATATACCAGGATGGAGAGTTGGTAAAGAAGATAAGCGAAGCGATCGGTTACGGTACTAATAATATTGCCGAATATAAAGCTTTGATTAGAGGATTAGAAGAAATTAAAAAAATAAATCCAGAGAGAGCAGATATCTATTGTGATAGTCAATTAGTAGTCAATCAATTAAATAAAAAATTTAAAGTTAGGGATAAAGGTATAATTCTTTTATTTAATCGAGTTGAAGAAATTATCCGGGATATTCCTTCTAAGCTAAATTTTATTTGGGAAAGAAGAAACCATAATTCTATAGCTGATGATTTAGCTAAAAGAGCGTTATTAGAAGAGGAAACAATAAAAAGAGAAAAAGCGGCCAAAGATTTAAAAGTAGAAAGAAAAGTTGATTATTTTGTAGTAAGTGGTTCGAAATCAAAAAAATCTTATAGAGTGAATATAAATATTCCCCAGTGTGAATGCTCAGATTTTATAAAAAGATCTCGAAAAATAAAACTTGAGTGTAAGCATATAATGGCAGTCCGAAATTTTTTACAAGAAGAGAAAGAAAGAAGTTGTTTGGAGAAAAGAGCGAAAATGAAGGTTTTGGTATTGAGTAAGATGGTAAAACCCCAAATATGGAAAGAGAATTTTAATAAATTAAATAAGAAAGCCAAATTTGATCTGGAGTTCATTATTCCTAAAGCAGATGAAAGAGAAGAAATTAAAAGATATCTTCCTGAAGTAGAAGTAATAATAGGAGGATCTTTTAGTAAAGAAGATCTTGACCAAGCTAAGAAATTAAAATTATTTCAAATTCCTTTTACCGGAGTAGATCAATTAGATTTAAGTTTATATAAGAATCGAAAAGATATTTTTATTTGTAACGTTCACACTAACAGAACTGCAGTTGCTGAACATGCCTTTGCCCTTATACTGGCTTTAGCTAAAAATATTGTTACCAATGATAGAGATTTAAGATTGGGTAGATGGCATGGTTTTTCTAGCCAAGAACCTACCATTCAGCTTCAAGGAAAAAGTTTAGGGATAATAGGTTTAGGTTCGATTGGTTGGGAGATTGCCAAAATAGGGTATGCCTTAGGAATGAAGATATTTGCCTTAAAAAGAGAAATAAAAGAAAAGGATTTAGAAAAGAAGAAAATATTGGAATTTCTGGGAGCGAATAAAGATTTAGAAAAAGTGATTAAAGAATCAGATTTTATTGTTATAGCTGTTCCCCTTACAGAGAAAACTAAGGGGTTGATTGGAAAAAAAGAATTAAAGTTAATGCAGGGAAAATATCTGGTTAATATTTCTCGCGGAGCAGTAATAGATGAAGAAGCTTTGTTTAAATCTTTAGAAGAACATTATCTTTCTGGGGCAGCTATAGACACCTGGTATCAGTATCCCACCAATGAACAAAAAGAAATATTACCTAGCCAGTATAATTTTAATAAATTAGAGAACGTAGTGATGAGCCCTCATACAGCAGGATATTCCGATAGAGCTTTAGAGGAAAATATAAAATCTGTTTTTGATAATATAGTGAGGATTTACTATGGGGAAGAACCTGAAAATCAGATAGCTCCCGAATTAGAATACTAATAATATATAAAACTTTTTGGCGTAATCTATAGTTTTTAATGTAAGGGGCGGATTTATCCGCCCCTTATTGTTTTGATAGTTTTTTTTGGGCGTATGCAATACGCCCCTACTTCTTTCCTAACTATTCACTATTCACTAACGACTATTCACTATTTTATGGTTTATTCAGGTATTTCAAAAATTCAGAATCAGTAGAAAGTAAGACCGTAGTTTTTTCTTTAAAAGTTTTTCTATAAGCTTCTAAAGTTCTATAAAATTTATAGAATTCCGGATCTTGATTGAAACTTTCGGCATAGATTTTAACAGACTCTGCTTCTCCTTCACCTTTTAAAGTTTGAGCAGTCTTGTAAGCTTCCGCTAAAATAACTGTTTTCTCTCTTTCTGTTTCGGCAATAATTTTAGCTGATTCTTCCTCTCCTTCAGCTCGGTACTGTTTAGCGATTCGCTCTCTTTCTGCTTTCATTCTATCAAAGATATATTTTTCATTTTCGGGAGGTAAATCTACCCGTTTAATCCTTACATCTACAATTTGTATTCCATAGGTATTGGCTTTTTCATCACTTATCTCAGTGACTCTTTCCATAATACCTTCTCTTTTTTCGGAAACTATTTCGCTCATGTCAAACAAACCTAAGTCAACTCTTAATTCGGAATAAATGATATCATCCAATCTTGCCTGAGCGCCATTTAAATCTTTAACAGTTTGTAAGAATTTTAAAGGATCGACAATTTTCCAACGAGCATAATTATCCACAATCAGAGTCTTTTTGTCTTTAGTAATGATTTCGGTCGGGGCAGCATCGTAAACTAACAGTCGGTCTTCAAAAAATACTACATTTTGAATGAAGGGAACTTTCCAGTTTAAACCAGACTCTTTAATCGCTCTTATCGGTTTACCAAATTGTAAAACGATGGCTTGTTTAGTTTCGTCAACAATAAACAAACTTAAATTAGCTAAGAATAAGATTGCTACAATAAGTATTATTAATAGCGTTCCTTTTTTCATTACTTGGTCACCTCCTGGGAAGGAGCAGTTAGGATACCTGAATCACTTAAGGGCAATAAATTTATTAAAGATTGATTTTCCTTTAAATCGACTATTACTTTATTCATATTCGGTAAAATTTCTTCCATAGTTTCCAGATAGAGACGAGCTTGAGTTATATATTCACCTTTTTT
>Ga0315281_10013247_pt1 | contig 11173 bp, 12 predicted proteins | sample YL17G07_0_MG_FD_204540 | JGI IMG/M metagenome (GOLD analysis project Ga0315281, IMG submission 204540) | Sediment microbial communities from Yellowstone Lake, YNP, Wyoming, USA - YL17G07_0 | ecosystem: Environmental > Aquatic > Freshwater > Lake > Sediment | place: USA: Wyoming | collected... | reverse complement strand
GCGAACGAGCCGAGAGATCGCCTGAGCGAGTTCTCACCAGCGGCCGCGCTGTCGGCGATGAGCAGATCGAGCGACTTGGTCCGAAAGAGTGAACCCGCCACGCGTTACCCCCTTGGTTGGATTGTATACAATTGTCGGCGACGGCAGAAGATGAGGCGTCTGCCACGCCCGGTCAAGTACTAACCGCTGTAGTTCGGCGCTTCGCGCGTGATGGTAACGTCGTGCGGATGCGACTCGCGAAGTCCGGCGGTCGTGATGCGGACGAAGGACGTCCGCTCGCGGAGTTCCTGTACGTCGCGGCATCCCACGTACCCCATGCCGCTCCGGAGCCCGCCGATCATCTGATACAGCACATCTCCCACGGGCCCCTGGTAGGGCACACGGCCCTCGATGCCTTCGGGCACCAGCTTGCGGGTCGACAGCTCCCCATCCTGGAAATACCGGTCGGCGCTGCCATCCTGCATGGCGCTGAGCGAACCCATGCCGCGCACCATCTTGTACCGGCGGCCTTCCAGCAGGAACGCTTCGCCGGGGCTCTCCTCGGTGCCCGCGAGCATCGAGCCCATCATCACGCTGGATGCGCCGGCAGCCAGCGCCTTCACGATGTCGCCGGAGTACTTGATGCCTCCGTCGGCGATCACGGGCACGTCCCCCGCACCGTCCACGGCGTCCATAACTGCCGTGAGCTGCGGGACGCCGACGCCGGTGACTACGCGCGTGGTGCAGATGGACCCTGGTCCAACCCCGCACTTCACCGCGTCCACGCCACGATCCACCAGGGCACGCGCACCGTCGCGCGTGGCGATGTTGCCTGCCACGAGCTCGATATCCGGGAACGCTTCGCGCACCTGCGCGGTGGCCCGCATCACGCCCTCGCTGTGCCCGTGCGCTGTGTCGATGACGATCGCGTCGACGCCCGCGTCCACGAGGGCGCGCGCGCGCGCCAGGAAGTCGCCGGCGGCGCCGATCGCAGCCGCAACGCGAAGGCGACCGTGTTTGTCCTTGTTGGAGTCCGGGTACAGCCGCCGCTTGTGAATGTCCTTCACCGTGATGAGGCCCATCAGCTTCCCGGCCTTGGTGACCACCGGGAGCTTCTCGATACGATGCTTCGCGAGAATGCGTTCGGCTTCGTCGAGCGTCGTTCCCTCGGGCGCCGTGACCAGATTGTTCTTCGTCATCGCGTCGCGCAGCGTCCGGTCCAGGTCGCGCTCGAATTGCAGGTCGCGATTCGTGATGATGCCGACCAGGCGCTCTTCGTCGTCCACGATCGGCACGCCGGAAATGCTGAACCGGGACATGAGCGCTGTGGCGGCTCGCACCGTGTCATCCGGCCGCAGCGTGATGGGCCGCAGAATCATCCCGCTCTCGGAGCGCTTCACGCGATCCACCTCGGCGGCCTGCCGGTCGATGGACATGTTCTTGTGCAGCACGCCGATCCCGCCGGCGCGAGCCATCGCGATCGCCATCTCGGACTCGGTCACCGTATCCATCGCAGCTGACACGAGCGGAACCTGCACGGCGATATTGCGCGTGAAGCGCGACGCCGTAATCACGTCCTTCGGGTGCGTCATCGAGTGTTGCGGCACCAGCAAGACGTCATCAAACGTCAGAGCCACGTCATCGCGCACCCGACGTGCGTCGCTCCGTGGCTCTTCTTTGCGCGACGGCCCGCTGCCGGATCCTCCCCGGGCCGCGGGCCGTGATGTCGATCGAGATCCAGTCGCCATGGTGAAAAATAGGTATGGCAGCGACGAGTGACCAGTGACGAGTCACCAGCCGCCAATCAGGCTTTCGAGAGCCGTCTCCGGATTCGCGCCGGCAGGAAAAACGCCGCGGCGACGAGCACGTTCCTCAGGCTCAGGTCACGGAGCCGGGCCGGGTCGCCGGTCCAGTGGGCCAGCAGCACGGTGCTTCCCGCGTTCCGGATCAAGCGCCGAAGCGCCAGTACCAGGAGGTAGACGTCGTCCACTTCACCAAGGAACGGAATGAAGTCGGGCACCAGGTCCACCGGTGCCACGATGTATGCCAAGGCACCGGCGACCAGGAGTTTGTCGACGGACGCCACGCGCTTGTCCGTGAGCAGGCCCCACAACAGTCGGAGGAAGCGCGGCAGATCCAGCAGGTAGCTCATCACGGTGCGCTTCGCGCCCGTGCGCGGTGCCCGAGAGGCGGCTTGTCGCGGGGCCCGCGAACGGGCGGCGCGCGGTGGCGCCACGCTAGGCCGCGCTGCCTGCGGCCGGCGGGTCCGACGGCGACGGACCCGCAGACGACGCGGGGGGAGCACCAAGTGGCGCAGCCGGCGGCGCTGCGGGCGCCGCGGCGGTCGGTCGAGGCGTCGTCGCTGTCGCGGTCTGGGCGGCCGTTACGATGTCCGTCGCTACCGACTTGCCGGCCGCCATGGCGCCACTGAGCACGTTGGCTGCACGACCCAAGAGCCCCATCGTTTCGGCGATGGCCGACGCGGAGACCTTGCCGGCGCGGAGGCGGTCTTCGACCGCTTCGGTGAAGCGCGTGAACGCGTTACCGCTTGGGCTGGCGCGCTCGGCGAACTTGGACTCCAGGAACTCGACGTAGTCCAGCACCTGATACCCGCGCTCGTCGCTCAGTGCTTCGAGCTTTCGGACGATCCGCTCGCGCAGGCTCTCGTTCAGCTCAGCCTCTCCAACGCACTCGCTGGCCGCGCGCGTCGATGTGCACGTACGGCGTCGGATACAGCGCACTCGTGTAAACGCCCATGCCGCCGATCAGATCCGGGAAGCGCTTTTCGACCGTCTCGACGGCCGCGGCCACGATTTGATGGTCGAACCGATCGATCCGGCCGTTGCCATTCGCGTCGATCACCACATCCGCGGCGTCGCCGTATTGGTGGCGACTGTCGCTCGCGGCGCGGCGCACCAACCGGTTGTGCGCCGGCGTCCGGTAACCAGAGTTGACGTCCAGCTCCAGCGACTGCTGCGGCATGTTCTGTATCCGCTCGACCTCGGCAAACACCAACTCCAGCTTGTCCAGCAGACGCGGATTGAGCGCCACGTACTTCGGCCACACGTCGGCCTGGTCATCGTGCGTGACGAAGTGGTGCAGACGCAGATGCTTGCTCACGGCAATGTCGAGGTACTGCGGATACACCTCGAGGAAGCCTTCCGGCCGCTCCTTGTCGCGGCCGCCCCGGAGTTTCTCGGCCAGATACGTCCCGATCTTGTAGCCGTTCAACAGGCCGCCCGCTTTTTCCTGGAACGGGCGCATCACTACGATGATCGGCTCCTGAATGATCTGGCGCTCACCACGCTTCACCAGGGTGAGGTAGTAGAAACCTGCTTGCGTTGGCGTGGCCAGGTTGGCGCCCGCCATAGGCAGGGTGGCGAAACCGGTTTCGTTACCGCGCAGAGACGTCCACTCGTAGCTCAAGGTGGACGGGTCGCCGCCAACAGCGAGCGGGAACACGACACGATCGCCCGGGAGGGTGAACAGCAGCTTCACCTCATGGCTACGCCCAAACGCGTTTCCGGACGGCGAAGCGAGCGAGGGATTGGCGGCAGCGCCGAACGGCGTCCGACCCAGCGCAGTTCCCGGGCGGAAGAACTGCACCAGGCCAATCGCGGCCGCCAGCGCCACCACAACCGTGGCAACGCGCGCCCGAACCCGCGGCTCACGCCGAACCACGAATCGCTTCCTGGGCGGCTTTTTCGGCGGCTTTTTCAACTGAACAGCCCGCGCCGGCTATGAGGCAAAACGACCATGCTTTCCTTCGGTTCGGTTCCGGCGACTGAGCCACGCCGACATTGCGGATTGGTTATCAGGCCGTGGCCTCCGGATACGTACGAGCAGCACTCCGACTTCGGAACACCGCCGATAACCATGTGTTTGCGCGCCGGTGGGTTCCTGACCTGGAGCGCCGTTTTCAACCTGCTCAACTTACACAGAAGCCCCGCGATGGCCAGCATCGAAATCATGCTTCGTGGGGCGATTCACGGCACCGCAAATGGCACAGATATTGACCAATCGGTCAGCGTTTGTCTCTCTCTCCTCCACCGCACTTGTCAGTATATGAACACCGGCGTCCCGATCGGCACATTCGCGTATAGCCACCCGATATCTTCGTTCCTCAAACGCACACAACCGTGACTGACCGAACGGCCAATCGTTTCAGGCTTGTTGGTGCCGTGCAGCGCATATCCATCTCCGAGGTTCAGCCGGTAGGCGCCGAGCACTCCTGAGTATTTGCGTTGTTTGGTGCCGAACGGCGGGATGACGAGGTTGCCGCCGAAGACAATCTCCTTCCCTTCGCTGGCTTCTACCGGCGCCGTCTTCTCGCCGCGGACACGCCGGACCACGTCGGACCCAACCACTGTAAGGACGGCGCCATTCGGACCGGTCAGCGGCTCGCCACGATAAAGTCGAACCACGCCCAACCCGCGACGAATCGCTTCCTCCACGTAGTACCAGTCCGGCGGCACCCAGATGGGGTTGGTATCCCGCGACACCACCACGAGCCGCCCCCGCGGCGTCTCGAAGCGCCACCGAGACACCGAGCCTGAGGACTCGAGAATCTTGCCGCTCCCGGTAGCCACTTGGGTCGTGAACAGGACTGAATCGCCCTTACGATACCACAGGCGGTGGTCTTCGATGCTGACCACGACGTAGGGACCCTTGGCCTGCGCCCCGGGCCGCGACATCATGAGCCGCTGTAGACTGTCGCTCCCCATTCCGGTGCGGCGGCGCAGGTCTTCCAGCAACTCCACGTTGTCGTTGAAAACCATGCGGCTCACATCGCGCTCGTAGCGAACTTCCAGCGAGTTGGCAACGAGGTACATGCTGCCCACGACCGCAGCAAGCAGCGTGCCCGCGGCCAAGAGCCGGACGACCTGACGGCGGACCACGGGCTAGTAGAAGTAGATCCGCATCCCGGGTTTCAGATTCGGGATAACGGCACGAAGGTCTTCGGCACGCGCGCGCACCGCGCCGGGCAGGACGTAGGCCGAATCCGCCAGCGGGCCGGCGGTCGGCAGCGAGTAGATGACGGTACCGCCGTCGAGCAGAACGGCTGCGGGGCCCAGCGCGCCTGTCACCACACGGTCCGACGGCGCAACCAGTCCGCGGTCTGCGTAGACCCAGATGGGCACTTCCCATGTGTCGGTCGCAGTGAGTACGCGCGACACGCGACGTACGCCCAGCGGAGGCGCGAGCCGCACTGTGTCCGGCGCGATCCCCACACGCCGCTCGGGGCCCACCGCAACCGGCATCTCCCGCAGCAGGGCACCCTCGCGCTCGAGGTACATCGCGGCGCTGTCGACGGAAATTGAGAGGTGCAATGACTTCTCCATCTTTGCCTGGCGCCGCAGCAGCACGAGGGCGAGCCGGAGTTTGTTGTGCTCCTGAGAAACGATCTGATCGGCGCGCTGTCGCTCGAGCGTGGTCATGGATGCCCGAAGCCGAGCGGTCTCATCGCGATACTTTGCCCGTTGCGCCAGCACGTATCCGTCGCCTGCCAGCAGCGCCACAAACACGATGGCGCCGAGCACCAGGGCCCCATCCCGGGGACGACGCGCGCCCGACGCGGACGCCGCGTCGTGATGCGACGATTCCAGCTTCAGCTTGGGCGGGGAGTCGCTCATCCGGCGGATTTCGTCGCTTGGTGGCCTTTCGCGCGCCGGGTACATTCTCCTCAGCCGCGCCGGACGATGACTTGTTGGCGCTCGCAGAGCAAGCGGCGCGGCGCTTTCCCCCCCACAGAATCGCGTCAGCCCCGACACCATGCCCACCCGGCGTCCTGTTGTCCTCGTGGTGCTCGACGGCTGGGGCTACCGCGAAGAGCGCGAAGGCAATGCCATTGCGCTGGCGCGGACGCCAACGTGGAGCGCATTGTGGGGTCGCGCGCCGCGAACACTGCTCGAGGCCTCAGGCCTCGCAGTCGGCCTGCCGAAGGGTCAGATGGGGAACAGCGAGGTGGGGCACCTGAATCTCGGTGCTGGTCGGGTGGTGACGCAGGATCTGGTTCGCATCAATCGCGCAATCGAGGACGGGTCGTTCCACACCAACGCGGCACTTGTGTCTGCCTGCGACGCCGCCACGCGCGTAGGCAGCACACTGCATCTCATCGGGCTGATCGGCGACGGCGGTGTACACGCTCACGATGAACACCTGTTCGCCCTCATCGATCTCGCCGAACGCCGACGGGTTGCGCGCGTGGCCATCCACGCGCTGTTGGATGGGCGCGATACGATGCCGCGCTCGGCGCTTGGCTACATGACAGAGATGGTGTCGCGGGCAGGGTCTCGCGCACAGGTGGCAAGCGTTGGCGGTCGCTATTTCGGAATGGACCGCGACAAACGCTGGGACCGCACGGAGAAGTGGTACCGAGCCGCAGTGAAGGGATCGGCCCCGCAGGCCACCAATCCCGTCGCCGTGATCCAGAGCGCCTACGATCACGACGTCACGGACGAATTCATCGAGCCGCACGTGATCGTACAGGACGGCACACCGGTGGCACCCGTCCGCGACGGTGACGTCGTGGTGTGTTTCAATTTCCGTTCGGACCGGATGCGTCAGATCGTGCAGGCCCTCACGGAGCCGGGGTTCAAGGACTTCGCCACCGGGGGCGGTCCGCGGGTCATGCTGGTGACGATGACCTCGTACGCCCGCGCGTTCGAGCTCCCGGTCGCCTTTCCACCTCAGTCCATGGCGAATATCGTGGCCGAAACGGTGTCGAAAGCCGGGATGACCATGTTTCGCACGGCGGAGACTGAGAAATACGCCCATGTGACTTATTTTTTTAATGGCGGCTTGGAAACGCCGTTTCCGGGCGAGGACCGGCTGTTGGTGCCCAGTCAGAAGGTGGCCACTTACGATCTGGCGCCGGAGATGAGCGCCGCCGGTGTGACCGATGTTCTGTGCGGCGCCATCAAGGGCCGCAAGCACGATTTCATTCTTTGCAACTACGCCAACGGAGACATGGTGGGACATACGGGCTCGATTCCAGCGACGATCAAGGCGGTGGAGACGGTGGACGACTGTCTCGCGCGCGTCGTGTCGTCTGCAGAAAAGAGTGGAGCACGCTTGTTCATCACGGCGGACCACGGCAACTGCGAATTGATGATTGATCCGGCGACCGGCGGTCCCCACACGGCGCACACCACGAGTCCGGTGCCGCTCGTCGTCGTCGATCCGGACGGCGACCGCCCGCTCCGCGCCGGCAGCGCCCTCTGTGACGTTGGCCCCACGATCATCGAATGCCTTGGCCTTCGGCGTCCCGACGACATGACCGGTCGCGACCTGCGCCTGACCGCAGGCGGAGCGCGCGCATGAAAAAGCAACTGATGGCAACGTTCGCCCTTGCGTTCGTGGCGCTCTCCAGCGCCGGCGCGCAAGTTGGCCACTACCCGGCCCGCAGCCCCTATCGTGACCTCGAGAAAGCCCACGAGCTCACGTATTTCAGCGGCCTCTATCGCGCCCACCTGGACCCCGCGCGTGTGGCGCCGCGTAGCGGCGCGATGATCGGCGTCCTGTACCAGTGGCTCGCGAGCGGTCCCCTGAACCTGACAGCGGAAGTGGCGCGTGTGGCGTCGGAGCGGCGCGTGCTGGATCCCGACCTGCCGAAGACCTGTGCTTCGGGTCCTGTCGCGGACTGCAAGCGCATCGCGATGTACCGGTGGCCACTGTACTTCACGGATCTGGGCTTCGCCATGAACCTCACGGGCGGGCGCACCTACCACCGGCTGGTGCCTGAGTTGCGCGCCGGGCTCGGCATCGTGACGGACTTCCACTCGAAAGCGGATGTGGGAGACTTCGCTTTCGGCACCAAGTTCGCCTCGTCCTTTGGGGCGGCGATTCGCTGGATCCCGCGTGGCCGTTACCAGATGCGTCTCGGCTTTTCGGACCGCGTCTACAAGGTGAAATATCCGGACGCGTATTACGCTCCCGCACCCGACAGCTCGCGAATCCTGTGCGATCGTGCGACGGCCCGCGGATTCGCTCTCCAGGGAGCTGGACTTCCCTGCGCCGGCATCAGCAAGCCGAGCCGCTGGCTGAACAACGGCGCCTTCACCATAGGCATCTCGTACCTCTTCGGCCGCTAGCGGGCGGCGGGCGGCGCCTGGCAGCCCGCCCGAATCGTGTGACCTAGACGGGGGGTTGGTCTTCCTGTATGTGGAAAACAGGACCAACACCATATCTGTGCGGTCTACGGCCACGGTTTGACAACTACCAAGACCATTGCGCGCGAAAGCGCGCCCCTCAGCTACGCGGACGAACTGGACCCCCTGGTGCACGTGCACGGGGAGCTCGGGCGTTTTCGCTTGGGCCCCACCAGGGTCAAGCGCGCGCGGGCGAACATCGAAAACGGGCGGATCGCATTCGACCCGAACGAGGTCATTCGCGCAGCCGGTGACCTGGACACAGGCCTGGCACGGGTTGCCACCGCGTTCGAGATGTGCGGCATGGTGTCCACGCGCGAACTGGACTTGTTCCGTCGAGGGTATTCAGTCGCTCAGCCGCTGCTGAAAGCCTGGCTGGTAGGTGAACGGGGGTCGAGCGATGAGGGCCGTCGGTTTGCCCTTCGGGCTGCCTCTCTGGTTGGCAACGGCATCCTACGAAGCGCCGCCGCGCAGGTGAGCAAAGGCGCTTCCTTCTCAGACTGGAAACGGCCAACGTGCCCATGCTGCGGTGGGTCGCCGGACATGGCCATTCGTGGCGACCTGAACCGCTGGCTGCTGTGCTCTCGGTGCGACACCCGCTGGCCTGCACCAACCCAGGGCTGCCTGGGGTGCGAGGTCACCCGGTCCCCCACATTCGTGCGGGTAGACGCGCTCGACCTGGGCTACGAATTACTGGTGTGCCACGCATGCGCCCGGTACATCAAGGAGCGGCCGGCCAAGGGCATGCAGTCGCCAATGGTGGAACGCACCATCACCGCGGAGCTCGACGCAGCCGCCGAACGCCGGGGCCTGCGCCTCTGACCGTTCGGCCAGTGGGAGTCGTGTTGGCTGGCGGCGCGAGTCGCCGATTCGGCGGGTCCTCCAAGGGCTTGAACGAAGTGGGTGGGAGGAGGATTCTCGATCGTGTGGCGTCAGCGCTTCGCTCGATATCAGAAGAACTGGTGATCGTCGCAAACGACGCATCAGCCGTCGAGTGGCTCCCTGGTGTCGCCGTGCTGGCAGACCGCCTTTCGGGTGCCGGCGGTCTCGCCGGAGTGGACGCCGCGCTGGCCACGGGCCGCGATGCCCTGGTGGTCGCATGGGACATGCCATTCGTGACATCGCAGGTGCTGGAAGCGATCGTCACCCGGGCCATGGCAACCGACGCCGACGTCGTGGTCCCCGAAAGCGAGTCGCCCTTTGGTTTCGAACCGTTCTGCGCATTCTACTCAGCGCGAACGGGGCCGGCGTTGTCCGCGTTTCTTGCGGGCGGCGGGCGCGCGCCCCGGGACTTCCTGGCGAGGCTGACACGGGTGGAACGCCTGTCGATTAGCGAGGTCAGCCGGCTCGGCGATGTACGGCGCATGTTTCTCAGCGTGAATTCGCCGGACGACCTCGCGACCGCGCGCGCCCTGGACGGTGTCGCGCAGTAGATTCTCGCCTCTGTGCGGCTGAGTTCTTTTCGGGGCGCGTTCTGGGGGTTCCTGAGCCTGACGGCGAGCGCCGCGTGCGCCCGCGTCACGGGCGCGCCCAATCCGTCCACAGACGAACGCGCCGCGTTGCGCCACGCGATCGACTCGATGCTCGCGGCGCCGGACACGCGTCACGCCCGCTGGGGCGTGCTCATCGTTGATCCGGAACGAGGCGACAATCTGTATTCGCGCGATGCTGGCAAGCTGTTCGTTCCGGCGTCGAACATGAAGATCGTCACGGCGGCGGTTGCACTCGAAACGCTGGGGCCAGACTTCAGCTTTGCCACGCCGATCCTGACACGCGGCGCGTTACGCGACAGCGTGTTGGACGGCGACTTGCTGGTGATGGGTCGCGGCGATCCGAGCGTGAGCGATCACATGGCGGGCGACGCTATGCTGCCGCTCCGCGCCATCGCGGATTCGCTGTGGCAGCGCGGTATTCGCGTCGTGCGCGGCAAACTCGAGGCATTCGGCGACGCCTTCCCGGACGCGCACGCTGGTTTCGGCTGGGGCTGGGACGATCTCGACGAGACGTACGGCGCCACGATCGACGAGCTGCTGTTCAACGAAGGTTTCGCCGACATCCACGTGCGCGCGGGCCAGAGCCCAGGCGAACCGATCGCCACGCGCGTGTCGCCGGCGCGGACATTTCCGCGGCTCCGCGTAGAAGCGACGACCGTCGTACGCGGCATCGGTCGCGATTCGCTGGCGCGGTTGGAGGCGGTGAAGGACACGCTTCGCGGCGACGTCGTTCTCAAGGGCACGATTCCGGCGGGGGACTCGGCCGTGGTGTCTGTCACGTTCCGGGACCCGGACGAGGCGTACTTGGCCGCGCTCGCCGAGGCGCTGCGGGACCGCGGCATCACGATCGTCGACAGCATGCTGGCGTCGGCGACCACCTCCGACACGCTATTCGTGCTGCAGTCGCCACCACTGTCGCAAATCCTGGCGGCATTCATGAAGCCGTCGCAGAACCAGCTGGGTGAGATGTTGTTCAAGTCCGTCGCCCTCGCGCGGGCAGACACTGGCAGCGCCCGGATCGCGCGCCGGCTCTTCACTGAGCAACTGCGCGGCTGGGGCGCGGAGAGCGACGGTTTCATCGTGTGGGACGGCAGCGGCCTGTCGCGGCGCGACATGGTGTCGCCGGAAACGGTGGTGCGGGTACTCGACACGATGCGGCGGTCTCCAAACTTCCAAGCGTACTACGACGCGATGCCGATTGCGGGCGTCGATGGTACGTTGCGCACGCGCATGCGCGGCACCACTGGCGAGGGCAACGTGCACGGCAAAACCGGCACGCTTGGAAACGTGCGGTCGCTGTCCGGTTTCGTCACCACCGCAGGCGGCGCGACACTGATCTTCAGTGTGCTGTGCAACAACTACCTCGTGTCGACGGATTACGTGTCGCGCGTGCAAGACAGCGTTGCCGTGCGGCTGACACGATTGCACCTCCGGAGCGCGCGCTGAACGAGCGTCCGCTCGATATCGGCGACGCGTGTCGCGCCGTGCTCCGCGAGGTGTCGCCCTTGCCCACGGAACTGGTTGCGCTCGCGGACGCGCTCGGTCGCGTAC
>Ga0315281_10013246_pt1 | contig 11174 bp, 10 predicted proteins | sample YL17G07_0_MG_FD_204540 | JGI IMG/M metagenome (GOLD analysis project Ga0315281, IMG submission 204540) | Sediment microbial communities from Yellowstone Lake, YNP, Wyoming, USA - YL17G07_0 | ecosystem: Environmental > Aquatic > Freshwater > Lake > Sediment | place: USA: Wyoming | collected... | reverse complement strand
CGGGCGCTGAGTGGCGGGAAGCTCCGCCTCGGCGCGGTCCTGGACGCCGGCGAGCGGGACGGGCTCGTCATCGGCCTGCTGCTGCGCACCATCCGCGTGCTCACCGAGTGGGGAGCGGTGGAGGTCGTGCACGTCGTGACCTCGGATCCGGCAGTGGCGCCGGTGGCGCACGCGGCGGGGGCGCGCCCACTGCTCCAGCCCGCGCCCGGTCTCAACGAGGGCATCGTGGCGGCGCGAGCGGCCGCCGTGGCCGCCGGCGCCTCGGCGCTCCTGATCATCCCCGGCGACCTGCCCCTGCTTCACGCCGGGGCCCTGGAATCGATGCTCGATGCCGCCGACGCGGCGCTCGCCGCGGGGTCAGGCCTGCCCATCGTCGTCATCGCCCCGGCCGATGCGCGGACCGGCACGAACGCCCTGCTGCTCTCGCCGCCCGGCATCATCGAGCCCGGCTTCGGCCCCGGCAGCCTGGAGCGCCACCTGCGCGAAGCGGAAGCCGCGGGCGCCTCGACACAGCTCGTCGTCGAACCGGCCTTCGGCTTCGACCTCGACACGCCCGACGACCTGGCGCTGCTCGAGCCGGCACGGCTGGCCGAGCTGATGGCGCTCGGCGCGAAGACGCCGTGAACCGCCTGCTCGCGGTGGCCCTGCCGCCGCTGCCGGAGGTGCGGCCGGGAGACGATCTGGCCGCGCTCATCGCCGAGGCCTGGCGCGGCCTCGCGGCGGAGGAGCCGGAGCTGGCGCCCGCGCCCGGGGACGTCCTCGTGGTGACGCAGAAGATCGTCTCCAAGGCCGAGGGCGCGGTCGTCGACCTGCGCACCGTCGAGCCGCGCCCGGAGGCGGTGGCCTTCGCCGAACGATGGGACCGGGACCCGCGCCAGGTCGAGGTGGTGCTGCGCGAGGCGGTCCACGTGCTGCGCATGGAGCGCGGCGTCATCATCACCCGGACCCGGCAGGGCTTCGTCTGCGCGAACGGCGGCGTGGACGCCTCGAACGTCGACGCCGACACGGTCACCCTGCTGCCCACCGACTCCGACCGCTCGGCGCGCGAACTCCGGGGCCGGCTGGCGGGGCTCCTGGCGCTGCCGCCGGCGCGCACGCCCGCCGTCCTCATCTCGGACTCGTTCGGGCGGCCGTGGCGCTGGGGCATCGTCGACGTGGCGCTGGGCCTGGCCGGCTTCGGGCCGCTCGACGACCAGCGCGGCCGGCCCGACACGATGGGCCGCATCATGCGCTCGACGGTCGTCGCCGTGGCCGACGAGATCGCCTCGGCCGCGGAGCTTGCTTCGGGCAAGACGAGCCGCCGCCCGCTGGTCCTGGTGCGTGGCGCGACGCTGCCCGAGGGCGAGGGCGACATCGCCGGCCTGGCGCTCATGGACGCGGCGTCGGACCTCTTCCCCTAGCGTCGCCGGCGGACCGCGGCCCGCGCCCCGTTCAGTCCGGGGTCGTCGGCGCCCGGGCGGGCGTCCCGTCCGCGTTCAGCCGCGGCTCGGGGAAGGCCACGCGCTCCGGTGCGTGGTCGCGCTTCCAGATCAGCACCGAACGGCGGTACTCGACGACGATCGTGCCGTCCTGTTTGATGCCGCGCGTCCGGTGTCGGTGACGCCGAGGCCGGCGGCCATGGCGATGGTGATGAGGCTGTTGACGAGCGGCCGTCCGAACTCGGTCAGGCTCGCGTAGTGGGCGTTGAAGTGGATCTGGTTCGTGTTGCCGGTCAGCAGCGTGAGCCAGATGTTGTCGGCCTGCGTGATCGTCCGCCCGATGTGGCTGCGGTACACGTCGCCCGCCTCGAAGTCCTCGAAGAAGCGCCCGTGCCAGCCTTCCTTCATGCCCACCGGTCCCCTCGCTTTCCTTACGACGGCCGCATGGCGCGCAGCCGCGGCAGGACCTCGCGGCCGATCAGCGCGATCGTCTCCAGCGGCGCCAGGGACGCGACCTGCACGGAGACGTAGTCGGCCCCGACCTCCTCGACCAGCGGCCGGTAGGTCTCCACGAGGGCGTCGGCGTCGGACGCCAGCGCGTACTTGCCGAGGATCTCCTGGCGGGGCATCTCGTCCGCCCGGACGCGCAGGTCCATCGGATCGACGGCCTCGAGCCGACCGGGCGCCCGGAGGCCGCGCATCGAGGCCAGGGCGGTCCAGGCCTCGTCGTCGTCCCCGGCGTAGACGCACCAGCGCGTGGCGACGACCGTCTTGTCGGTGCCGCCGGCCGCATGGAACGGACCCAGGATCGTCGCCCGCACCTCGGCCGGCGCCTTCACGCTGACGATCAGCCCGTCCGCCTCCCGGCCGGCCATCCGGGCGGACTTCTCGCCGCCGGCGGCCATCCAGATGGGAACCTGCCCGATGGGCGGGCTGTAGAGGCGCGCGCGATCGGTGTGGTAGTGCGCGCCATCGAAGGTGACCTTCTCGCCGGCCAGCAGCCGGTGCATGATCTCGAGCGCCTCGCTGAGGCGCTCCGAGCGCTCCTTGTAGCCGGGGAACGTGAAGCCCAGCGGCCCCTCGTTGATGTTCTCGCCGGTGCCGACACCGAGCCGAAAGCGCCCGTTGGAGAGGCGATCGACGGTCGCCGCGGCCTGGGCGATGAGGGCTGGGTGATAGTGGAAGAGCGGCGTCGTCACGCTCGTGGCCAGCTCGACCCGGCTCGTGCGCGCGGCGACCGCGCCGAACCACGACCATACGAAGCCGGCCGCCGAGGCGTCATCCACCCAGGGATGGAAGTGGTCCGACGCGAAGACGGCGTCGAAGCCCGCCGCTTCGGCTGCCACGGCCTGCTCGACGAGCGCCTCGGGCTGGTACGACTCGTGGCTGCACAGCCAAGCGAACTTCACGGGGACCCTCCTGCAGGCCGTGCGCGCCGTCCCCAGCGGAGACCGGTATCGGTGGCCGCATTGTATGCGCCCGTACCACTCGCCGGGCGTGGCACACTAACAGCCGGAGGACCGCGACCGATACTCCCCGGGAGTATCGCCTCGGTCGTGCTAGGATGAGCAGATGGCAGCGAAGTTCGGCGGTTTCGGCGGCATCCAGATCATCGACGATGGCGCCGCAGCGGGCGCGGATGCGCTGCCGGCCGGCCCGGCGAGCCCACGGGACGGGGCCACCGGCAGCCCCGAGCGGGTCGTCATCATCGGCTCCGGCCCGGCCGGCCTGACCGCCGCGATCTATGCGGCGCGCGCCAACCTGGAGCCGCTGGTCATCGGCGGCTACGTCCCGGGCGGCCAGCTGATGATCACCAGCGAGGTCGAGAACTACCCCGGCTTCCCGGACGGCATCCAGGGGCCGGAGCTGATGGAGCTGTTCCGGCGCCAGGCGACCCGCTTCGGTGCCCGCTTCGTGGATGCCGACGTCGAGCGCGTCGACTTCTCCGCCCGCCCGTTCGGCGTCTGGGCGGGCGGCACGGAATACCGCGCCCAGGCGGTCATCGTGGCCACCGGCGCCTCCGCGCTGTGGCTGGGGCTGGAGAGCGAGACGCGCCTGCGCGGCCGCGGGGTGAGCGCATGCGCCACCTGCGACGGCTTCTTCTTCCGGGGCAAGCACGTGGCCGTGGTGGGCGGTGGCGACACGGCCCTCGAGGAGGCGACGTTCCTGACGCGCTTCGCCAGCCAGGTCACGCTGGTGCACCGGCGCGATGACTTCCGGGGCAGCAGGATCATGCGCGAGCGCGCCCTCAGCCACCCCAAGATCGAGGTGCGCTGGAACAGCGAGATCGCCGAGGTGCTGGGCGACGAGGTCGTGACCGGCCTGCGCATCCGCGACACGCGCAGCGGCGAGGAGCACGACGAGCCGATGGACGGCCTCTTCGTGGCCATCGGCTACCGGCCCAACACGGCGGCATTCCGCGACTGGCTCGAGGTGGACGAGCACGGCTATCTGGTCGTGCACGACGGGACCGGCACGCGCGTCGAGGGCGTCTTCGTGGCCGGCGACGTCCACGACCACCGCTATCGCCAGGCGATCACCGCCGCGGGCGACGGTTGCCGTGCCGCCATCGACGCGGAGCGCTGGCTGGAATCCGTGGGCCTGACCGAGGCGGCGACCGCGAGCGCCTGGTGAGCACGGCGGCGTCCGGCTCGCTCGCGACCTCGTTCTCCGTGCCGTTGCTGGCCGACTCGCGCGTCCGCCTGTTCCTGACCAGCGGCACGCTGCTGTTCGTGGAGCTGCTGCTCATCCGCTGGATCCCGGCCAACGTCCGCTACGTCGGCTTCTTCTCGAACTTCGTGCTGATGGCCAGCTTCCTGGGCATCGGCCTGGGCATCCTGCTGGGCCGCTCGGGGCGCCGCCTGCCCATCTCGCCGTTCACGATCCTGCTGCTGGTCATCGTCTGGTTCGTGTACGACAAGCAGCTCAACGTCCAGATCAAGTCCACCGACGAGCTCTTCTTCGGCCTCGCCGAAAGCCGCGCCGCGGACGCGAACTTCGTGTTCCTGCCGCTCATCGTCGGGCTGGTGGCCGCGGTCATGGCCGCCCTCGCCCTGCCGCTCGGCCCCCTGCTGCGCAGCCGACCGCCCCTGCAGGCCTACGCCATCGACATCATGGGCTCGATGGCCGGCATCGCCGGCTTCACGGTCCTGTCCGCGACCGGCACCAGCCCGGTGGCCTGGTTCTCGGCGCTGGCCGTGCTGCTCGCCCTGCTGGCCCTGGGCTCCGGCGTGCGCATCTGGTCGGCGGTCGGCGGCGCCGCCATGGTGGCGGTCATCTGGCTGTCGATGGGGGCGACCGGGTCGGGCGACATCTGGTCGCCCTACTACCGCATCTCGACCTACTACGTCTCCGACGGCAACCTGACCATCAACGTCAACGGCATCCCCCACCAGGCGCTCCACCCGGTGGCCAAGCCGAAGGACCCCTGGTACGACCAGGTCTACCGCTGGTTCCCCGGGCGCACCTTCGACCAGGCGCTCATCGTCGGCGCCGGCAGCGGGTCGGACGTCGCGGTGGCCCTCTCGAAGGGCGTCGGGCACGTGGACGCAGTCGAGATCGACCCGGCCATCCAGCGTATCGGCATCGAGCGGCACCCCGACCGGCCCTACTCCGACCCGCGCGTGACGGCCATCGTCAACGACGGGCGCGCCTACCTGCGCACGACCGAGAAGCGCTACGACCTGGTCATCTTCGCGCTGCCCGACTCGCTGACCCTGGTGAGCACCGCGGCGAACATCCGGCTCGAGTCGTTCCTGTTCACGGAGGAGGCCTTCGCGTCGGTGCGCGATCACCTCAAGCCGGGCGGCGTCTTCGTGCTCTACAACCTCTACCGCCAGCCGTGGCTCATCGAGAAGCTCGCCAACGAGCTGAAGGACGTGTTCGGGGCGCCACCGCTCGTGCGCCTCTACTTCGCGACCTCGGCGGCCATCGCGGACGGGCCTGCGGTCGTCGACCTGGCGGGCGCGCCGCCACCCGGGGACAAGGTCGACGCTGTGCCCGACGCCGGTTCGCCGGACCCGCGCCCGGCCACCGACGACTGGCCCTTCCTCTACCTGCGCACGCCCTTCGTGGCGCCCTACTACCTGCTCGCGCTGGGCCTCATCCTGCTCGCTGCGGGCGCCGCGGTGGCGCTGGGGGCACGCGCCACGCGCACGTCCCTGCGGCGCTTCAGCCCCCACTTCTTCGTGCTCGGCACGGCCTTCCTGCTGCTCGAGACGCGCAGCCTGGTCAGCTTCAGCCTGCTCTTCGGGACGACATGGGTGGTCAACGCGCTGGCCTTCTTCGGCATCCTCGCCAGCGTGCTGGTGGCCATCCTCGTCAACGCACGCTTCCCGATCCGCCGGCCGGGGCCGCTCTACGTGGGCCTCTTCGTGGCGCTCGCGGTGGCCTTCGCGCTGCCGCCCGAACAGCTCATCCTCGACCCGCCCTGGCTGCGCTACCTGCTCGCCGGCGGCCTCGCCTTCGCGCCGGTCTTCTTCGCCAACCTCGTCTTCAGCTACTCGTTCCGCGACACGCGCACCGCCGACATGGCCTTCGCCAGCAACCTGCTGGGGGCGATGCTGGGCGGTGCCCTCGAGTACGTCGCCCTGCTGACCGGGTACCGGCTCCTGCTCGTGCTGGTGGCGGCGCTCTACGCGCTGGCCTGGCTCTTCGCGACCCGCTGGCGCCGGCTCGCCGACGTGGACCTCTCGCCGGCCGAGGCGGCCGAGCCGGCATTGGCCATGGAAGGCACGCCGTAGGCGGACGGGGCTCGCGGCCGCGAGGTTCAGGAACCTTTACCGCTTCGTGGTGGCGCCAAAACCTGCGCGGCGTCACAATCGCTCGGACCCACGAACTCGATCGCTTGAGGAGACCGACATCATGCGCCGCTCTGTCCCTGCCCTGCTGCGCACCGGCCTCGCCGTGGGGTTGGCGGCGATGAGCGCGCTGACTGCCGCCGGCGCCGCCGGCGCCGCCACGCCGACGCTGTCGCTGACCACCCCGTACCCGGCCGTCGTCGCCGACGCGGGCGGCAGCGCCTCCTTCCCGCTGACCCTCAAGGCCGGCTCGCCGACGACCGTCACGCTGTCCGTGAAGGACGCCCCGAGTGGCTGGACGACGTCGCTGCGCGGAGGCGGATCCATCGTCGAGTCGGTCTACGTGGAGAGCACGTCTTCGGCGCTCAGCCTGGAGGTCAAGGTGCCTGCCACGGCGACCCCCGGCCTGTCCAGCTTCACCGTCCATGCCGCGGACGCGGGCAGCTCCGCCGACCTGACCGTCACCGTGCGCGTGCCGGAGGCATCCGGCAGCGGCGTCTCGCTCAAAGCGCAGTATCCGGCGCTCAAGGGGCCCGCCAGCGCGACGTACCCGTTCTCGCTCACGCTGACGAACGACACCAGCCAGCAGGCCACCTTCACGCTGCAGGCCTCCGGGCCTCCGGGCTGGACCGTGGACGCCCGGCCGGCCTCCTCGTCACAGGCCGCCACGGCCGTCGTCGAGGCCGGGTCGAGCACGCAGATCTCCGTCACCGCCACCCCGCCCACGGACGTGACGGCCGGCCAGTACGACCTCAGCGTGCAGGCCATCGGCGGCCCCTCGGTCGCCCAGGCGGACCTGAAGATCGAGATCACCGGCAGCTACGCGCTGACGGTCAGCACGCCGGACGGCCGACTCAACGCACAGGTCAGCGCGGGCAGCGCCTCCACGATGACGCTCGTGCTCCACAACACCGGCAGCGCGCCGCTGGAGAGCGTCGCGGTCAGCGCCACGCCCCCGCAGGGCTGGAAGGTGACCTTCGATCCGGCCACCGTGCCGACCGTCGCCGCGGGCGAGTCGGTCAACGTGACGGCCACCATCACCCCCGCCGACAACGCCATCGCGGGCGACTACGCGCTCTCATTCAGCGCCAGGAGCGACCAGGCCACCGACAGCGTGGACATCCGCACCACCGTGCAGACGTCGCCGCTCGGTGGCGTCCTGGGCCTGGCCGCCATCGGCCTCGTCTTCGTCGGCCTCTTCTTCGTCTTCCAGCGCTACGGCCGTCGCTGACACGGCGCCGAAGGCTCGTTCGATGGGAATCATGGCCATCCGCACGGAGGGGCTGACGAAGCGCTACGGCGCGTTCACGGCCGTCGACGGCCTCGACCTCGAGGTCCGCTTCGGCGAGGTCTTCGGGCTGCTGGGGCCCAACGGCGCCGGCAAGACGACGACGATCCTGATGCTCCTCGGGCTCACCGAGCGGAGCGCCGGCACGGCCGAGGTGCTGGGTCTCGATCCTGCGCGGCACCCCCTCGAGGTCAAGCGCCAGGTCGGCTATCTGCCCGACGAAGTGGGCTTCTACGGCGACCTCACCGGCCGCCAGAACCTGCGCTTCACGGGTCGGCTGAACCGGCTCGATCGAGGCGAGGCCGAGACCCGCATCGACGAGCTGCTGGAGCGCGTCGGGCTCAGCGAGGCCGCCGACAAGCGGGTCGACACCTACTCGCGGGGCATGCGCCAGCGCCTCGGGCTCGCCGACGTGCTCATCAAGGGACCCCGCATCGTCGTCCTCGACGAGCCGACCGCGGCCATCGATCCCGTCGGCGTGGCCGAGTTGCTGACGCTCATCCGGGGCCTGGCCGTCGACCACGGCGTGGCCGTCATGCTCTCCAGCCACCTGCTGCCCCAGGTGGAGCGCGTCTGCGACCGCGTGGGCATCTTCGTGCGCGGGCGCATGGTCGAGCAGGGCACCGTCGCGGAGCTCGTGGCGCGGATGCCGGCGCAGGAGGTGCTCCTCGAGATCGGCGTGGACGGCGACCCGACCGCGACACGTGCGGCGTTGGCGGCCGTGCCGGGCGTCTCGATCCACGACCAGGACCGCATCGATCCGCGCATCTGGACCGTCGCCACCGATGGCGATCGCCGACGCGAGCTGGTGGCGGGGCTCATCGCCGATGGCCTGCCGGTCTTCCACGTCCGGCGCGTCGGCATCGAGCTGGATGCGCTCTACCGGCGCTACTTCGCGCAGGCCGGGGAAGGGGTCGCCGATGACGCCGTCGCCTGAGCTCCTCGCCGCGTCCGGCGCCCGGTCCGGCGACGCGCCCGTGCCGCCCATCCCGACCGGCGGTGGCTGGCGCATCATCGGCGCCAAGGAGCTGGCCGACCACCTCTCGAGCGTGCGCTTCCTGATCCTGACCGCCGCCCTCGGCCTCGCCGCGGTGGCCTCCGTGGCGGCGACGAGCGGGGGCATCCGCGAGGTCGCCCAGGGCGCCAGCGGCTCGCCGGCCATCTTCCTGAAGCTCTTCACGCTCGGCTCGAGCAACCTGCCCGCCCTCATCGACTGGATCGCCGTGCTCGGCCCGCTGCTGGGCGTGGCCTTCGGGTTCGACGCCGTCAACAACGAGCGCACCGAGCGCACGCTGCCACGCCTGCTCTCGGGGCCCATCTGGCGCGACGACGTCGTCAACGGCAAGTTCGCCGGCGCCCTGGTGACGATCGCGCTGATGCTGGCCGCCGTCCTCGTCGTGGTGGCGGGCGTCGGCGTCGTCCAGCTCGGGCTGGTGCCCCAGCCGGAGGACATCCTGCGCCTGCTCGTCTGGTACGTCGTCGCGGTCGTCTACATCGGCTTCTGGCTGGCGCTCGCGACGCTCTGCTCGGTGCTGCTGCGGCGCGCGGCGTTCTCGGGCATGGCCGCCGCGGCGGCCTGGCTGGTGACGGCGGCCTTCTCGACCTTCCTCGTCGGGAGCGTCGCGGACGTGCTCGCGCCGGCGCCGGCGGACGCCACCTTCGAGCAGCAGCTGGCCAACGCGACGATGCGCCAGGACCTCAGCCACCTGTTCCCGGGCAACGTCTTCTCCGAGGCCACACAGGCCATCCTCGACCCGAGCGTGCGCACCACCGGGCTCGTGCTCTCGACCCAGGTCGACCGCGCGGTGCCCTCGGTGCTCTCCTTCGACCAGAGCCTGCTCGTGGTCTGGCCCCAGGTGGTGGCCCTCATCGCGCTCACGGCGATCTGCTTCGGGCTCGCCTACGTGGCCTTCATGCGCCAGGAGGTCCGCGCCTGACCGCGGACAAGACGGTCCGCGTGCGCTGGAGCGGCGGCCTGCACTTCGACGCCGTCAGCGGCCTGGGTGGCGCACTGGCCATCGACGGCGACGACGGCGTGCCGGGGACGCGCCCCAGCGAGGCCCTGCTGGCCGCTCTCGGTGCGTGCAGCGGCTCCGACGTGGCCTCGATCCTGGCCAAGAAGCGCCAGCCGCTGACCGGCTACGAGGTGGTCGTGCGCGGCACCCAGCGCGGCGAGCACCCGCGGTCCTTCGCCACCATCGACGTGCTGCACGTCGTGAACGGGGAGGGCGTGGACCCCGAGGCGCTGCGGCGCTCCGTCGAGCTGTCGGCCACCCGCTACTGCGTGGTCTCGGCCCAGCTCAGCTCCGGTGATGTGGTCATCCGGCATCGCTGCCGGCTGGGCGACGGGCCGCTGGTCGACGTCGTCGAGACCGGGCCGCAGGGCCGGATCGTCGTCCACCCGGGCGCGCCGGAGGTCTAGGAGCCTCGCCGTGCGCGAACGCGGGGGATCGAGAGCCGGCCGGGAGCAGGCCTCGGCGGCCGGCCGCCTCGGATCGTTCACGGCCGTGGCCCTCCTGGCCGCCATCGCGCTGGCGGCCTGTTCGAGTGCCGGCCCGGCCACGACCCCGAGTCCGGGCTCGCCCGCGCCGGCGACGCCGCGACCGATGCCGATCCCGACGGCGATCCCGACACCGACGCCGGCGGTCTGCGCCGACCCGTGCTCGGTCGGCATCGTCGGGGTCGCCTTCCAGCCGGTCACGCGCCACGTCACCGTCGGGACCACCGTGACCTGGACCAACAGAGACCCGACGACCCACACCGTAACCTTCGCCAACGGCCAGGTGGACAGCCTGGACATGCCCCCGGGGGCGTCCTTCCATCACCTGTTCGATACGACCGGCACCTTCTCGTACCGGTGCGTCATCCATGCCGACATGCTGGGCTCGATCATCGTCACGAAGTGACCAGCGGGACGAGGGGACTGGTCGACTGCATCATTATGCAGACAGCTGTATAGTCATAGGGTGATGGAGCCCCCCGGCGCCGATCGGCACGCTGGCGATCCCCGGTCCGCGGACGGGCCGCTGCGTGTCGCCGTGCTCGGCGCGACCGGCTACGTCGGCGCCGAGTTGGTGCGTCTGCTGGAGCGCCACCCGCGTGTCCGCATCGTCGGGCTGGCGGCACGCAACCGGGAGGACCTGCCTGTCGGCGAGGCCTTCGCTCACCTCGCCGAGACCGGCCATGTCATCGCCGGCGAACTGCCCGATGCGGACTCCGTCGACGCGGTCTTCCTGGCCCTGCCCCACGGCCAGGCCGCGGTCATCGCGCCGCCGCTGCTGGAGCGCGGTCTCATCGTCGTCGACCTCGGCCCGGACTTTCGGCTCTCGGACCCGGCCGACTACCCGACCTGGTATGGCTTCGAGCACCCGGCGCCGGAGCTGTTGCCCGGGGGCGACGGACGGGCCTCGATGCGGGCCGCCGTCTACGGGCTGCCCGAGTTGCATCGCGCTGCGCTGAAGGCGGCGCGGCTGGTCGCCTCGCCGGGCTGCTATCCCACGGCGACGCTGCTCGCCCTGGCGCCGCTGGCGCGCGCCGGCCTCATCCGCGACGTGGTCGTCGACGCCAAGAGCGGCGTGAGCGGGGCCGGGCGCGAGCCGAAGCTGGAGACGCATTTCGGCGAGGTCAACGAGTCGGTGCGCGCCTACGGGCTGGGCGGCCACCGGCACT
>Ga0315281_10013245_pt1 | contig 11174 bp, 7 predicted proteins | sample YL17G07_0_MG_FD_204540 | JGI IMG/M metagenome (GOLD analysis project Ga0315281, IMG submission 204540) | Sediment microbial communities from Yellowstone Lake, YNP, Wyoming, USA - YL17G07_0 | ecosystem: Environmental > Aquatic > Freshwater > Lake > Sediment | place: USA: Wyoming | collected... | reverse complement strand
AGAGGTCGTTGTGCATCTGCTCGACGAGCTCGTCGTCAGCAAGCGAGCCGAGATCGATCTCCTGGTAGCCGTCCTGCGCCATGGGTCCGTTCGGGCTCCTGTGCGTCGTGGTTCCATCGGCAGTTGTGGTTCCGCATCGTGGAACGATGCCGTATGATGGAACGATCGAGCGACAGCCTAGCCCATGGAGTGCCCGATGTCCAGAGTCCAGAGCATCGAACGCGCCTTTCTCGTGCTCGGCGCGCTCGCCGACGGGCCGGTCGGGGTCACCGAGGTCGCCGGGCGGGTCGGCCTCCCCAAGTCGACGGTCGCGCGCCTTCTCGCCGCCCTCGAGACCGAGGGCGCGTGCGAGCAGCTGCCGGGCGAGACGCGCTATCGCCTGGGACCGCGCATGACCGAGCTGGCCTCCGGGCTGCGCGATGCCCGCGGCCTCGTCGCGATGGCGCACCCAGCCCTGGTCGACCTCGCGGCGGAGACGGGCGAGGCGGCGGGCCTCTCGGTCCCGGATGGCTGGACGGTCCACTACGTCGACCAGGTCGACTCGCCCAATCCCGTCCAGGTCCGCGACTGGACCGGCTCCCGAATTCCGATGCACGCGGTCTCGTCCGGGCAGGTCTTCCTCGCCCACCTCCCGCCGCCGGCGCTGGCCCGGTTCCTCGCGAGGCCGCTGGAGACCTTCACGCCGAGCACGCTCGTGGACGCGGCTGCCCTGCTGGAACGCCTGCGCGACATCCGACGGGACGGGTACGCCTGGGTCCGCGAGGAGTTCGCGGCAGGGATCGCCTCAGTGGCTGCCCCGGTTGCGGGGGCGGACGGCGAGATCGTGGCGGCCGTCCACCTCCACGGGCCGACCTACCGCTTCCCGGCTCGACCCGCGGACGAGGCAGCGATCGCCGCGACGGTCAGGGCAGCGGCGGCGCGGATCGGGGCTCGGCTGCGGGCCGGAGGATGATGGACCGGGCAGCGGGACGGCGGCTCCCTGGTCATCATCAATCGTCGTCGACGGTCGCAGAGCGGGAGGAGCGAACGTGAGGACGCAGGCACGGGTCGTGATCATCGGCGGCGGCGTCATGGGCATCAGCCTGCTGTATCACCTCGCCGAGGCCGGTTGGACCGACGCGATCCTGGTCGAGAAGGGCGAACTGACCTCCGGCTCCACCTGGCACGCCGCCGGGCAGTGCCCCAGCTTCATCGCCAACTACACCATGGCGAAGGTCCACGCCTACGGCAACGGGCTCTATGCGGGCCTCGAGGCGACGACGGGCCAGTCGACGGGCTGGCATGCCACGGGCGGGATTCGCTTCGCGACGACCGCGGAGGAGCTGGACCACTTCCGGCGCGTCGAGGGTGTCGCCGCGAACATCGGGTTCCGGATGCAGGTGATCAGCCCGGAGGAGATCCGGCGGATCAACCCGTTCGTCACCACGCGCGGCGTCCTGGCCGGCGCCTGGACCCTGGACGATGGCTACGTGGACCCGTCGAGCGCCTGCAACGCGATGTCCTTCGCCGCGAAGACGATGGGCACCACGATCCTCCGGCACGACCGGGTCACCGGGATCGAGCGCCTGCCGAGCGGCGAGTTCAGGGTGGCGACCGAGCAGGGCGACATTATCTGCGAGCACCTGGTCAACGCCGCCGGCTGCTACGCCGACCGCGTCAGCGCCTGGCTCGGAGTGCAGACCGTATTCACGAACATGAAGCACCAGTACGTGGTCACGGGGCCGGTCTCCGCGTTCCTCGAGCGCGACGGCGAGATCCCCGTCATGCGCGACCCGTACGCGTCGGCGTACTACCGACAGGAGCAGAAGTCCGGCCTGATCGGGATCTACGAGGGGAGCAATACGCGCGAAGCCTGGGCGGGCACGGGCGGTCCGTCGTGGGAGTCCTCGAGCGAGCTGTTCGAGCCCGAGTTCGAGCCCATCACCCCATGGCTGGAACGAGTGATGGAGCGGATGCCGATCTTCGCCGACGCCGGCATCAAGCGCGTGGTCAACGGCGCCATCTCGCACACTGCCGACGGCAATCCCCTGGTCGGTCCGGCCGGCGGCGTGCCCAACTTCTGGCTGGCCACCGGCAGCAGCATCGGGATCGCCCAGGGACCCGGCTGCGGGAAGTACCTTGCCCAGTGGATGGTCCATGGATCGGCGGAGATCAACATGCTCGGCCTCGATCCGCGCCGTTTCGGCGGGTATGCGGACAAGCCCTACACGTCCGCCAAGGCCCACCGGGAGTACCGGGACATGTACCGGCTCATCCCGCCGGGTGAGGAGCGCCCGGAGGGTCGCCCGGCCAGGGTCACGCCGCTGTACGAAAAGCTCAAAGCCAAAGGCTGCGTTTTCACCGAGGGCTTCGGCTGGGAACGCCCGAAGTGGTTCTCCCTCGATGGACGCGAGGAGGAGCCGAGCTTCCGCCACAACAACGTCTTCGACGTGGTGGCAGCCGAGTGCCGCGCCGTCCGCGAGCGGGTCGGCGTCATGGAGTTGCCAAGCTTCGCGAAGTTCGACGTCTCCGGGCCCGGCGCCGAGGCCTTCCTCGACCGGCTCTGCGCCAACCGGGTGGCGCGCCGTGACGGCGGGATCGTCCTTGCGCATGCCCTGACCGACGACGGCCACATCGCCACCGAGTTCACGATCACCCGCCTCGCGCGTGATCGGTTCTACCTGCTCTCGGGTGCCGTGGCATACCAGCGCGATCTCGACCTGCTGCGGTTCTCCCTGCGCGATGACGATGCCGTCACGATCGCGGACGTGACCGAGGATCGCAGCGTCCTGATCCTGGCCGGCCCGCGCACCCGGGAGCTCCTGTCGAAGTTGACGACGGCCGACCTCGGCAACGCGGCCTTCCCCTGGCTTACCGGCCGGGAGATCGAGGTGGCGGGGATCGGCGTGCGGGCGCTGCGCGTCAACTACGTGGGCGAGCTGGGCTGGGAGCTCCACGTCCCGATCTCGCGGGTCGTCGCCCTCTACGACGCGGTCTGGGCGGCCGGCGAGGAGCTCGGGATCGTCGACTTCGGGCTGTACGCCATGAACAGCCTGCGGATGGAGAAGGCCTACGCCGGCTGGGGGGCCGAACTCACCAACGAGATCACTCCTGTCGAGGCCGGACTGGACCGCTTCGTGAAGCTGGACCATGACTTCGTGGGCCGCGCGGCGGTGCTGGCGGCACGGGCACGCGGCGTGGCCTCGCACCTCGCCTACCTCGAGGTGGGGGCCGGCGACTCCGATGCGGCCGGCGGCGAGCCGGTCTTCGCCGGCGGCAAGGTGGTCGGCGTCACCACCTCGGGCGGGTATGGGCACGTGACGGGCAGGAGCCTGGCGTTCGCGTATGTCGCATCGGGTTACGAGACGGCCGGCAGGCAGCTGGAGATCGAGCTGCTCGGTGAGCGCCGCCCGGCGACTGTCCTGCCGGGGCCCATCTACGATCCAGAGAACGAGCGACCCCGAGCATGACGCAGGAAGGCGAGCGTCGATCCCCAGCCAGACTGGATCGTCTGAACGATCAGGTAACGAGGCCGGGCGGGGCGCGCCCGGCCTCGTTCGGCTCTGCCGCAACCTCGGGGGGACCCACGCGGGTCCTCCTTGCGCTTTTCGTCGTCGCCCTGGCCCTGCGCCCGCAAATCCTGGCGATCGGTCCGCTCCTGCCGGCGATCCGGGGTGATCTCGGGATCTCCCACGGCGTGGCCGGGCTCCTCGGCACGATCCCGGTCCTGTGCATGGGGATCTTCGCGCCCCTCGGCGCGGTGCTTGCCGCATCGACCGGGACTCGCCTGGCGGCGGCCATCTGTGTCCTGACCATCGCCGGCTCCGGGCTGCTCCGCGCGGCATTGCCGGGAACGCCGGCGCTTCTCATCACGACCGTCGGGATCGGCATCGGCATGGGCGTGATCGGTCCGATTCTCCCGGCGGTCGTCCGGCGACGGGCGCCGGGCCACCCGGCTGCCGGGACCGGCGCCTACGTCGCCGGGCTCATCGTGGGCGGTACCGTTGCGGCCGGGGTAGCCGTCCAGCTGGTCGCCAGCTTCGGCAGCTGGCGTGAATCCCTTGCGATCATCTCTGCCGCCGCGCTCGTCTCCCTCGCGGGCTGGTGGCTCTTGCTGCCACGCGACCCCGCCGAACGGCGGGCAGTCCCGACCTGGCCGTCGTTGCCGTGGCGCCAACGCCTCGGGTGGCATCTCGGCCTGGCGTTCGCGTTCCAGTCGATGCTCTTCTACGGCTCCATCTCATGGATCGCCGCCGTCTACGTGGAGCGCGGCTGGACGGCTGCAGAGGCCGCCACGCTGGTCGCCATTCTCAACGGTTCGGGGATCGTGACCGGCCTCTCGATTCCGCTCTGGGCAGACCGGTTCGGGACGCGGCGCCGGCAGCTTGCGGCATCGGCGGTCCTCGCGATCGCCGGGATTCTCGCGGTCACGCTCGGGGGAACTGCCACACCGGGATCAGGAGCGGCACTGGGGGCCGCCACCGCGCTCGGAGTGGGCATGGGCGCGTTCTTCCCGCTGGTCCTGACGCTGCCCGTCGACGTCGGCGGGAGCGCCGCCGATGTTGCGTCGCTCTCGGCGCTCATGCTCCTGGTCGGCTACGCCCTCAGCTCGATCTCACCCGTCCTCCTCGGCATCGTCCGCGACGTAACCGGCAACTTCCAGGCGAGCCTGTGGGTGCTCGTGGTGATCGCCGGCGCGATGCTCCCGCTGTCCCTGACGCTGAGCGAGCGACGACTCCGGTGGGCGGGCGTTCAGTAGTCGAGGACGCGGATCCCCTGTCGCTCGAAGTCAGGCCGGTTCCGGGTCACCACCGTGGCATCCAGGTCGGCGGCGATCCCCGCGATGAGGGCGTCACCGACGGCGCGCTTGCCGCCGACCCGGTGTCGCTCTCGTCGGACGAGTCCCTCGGTCAGTTCCTGCAGGCGGCGGTTCGATCGGGTCGAGCGGCCGATAGATGAACTGAGTCAACGCCTCCACCATGGCCCATTGACTGAACTACCCCCGCCGGCGGCGGATCTCGGCGCTGATGGCCGGCACGATGGTGTGGAGATCGCCGATCACTGCGTAGTCGGCGACCGCCATGATCGGCGACTCGGCATCCGTGTTGATGGCGAGGATCCGCTTCGCGGACTTGCAGCCGACGATGTGCTGGATCGCGCCGCTGATGCCGCAGGCGACGTAGAGGTCGGGCGCCACGCGCGTCCCGGTCTGGCCGACCTGTTCGGTGTGCGGGCGCCAGCCGGCGCTCGTGACCGCGCGGGAGACACCGACCGCCGCGCCGAGCAGGCCGGCGAGCTCCTCGATGATCCGGAACCCGTCAGACGATCCGACCCCCCGACCACCGCTGACGACGACCTTGGCATCGGCCAGGGAGATGGAGCCGGCGGCGGGGGCCTCGCGCCCGGTCACCCGGACGACGAGGTCGGATTCAGTCACGGCCGGCGCGAAGGGCGCGACCGCGGCCGGCGCTACGCCCTCGCGCTCGTCGACCGGGACGGCGTGCGGCGCGATCGTCAGGCAGCGGATCGGCGCGTCGAGCGTCGCGTCCTCCAGGAGGCTGCCGGCCCAGCGCTGGCGCGTGACCCGCCACGAATCACCCGGCGTCACGGCAACGACATTGGCGGCCAGCGGCATCCCGAGCCGCGCGGCGGCATGGGCGAGCACCTCGGCCCCGCGCTCGGTCCCGGATCCGACAACGGCCACGGCACCGCGCGCCCGCGCCAACTCGGCCAGGGCGGCACCCCAGGCACCGGGGGCATAGGCACCCGCAATCCGCGGATCCGTGACCGCGTGCGCAGTCGTGACGCCATGAGCGCCGAGCGAGCCGGCAACGCCCGCGGCATCTTCCCCGACGAGCAGGGCCTCCACGGGTGCGCCGCCAAGCGCGCCCGCAACCCCTCGGACCAGCGCCAGCGTCTCCAGCGAGACGCGATCCGCCTCGCCGGCGGCAACCTCAACGAAGACGAGGACCGGGCCGCTCATGGCGCCAGCACCCCGATCCGCTCCAAGAGGTCAACGACGGCCGGTGCCGCATCGGCGCCGCGACCGAGGATCTCCACCTGCGAACCCTCGTCCTCTGGCAGGCGCAGGAGCGCCTTGACCGGTCCGAACGGCGTGCCGGCGGACGCCGCGGGGCCACCCCCTGCCGCCCCGACGGTGATCCGCTCGATCTCCTTCTTCTTTGCCCGGAGACGACCGGGTACGGACGGGTAGCGCGGGAGGTTGATCCCCTCCTTGACGCCGACGACCGCGGGAAGCGGCAGGTCGTAGGTCTCCCAGCCGCCGCCGGCTGCCTCGCGTCGCGCACGCACCGACCCGTCGCCGACCGTCAGCCCCTTGAGGCCGGAGACGACCGGCCGGCCGAGTGCCACCGCGACCCGGATGCCGACCTGGAAGCCGCCGCTGTCGGCCGACTCGTTGCCAAAGATCACGAGGTCGAAGGGCGCGCCGCCCGCCGCCTCCTGGTCGCGAATCGCCGCCGTGATCGCGGCGGCCGTCGAAACCGGATCCCACTCGGAACCGTCGGTTTCGAGGAGGACCGCCCGGTCGATGCCGATCGCCATCGCGTCGCGCAGCTGGTCCTCGGCGGCGGTCGGCCCGAGGGTCAGCACGACGGTCTCGCCACCATGGGCCTCGATGATCCGGACCGCCTCCTCCACCCCGCACTCCTCGTGCGGGCTGACCGTGAAGCCCAGGAACTTCGTGTCGATCTCCTGCCCGTCGGGGGTCAGGACGATCCGCCCGCCGGTCTGGGGGACGCGCTTGACGCAGACGAGGATTCGCATCACCGCATCCTCACGCGCGGATCCGGAGGTTCTCCGGATCGAAGAGCGGCGTCGCACCGGCGACCGCGACGGTCACCGGGTAGGACTCGCCCATGTATTCGACCGCGAGCTTTGTCCCCTCGACCGCGTACTGCGGCGGCAGGTAGGACATCAGGAGGTGCTTCCCGACCGAGGGCCCGGCGCCGGCCGAGGTGACGTACGAGCCGCGCCCCTTGGCGTCGACGATCCGCGCCCCATCCGGCGTCGTGATCGGCTCGCGCCCGAGCATGTACCGCTTGACCCCGCTCTTCGAGGTGTGGTCGTCGACGGTCAGCGTGCACAGGATTGCCGGCGGCGGCGTCGCTCGCTGCGCGAGGTAGGCCGCCTTGCCGACGAAGTCGGCGTCCTTGACGGTCGGCCGGGCCATCCCCGCCTCGACGAGGTTGAAGTCGAGCTCCAGCTCGGCGCCGTGGGCGCGGTAGCCCTTCTCCAGGCGAGAGGTGACGGCGTAGACGCCGATCCCGACCGGGGCCATCCGGTACGGCTTGCCCGCCTCCCAGAGCGCGTCCCAGACCCGGGCGCCCTGCTCAATCGGGACGTAGATCTCCCAGCCGAGCTCGCCGACGTAGCTGATCCGGCTGGCCAGCGTCCGGACGCCGTCGATGTCGACGGTCTTGCTGGACAGGAACGGCATTCCCTTGTGGCTGATGTCGGCTGCCGTGACCGAGGAGAGGACGTCGCGGGCTCGCGGCCCCCACAGGCCGATCGTGGTGTAGCTGCCGGTGGCGTCGAAGAGCTGCGCCGAACCGTCCGCCGGCAGGCCGTCCACGAACAGCTTCTTGTCCCGCATCCCCATCCCGCCGCCAGTGACGACGCGGAAGTGGTCGTGCCCGAGCCGCATGATCGTCAGGTCGGCCAGGATCCCGCCGGCCGCGTTGAGCATCGGCGTGTAGACGGTCCGGCCGACCGGCACGTCCACCTTGTTGACCGCGAGCCGCTCGAGCGAGGCGAGGGCGCCGGGGCCGGTGATGTCGAAGATCGCGAAGGCGGAGAGGTCCACCATCCCGACCCGGTCGCGCATGGCGAGGTGCTCGGCGCTGATGATCGGGCTCCACCAGCGGGACTCCCACTCGGCGTCACGCTGGGAGACCTGGCCCTTGAACTCGTCCAGGAGCGGTCGGTTGGACTCGTACCAGTACGGTCGCTCCCAGCCGGCGCCCTCGTAGAAGACGGCGCCGAGCGCCTTGAGCCGGTCGTGGGACGGCGAGAGCCGGATCGGCCGGTTGCTCGCCCACTGCTCGAGCGGGTGGACGATCCCGTAGGTCTTGTTGAAGCCCTCGGCGGTCCGGGCGCGGATGTGCTGCCAGGTCTTGTGGTGCTCGTAGAAGCGGGCGATATCCGAGCCGTGCGGGTCGATGTGGGGGGTCCCGCTGGTCATCCACTCGGCGACGGTCTTGGCGACGCCCGGCGCCTCCTTGATCCAGACCGCGGCGACCGACCAGAGGCCCTTGACCTCGGGGGTCTCGCCGAGGATCGGGTTGCCGTCCGGGGTGAGCGAGAGGAGGCCGTTGATCGCGTAGCGGATCTTCACGGACTCGTCGCCCAGGATCTCCGGGCAGAGCTCCAGGGACTGCTCCAGCTGGAGCTCGAAGTCCTCCTGGGTGAACGGCAGCTCGGTCGGCGAGAGGGCGCTCTCCTTGATCGAGGGGATGTCGTCGGGGTACATCAGGATCGCGCGATGCGCGTACGAGCCGACCTCGAGGTCGCCGCCGTGCTGGCGCTCGTACATGTTGGTGTCCATGTCGCGCACGATCGGGTAGGTGATCTCGCCGACCGTGTCGGCGAAGCGCGGCACCGGGCCGACGCTGATCATCTGGTGGACCGCCGGCGAGAGCGGGATGGCCGCCCCTGCCATGGCCGCGATCCGCGGGCTCCAGATGCCGCAGGCGATGACGACGGTCCCGGTCTCGATGTCACCGTGGTCCGTGCGCACGCGCGTGACGCGGCCATTCTCCGTGTCGATCCCGGTGACCTCGACACCCGCCCCGATCGTCAGGGCGCCCATCTCCTGGGCGCGCTCGCGCATGAGCGTGCCCGCGCGCAGCGAATCGACGACGCCGACGCCCGGCTGGTAGAAGCCGCCGAGGATGATCGAATCGTCGATATAGGGGACGAGCGCCTTGCACTCGGCGGGCGTGAGGAGCGACGCCTCGATCCCCCAACTCTTCGCCGAGGCCATCCGGCGGTTCAGCTCCTGCATCCGCTCCGGCGTTCGGGCGACCTCGATGCCGCCGCTCTGGGTGAAGGTCCCGAGCTCCTTGTACTGGCGGACGCTCTCCAGGGTGAACTCGGCCATCTCCTTGGAGTGGTCGGTCAGGTAGATGAAGTTCGAGGCGTGGCCGGTGGAGCCGCCGGGGTTCGGGAGGGTGCCCTTGTCGAGCAGCACGATGTCGCGCCAGCCGAGCCTGGCCAGGTGCCAGGCCATGCTGTTGCCGACGATCCCGGCACCGATGACGACGACTCGTGCGCGCTCCGGCAGCGAAGCCATGTGCTTCTGGTCCTCCAGGTGCCCGGCGGCCGGCCGGGATTCGATTCGATCAGGCGAGGTTGACGACGACGGTCTTGAGCTCGGTCAGGCGCTCGATGGAGAACCGCCCACCCACGCGCCCCATCCCGCTCTGGGATCCGGCCCGACCGCCGAACGGCAGGTGCGACTCCCAGTAGTTGGTGCCCTCGTTGATGTTGACCCATCCGGCGCGGACCGACTCGGCGAACCGGATGCCGGTCCGCAGGTCGCGGGTGAAGATGGCGCTCAGGAGGCCGAATGACGAGCCGTTCACGATCCCGATCGCCTCGTCGAGGCTCCCGATCCGGGTGATCGGCGCGACCGGCCCGAAGGTCTCCTCGCGCGCGATCGCCATCCCGACCCCGACCCCGGTCAACACGGTTGGCTGGTAGAAGAGCGGGCTCCCGAGCTCGGGGCTGCGCGCCCCGCCCGTGACGAGGTGGGCGCCCTCGGCCAGGGCTCCGGCCACGTGCCGCTCGGTCTTGGCGGCCGTCTTCTCGTTGTTGAGCGGGCCCATGGTGGTCAGCGGGTCGAACGGGTCGCCCAGCCGCGTCTCGCGCCGGATCGCGGCGGTCAGTCGTTCGAGGTAGGCATCGTGGATCTTCTCGTGGACGAGGATCCACTCACCGGCGGTGCAACTCTGGCCGGCGTTGAGGAAGCAGGCCGTAAGGGTCGCGGTCACCGCGGCGTCGAGGTCGGCGTCGTCGAGGATCACGAGCGGGCCGTTGCCGCCCATCTCGAGCAGGAGCTCCTTGCCGATCGCCCGCTCGGCGATCCGCCGCCCCGTGGCGCTGGACCCGATGAACCCGACCGCCGCCACGTCCGGGTGGCCGGCGAGCTCGTCCCCGACCTCGGCACCGGGCCCGGTGACGAAGTTGAATACGCCCGGCGGGAGGTCGCCATCCACGATCGCCTCGGCGAGCACCGTCGCGCACAGCGAGGTGCCGGTCGCCGGGTTCCAGACGACCGTGTTCCCGCCCGCGAGCGCGGGCGCGATCATCTCGGCCGGCATCGTGTACGGCCAGTTCCACGGCGTGACGATCCCGACGACGCCCATCGGGACGCGGTAGACGAGGATCCGCTTCTGGGGGTCGACTGACGGGGGCATCAGGCCGTCCAGGCGGGTCGCGTCGGCGGCTGCCATCCGGAAGTAGACGATCAGCTCCTCGACCTCGCCGTACGCCTCGGCCTGGAGCGGCTTGCCCTGGTCAAGGGTGAGTGCGGTGGCGAGCTGGTCCCGCCGGGACTCGATGACCTCCGCCACCCTTGTGAGCGCTGCCGCGCGGTCGAACGCGGAGCGAGCGGCCCACCCGGGCCCCGCGGCGAGCGCTGCGGCCACCGCCCGGCGGGCATCCTCGCGACCGCCCTTCGTGAGCCTGCCGATCAGGCGCCCCGAGCTCGGGCTGTGCGCGTCGAACGTCTCGCCGGACGCGGCCGCAGTCCAGCGACCGTCCACGTAAATGGCGGCGGTGCGGGTCGCGGCGGGATCGGCCGAGGCGGGGTCGGCCGAGGCGGGATCGAGGGTCACTGGGGCTCCATCATGGCCGCCTTGGTGCGGCCGACCTGTCGACCCCTTCGGGTCGACATCTTGTCCCGGGGGCGCTGGTGCGTGCCGCCTCGGGATGTGGGACGACCCACAGTCTGCGCCCGAGCGCGGGTGGCCCGCAACTCTCCGGTCGCCTTGGGGCCCAGCTCAGCCCCGCCCGCGGACCCCAGCCCTGCCCGCGATCCGGCACCCCTCCGCCCTCGTCAACCGGCCGCCCTTGGTTTCCTGGCTTACGCCCTCCCCCGGAGCACTATGCGGGTAGCTCGGCCGATTCCGTGCGATTTTCCTGGCTACCGCCCGGTTGGTGCGCGGTAGCCA
>Ga0315281_10013244_pt1 | contig 11174 bp, 12 predicted proteins | sample YL17G07_0_MG_FD_204540 | JGI IMG/M metagenome (GOLD analysis project Ga0315281, IMG submission 204540) | Sediment microbial communities from Yellowstone Lake, YNP, Wyoming, USA - YL17G07_0 | ecosystem: Environmental > Aquatic > Freshwater > Lake > Sediment | place: USA: Wyoming | collected... | reverse complement strand
GAAAACCGGTGCCCACTTTTCGGGATCATGCGTTGGGACGCTGGTGCCCAGGAGAGGACTCGAACCTCCACGGCTTTCACCGCTAGTACCTGAAACTAGTGCGTCTACCAATTCCGCCACCTGGGCTCTGCGGGACTAGGTACGGAGCCGCTTTCGGCTTGTCAAATCACGCGCTTGGCTGCCTTATAGGGGCCGGAAACGATCCCCTATCGGCCGGGCGCCGATCCCGACGCGCCGGTTTGCTGGGGCGAGAACGGCAAAGAACGACAATGCGCGCAAAAACCAAATTCGACAGCCTGGTTACGGTCTTCGGCGGCTCCGGCTTCCTCGGCCGCCATCTGGTGCGGGCGCTGGCCAAGCGCGACTACCGCATCCGCGTCGCGGTGCGCCGGCCCGATCTGGCCGGCCATCTGCAGCCGCTCGGCCGCGTCGGCCAGATCCACGCGGTCCAGGCCAATCTGCGCTACCCGCCGTCCATCGCGGCGGCGGCCCGCGATAGCGACGTCGTGATCAATCTGGTCGGCATCCTGTTCGAGCGCGGACGCCAGCGCTTCGACACGGTGCATCGTTTCGGCGCCGAGCAGGTCGCGCTCGCCGCCGTCGCCCATGGCGCGCGGCTGGTGCACGTCTCCGCCATCGGCGCCGACGCGGATTCATCCGCGCATTACGCGCGCTCGAAGGCGGCGGGGGAAGCGCTGGTGCGGGCCGCCGTGCCGGCGGCGGTGATCGTGCGGCCGTCGATCATGTTCGGACCGGAAGACGATTTTTTCAACCGTTTCGCCGCGCTGGCGCGCATCTCGCCGGCACTGCCGCTGATCGGCGGCGGCCACACCCGGTTCCAGCCGGTTTTCGTCGGCGACGTCGCCGCGGCGATTGCCGAGGCGGTCGACGGCCAGGCGCGCGCGGCGACGATCTACGAACTGGGCGGGCCGGACGTGCGTACGTTCAAGCAACTGATGCAATACGTTCTGGCCACCATCGAACGCCGGCGGCTGCTGGTGCCGTGGCCGTTCGCGCTCGCCAAGCTGCAAGCCATGGTCCTGCAATATTTGCCGAACCCGCCGCTCACCCCCGACCAGGTTGAATTGTTGCGCAACGACAATGTCGTGTCCGAAGAAGCCAGGCGCGAGCGGCGCACGCTGGAAGGCCTCGGCATCGCCCCCAATTCGATCGCGGCGAGTGTGCCGTCCTATCTCTGGCGCTTTCGCAAGAGCGGCCAGTTTCGCCGCCGCACGGCTTAAGCGCGACCGATGCCGATGATCACCAATATCGAGGACTTGCGCCAGCTCGCGCGCCGACGGGTTCCACGCGCGTTGTTCGATTATGTCGATCGCGGCTCCTATGACGAAATCAGCTATCGCGCCAACAGCGACGATTTGAAAGCGATCCGCTTCCGCCAGCGCGTGCTGGTCGACGCCGACAACCGTTCGCTCGCCACCACCATGCTCGGCGAGAAGGTGGCAATGCCGGTCGCCATCGCGCCGACCGGATTGACCGGGCTGTTGCGCGGCGATGGAGAAATTCTGGCGGCGCGCGCGGCCGAAGCCGCCGGCATCCGGTTTTGCCTGTCCACCATGTCGATCTGTTCGATCGAAGACGTGCGCGCGGCGGTCAGCCAGCCGTTCTGGTTTCAGCTTTATGTTTTCCGCGACCGCGGCTTTAGCGAATCGGTCATCGCCCGCGCGCGGGCGGCCGGCTGCACCGCCTTGTTCGTCACCGTCGACCTGCCGCTGCGCGGCCAGCGCCACGCCGACCTCAAGAACGGGCTGGAAGTGCCGCCGCGACTGACCGCGCGCAACGCCTTCGATATCGCCAGCAAACCGGCCTGGGCGCTCAGCGTGCTGCTCGGCAAGCGCAAGGGCTTCGGCAATATCGAGGAATTCATCAAGAAGAAAGGCGGCATCTGGGGCGCCGGCCGCTGGGCCAACGACAATTTCGATTCCACGCTGTCGTGGAAAGACATCGCCTGGGTGCGCAAATTGTGGCCCGGAAAATTGGTGCTCAAGGGCATTCTCGATGCCGAAGACGCCAGGCTGGCGGCCGATATCGGCGCCGACGCCATCGTGGTGTCCAATCACGGCGGTCGGCAGCTCGACGGCGCGCCGTCGACGATCACGGTGCTGCCGCAGATCGCCGCCGCGGTCGGCGATCGCATCGAAGTGCTGTTCGACGGCGGCGTGCGCTCGGGCCAGGACGTGCTCAAGGCGCTGGCGCTCGGCGCCCGCGGCTGCCTGATCGGGCGGGCCTATCTCTATGGGCTGGCGGCGATGGGCGAGGCCGGCGTTGTTAAGGCGCTCAGCCTGATCGCCGAGGAGCTTAAAGTCAGCATGTCGTTGACCGGGGTGCGCGATGTCGGCGACGTGACGGCGGATATTCTTTACGACCGCCCGGCCGACCGGACCCGCACCGTCTGAGCGCGGCTAGCGCACAAAATAAATCGCGAACAGTCCGGCGCTGCCGACCACGATCCGCCACCAGGCGAACAGCGCGAAAGTGTGGCGCTGGACGTAGCGCAGAAACGTCTTCACCACGATCCAGCCGAAAATGAACGACGCGATGAAGCCGACCGCGATCACCAGGGTGTTGCCGCCGGTCAGGTCGGCGCGGCTCTTGTAGGCCTCATAGGCGAAAGCGCCGACCATGGTCGGCATCGCCAGCCAGAACGAAAACTCTGCCGCCGAGCGGCGGTCGGCGCCGAACAGCATCGCCGATACGATGGTGGCGCCGGAGCGCGAGACGCCGGGAACCATGGCCAGGCACTGGAACACGCCGACGCCGAAATACATCGGCAACGAGAAGGCGGTCGCTTCGTGATAGCGCGGCTGCAGTTTGAGCCGGTCGACCCACAGCAAAATAAAGCCGCCGAGGATGAACATGATGCAGACGATGCGGACGTCGAACAGCTTTTCCTTGATAAAACCGTGCGCCAGAAAGCCGATCACCGCCGCCGGCATGAACGCCAGCAGCACGCCGATGACGAAGCGCGCCGCCGCCCAGTTGCTGAACATGTTGAGCGCCAGCGCCCACAGCCGGCTGAAATAGATCGTCAGCAGCGCCAGAATGGCGCCGAGCTGGATCAAAATGGCGAAGGATTTGCCGAAATTATCGTCGCCCCAGCCGAAGAAGTGCTCCATCAGCAGCAGATGCCCGGTCGATGACACCGGCAGGAACTCGGTCAACCCCTCGACCAGGCCGAGGATGGCGGCCTTGACCAGATCGATATGGCCGGCAATGGCGCCGGCCAGGGCCGCCATGATCGCATCGAAATTCATTACGGACTCCGGAAGGACGTTATCGGCAGGGATTTTGCTTTAGCTTGCCGGTGAGCATTGGCAAAACGCCGATGCTTGGGCAACCCTTGGGCAACGAAAAACCGGCGCGGTCAACAGGTTGCCCGCCGACCGCGGCTTTCTATAGTGCAACCATGTGATTCGCGCCGCCGTGGCCTCGCCGGCGGCAAATCCCCGAGCGACCATGCTGACGCTGTTCCATCACCCGCTTTGCCCGCATTCGCGCTACGCGCGGCTGCTGCTCGGCGAATTTGGACTCGGCGTCCGGCTGATCGAGGAGAAATTCTGGGACCGGCGCGAGGAATTTCTGCTGCTCAATCCCGCCGGCACGATCCCGGTGCTGGTGGAGGAAGGCCAGCCGGCGGTTCCCGGCGCCGCCATCATCGCCGAATATCTCGAGGACACCCGCAGCGGCGACGGGCTGCTTCCGCCAAGCGTCGGCGGCCGTGTCGAGGTGCGGCGGCTGGCCAGCTGGTTCAACGATAAATTCCACGCCGAAGTCAGCGGTCCGCTGGTCGGCGAGCGGGTTTTCAAGCGCTACATGACGCTCGAACAAGGCGGCGGCCCGCCGGATACCGACGCGATCAGAGCCGCCCGCCACAATATCCGCTATCATCTCGCCTATATCGGCTGGCTGGTGCGCACCCGCGACTGGCTCGCCGGCGAACGCTTGAGCTACGCCGATCTGGCCGCGGCGGCGCATTTATCGGTGGCCGACTATATGGGCGATGTGCCGTGGAACGACGACGAGGCGGCGAAGAACTGGTACGCGCGGGTCAAGTCGCGGCCGTCGTTCCGTCCGATTCTCGCCGACACGCTGGCGGGACTGCCGCCGGCGAAGAATTACGCCGACCTCGACTTCTGAACGATCCAGCTTCTCCTTCTTTTACCTCCCCCCTTGCGGGAGAGGTCGGCGAGCGAAGCTCGCCGGGAGGGGGGTTGAGCAGAGAATCAGATTCGAGTTTACCCCCCTCCCAAACCCTCCCCCGCAAGGGGGGAGGGAGCACGACAGCGGATGCCGCGCGGCTGAAAAAAATGCTGCAGCAGCAAGCGCCCGCGCACGGCTTTTGCGTCGCCGGGGTGACGCGGCCCGACGCGGTGCCGCAGGCCGCGGCACGGCTGGAACGCTTTCTGGCCGACGGCGCCCATGGCGACATGATCTGGATGCAGACGACGGCGGCGCGCCGCGCCGCCCCCCGCGCGCTGTGGCCCGAGGTGCGTTCGGTCATCATGCTCGGCATGAATTACGGGCCGAACGAGGATCCGCTGGCGATCCTGGCCAAAAAAAGCCACGGCGCGATTTCGGTCTATGCCCGCGGCGAGGATTACCACGACCTGATCACGTCGCGGCTCAAAGCGCTGGCGCGCTGGCTGGTGGAAAATGCCGGCGGCGAGGTGAAAGTGTTCGTCGACACCGCGGCGGTGATGGAAAAGCCGCTCGCCGCCAACGCCGGGCTCGGCTGGCAGGGCAAGCATACCAATCTGGTATCGCGCCAATTCGGCTCCTGGCTGTTTCTGGGTTCGATCTTCACCACCCTCGACTTGCCGCCCGATCCGCCCGAGCCCGACAATTGCGGCAGCTGCCGCGCCTGTCTCGACATCTGCCCGACCGCGGCGTTTCCGGCGCCCTACCGGCTCGATGCCAGGCGCTGCATTTCGTATCTGACCATCGAGCACAAGGGACCGATCCCGCGTGACTTGCGCGCCGCCATCGGCAACCGGATTTATGGCTGCGACGATTGTCTGAGCGTTTGTCCGTGGAACAAATTCGCGGTCGCCGGCCGCGAAGCCAAGCTGGCCGCGCGCGAGGCCTTGCGCGCGCCCAGGCTGGCCGAGCTCGCTCGGCTCGACGACGCGGCGTTCCGCGCGTTGTTTACCAAGAGCGGCGCCAAGCGCAGCGGCCGCGACCGTTTCATCCGCAATGTGCTGATCGCCATCGGCAATTCCGGCGATGCCGCGCTCGCGTCGGACGCCGAGCGCCTGCTTGGCGATGCGTCGCCGCTGGTGCGCGGCGCCGCGGTGTGGGCGCTGTCGCGACTGCTGCCGCGCGAGCAATTCGCGGCGCTGGCTGTTCGCCGGAATGAAAGCGACGACCAAGTAAATGAAGAATGGACTGCGGCTTTGGTTTGATGTCATCATCCGCGAAAGCGGGTGATCCAGTAGCCCCGGCACATCATTCTCGCCGATGACTCTGTGATTGCTGGATGCCCCGCTTTCGCGGGGCATGACGCAGAGTGCTTAGAATTCCGCCACCGCCGCCAGCAGCCGCTCGATATCCTCCGGCCGCGACAGCCGGTGATCGCCGTCCTTGACCAGCGTCAACACGACGTCGTCGCGGGCAAAGCGCGCCACCAGTTCCACCGCGTGCTGCCAGGGCACATCCGGGTCCTGCGCGCCCTGCAGAATCCGGACCGGGCAGCCGGTCTCGATCAAGCCGCCGAGCAGCAGATGCTGGCGCGCCTCCTCGATCATTCCGCGGGTGACGATAAACGGCTCGTCCGCATAGTCGGACGGCCGCGACCATTGCCCCTGCTGTTCGATCGCGCGCTTCACCGCGGCGGGAAATTTTTTCCACATCAGCTCTTCGGTGAAATCCACCGCCGGCGCGATCAGCACCATGCCGGCGATCGGGGCGGCGTCCTGGCGCGTCTGCAGCGCGCGCGCCAGCAGCAGCGCCAGCCAACCGCCCATCGACGAGCCGATCACCACCTGCGGGCCTTCGGCGAACCGGGTGAACACCGCGACGCTTTCCTCCAGCCAGCGGCCGATCGTGCCGTCGGTGAAGGCGCCGCCCGATTCGCCGTGGCCGGAATAGTCGAACCGCGTCACCGCCCGCCCCTGTTCGGCGCCCCAGCGGTCGAGCGCCTCGGCCTTGGTGCCTTTCATGTCGGATTTGAAGCCGCCCAGCCAGAACAGGCCGGGGCTGCTGCCTTCGCGCTGGCGCACGGCGATGCTGCGCGCCGCGCTGCCGGTTCCTATCGTCAGCGATTTCAGGCACAACTCGCTCATCGACTCACTCCGGCGCGCGACCGAGACGGGGATCAATAGGGCTTGCCGACCGCGATCATCAGACTGTTTCGCCGCAAGGCGGCCTGCAACGCAAGGGGGTGCCGGCCATGAGCCCCAAGGCAACCCCGCGCACGCTCGCCGGCGCCACCATCCTGCAGATCGTGCCGGCATTGCGCGACGACCCCGCCGGTCACGCCGCGGTCGATATCGCGCTCACGCTGCTGCAATCCGGCGCCCGCGCCATCATCGCCGGCGATGGCGGCAAACTGGTCGGCGAGTTGCGCGCCTTCGGCGGCGAATGGCTGCCGATGGCCAATGACACCGTCAATCCGCTCGCGCTTCGGCGCAACGCCCGCCAGCTGCAAGCGATGATCGCCGCCGAGCGCATCGACATCGTGCATGCCCAGAGCGCGGGAGCGGCCTGGAGCGCGGTCGCCGCCACCGACCGCATGCCGGTATGGCTGGTGACGTCGTTTCCCGACCGGCTGGCGGCGCCGTCCTGGTTCGGCACCAAGTTCCTCGCCGCGCTGACGCGCGGCGATCGCGTGATCGCGCCGTCGAGCTTCGTCGCGCTGGCGATGATCGAGCGCTACCGCCTGCCGAGCGACCGCATCACCGTGATCCCGCGCAGCATCGACACCTCGGCGTTCAGCCCGGCGGTGGTGAGCGTCGAGCGCATCGTCGCGCTGCGTCGCGCCTGGGGCATTCTGCCCAATTTCCGCGTCGTGCTGGTGCCCGGGCGCCTCGCGCCCTGGAACGGGCAGATCAGCATGGTCGACGCCGCACAGCTGTTGGTCGGCAATGGCGAACGCAACATCGCTTTCGTATTGGCCGGCGACGACCGTTTCGATCCGCGCTACCGGCAAGCGATCCTGCGGCGGGCGCGCCGCCGCGGCGTCGATACGCTGTTCCGCCTGGTCGGCCACTGTTCGGATATGCCGACCACCCTCGCCACCGCCGACGTGGTGGTGATCCCGGCGCTGGAGCCGCCGCTGTCCGGCCGCGCTGCCACGGAAGCGCAGGCCATGGGCCGGCCGGTCGTCACCAACGCGGTCGGGGTTTTGCCGGAAAACATTCTCACCCCGCCGCGCATGCCGGATCATCTGCGCACCGGCTGGGTGGTGCGGCCCGGCCATGCCGGGGAATTGGCGCGCGGGATTTCGGCCGCGCTCGCGCTCGACAGCACCACCTACGAGGCGCTGGGCGCCCGCGCGCGGCAATTCGCCGAATTCATGTTTTCGCCGCAAAGCGTTGCTGAAGCTATCCGCGGCGTCTATACCTCGCTGTTGGCGCGCGACGCCTGAAGGCTTGCGTTAGGCTTGCCAGCAACCGCATTGCGCCATCGGCGCCAGCCACCGATCAAGGTGAGGTTCTCAGTTGATGCCGAGTTTACCCGCGCCCGGGACGCCTGAGTTGAGGCCCCGCCCGGGCCCTAAAACCCGCGCCACGATTGCTGGCAATGGCGACGCGCGCGCCGAACCCGAACGACAAGCAGCGACCGATCCGCAGTGCGTTCTCATCGTCGTTCCGACGCTCGATGGCGGCGCCGCCGATGCCGGCGCGGTCGAACTCGTGCGCATTCTTGCCAGTGCCGGCTATCACCCGATCGTCGCCGCGTGCGCCGGGCGGCTGGTTGTCGATGTCACCGCCGCGGGCGGCGAATTCATCGCGCTCAATACCACGACCAGAAACCCTCTCACCATGCTGCGCAACGCCGGCGTGCTGGCGCGGCTGGTGCGCGAGCGGCATTGCGCGGTGGTGCATGCGCTCGGCCGCGCCGCGGCCTGGAGCGCTTATTTCGCGGCGCGCGCGACCGGCACGCCATTTCTCACCAGCTGGTACAAAGGCTTTCGCCAGCAAAATCTGTTCAAGCGGCTCTACAACGGCGTGATGGCGCGCGGCGATCGGGTGATCGCGGTCAGCGAGCAGATCGCACAGCTGATCAACGATCGCTACGGCACGCCGTGGAACCGCATCACGGTGGTGCCGGTGAGCGTCGATCTCGAGCGGTTCGATCCGGCCGCGGTTTCGCGCGAGCGCGTCGAGGCGGTCCGCCGCGCCTGGGGCGTCAAGCGCGACACCAAAGTCATTCTGGTGGTCGGCCGCATTTTGCGCCGCAAGGGTCATCACGTCATGGTGCGCGCCGCGCGGCGGCTGAAGGAGCGCGGACTCAAAAATTTTCTCTGCGTATTCGTCGGCGAGGATCGCGGCCGCACGCACTATACTGGCGAGCTGTGGGATCTGGTGTTGGCGACCGGCACTGTTGACGTCATTCGCATGGCGGCGCCGGTGAGCGATATGGCCGCGGCCTATGCCGCCGCTTCGGTCGCGGTCTCGGCGGCGGCGCAGCCGGAAGGCTTGCAGCGGGCGCTGTTGGAAGCGCAAGCGATGGCGCGGCCGGTGATCGTGTCCGATCTCGCCGCCGGGTCCGATGTGGTGCTGACGCCGCCGGCCGTTCCGGAAGATCGCATCACCGGATTGCGCTTTCCCGCCGCCGCCGACGCGGCGCTGGCGGCGATGCTGCTGCGGCTATTCGCCATGCCGGAGCCGATCCGGCGCGCCATCGGCCAGCGCGGGCGCCGCTGGGTACTCGATCATTTCAACGCGGCGGTGGTGGCCGAGCAGACGCTGGGGCTTTATTCGGCTATTACCAGCCGCGGCAAAACCGGCGGCCGCGACCCGGTTTCCGGCGAAATTAGAGCAATTTGAACAAGTTGACCGATCCGCGCCACGGTTTTTTAGACAGTCTGAGCGGAACGGCGTTGACTTATCGGCAGTTTCTACCAATCTTTCCCGATCCGAGTAGCATCAACCGCGAAAGGGGTGTCGAAACAATATGAGGAGAGCAAAACCATTCGTCGTCCGATGAGGTCCGCGCTGCCCGTCCAAAAAGACGGCCCGCGCATTAACGAGGAGATCCGCTCCCGCGAGGTACAGCTGATCGATGACCAAGGCGCCAATCACGGCGCTACACCCATCCAAACCGCCTTGGAGATGGCCCAGGCGGCGGGGCTTGATCTGGTCGAGATCGCCCCCAACTCGTCGCCGCCCGTCTGCAAAATCCTGGACTACGGAAAATACAAATACCAGGCGCAGAAGAAGGCGGCCGAAGCCCGCAAAAAACAGAAAGTCGTCGAGATCAAGGAGATCAAACTCCGGCCGATGATCGACGATCATGACTACGACGTGAAGATGCGTTCGATGCAGCGCTTCTTCGAGGACGGCGACAAAGTGAAAGTCACTTTACGGTTCCGCGGCCGGGAAATGGCCCATCAGGAACTCGGCGTGAAGCTGCTCGAGCGGGTCAAGCAAGACACCACACCGATCGCCAAGGTCGAGTCGGAACCGCGATTCGAAGGCCGGCAGATGATCATGGTGCTGGCGCCGCGCTAGGCGCCAGCCGCTCTGGTCATTGGTGCGGCGATGCGCGCGGCGTTCAGCGCCGCTCGGCTTCCCATCGGCCCTTGCAGGCGCCGCTCGAACTCTGGCCGCGCCAGCTGCCGCCGCCGGCTTTGGCCGAAAGCCGGCCGCTGGCGTTGGCGTTCTGGCTGCCTTTGCTGATGCCGACCTTCACCGCGCCGCCGGACGACACCGTGCCGGACAGGTTGATCGCGGCATCGCCGATATAGGTCACCCTCCCGCCCCCGACCTTGACCTCATAGCGATAGGCCACATCGCAATTGCCGGATTCGGTGATGATCAGAACGCTCCAGTTGCCGTCGAAAGACGCCGCCACCGCCCGCCCGGGCGCCGCGGCGGCGAGCAGGCCGGACAGAACGCCGGCCAGCAGAATAATTCGAGCCATGATGAGAAACCTCATTTTTCGGGCCCCAATAGCGGATTCATCCCGCAGATAACGTGCCGGGGCCCGAAATGCCAGATACCCCGGGCTCCGCGTTCGCGCGGTTGTCAACCCCGCCCGCCTCTGCCATAACGCCGACCTTCGCCGCCCGGCCATTCAGGGCTGCCGTGGCGGCGAAAACGCTCAATCCCGAGCACCGCTCCCAGCGACTTTCGCTCGTGAGCATTGAACCGGCCGCGCGGGGCTTGGCCCCGCCATTGTGCCGATGAGGAGAGCCAAATGCCCAAGCTGAAGACCAAATCGGGCGCCAAAAAGCGCTTCAAAATCACCGGGACCGGCAAGGTCAAATACCAGCAGACCGGTAAACGCCACGGCATGATCAAGCGGACCACCAAGCAGATCCGCGAACATCGCGGCACCAGTGTGCTGTTCAAGACCGACGGCGATAACGTCAAGAAATACTGGATGCCGAACGGCTGACCGGTATCCGTTTTAACCCACCCGATTTTCAGAGCTTCAAGGGAGATCAGCCATGGCTCGCGTCAAACGCGGCGTCACCAGCCACGCCAAGCACAAGAAAGTTCTCAAAGCCGCCAAGGGCTATTACGGCCGGCGCAAGAACACCATTCGTATCGCCAAGCAGGCGGTGGAGAAGGCCAATCAATACGCCTTCCGCGACCGCAAGCGGCGCAAGCGCACCTTCCGCGCGCTGTGGATCCAGCGCCTCAACGCCGCGGTGCGCCCGTTCGGTCTCAACTACAGCCGGTTCATCGCCGGCCTCGCCAAAGCCGGGATCGTGGTCGACCGCAAAGTGCTGTCCGATCTCGCCATCAGCCAGCCGGCGGCGTTCCAGTTGATCGTCGAGAAGGCCAAGACCGCGCTGCCGGCGTAGCTATATTTTGTCATGCCCCGCGCAGGCGGGGCATCCAGTAGCCACCAACCATTCGTAATTACGCGTGCGCAGGGGTTACTGGATCATCCGCTTTCGCGGATGATGACACCCTGAGGCACTACCCATGTCCGATATCGCGCAACTGGAACAAGACCTTCTCGCCACGGTCGCCAAGGCCGGC